>Ga0075276_10000179_pt1 | contig 19012 bp, 31 predicted proteins | sample SF_Rice_5C_80N_4_FD_69770 | JGI IMG/M metagenome (GOLD analysis project Ga0075276, IMG submission 69770) | Rice paddy soil microbial communities from Twitchell Island, California, USA - SF_Rice_5C_80N_405 | ecosystem: Environmental > Terrestrial > Soil > Paddy field/soil | place: USA: Twitchell... | reverse complement strand
CTAAAAAGGAACGCACCCGAGATCGGGTGCGTTCGCCGTGAGTTCTCAACGGGTCAGGCGGAGACGTAGCAAGCTCCGTTTCTGCCCAACGGAATAACTAGGTATTGGGTACTGGCTACCGGGTACTGCGAATTCCTACTCTTTCTCTTCTTCTCCGCCCTCTGCCGGCGGTTCGCCGCCGCCTTCGGCCTGCTGCTGCGCCTGCGCCTCTTCCATAGCCTTTTTGGCTTCGGCGGCACGCTTGGCGCGGATTTCGGCGCGCTTCTGGCGTTTTTCTTCTACCACCCGCTCTGCTCCCAGCAGTTCGATGAAGGCCTTTTCGGCGCCATCGCCCTTTTGCCAGCCGGTGCGCACGATCCGCAGATAGCCGCCCTCGCGATCGCCGAAGCGGGGCGAGAGTTCGAACAACTTGTCCACGGCTTCGCGGGTCATGAGATAAGCGCCGGCCTGACGGCGCGCCGCCAGATCCCCGCGCTTGCCCAGAGTGATCATTTTCTCCACGTGCGGCCGCATGGCCTTGGCTTTGACCACCGTGGTCTCAATCCGTTCTTCCAGGATCAGCGAAGTCACCAGGTTGCGCAGCAGAGCGCGACGGTGACTCGTGTTCCTGCCCAGTTTCCAGCCTGCTTTTAAATGACGCATAAGAATCCCTTGATTGAAGGTTGAAGATTTGACGATTGACGATTGCGGTAAAAAACCGGCAAGAGCAATCGTCAATCGAAAATCGGCAATCGTCAATGCTCAGTAGTTTTGTCCCTCGCCGAAGCTGGGCGCGCCCAGCGCGGGAGCCGGCTGCGGCGGAGCGCCGGGCACCGCATTGCCGTGCTCGTCAATCTTCATACCCAGGCTCAGCCCCATGGAAGCCAGAATTTCCTTGATCTCGTTGAGCGACTTGCGGCCGAAATTCTTGGTCTTCAGCATCTCGGCTTCGGTCTTCTGCACCAGCTCGCCGATGGTCTGGATGTTGGCGTTCTTCAGGCAGTTGTAGCTGCGCACCGAAAGCTCCAGCTCCTCCACCGAGCGGTTCAGATTCTCGTTGCGGATCTCCGGCTTCCTCTCTTCCGAGCTAGTCATGGTCTCCAGCTCTTCCTCGAAGTTGATGAAGATGTTCATGTGGTCCTTGAGCAGCTTGGCCGCCAGTCCGATGGCATCGGCGGGCAGCACGGAGCCGTTGGTCCACACTTCCAGTGTGAGCTTGTCGTAGTCAGTGATCTGGCCAAGACGAGCGGCTTCCACCGTATAGTTGACCTTGCGCACCGGCGAGTGCACAGAGTCAATGGGGATGAAGCCGATGCCCAGATCCTCATCGAAATTCTTGTCCGCAGCCACGTAGCCACGGCCGCGCTTGAGCCGCATCTCCATGTCCAGCTTGCCGCCCTCGCTGATGGTGGCCAGGTAAACTTCCTTGTCCAGCACCTCCACGTCGGCGTCGGCTTCGATCATGCCCGAAGTAACCACGCCCGGCTGATCGGCGCGCAGGTAAATGGCCTTGGGCCCCTCGCCGTTCAGCTTGAAGGGCACCTGCTTGAGGTTGAGGATGATGTCAGTGGCATCTTCCACCACGCCGGGAATGGACTGGAACTCGTGCAGCACACCTTCGATTTTGACCGCCGTAACCGCCGCGCCCTCGATGGACGACAGCAGCACGCGCCGCAGAGCGTTGCCGATGGTGGTGCCGAAGCCCCGCTCAAAAGGCTGCGCCCAGAACATGCCGTATTTGTCGGTGAGGCCTTCGGTGTCAACCGCCAGCCGTTTTGGTTTTTGAAAACCTTTCCAAAGCATTTGCGTTTTTCTCCTCTTCGGCCATGCTGCTCAATTTCGGCTTGCCGGCTGGCCCGCCGCCGGCTCCAGCGCCGAAAAAGGCCGATCTGGCACGAAATGTGCGGGCCCGAAAACTAGCAGTCAGCACTCAGCTTTCAGCCTGTGTAACTGCATTACCAACCGCAGGCCGTCATACCGCGGCCGCTACTTCGAATAGAGTTCGACAATCAACTGCTCGTTGATGGGCAGGTTGATGTCTTCCCGCTTGGGCAGGTTTAGCACCCGGCCCTTGAGCGTCTCGCGATTTACCTCCAGCCAGCCAGGAGCGGCCTGATGCGCCGTGTATTCCATGGCCTGCTGGATGATGGGCAGCGAGCGGCTCTTTTCGCGAATCGCGATTTCGTCCCCCGCCTTCACTTCATAGGACGGGATGTTGACCTTGCGGCCATTGACCTCGACGTGCCCATGGCGTACGAACTGCCGAGCCTGGCGCCGCGCCACCGCGAATCCCATGCGGTACACGATGTTGTCCAGACGGCGCTCCAACTGCTGCAGTAGCAACTCGCCCGTTACGCCAGGCTTGCGCGCCGCGAACTCGAAATAGTTGCGGAACTGCTCTTCCTGAACGAAATAGATGCGCTTCGCCTTCTGCTTTTCGCGAAGCTGCAGGCCGTAGCCCACGATCTTGGCCTTGCGGTCTTTACCGTGTTGTCCAGGCGCGAAGTTACGCTTCTCTATAGGACACTTCTCACTGAAACACTTTGCCCCCTTGAGGAACAACTTCATGCCCTCGCGGCGGCACAAACGACATACTGGTCCTTTATAGCGTGCCAATTTTTCTTCTCCTTTAAATCATCGGTTTACGGGCATGGCATGCCTTTCGTCCCGATGGAATATTCAGTTTCCAGTTTCGAGTTACCAGTTTCGAGAGAACACGCGACGGAAACTTGAAACCTGAAACTTGAAACTAGACCCTCCGCCTTTTTGGCGGCCGGCAGCCATTATGCGGGATGGGGGTAACGTCCCTAATCTGGCGCACCTCGATGCCGGCGGCAGCCAGGGCGCGGATGGCCGATTCGCGGCCCGAACCCGGCCCGCTTACCCGCACCTCAACGCTGCGCACACCATGATCGCGCGCCATGTTGGCGGCGTTCATGGCCGCCTGCTGCGCCGCAAACGGCGTGCCCTTGCGCGAACCCCGAAATCCCAGCGAGCCCGAACTCTTCCATGAGAGCACATTGCCCTGCATGTCGGAGATGGTGACGATGGTGTTGTTGAACGACGCCTGGATGTGCGCCACGCCGTGCGGGACGTGCTTACGCTCCTTGCGCTTGAATTGCTTCTTTTTGCCTTTTTTCTCCGGCGCCGCTGCACCGGCTGCGGGTGTTGTCGGTTTTGCCATAATTTATGTCTTCGCCGTGGATTTCTTCTTCTGTGCCACTGTGCCCTTACGCGGGCCTTTGCGGGTGCGCGCGTTGGTATGCGTCCGCTGGCCGCGCACCGGCAGGTTGCGGCGGTGACGGTAACCGCGGTAGGACCCGATTTCGATCAGCCGCTTGATGTGCATGGAGGTGTCTTTGCGCAGGTCGCCTTCCACCCCGCCTTCAGTCTCAATGACGTGGCGGATGCGGTTGACCTCGTCCTCGTTCAGGTCCTGCACCTTTTTGGCCCCGTCCACCTTGGCCTCCTCCACGATGCTCTGCGCGCGGGAGTGGCCGATGCCGTAAATGTAAGTCAGCGCAATCGCGGTGTGCTTATTGCGCGGTAAATCAACCCCTGCTATGCGTGCCATGAATACTCCTGGTCGTTAGCTGCTGGCCGTTGGCCGGTGGCCAAGAACCAACCACAATCGAGCGTCAGCCCTGCCTCTGTTTGTGTTTCGAGTTCTCGCAGATCACCCGCACTACGCCTTTGCGGCGAATGACCTTGCACTTATCGCAAATTTTCTTTACCGATGCGCGTACCTTCATAAATCGGCTCTCAGTTCCCGGTTCTCAGTTCAAAATCTTGTGGCGCGGGCGCCTCGCCCGCGAAGTCAGGATCGAGACGCGAGCGAGGCAAACGACGCCTTAACACGTCATTTATATCTGTACACGATGCGGCCGCGGGTCAGGTCGTAGGGAGAAAGCTCCACTGCCACCTTGTCGCCCGGCAGAATGCGTATAAAATTCTTTCGCATTTTCCCTGAAACATGCGCCAGCACCTGGTGCTTGTTTTCCAGTTCGACCCGGAACATCGCATTGGGCAGCGGCTCAATCACCGTTGCCATCACTTCAATCGCGTCTTCCTTACTCATTCACACTCGTCATAAGTACCCAGTACCCAGTTGCCAGTACCCAGTACCGATTTTTGGATCCCCGTTCCGAAACGCATTTACTCCGTCAAAATCATGGGCCCGTTTTTGGTAACCGCCACGCAGTGCTCGAAATGGGCGCTGTAGCTGCCGTCTTCGGTCACCGCCGTCCAGTTGTCGTTCAACAGGCGCGCGCCCGGCTTGCCGGCGTTCACCATGGGCTCAATGGCCAGGACCATGCCCTCTTCCAGGCGGGCTCCGTGGCCGCGCACGCCAAAGTTAGGCACCTGCGGTTCCTCATGCAGTTGCCGCCCGATGCCATGGCCCACAAACTCGCGCACCACACTGAAGCCGTTGGCCTCCACATACTCCTGCACCGCCGCGCCAACATCGCCCACCGAGTTGCCCAGCCGGGCAGCTTCGATGCCGCGGTACAAAGACTCCTTGGTGACATCGAGCAGACGCTGCAGTTCCGGAGTAGTGCCCCCGCCAACCGGCGCCGTAATGGCAGCATCAGCGTAATAGCCATCCACCACCACCCCGCAGTCAATGGAAACGATGTCGCCGGCCTTCAGAACCCGCCGGTTCGACGGAATGCCGTGCACGATTTCCTGATTCACCGACGTGCACAGCACGCAGGGGTAGTCGCGGTAGCCTTTGAACGCGGGCCGCGCGCCCAGTTCCCTGATCTTCTTTTCCGCCGCCCGCTCCAGGTCCATGGTGCTGGCGCCGGGAACAGCCAGTTCGCGCACGGTATCAAGAACCTGACGCAGAATGCGCCCGCTATGGCGCATTTTTTCGATTTCGGCCTGCGATTTACACACGATTGCCATTCCTAAGCGCCCCCGGACTGCGTGCCCACCGGGGCGTTCCGTAATCGTTCAATTGCTTCAGCTATCTGCCGGCTTACCTCTTCCACATCCAGATCGCCATTCACATGCACCAGTCGCCCGCGGCGACGGTAATAAGCGGCCAAGGGGCGGGTTTGCAAGTCATAGGCCCGCAAGCGTTCGCTGATCACTTCGGGCCGATCATCGTTGCGCATCACCAGCCTGGAGCCGTCAATGTCACAAACGTCCGGCACCCGGGAAAGCTGCGTGTGGATGTTGTAGATGCGACCGCAGGTGGGGCAAGAGCGACGTCCCGTAAGCCTGTGCAAAAGATTATTGTAATCTACGTCGAACTGCACCACAACCGGAGGTCCGCAGGGCTTTTGGTTGTCAAAGATCTTGCCCGCCAAAAAGCGGTCGAGCCACTCCGCTTGCACTACGGTGCGCGGGAACCCGTCCAGGATGAAGCCGCGGGCACAATCCGCCTGCATCAGACGCTCGCCCACCATCTCGTTAACCAGGTCGTCGGGCACCAGTTCGCCCCGGGCCATCGCCGCCTTGGCCTTGCGACCCAACTCCGTGTCGCGCTCCACGTTATCGCGCAGAATGTCGCCGGTGGAGATCTGCGGAATTCCGTAAAGCTTGGCAATACGCTTCGCCTGCGTGCCTTTGCCCGCGCCCGGCGAACCAAGCAGAATGACTGGGCCCACATTGTGCGCCGTTGCGTCCGCCATCGACGTGGTTGGTACCTTTTATTTGCGGCCGCTGCGCCCACCGCGGCCCGAAAGTCAGTACAGGACCCAAAGCATTGCGAATCTGTTAATTCGGGTAGTCGGATAAATGCTTATCCGAAACCCATTTCTCAACCCAATTACAAATTACTCAATCCTTCTAGGCCCAGGTGCGGCGGCCACGTATCCGGCTACGGGGACTAAAACCCTCGTAGTGCCGCATAATGAGCTGCGCCTCAATCTGGGTCACCGTGTCCATGGCTACGCCCACCACGATCAGCAGCGAGGTACCGCCAAAGTAAAAGCTCACCCCTAAGCCGTTGGTCACCCAGGTGGGCAATCGTTCAAAAAATGCCCCCAGAGCGCCGGGCAGGTGATTCAGGTGAATGCCGGCGATCATCCACTCCGGCAGAAACGAAATGATGATCAGGTACAGACCACCAACCAGGGTGATGCGGGTCAGGCTCTCGTTGATGTAGTCGGCCGTTCGCCGTCCCGGGCGGATGCCGGGAATAAACCCGCCGTACTTTCGCATGTTGTCAGCAACCTCATTGGGGTTGAAGACAATGGACACGTAGAAATATGCGAAAAAAATAATGCCCACGGCATAAAGCAAAGTATAGAGCGGCTCGCCCCATCCCAGGGCGCGTATCAAGCCGCCAAAATAGCGGTTGTCCCTGAAGGCAAACCCGGCGGTCTGGGGCAAGGTCAGGATGGAGGACGCAAAGATGACCGGCATAACGCCGCCGGCGTTTACCCGCAGCGGCAGGTGAGTGGATTGACCGCCCATGATCTTGCGGCCCACCACACGCTTGGCATACTGCACAGGGATGCGGCGCTCAGAGCGTTCCACGAAGACGATGAAGCCCACTACAGCCAGCATGAGCACAACCAGCAGCGCCATGGCCGGAGCGGTAAAGGAACCCCAGGCATCGGTCCGGGCCTTGTCAATCAGGTCCACTACGCCGCGTGGCAGACCGACCACGATACCCGCAAAGATCAGGATGGACATGCCGTTGCCGATGCCGCGCTCGGAAATCTGCTCGCCCAGCCACATCACGAACACGCTGCCCGCGGTCAGGGTCAGCATGGTCATGAGGATGAAACCCGGCCCGGGATTAGTCACGAAAGCGGTGCCGCCCGATACCGTCGAGCGCTCCAGGGTGATGGCAATGCCCAGCGACTGCACCGCGCTCAGACCCAGGGTCATGTAACGGGTCCACTGGGTGATCTTCTTGCGTCCCAGTTCGCCTTCCTTCTGCAGCTTGGCCAGAGGTTCGTAGACCACGGTCAGCAACTGCAAGATGATGGAGGCGGTGATGTAGGGCATGATGCCCAGAGCAAACACCGTCAGACGGCGCAACTGGCCGCCGCTGAACAAATCCACAAATCCCAGGAAGGTACCCTGATTCTGCTGGAAGAACTGCTGCAGCAGGTCGGCATTGATACCGGGCGTGGGAATGTGCCCGCCCAGCCGGTATACCGCCAGCATGGCCAGAGTAAACAAAATCCGCTTTCGCAAGTCGGGAATGCGAAATACGTTGGCAAACTTCTCAAGCATTTACTGAAGAACCTCTACCTTCCCGCCGGCCTTGGCAATCTTGTCCTGCGCCGACTTGGAAAACTTATGAGCGTGCACCGTGAGCGCGGAGCTAAGCTGGCCATCGCCTAGAATTTTGACCCGCTGCTCCGCCCGTTTAATGATTCCCGCTTTCGCCAGCACCTGTGGGGTGATGGTGGTCTCGCCCAGCCCGGCCAGCCGCTCCAGGTTCACTACCGCGTACTCCTGGCGGAAGATGTTGGTGAAGCCGCGCTTGGGCAGGCGCCGGTGCAGCGGCATCTGGCCGCCTTCAAAGCCGCGCATCATTCGTGAGCCGGAGCGCGAACGCTGCCCCTTGTTGCCGCGCGTGGCGGTCTTGCCCATGCCCGAGCCCATGCCGCGGCCCACCCGCTTGCGCTTCTCGCTCGCCTTGTGCGGCGCCCTGATCGTGGAAAGATTCGTTGCCATATCGTTATTCTCTTGAATGCGGTTACTGAACAACTTTGACAAGGTGCGGCACCTTGCCCACCATTCCGCGAATGGAGGGCGTGTCCTCGCGCTCAATTACCTGGTTCAACCGGGTAAAACCCAGGCCGCGCACCACTTTCTTGTGCTTCTTGGGAGCGGCAATCGCCGACCGCACCCATTTGAGATGTATCTTGCCCGCCGCCTTCTTCTTTTCTGCTGTCATGGCCTACAGCTCCTCCACTGCTTTGCCGCGCAAGGCCGCTACCGCGTCCCGGTTCTTCAGCTTGCGCAGGGCGTCGAAGGTGGCTTTAACCACATTGTGCGGGTTGGTGGTGCCGATGGATTTAGTAAGCACGTTCTGTACTCCCGCCGAGGTCATCACCGCGCGCACGGCTCCTCCGGCGATTACCCCGGTGCCTTCCGGGGCCGGCTTGAGCAAAACCATTCCGGAACCGAAGCGGCCCAGCACGCTGTGCGGAATGGTGGTCTGGCGCAGGTGAACCCGCATCAGATTCTTCTTGGCGGCCTCGATTCCCTTGCGGATCGCCTGGGGGACTTCCTTAGCCTTGCCGGAACCATAGCCCACCACCGCCGCGGTGGGATCGCCTACCACTACCAGTGCGGCGAAGGAAAGATTCTTGCCTCCCTTCACCACCTTGGTGACGCGGTTGATGGAAACCACCTGGTCCTTCAGTTGGTACTGACCTGGATCGAGCTTTCTAATCACTGTTGGCATTCTGAACTCGCTTCCAATCTGTGTGGCGCCGGCGCCCTCGCCCGCGACTTTAAAACTGCAGCCCCGCCTCCCGTGCCGCATCCGCCAGGGCCTTAATCCGGCCGTGGTACAGGTAGCCACCACGATCGAAGACTACCTGTTTAATGCCCTTCTCCTGCGCCCGCTGAGCCACCTTCTTGCCCACGTCCTTGGCCGCGGCCAAGTTGCCCCCGGTCTTGCGCTCGCCCTTCTTGCCCTCGGCGGAACTGGCAAACACCAGGGTTTTGCCCTCCATGTCGTCCACCAGTTGCACGTAAATATGGTTCAGCGACCGGTACACGTTCAGGCGTGGCCGTTCCGGCGTACCCATCATCTTCTTGCGGATGCGCTGATGAACTCTCTGCCGTGTGTCGTTCTTTGATGATCGCGTCAGCATGGTTGCAATCCTTGTCCCCGGGTTTCCATACCGGGCAGCCGCGGCTCAAACTGGAGTTCCTCGGCCGTATTCAAAATTTGTAATTTGGTAATTTGCAATTTATCCGAGGCCCCGCGCAAATTACTCAATTACCTAATTACTCAATTATTTGGCTCCCGTCTTGCCTACCTTCTTCTTCAGGCGCTCGCCCACATAGCGCACGCCCTTGTTTTTGTAGGGGTCGGGCGGTCGCAAAGCGCGCATTTCGGCGGCCACCTGCCCCACCTTCTGCCGGTCAATGCCACTAACCGTAAGCCGCGTCTGCTTGGGATCAATGCCTACTGTCACGCCCGAAGGCAGGGGATATTCGATGGGATGGGAGTAGCCCAGACTGAACACCACCGTTTCCTTGCCCTTCAACTCGGCGCGATAGCCGATGCCCACGATTTCCAGTTCCCGGGTCCAACCCCTGGTGACGCCTTCGACCGCGTTATTGACCAGGGCGCGAGCCAACCCGTGCAGCGCCGCCTGCTGGTCGCTCTCCCGCTCCGCTACCAGGTGGCCGTCTTTTTGCTCCATCTTGATGCCCACTGGCAGCTTGGTTTCCAGCTTGCCTTTCGGTCCCTGTACGGCCACCACGTTCCCCTGGATGCTGACTTTCACTTCCTTGGGAAGGGCAATCGGTTTTCTTCCAATTCTCGACATATTGAGCTCTCTAGCTTCTAGCCACTAGCTTCTGGACACCGCTCTTACCACACTTCGCACAGGATCTCGCCGCCCACGCCTTCCTTGCGCGCCTGGCGTCCGGTCATGACCCCGCGAGGCGTGGTCAGAATGTTGATTCCCATGCCGCCCAGCACGCGCGGAATTTCGCTGCGCCGCACGTACACCCGGCACCCCGGCTTCGACACCCGCGCCAGGTTGGAAATAGCAGCTTCGTCGTTGCTGCTGTATTTCAGATAAACCCGCAGCACTTTGTGCCCTTCTTCCTCCACCGCCTTGAAATTTGCGATGTAGCCCTCTTCCTTGAGAATGCGGGCCATCTCCAGCTTCAGCTTGGAGGCGGGCACGTCCACCTTCTGATGCCGCGAGCGAATGGCATTGCGAATCCGCGTTAGAAAATCTGCGACCGGATCGGTCAACCTCATCTTCTTGCTTCTCCTCAAATCGTCGCCCGTTTGCTCCGCTCAGCGGAGAACCTGCGGTGACGGACTCTATTCACTTTCAAGTTTCGCGTTTCGGTTCACTGGCTCGAAATCGAAACTTGAAACTCGAAACCACTCTCACCACGACGATTTCGACACGCCGGGTATCTCGCCGCGCAGGGCCAGGCCCCGGAAGCACAAGCGGCAAATGCCAAACTTGCGCAGGTACGCGCGCGGCCGCCCGCACAACTTGCAACGGTTGTGCTGGCGGCTCGAAAACTTCGCCTTCTTCTTCACATCTTTGACGTACTTTGCGGTTGTGGACATAAACCCCTTTTTTGATTTTGTAATTGAGTAATTTGGTAATCGGGCAATTGAAAAATCCACCCGACATCCATTTACTCAAATACCCAATTACTCAATTACTCAATTCCTAGGCCCGGAAGGGCATCCCCATGTGCCGCAGCAGGGCGCGCGCCTGGTCGTCAGAACCGGCGCTGGTCACGATGGTCACGTTCATGCCCTTCAGCTTATCCACCTTGGAGTAATCAATTTCCGGGAATATCAGCTGATCGCGTAAACCCAGGGTGTAGTTTCCTCTTCCGTCGAATGACTTGGTGGAAACTCCGCGGAAGTCGCGCACGCGTGGCAGCGCCACGTTGATCAGGCGGTCCAGAAACTCGTACATGCGATCTCCGCGCAGGGTAACCATGGCCCCAATGGGCATGCCCGCGCGCACCTTGAAGGCCGCGATGGACTTCTTCGCCTTCGTGATCACCGGCTTCTGGCCGGTAATCTGCGCCAGATCATTGGACGCGGGGTCGAGCAGCTTGGCGTTTTGCGTGGCTTCGCCCAGCCCCATATTGACCACCACCTTGTTCAGGCGGGGCACGGCCATGGGGTTTTTCAGCTCGAATTCCTTCATCAGCGCCGGCTTGATCTCATTTTCGAAGCGCACTCGCAGGCGCGCCGGCTCCTTGCCTCGGGCTTTGGCTTCCTGCCGCTGTTCCGGCTTGGCTTCCGCTGCTTCCGTCTTCTTTGGTTTCGCCATGTCCTCTACTTCGTTTCTCTCACGGTTTCGGAGGACCAGCACTTAGCTGGTCGAGCCCGGTTCGTGAAATCTCAATTTACAAATTACAAATTATTCATTTACAAATTTGCGCTCACTTCTCCAGCGTTGTTCCACACTTCTTGCAAATTCTCGCCTTGCGGTCGCCGCGCATTTCGTGCCCAACGCGCACCGGTCCGCAACTGGCGCAAACCAGCATCACATTGGAAATCGAAATCGGCGCTTCCTGGTCGGCGATGCCGCCCTGGATATTGGCCTGCGGGTTGGGGCGCACGTGTTTCTTCATCATCATCACGTGCTCCACCAGGATTTTGCCTTCGTCCGGCAGGACTCGCAAAACCCGCCCCTGCTTGCCCCGGTCGCGCCCTTTGATCACCCTCACGGTGTCGTTGTGGCGGATGTCAACTCGCTTGTGTGCTGTTGTCGTCTGATTCATCTCAAGTTCCCGCTTCAAGTTTCGAGTTTCAAGTTTCCGGTTCGGCGTCGCTGGAATTCGCGAAACTCGAAACTGAAACTTGAAACTTAGTCTTACAATACTTCCGGCGCGAGCGATACGATCTTCAAGAACCGCTTCTCGCGCAACTCGCGCGCCACTGGCCCGAACACGCGCGTTCCCACCGGTTCGCCGGCCTCGTTGATGAGCACGGCCGCGTTCTGGTCGAAGCGGATGTAAGTGCCGTCGCGCCGCCGGTGTTCCTTGCGCGTGCGCACAATCACCGCCTTGACCACCGTGCCCTTCTTCACCTGCCCGTCGGGCGAGGCTTCCTTCACGCTGGCGGTCACCACGTCGCCCAGGTGCGCCCGCAATCCTGTTCCGCCGCCCAAGGGCAGAATCATCTGCAGCTTGCGCGCGCCGGAGTTGTCGGCGACGTCGAGCATGGTCCTCATCATCACTGCCATAATCGAAGCTCCTTACTGGCCCTGCCGGAAATCCGGCAATGTCAGCTCGCCTGCGTCTCCGGTTCCGTGGTTTCGGCCACCAGGGCAGCCCGCCGGATCACTTCCTTCAGCCGCCACCGCTTCAGCTTGGAAAGCGGGCGCGTCTCCTCGATCTCCACCACATCGCCCAAGTGCGCCGTGTTCTTCTCGTCGTGGGCGTAAAACTTCTTGGAACGCGACATCACCCGCCGGTACAGGCGGTGGGGGAAGTTGCGCGTGACTTCCACCACGATGGTCTTGTTCATCTTGGTAGAGACCACTTTGCCGATCACGGTTTTGCGCCGTGACACGTTGGCCGCGGCTTGTCCTGTGCTTTCCGCCATCCTACTTACTCTCCGTCTCTGCCTGCGCCAGTTCCTGCTGGTGCAGAATCGTCTTCACCCGCGCGATGTCCCGGCGCAGGGCGCGAATCTTCTTCAAGCTCTCAGTCTGTCCCATCTGCAACTGAAAGCGCAGGCGGAAGAGCTGGTCGGTCAGCTCCCGCTCCTGGTGCTTCAGTTCCACGTCGGTCAGATTGCGAATTTTTTCTGGCTTCATAATCCGTTCTCGGTTCTCAGTTCCCGGTTCTCAGCCAGTGACGGCTGATTGGCGAGAGCTGTTTAATGGCCCGCCACCGCGCGTGATACCAAAGTAGTGCGCAGCGGCAGCTTGTGCGAGGCCAGGCGCATGGCCTCGGCCGCATCCTGCGGAGTCACGCCTTCCATTTCGAACAGGATCCGTCCCGGCCGTACGACGGCTACCCAGTGATCGGGCGCGCCTTTCCCTTTGCCCATACGGGTTTCGGCCGGCTTCTTGGTCACCGGCTTATCGGGGAACAGGCGAATCCAGATCTTGCCGCCGCGCTTGATGAAACGCGTCATGGCCACGCGGCTGGCTTCGATCTGCCGGTCCGTAATCCAGCCCGGCTCCAGCACCTTCAATCCGTAATCCCCGAAAGCCAGCTCCGAGCCGCGCCACGCCTTGCCCGTCATGCGCCCTCGCTGCTGTTTGCGGTACTTAACTTTTTTCGGCATCAACATAAGCGGTTCTCAATTCCCGGTTCCCGGTTCTTAGCCACGGCCCGTGCCAGGTTGAGCATTCGTTTCTGGCCACTGACCACTGCCCACCGACCCCTAAAATGTGCCCGGCGTGGCCGCGGCCTGCTGCTCGCGGCGTTTCTCTTTCAGAATTTCGCCGCGGTAAATCCAGCACTTCACGCCGATCACGCCATACGTGGTCTTGGCCTCGGCGAAGCCGTAATCAATGTCGGCGCGCAGCGTGTGCAGCGGCAGCCGCCCCTGCAGGTACCACTCCGAGCGCGCGATTTCATTGCCGTTCAGGCGACCGCTCACCCGCACCTTGATCCCCTTGCAGCCGAAGCGCAACGCCGAGTCCACCGCCTTGCGCATGGCGCGGCGGAAGCCTACGCGCTTTTCCAGCTGCAGCGCGATGGATTCCCCTACCAGCTGTGCGTCCAGTTCCGGCTTGTGCACTTCCTGAATATCAATGTAAACGTCGCGATTGGTGCGCTTCTGCACGTCCTGCTTGAGCTTGTCAATCTCCGTGCCCTTGCGCCCGATGATAATGCCCGGCCGCGCGGTGCGGATGATGATGCGCAGCTTGTTGCCGGGACGCTCAATCTCAATCGAGCTCACGCCGGCAGACTTCAGCTTTTCCTTCAACTCGTTCTTCAGCCTGACATCTTCCAGCAACAGCTTGTCGTAGTCCCGCTCCATAAACCAGCGCGATTTCCATGGCTTGGTGTAGCCCAGCCGAAAACCATAGGGATGGACTTTTTGTCCCATAATGCTCCTTAACCTTTCGACTTCGCGGTCTTCTTCTTGCCCGCTGCTTTTCTGGCGACCGCCTTCTTCCGGGGCTTGCCCGCGGTCTTGCCCTTTGCCGCCTTGGCGGACGCTTTTCCTTCTGGCTCGCCGACCACAGTGGCGGCGCTTTCGGCGCCGGCACGGCGGCGCTCCGCCAGCGCCACTTCGATGTGGGCCATGCGCCGCTGGTAGCGGTAAGCCCGGCCCATGGGCGCCGGGCGGATGCGTTTCATGCGCGGCCCGTCATTGGCCACGGCGCGCAGCACGTAGAGGTTGTCCACGTCCACGTCCAGGCCCTTTTCGGTGCTCAGGTAATTGGCGTTCTCCAATGCCGAACGCACCAGCTTCTCCACCGTGCTCGCCACCCGCTTCTTGGTGAAGGCCAGCGTGTTGAGCGCGTCCTCCACGCGCCGGCCCTTGATCAGGTCCAGCACCAGCCGCGCTTTCTGCGGCGAAACCCGCATGTACCGTGCTTCTGCTCTGAATTCCATGTCGTATTCTCTTTACGCCTTGGAGGCAGCCGGAGCAGCCCCGCCTGCCGGTGCCGCCGGAACCGGAGCTCCCGGCCCGCCGGGCACGCCTGCCGGTCTGGCTGAAACTTCCGCCGCCGCTTTCATCGAGTGTCCCTTGAAGGTGCGGGTAAAGCTGAACTCGCCCAGCTTGTGCCCCACCATGTTCTCGGTAACGTACACGGGGATGAACTTCTTGCCGTTGTGTACCGCGATGGTGTGGCCCACCATCTCCGGCACTATGGTCGAGCGCCGCGACCAGGTGCGCAGCACCTTCTTGTCGTTGCGCGCATTCATCTCCTCCACCCGCCGCAGCAGGTATCCGTCTACGAACGGTCCCTTTTTTTGTGAACGCATAAGTGAGTTCTCTGTCTCTCGCTACTTCGGGCGGTTGACAATAAATTTGTCGGTCCGCTTGTTGTTACGCGTCTTGTAACCGCGCGTCGGCTGGCCCCACGGAGTCACCGGGTGACGCCCGCCGCTGGTCTTGCCCTCACCGCCGCCGTGCGGGTGATCCACGGGATTCATGGCCACGCCGCGGTTGGTCGGCCGCCGGCCCAGCCAGCGCGTGCGGCCCGCCTTGCCGATGGCCACGTTTTCGTGGTCCACATTGCCCACCTGCCCGATAGTCGCCATGCAGTCCAGCAGCACCTTGCGGGTTTCCCCCGAGGGCAGCTTGACCAGCGCGTAGTCGCCTTCCTTGGCCACCAGCTGCGCCGAACCGCCTGCCGAGCGCACCATCTGCGCTCCCTTACCCGGCCGCAGTTCGATGTTGTGAACCGTGGTGCCAGGCGGGATATTGCGCAGTGGCAGCGCGTTCCCCACCAGAATATCGGCCTCCGGCCCGCTCACAATCTTTTGTCCCACGTTCAGCCCCAGCGGGTGGAGGATGTAGCGCTTCTCGCCATCGGCATAGGCCAGCAGGGCCAGACGCGCGGACCGGTTGGGATCGTATTCGATGGACACCACGGTTGCCGGCACACCCAACTTCTCGCGCTTGAAGTCCACCAGGCGCAGCTTGCGTTTATGCCCGCCGCCGCGGCGCCAGATGGTGATATCACCGTGGTTCCGCCGCCCATTGGTCCGCTGCTTGGGCTCGGTCAGCGGCTTGTGCGGACGCGCTGTCGTCAACTCGTCGTTCGACAGAGTCGTCTGAAACCGCAACGTCGGCGTGATCGGTCTATAAGTCTTGATCGCCATAAATTCAGCCTTTAGCTTTTAGCTCTTAGCTTCCCCATCCGCCCCAGGGCTGAATGCTGAATGCTGAGCGCTGGTTGCTGCCTTACAGATTCTGCGCGTATTCCGGCATCTTCTCGCCGGACTTCAACTTCACGTACGCTTTCTTCCAGTCCGGGCGATAACCGGCGAACTTACCCCGCCGCCGTTCCTTGCCCTGGAAATTCGAAGTTCGCACCGAATCCACTTTCACTTTGAAAATCGTCTGCACCGCTTCCTTGATCTCGGTCTTAGTCGCGGTGGGCGCCACCTGGAACACCAGCGTGCCTTGCGTTTCCTTAATCCCAAGACCCTTCTCGGTGATGATGGGGCGCCGGATGATCTGGTATGCCGACTTCATTACGCTACCTCCGCCGCTTTCCGCCGCTTGCGGCTCTTGGGAGCCGGCTCTTCGCTGGCTGGCCGCCGTTGCCGTTTGGGCAACGAGGCCACCAGGGAATTCTGCAGTTTCTCCAGCGCCGGCTGGGAGAAGATGGCGCGCTGATAGCGCAACAGATGATACGGATGCACCTCATTGCCCCGCACCAGCTCCACCCCTTCCAGGTTGCGCGCGCTCAGCTCCAGGTTGCGGTTCTCCACCTGGGCCGCTTCCACCACCAGCGCGGTGCCGTCCACCTTGAGGGCGTTCAGCGCGTTGCGGAACTCCTTGCTTTTGGGTTCCTTCAGTTCGAAGCTCTCCACCACCGTGAGCTGGCCATCCGCCAGTTTGGCTGCCAGCGCCGAACGCAGCGCCCCCAGCAGCTTCTTGCGCGGAAAGTCGTATTCATACGAGCGCGGCTGAGGTCCGTGCACCGTGCCGCCATGCCGCCACAGCGGAGACCGGATGGAACCTACGCGGGCGCGGCCCGTTCCTTTTTGCCGCCACAGCTTCTTTCCCGAACCGGAAACCAGCTTGCGGTTTTTGGTGGCGTGGGTACCGGCCCGCTGGGCCGCGCGATATTGCTTCACCGCCTCCCAGAGCAGGTCCTCGTTGACCGCGCCGAAAATCTCATCGGCCAAGTCGAACGACCCCACCTTATCGCCGCTCAGATTTAAAACATCAACCTTTGCCATGTTTTAAGCTCTCGTTTACTTCTTTTTCGCGGCCTGCCGCTTGGAGGCCTTCAGCGGGTCAACCGTTCCGGCTCCAGCGAATCCGCGCCGCTCTCTGGGCGGTTTCTTCGCCTTGTGAATCAGCACGTAGCCGCCATTGGGCCCAGGAACGCTTCCTTCCACCACCAGCAGGTTCTCTTCCTTGTCAATTCCCAGCACCCGCAGGTTGCGCATCGTCACCCGGTCGGTGCCCATGTGACCCGACATCCGCATGCCCTTGAACACACGCGAAGGAAATGCAGACGAGCCGATAGAACCGGTAATCTGGAACATCGAGCCGTGCGACTTGGGGCCGCCGCCAAAGTGGTGCCGTTTCACCACGCCGGCGAATCCCCGTCCCTTGCTGGTGCCGATGATGTCCACGAATTTTTCGCCGTCGAAGATGTCCACCAGCACGCGGTCGCCCACCTTGCTCTGGTCGCCATCGCCGCTGGTGGCCTCGACTTCGATATCCACTTCGCGCAGCATGCGCACCGGGGGAAGATTGTTCTTGCCCAGGTGTCCCAACTCGGCCTTGCTCAGACGCGACTGCTTGACGAACTCGACGAGGCCGATCTGGGCCGCGTCGTAACCGTCCCGGGTCGCCGTCTTGCGCTGCGTGATGACGCAAGGCCCAGCCTTCAGCACCGTGGCGGGATGCACCTCGCCATTGCTGTCGAACAACTGGGTCATGCCGACTTTTTTTCCTAAAATTCCCGTCACTGCCATAAATTCAGCTCCTAGCTACTGGCTCCTAGCTATGGGCTAGAAGCAGGCGCTAATCAGCTACTTGTGTTCTTTGCCAAACGCCTTAATCTCCACATCCACGCCCGCCGGCAGGTCGAGTTTCATCAGAGCGTCCACCGTCTGCGGCGTGGGCTCCAGAATATCTACCAGGCGCTTGTGGGTGCGGATTTCGAACTGCTCCCGCGACTTTTTGTCCACGTGCGGCGAACGCAGCACGCAGTACTTGTTCTTCATCGTGGGCAGCGGGATAGGCCCCGCCACGTTGGCGCCAGTCCGCTTCACCGTCTGCACGATTTCGGTGGTGGACTGGTCCAGCACCCGGTAGTCATACGCCTTGAGGCGAATTCGAATTCTCTCTTTTCCGTTCACGTTTCCTCTGTCTCTTCAGCCTCGCCGCTTTCGGCCGCTGAAGGAAAGAACTTGCGGCGTGTCGCCTGCCGCCCTGGTTGATTGAGTAATTGTGTAATTTGGAATCTGTAATTGAAACCCAACTTGCAGCCACTGCGGTTTTTCAATTACGCAATTACCCGGTTACACAATTGCCAAGCTGCTAAACGATCTCCGAAATGGTGCCCGCGCCCACCGTGTGCCCGCCCTCGCGGATGGCGAAGCGCAGCCCCTTTTCCAGCGCCACCGGCGTGATCAGCTCGATCTGCAGGCTCACGTTGTCCCCCGGCATCACCATCTCCGTGCCCGCCGGCAGCTCCGCCACTCCGGTCACGTCCGTCGTGCGGAAGTAGAACTGCGGCCGGTAGCCCTTGAAGAACGGCGTGTGCCGCCCGCCCTCTTCCTTGGTCAGCACGTACACCTCGCCCTTGAACTTGGTGTGCGGCGTTATCGAGCCCCCCTTGGCCAGCACCATGCCCCGCTCCACGTCTTCCTTGGCGATGCCGCGCAAGAGCAGGCCGGCGTTGTCTCCCGCCATGCCCTCATCCAACGTCTTCTTGAACATCTCCACCCCGGTCACCACCGTCTTGCGCGTGTCGCGGAAGCCCACGATCTCCACTTCCTCGCCCACCTTCACCTTGCCGCGCTCGATCCTGCCGGTCACCACCGTGCCCCGGCCCGAAATTGAGAAAATATCTTCAATCGGCATCAGGAAGGGCTTTTCGATGTCGCGCTTGGGCAGGGGCACGTTCTTGTCCACCGCCTCCATCAGCTCGTCTATCTTCTTTTCCCACTTCTCTTCCCCGTTCAAGGCGCCCAGGGCCGAGCCCCGCACCACCGGCACGTCGTCGCCCGGAAACTGGTAGCCCTTCAGCAGTTCCCTGACTTCCAGCTCCACCAGGTCGAGCAGTTCGGGATCGTCCACCGCGTCGCACTTGTTCAAAAACACCACGATATAGGGCACCCCCACCTGGCGCGCCAAGAGCACGTGCTCGCGCGTCTGCGGCATGGGTCCGTCGGTCGCCGCCACCACCAGAATGGCCCCGTCCATCTGCGCCGCCCCGGTGATCATGTTCTTGATGTAGTCGGCGTGCCCGGGGCAATCCACGTGCGCATAGTGCCGGTTCGGCGTTTCGTACTCCACGTGCGCGGTGGCGATGGTGATGCCCCGCTCCCGCTCCTCGGGCGCGTTGTCAATCGAATCAAACGAACGGAACTGCACCTTGGGATTGTGCTTGGCCAATACCTTGGTGATCGCCGCCGTCAGCGTGGTCTTGCCATGATCAATGTGCCCGATCGTGCCCACGTTCACGTGCGGCTTATTGCGCTCAAATTTCTCTTTCGCCATTTC
>Ga0075276_10000178_pt1 | contig 19058 bp, 8 predicted proteins | sample SF_Rice_5C_80N_4_FD_69770 | JGI IMG/M metagenome (GOLD analysis project Ga0075276, IMG submission 69770) | Rice paddy soil microbial communities from Twitchell Island, California, USA - SF_Rice_5C_80N_405 | ecosystem: Environmental > Terrestrial > Soil > Paddy field/soil | place: USA: Twitchell... | reverse complement strand
CTCGCGGGAAAAGGCACCAGTTGCGGCGTGGCGGGTTTCAAGGCGGAATCCAGGTCAGTCAGCATGGGCTGCGGCCCGGGGCGGCGCAGGATGCGGTGATCAGTGGCCTGGGTATGGGCCACGTCACGACTGCCCACCGCCGGCATGTGGCAGGCGATGCAGTTGGGGTTGCCGTGCTGATGCTTCTCCCCAAAAGCTGCGCCATGGCAAGCCAGGCACTTGTTTCGGTAGTACGCCACTTTTTCTTCCGGTGCCGGCCAGGAGTGCGGGTCGTGGCAGCTCATGCAGGACATGGCATCTCCCGATTTCTGCTTGCACACGCTCTGGGCCAGCGCTTCTACCTGGCTCAGGGCGCCTAACCCCGGCAGCTGCGGGTTCTCCACTTCGAAATAGCGGATGTAGTCGGAAAGCCGGTCCCCGGGGCGGAACTGGTAAGGGTGCTTGCCCACCCGCTCCACGGCCACGTTGCCCTCCAGGTGACATTGCATGCAGATGTCGTCGCGCCGGTCCGGCGCCAGCTTCCCCGGGTTGAGAATGGCCGCTTTGCCCCGGCTGAGGATGTGCTCTTCTCCCGGCCCATGGCAGCGCTGACAACTGATGCCGCCATGGGCGAAGGGCGACACGGGGTATTGGTTCTCCGTGCCCGGAAGCGGCGACTGCATGCCGCTGGTATGGCAATTCAGGCAAGCGGGCAATGCCGGCAGCATAGGCATCTGGCTGGCGTTCTGATACGCCGGGGTCATGTCCCACAGACGCTTTTGCGCATACCAGTTCACCGGCGATTCGAACAGGAAGCCGTCTTCGGAAAACAAGTAGGTGCGTCCCCGACGTCCGGAGCCGATGTAGTAGAGCAGTTCGCGCTTGCCGTGCAGCGAAGGGTGGTCGCGGTCGAAGCTCAGCCATACTCGTCCATCCTGACCGTAAATCCGATAGTGGATGCCGGTTTTGGCGTGCTGGAATTCGCCGGCGATGAGGCCGTTGCTGGCCGGCCCACTGGCGCGCGCCATGGCCGTTTCGCTATAGCTGCGATAAATATCGGCGTGGCAAGAGGCGCAGGCCTCGCTGCCGGTCGCGGGGGCGGAGGCTTGGGGCTGGGCCGTGGCAGCTAGCGGAGCGCAAAGCAAGGATATGCTTAGTAAAACAAGGACGATGGCGGCAAGCCGGTGAGCCGTTTGGAAACCGGCAACGGACTGAGGAGGGCGCGAAAACGGCCGCAGCCGGGACAAAAGGAAAACAAAAAAATACGGGGGAGTCATTGCGACTCCCCCATTATGAACCCGTTGGCGCCATCTCAGAACATCAGCTTCAGCCCGAACTGCAAGGTGCGCATGGTCGTGCCGTACTGAATGTCCTTGATCAAGCCGTTGTTGCCGCCGCAGTCAACGCAGGTACCGCCGGTGGCCTGGCCGTCATTCTGGCTGAAGTCCAGCACCGGGTGGTTGAAGATGTTGAAGGCATCCATCCGGAACTGTGCATTGAATCGCTCCGAGATTTTGAAGTTCTTGGCTATGGACATGTCGTCGGTGAAGGCGCTCGGGCCCCAGTAGCTGTTGCGGCCCGCACTGCCAACCGTTCCGCATGCCGGGAGCGCAAACGGCCCGGAAGTCGGCCGCGAGAGGCTACAGGTATCCGTGCCCACGGGCGCAGCGGGGTAAGCCACCGATGAGACGGGTGTGAAATAGGTGACGGTGTGAGTCACCGGATCCAGGGAGCCGGCTCCCATCTTAAAGGATCCACTCACATTGGGCATACAGGGTATGCCCGTGTCGTTCACCAGTCCGCACTCGCCCAGAGTCGGTGTCCAAGGCAGGCCGCTGCTCCAGTTCATGGTATCGGTCAGTTGCCAGCCGCCGATCACCAGGTCCATGGCCCGTCCTGCTCCGCCGGCGAACTTCTTGCCTCGGCCAAACGGCAGATCATAGACAAAATTGTTGATCCACACGCTCTTGCGATTGAAATCATCTGGACCGTAGCCCAAGTGACGATCGGGTATTGAGCCGTATGGGAAATTACCGTCGGTGGTCCAGTTGTTGGCATGGGAGTAGGTGTAAGTGGACATGAACTGCAGCCCCTGGGAGAAGCGCTTATCCACGCGCACCTGCAAGGCATTGTAGTTGGCGCTGGCATCGTTACCGAAGTAGTTACCCATGATGCCATCAGCGCAACACATCATGGTTGTCCCGGTGGCGGGATCAATGACACCCGGATACACGAAGTGGTTATAGAAGGGGCGGCGCTGTTCGGCGGGTACAACCGGCGTGAATTGGACGCCGGTCGGGGTCACGATGGCTGTTCCCGGTCCCAGCGGCACCGGGTTGAGGTCGTAGGCCGGGCCGTTGCCGGCAAATACGTGCGAGCCCTTATTACCCACATAGGCTACTTCCAGGCTCATGGTGTTGGTCAACTGCCGCTGTACGGTCGCATTCCAGGCATCCAGGGTTGGCAGTCGCTGTACGGTAGGACGCATCCTGGGCTGCACGTTGTTGTTGGGACCACCCAGCGGCAGAATGCCATTCGACGGAATGGTAACCGTAGTCGTGGGGAACGGCCCCGGACCTGACGCCAGGGTAAAGGCTGAGAAGTAGGCATTGTTGCTCACATTTTGCGCGAAGAGTTGCTGGTTGAGCAGAACCGGCAGGTTCTGGGTGACGGCATGGCCGAAGTTGGAGCCGAACACGCCAATGTCGAAGCTGCGGCCGTAACCCATGCGAACCACGGTCTTCGGGGTCACCTGATAAGCCAACCCCAGGCGGGGCGCAAAGGCGTGCCAGTCGTTGCCGATATTGCCGTTCAGGCCGTACGGTCCATACCCGGCGACGCGGATGATTCCTTCGGTGGGATTGGCGAATCCGCCGTTACCTTTACCGTTGACGGTCTCGGGAAAGTAAATCTCCCAGCGCAGTCCGTAATTCAGGGTGAAGTTCGGGGTTACGCGCCAGGTGTCCTGACCATAGTAGAAGAAGCGCTTCTGGCGCTCGGCCGCATTCAGGCTGGTGCTGACAAAGCGGTCCATGTGGTTTACATCGCCCAGCAGGAAGTTGGCGAAACCGGCGCCGCCGGTTCCGGCATCGGAAGTAGCGCCGCTTTGCAGACCGGTTCCACTGGTGCTGCTGGTGAAGTGCAACTGTCCGGTGCGGTTGGCGTCACTGGGCACGCGCAGGTTCATGGCGTAGCGCATGTCGGCGCCGAACTTGATCTGGTGATTGCCTTTGATCTTGGTCCAGTTGTTCACGAACTGGAACTGCTGCTCGCTTTCCGTCAAGGGGCAGTTGCAGCGGCCTACGTTCAGGCCATCGCCCATGGCAAAGGTGCCCTGGTCAGAGCCGGCGTTGATGGCCGGAGCCAAACCGTCAAACATGGGCAGGCCGGAGGTGAAGAGCGCCTGCGCCCCGGTCTGGTTCAAGCCGGGAATACCCAGGTTGGTGGCCGCGGCTACCCCCGCGTCCGGCTTCGACGTTTGCGGGTTGTACTTGAACCAGCCGAAGCGGAAGTCGGTCAGCAGGGTGCTGCTGACGGTCTTGGTGAAGCCGGAAGCCAGGCTGTAATCGTGGTTGATGGAGCTTCCAGAAAGTCCGGCTAAGCCGTTACCCACACCGCCCAGCTGGGGGCCCAGGGCTGGTTCTCCGGATAACGTGTAGTAAGCCAGGCTGAAGCGCCCAAATACCTGCAGTGTCTGGCTGGCGTTGAAGTCAATGCGGGTATCGAACTGATTTTGTTTGAATGGGCCCGAGCCCGAAAAGACAAAGTTGTTGGTTACCGCATTGCTGGTGGGCGCAGGCATCAGCGCCAGCATCTTCTGCGCGATGGGGGAAAGGCGGCTCAGCGGAATCCAGTTAGGCTCGGTGGCGCATCCGGCTGGTCCGCAGAAGGCGGTTCGACCAACGCCGGTTTTCGGATCCCCTGTATTTGGATCGTAGATCAAGCTGCTGGGACCGCTGCCGCTGCCGATGAAGGGCGCGTACTGGCTCAGGTTGCAAAACCCGCTGCCGTCGCCGGCGCCCGTGCAGCTGCGAATCACCGAGGTGGTGGGAACCGTCAGCAAGGAGGTGGCGCCGGTGGTCTGGCGCGTACCCTGGTAGTCGCCGAAGAAAAACAGCTTGTCCTTAATAATGGGACCGCCGATGGTGCCGCCGAACTGGTTCCACTTGGTGGGCGGAATGAAGCGGCCGGTAATATTGTTGGGCGCGTACTGGGTAAAGGGATCGCGCGCCTGGGTAGCGTCGGTGCGGCGGAACCAGAAGCCCTCGCCGTGCAGGCTGTTGGTGCCAGACTTCGTCTGCACGGTCATCACCCCGGCCACCGCCTTGCCGAACTCGGCGTCGTAGTTCTGCAGGTCAATCTTGGTTTCCGTGATGGCGTCAATGTTGGGGTTGACCACGATAATTCCCAGAATCGGGTCCTGGTTATCTGTGCCGTCCAGTTCGTAGGCCGTGCCGCTGAAATGCTGGCCGTTCACGTAAATCTGCTGGCTGCCCTGCGGATTTTCGGTGGCCGCGTGATTCCAGCCGGTGAGCAACTGGGTGCCGGGGGAGATCAGCAACAGCGACTGGAAGTTGCGATTCAAAATCGGCAACTGTTCCACATATCGCGAATTGAAGGTGGTGGCCACGTCGGCGCGATCGGTCTTCAATTGCGGCGCCTCGCCCGTCACCTCCACCGCCTCGCTCACCTGACCGAGTTGCAGCGGCATATCCACCTTCGCGCCCTGGTCGGCATTGACCACGATTGGTCCCTGCGTCGCCGTCTTGAAACCCTGGGCCTCCACCTTCACCGAGTAGCTATCGGGAATCAAGTGGGTCACCGTGTAGTTGCCGGTGGCGTTGCTGGTGGTGGTGGTGGAGGTACCCTTGGCGATGTCGGTGATCGTCACCTTGGCATTGGGCACGGCCGCCCCGCTGGGATCGGTGACGGTCCCGAAAATATTGCCATAGACCGCCTGACTCAATGCTGTTTTGGGTAGAAAGGAAACAAGACAGAACAATGCAGCAAACAGCAGGGCACAGCGCCTCATTGCGGGCCTCCCCAAAGTGTGGCTACTGCGATGGCGTCGCCCCGGACTGGACTGCGCCCGGGAAGTGTTTTCGACGTTCAGGGCCGAAGAGGACCGGATTACAGGGTCCGCAACAACCTGACAGCCGGGGCCGGATTTCGTAGCAGCAGCCGCCATATTCCGCGGCCGCACGACGAACTGCTCTCGTCTCTGCGGTTGGGGAGCGAGCGCGAGAGCGTACAACTCACACCGACACGTGATACACATCACACCTCGGTGTGCGCAAATCAGGCTATCAGAAGCTAACAGAGTGTCAATACCCGCGGACGGAAAATCCGATGCTTGTCAGCAAAATCATCCATGGCTGGCGCGGCCAGAATCTTTACATTTTAGGAACTTGCAGCTGCGGATCAAGCTGCTTCGCTTTTTGGAATTCCTGGCGGGCCTGTGCGGGCTGGCCTTTGCGTGCGAGCGCCTGCGCCAGCTGAAAATGCGCCGGCGCGTAGCCGGCGGAGAGCTGAATGGCGTGCTCGAACTGGCCGATGGCGCCCTCCAGATCGCCGGCGTTGAGCAGCCGGACGCCGGAATTGGTGGCAAAAACCGCGCCCTGCTGGCTGGTTTGCTGTTTCATGATTTCCGCCGTGGCCCGGGCTTCAGCGGCGGCGCCAGCGCTGTCGCCGGCCTCGCGCAGCACGGAAGCCAGCACGCTGTGCGCTCCCAGGAAGTCGGGCTGCAGGCGGATGGCCTGGCGCAGTGCGTCCGCTGCCTGCGGGAGCTTTTTCTCCTGCCGCAACACCGCTCCCAGGGTGTAGTACGCCTCCGCGTAATCGGGCTTGGCCCGCACTGCGCCCCGCAGCTTCTGTTCCGCTTCCGGAAATTTCCCTTCCTGCCAGTAGGTCACTCCCAGGGTGTAGTAGGTGTCGGGCAGGTTGGGATCGAGCTGCAGCGCCGTTTGCCACTCCGCGATCGCCTGCGGCAGGCGGTCACTCAGCTTGTAGGCCAGTCCCAGGTCATAGTGCAGCTGGGCATCATCGGGAGCCAGGCGCAAGGCCGCTTCAAACTGGGCGGCGGCGGCGGCGAAATCCGCTTTCTGCAAAAAGGCGGCTCCCAGGTTCTTGCTGTAACCGCTGTCCTGAGGGCGCAGCCGCATGGCGGTGCGAAATTCCGCCATGGCTGAATCGGCATCGCCGCGCTGCAGCAGGGCTATGCCCAGATTATTGTGGGAATCCGCGTCTTCCGGGGCCAGCTTTACCGCCCGCCGGAACGCTGCCAGCGCCTGGTCAGGCTCGCCCGCCTTTTGCGCCAGCAGTCCGAGTTGGGTCTGGGCCGGCGCCCAATCCGGCTTCAGCCGCGCGCACTCCCGCAAAGCCTGCATCGCCCCAGCCGTATCGCCTTTGGCCCCCAGCACCTGCGCCAGATAAAAATAGGCGGGCGCATCCTGGGGATTCAGGCGCACCGCTTCCTGCAAACTTGCGGCGGCCTTATCCCACTCCTCCAGCTTCCACAGCGCAGCTCCCAGATGAAAGAGCGCCGGCTCGTAGCCGGGCTGCAGACGCAGCGCTTCCCGGAACTCGACGATGGCCTTGTCGTATTTCGACTCCTGCGCCAGCAGCACTCCGGCTGAGTCGTGCAGGTCGGCGCGCTGCGGGGCCAGGCGCGAGGCCTGGCTCATTTCGTCCAGCGCCATCCCGGTGTCGCCCTGCGCGCTCAATGCCAGCGCCAGTTGCCGCCGCGCCTCCGCATCGGCGGGCGCCAGTTGCACGCCCCGGCGCAACTCGGCCATGCCGGCTTGCGCCTCACCGCGCGCCAGCAGCGCGCTTCCCAGATCGCTATGCGCCTGGGCCAAAGCAGGCTTCAGGCTGATGGACTTGCGGAATTCCTCCACCGCCCGGTCTACCTCCCCCTGTTGCAGCAGCACTTGGCCCAGCGCCGTGTGCAACTCCGCCGTGCGCGGGCTGAGGTGGATGGCCTGTTCAAAGGCGCGGCGTGCGCCCGCCAGGTCGCCCTTCTGCGAACTGGCCACGCCGCGCTTAAAAGCCGCGACCGCCCTTTGCGACGCTGTGGCATTCTGTCCCCAAGCCCCTGCCGCAAGCAGGCACATCGCCCATAAGGCAGCCAGAAGGTTGTGGCGCAAGCGAATTGAGGTGACGGCAGGAAGCACGCCTGGAACTCCGGGCAGGTGTGGTAGAAAAAAAAGATATCAGAAACAACACCCCGCTGTAAGCAACCGGGCACTGGAGTCCCCGCCCTGACCGGCGCCGCGGCCCGTGCGCTAACTTGACCCGCCGCACAATCCGCCTCCATAGTAGGCGGAACGATGTCGCCGGCCCTGTACTCCCGCCTCCGCTGCCTTTTACTCCTGCTGGCAAGCGGGGCCGTGTTCTGCCTGCCCGGCGCTCGGGCCGAAAACGCCAAATCCCAGGTCGCACCCCAGCCCACGCGCATCGCCTGGTTCACCGATGTCGCCGAAAAGTCGGGCTTGACCATGCAGGACATCTTTGGCGGCCTGGAGACCAAGCAGTACATCATCGAGACCACCGGCACCGGCGTCGCCATCTTCGACTACGACAACGATGGCTGGCCCGACATCTTCATGGTCAACGGCACCACCCTCGCCGGCTTTCCGGCGGGAAAAGGACCAACCAACCATCTTTACCGCAACAATCACGATGGAACTTTCACCGATGTGACGGTGCAGGCGGGGCTGGCCGGAGCTCCCGGTTGGGGACAGGGCGTGTGCGTGGGCGACTACGATAACGATGGCTGGGAAGATTTGTACGTCACTTACTACGGCAAGAACCGCCTCTATCACAACAATCACGGCGCCTTTACCGAGGTGGCGGAAAAAGCCGGCGTGGCCGGCACGGGCAAAGCCTGGGGTTCGGGTTGCGCATTCGTGGATTACGACCGAGACGGCAAGCTCGACCTGATGGTAGCCAACTATGTGGATTTCGACCTAACCAACGCGCCTAAGCCCGGCGACCGCCCCACCTGCTTGTGGAAGGGTGTGCCCGTGATGTGCGGCCCTCGCGGCCTGAAGGCGGCGAAAAATATTCTCTACCATAATCGCGGTGACGGCACTTTCGAAGACGTCAGCGCCAAGTCGCACATTGACCAGTCCGCCGGTTACTACTCGCTCAGCGTTTCCACCCTTGACTATGACAATGATGGCTGGCCAGATATCTACGTAGCCTGTGACAGCACTCCCAGCATTCTCTACCGCAACAATCACGACGGCACGTTTAGCGACGCGGCCGTGGTGGCCGGCGCTGCTTTCAACGAGGATGGGCGCGCCCAGGCAGGTATGGGCTCCACAGTGGCCGATTACGACGGCGACGGCAATCTCGACATCTTCAAAACCAATTTTTCCGACGACACCTCCACTCTCTACCACAACAATGGCGACGGCACCTTTTCCGACGCAACCTTCCCTGCCGGCCTTGGCCTGCACACGCAATACCTGGGCTGGGGAACCATGTTTTTCGATTTCGATAATGACACTTGGCCCGATCTGTTGCTGGTGAACGGCCACGTCTATCCCGAGGTGGATAAGTACAAGCTGGGCAGCAACTACGAGGAGCCCCGCATTCTGTACCACAACAACGGAAACGGCACCTTTACCGACATTTCCGCCAGCGCTGGTCCCGGTATCACCGCGCGCTGGTCCGGCCGGGGCCTGGCGATTGGCGATTTATGGAACAACGGCCAGCTGGCGGCGGTTATCAGCAACATGAACGCCCGCCCCAGCCTGCTGGTGAACCAGATTCACAATGCCAATCACTGGATTGAAATCAGAACGGTGGGCGTGGATTCGAACCGCGACGGCATCGGGGCGCGTATTACGCTGAAAGCGGGCAAGCGAACCTTGGTGGACGAAGTACGCAGCGGCTCCAGCTACGATTCCAGCAGCGACATGCGCGTGCACTTCGGCCTGGGTGCGGCGGGTAAGATTGATGATCTGCAGATTCGCTGGCCCAGCGGCCTGGTGGAGCGCTTCCCCGGCCTGGTGGTGGACTCGATTCACACCCTGCGCGAAGGCAGCGGGGTTAAACTGAGCGCGGCAACTACTTCGCCGCACTCTCCTTCAAATAGCCCGCGCTGAAAGTCTTCTTTTCTTTTGCAAGGCCGATGAGCGTTGGATAAAACTGCACGAACGTGGTGTCCACCGCGCCGTGCTCCAAATGGCAGGAGTAACAGGAGGCCTGGACAGGAACTTGTTTGGCCGGCGAAGCCCCGTCCTCAAACCCGAAGAAGGCCCATTTGCCGGCAAAGCGAGCTTCATCCTTAACGTGGACCTCCACTCCCATGCGGTCGGCGGTCTGAAAATGGCCCGCCTTGTTAATGGAAGCATTGCTTCCCGCGCCGCGCACTTCCAAGACCAGCGTCGTCTTGTCCGGCCAGGTGCCGGTTTCAAGAAACTTCCGGTAAGCCCCGGGATTAACGAACACATTGTCGAACATCAGCATGTTTTGCGCGCCCGCCGTGTAGCTCATGCCCAAACCGGAGGAAAGGTAAACCCACTCCCGATACTTGGCGGGAAATAACATTTGCCCGTCCGCCGTGTACTGCGGGCCGTCCGGCGGATTGGCAGTTTGAGCGGGTGCCCCTGCCCCCATTAACGCCGGGATCAGAAAAATCAGAGCAAAAAACCAATCTCTGTGCATGCCATCACCCCAAAATTAAGTTTTCACTTAGACGCAGAGGCAAGCCAAAGGTTACTGCAACATTTCCGCCGATGGGAAAGAGTGAGCCGGCCCCATGAGCCGCTATTTCTTAGCCGGCCCGAACTTCATTGTGCGTACAATCCCCTTCCCCTCCTGGACATACACCACCTGGTCGGCGGGCACATTCTTCAGGGAATCCACCAGCCCGCTGGGCCAGCGAATCTCCAGCACGTCCACCTTTTCGGACTTGCCCAGGCCGAAGTGCACCCGCAGGTCGCTCTGCGACAAGTAGCCGCCGCCGCTGCGCACCTCGTCAATCTGCTGGTGGGGCGCGGTTTCGTCGGGCGGCTGGGTCACGCAGCGCAGGCGCGCCCCAATGCCGCTGCGGTTCGACTTCACCCCGATGGTGCGCACTTTGATCCAGTGCGACTTTCCCGGCGAATCGCAGCGCAGCAGCTGAGGATACGAGTTCACCGTGTTCACCACCATGTCAACATCGCCGTCGTTATCGAAATCGCCAAAGGCGCAGCCGCGCGCCGGCGCCGGCGTGGTGATGCCCGGCCCCGCCACAAGAGAAACGTCTTCGAATTTTCCCTCGCGCAGGTTGCGGTAAATCAGCTTGTGCTGGGCATAGCCCTCTTCCGTAGTGAGCTGTTCCACTTCCGGATATACGTGGCCGTTGCAGATGAGAATGTCGGGCCAGCCGTCGTTATCCATGTCGAACCAGCCGCACCCCCAGCCCAGGAAACGCGTGTTCAGGCCCAGCCCCGCGGAGTAGGTGGTGTCCTCGAAGTTAGCATTGCCCAGGTTGTGGTAGAGCGAGTGCGTGTCTCCGGCGAAATTGGTTTTCACGATGTCCAGGTTGCCGTCCAAGTCATAATCGCCGGCGGAAACGCCCATTCCAGCTTGCGGCTTGCCGTCGGGGCTGAAGGCGCAGCCCGCCAGAATCCCGATGTCCTCAAATTTGCCGTTCTTCTTGTTCTGATAGAGCAAACTGGGGCTGGAGTCGTCGGCCACGTAGATATCGGGCCAGCCGTCATTGTCGAAGTCGGCGGTCAGCACTCCCAGGCCATAGGTGCCGTTGGCCTGCAGAATGCCGGAGGCTTCCGAAACATCCGTGAACGTGCCATTTCCGTTGTTGTGATACAGAATGTTCTTGCTGCCATTCAATCCGGGCGGGCCGCAGGCCACCATCACGCCTTTATAGAGGCAGGGCCCCGATTCCGGCAGGGGCGCCGTTTTCAGATCGAGGTCAATGTAGTTGGCCACGAACAGGTCAAGATGGCCGTCGCGATCATAGTCAATGAAGGCACAGCCGGTGCTCCATCGTTTGCCATTGCCCCCGACCCCGGCTTTGTCGCTGACGTCGGTGAAGGTGCCGTCTCCGTTGTTGTGGTAGAGCGCGTTCCTGCCGAAGTAGCTGATGAACAGGTCCTCGTAGCCATCGTTGTCATAGTCGCCGATGCACACGCCCTGTCCCCACCCGGTATGTGAGAGACCTGCTTTAGCCGTTACATCAGTAAAAGTGCCGTCGCGGTTGTTCTTGAAAAGATGGCAATGCGGTTCGCTGCCCGCGGGAAATCCCTCCAGGCGCCAGCCATTGACCAGAAAAATGTCGAGCCAGCCGTCGTTGTCATAGTCGTAGAAGGCCACACCGCAGCCGGTCGTCTCCAGCAAGTATTTGTTCTTATGCTCGCCGCCGAAAATCGTCTTGGCGTTCAGGCCGGCCTGCCTGGCGACGTCAACAAAGCTGATGCCGAGGTCGGCGAATTTGGGCGGAGGAGGATATTTTGCGGCTGGGTTTTGGGGCGCGGCCGGGGCGCTCTGCGGCAGCAGCATCGCCCTCAGCCGGCGCGGCAAGGCCAAGGCCAGCACGCCTTCCAGTGGCAACACCAGCGCTGACCGGCTCAACGATCGGAGAAATGCGCGCCGCGAGAGAGGCAAAGGCAGGTACCTGACGGGGATTGGCCCGTGTTAGAATTCGCCGTTTATTTCTACATAAATGTCCCACGCCTTGCAACCTTATCCGGCCCTTTTCCCGCTGCAAAAGCCGTTGGCGAATTCCCGGTTCAAACTGGCGTTTCTGGGAATTCTTCTGGTTTCTCTGGGTTCACTTGGTTTCGCTGCCGCTCCGCCGGCTGCCGACTCGCTTGAACTCTCCCGCCCGGTGCGTCCCCGGGAGTTCTTGCCCGTGGCGGGCCAGCGTGCCGCCCTTTTCGGCAATGAGGGCGGACACCTCGAGGCCTGGGCCTATCCTCTTAAGTTGTTCCGCGAGTTTCACCTCGAATTCCAAGTTGGTGGCGAAATCATTCCCGCCGAGTCGCTGGCACGCACCGTGATTGTGCGCCCGGAGTCGGCCACCATTCGCTACGCTTCTGACACATTTCAGGTGAAGGAAACGCTGTTTGTTCCCGTGGCAGAACAGGGAGCGATCATCATTCTCGATATCAGCACTACGGAGCCGATTCAGGTCGAGGCCTCGTTCGTGCGCGATTTCACCCTGGAGTGGCCGGCCGCTCTGGGCGCCACTTACATGAGCTGGGACCCGGCTCTGCACGCCTTTTCCCTGGGAGAAGAATCGAAGCAATTTTCCGGACTGGTGGGCTCGCCGGACGCGGTCAGTTTCCGCCAGGAGTATGCCACCAACTACTCCGCTTCCCATGAGAGCTCGTTCACGCTGGCGCCGGCCGGCAAAGGAAAAAAAAGGCAGGTGATCGTGATTGCCGGTTCGGTAACCGGGCCCGCCTCCGCCCAAGCCACGTACCAGCACATAGGCGCCGACTACTCCGCCCTGCTCCGCGACTCCGCCGAATACTACCACCGCCAACTCGGCCAGACGGTCAGCCTGGAACTCCCCGATCCGCAACTGCGGCAAGCCTATGACTGGGCCCGCGTCAGCCTGCTGCAGGGTGTGGTGACCAATCCTTACCTGGGCACGGGCCTGGTCGCCGGCTACCGCACTTCGGGTGACAGCCAGCGCCCCGGCTTCGCGTGGTACTTCGGCCGCGATTCCGAGTGGAGCTCGTTCGCCCTCGACGCGGAAGGCGATTTTGCCCATGCCCGCCAGGCGCTGGACTTCATCTCCCGCTATCAGCGCGCGGATGGCAAAATTCCCCACGAGATTTCCCAGACCGCCACTTTGGTGGACTGGTTCAAGAAGTTTCCCTACCCCTGGGCATCCGCTGATGCCACCCCCCTGTTCCTAATAGCAGTGCGGGATTATGTGCAAGAAAGCGGCGATGTCGGCTTCGCCAAGGAGAAATGGAACAGCCTGTGGAAGGCCTACCAGTTCCTGCATTCCACTTGGGACGCGCACGGATTCGCGCAAAATCTTGGTGTCGGCCATGGCTGGGTGGAAGGCGGCCCGCTGCGCCCGCCGGAAAATACTCCACCCGCGGCCGCGCCTGGCATGCCCGCGCCGCAGGTGATCAAGACCGAACTCTACCAGAGCGGCCTGGGTGTCGAGGCGCTGCGGGCGCTCGCCGATCTGGCACGCCTCACCGGGCATACTCAACTCGTTGCAGACATGGAACAGACGGCGCAACGCCAGCTGCCCTTGCTCAACCAGTCATTCTGGGATCCGCGAAACCAGATTTTCGCTTTCGGCCTGGACCCGCAGGACCGGCAGATTGATGTTGCCAGCATTCTGGCCACTGTGCCCATGTGGTTCCAAGTGCTGGATGTGGACAAGTCGGAACTGATGATCAACCGCCTCGCCGCTCCCGACTTCGAGAGCGACTGGGGCGCGCGCATCATCTCCAACCGCGATCCCCGCTACGCTCCCGGCGGCTACCACTACGGCAGCGTGTGGCCGCTGTTCACGGGCTGGGCCAGCGTGGGGGAATACCGCTACCATCGCGCCCTGCCCGCCTACGCCAACCTGCGCGCCAATGCTCTGCTGGCGCTCGATGGCTCTCTGGGCCACGTAACCGAAGTGCTGTCTGGCGATTACTATCAGGGCCTCTCCACTGCTTCCCCGCACCAGGTCTGGTCGGCGGCCATGGTGGTCAGCCCGCTGCTGCTGGGCATGATGGGGCTGCAGGCCGACGTTCCCCGCCACACGGTGGTATTTGCCCCCCATCCGCCGCCGGAGTGGAGTTCGTTTCGAGTTGAGAACGTCCGCCTGGGACCGGTGGCCCTTGATCTTAACTACAGCCGCACGGATGATGAGATCACCTTGCAGGTGCGCCGCAGGGGCGAAGGTGAATGTACGCTCGAACTTTCGCCGGCCGTTAGCCTGCGCGCCCAGGTGATGGGAGTGGATGTCAACGGCCGGCCCGCGCCATTCCGCGCAGAACCCACCGCGGAAGACCAGCATGTGCGCGTGCGTTTCGCGGTGTTCGCCGGCGAGAACACTGTGCGCATTCACCTGCGCGACGACTTCGGCCTGGACCTGACCCACTCGCTGCCTCCCCTGGGCGCACGCTCCCGCGCGCTTAAAGTAATCTCGCAGTTCTGGAACGCAGACCACAACACGCTTACTCTCCAGTTGGCCGGACTCGCCGGCAGCCATTACGACTTGGCCATGCGCAACCCCAGCCAGGTCGCATCCGTCGAGGGCGGAGAAGTGATAAAGTTGGCTGCCGGCGCGGCTTCCCTGCGGGTCAGCCTCCCGGCAGGCGACCGGTCCGGATATGAAAAGACCGTTGTGGTCATTCGCTTTATTTCCGGGCACGCCGCGCCCACAGCAACGCAATGACCTGCATGAGGACTTCTGCCATGGTTAAGTTACCCGCTTTTATCCTCTTTGCCTTTCTTCTGTCTCTCTCTCCGGCCCAAGCCCAGCAACACACCCGCGATGCCGAAGGCCACCAGTGGTGGCAGCACTCTGTTTTTTACGAGATTTATCCCCGCAGCTTTGCCGACAGCAACAACGACGGCATCGGCGACCTCAACGGCATCGCTGCCAAACTCGGCTACCTGCACGATCTGGGCGTAGACGCCATCTGGATCGCGCCGTGTTATCCATCGCCCCAGGTGGATTTCGGCTACGATGTCTCCGATTACGACAACATTGATCCTATGTATGGCACCCTGGGCGATTTCGACCGCATGGAGCAGCAAGCAAAAAAGAACGGCATCCGCATCATCATGGATTTCGTGATGAACCACAGCTCCGACCAGCATCCCTGGTTCATCAACTCGCGCTCCTCCCGCACCGCCGCCAAGCGCGACTGGTATATCTGGCGCGATGGCCGCGCTCCCGGCCAGCCGCCCAACAACTGGGAATCAACCTTCGGCGGCTCCGCCTGGCAGTGGGATTCTAAGACCCAGCAGTACTACTACCATTTTTTCTACGTTCAGCAGCCTGACCTGAACTGGCGCAATCCCGCGGTGGAGAAAGCCATGTTCGATGTCCCCCGCTTCTGGTTCAAGCGCGGCGTGGCCGGCTTTCGCCTGGACGCGGTGGACACGCTGTTCGAAGATCCCAAGCTGCACGACAATCCCACCCTGCCCGGCAAGAACGCCTTCGGCCTTCCCAACATGGTTAACAAGTACAACACCAAGCTGCCGGAGGTGCACGACGTACTGCGCAAACTGCGCCAAGTGGCCGACCAAAATGGCGCCGTGCTGATCGGCGAAACCTGGACTAAGAACGTGGCCGAGCTTAAGCAGTATTACGGCGCCCACAATAACGAACTGCAGATGCCCATGGACTTCCTGTTCACGCGGGTGGACAAGCTTTCAGCTCCCGAATTCCGCAAACAGATCGCCAGCGTGGATTCTGCCGGCGGCTGGCCGGTCTACGTTTTCAGCAATCACGACATTCCCCGCGCCTACGACCGCTACGGCGACGGCCAGCACAACGATCAGATTGCCAAGCTGCTGGCCGGCTTCTACCTGACCCTTCGGGGCACGCCCATCATGTATTACGGCGAAGAAATCGGGATGCGCAATAACGACCCCACACGCCGCGAGGACGTAAAGGATCCCATCGGCCGCCGCGGCTGGCCCAAGGAGAAGGGGCGCGACGGTGAGCGCACCCCCATGCAGTGGAGCGACAGCGCCAATGCCGGCTTCACCAAAGGTAAGCCCTGGCTGCCCGTGCCCGACACTTACCGCACTCACAACGTGGCCAGCGAGCTCAAAGACTCCAACTCCATCGTCAATTTCTATAAGCAGGTGCTGGCGCTGCGCCACACCAACCTGCAACTGCGCGAAGGCACCTATGTGCCGCTCAACGAAAACGACGGCAACGTCCTGTCATATTTGCGTTCCTACCGGGGTAAGGCGGTGCTGGTGGTGCTGAACATGTCGGCCAGTGCGCAGAAGCCCAGCTTCAATCTGGCAGGGCAGGGATTCGCGCAGCCGCGTGTGATTACTCTTCTGACCAGCTCAGCCAAATTGCTATCCGATTCCAAGACGGTGCAGACAGAACTCCAGCCCTTTGGCGTTTACATCGGCGAGGTGTCTGGCGCAGTGAAATAATTGAGGTTTGTGGCGCGGGCGCCCTCGCCCGCGTCTCCATGGTGAAGTGGCTACGCGGTGCTGGCCGGAACTCCGCCTTGCTGATTGCGTTCCCCCAGCAGGCGCCATAACACCACAGACAAACCCATGAACAGCCACACCAGCGGCATGACTTCGCCATCGCCCAGCGTGTACTGCACCAGGCAACCAACATAAAAGGCGAGCGCGCTGGCAAACATGCCCAGCGCCAGACCGCGGTAAAACCAGGGCGCCTGCGCGCTGGCCTGCAGCAGACGGCGCAGGTGCCGGAAATAGGCAACCATGAGCCATAACCACAGCCCCAGAACCGGGAGCCCGCAGTCCACCGCCAGCTCGATGTAGGTGGAATGGAAGTGTCCGCCGCGCAGGGGAAAAATCTTGTAGGCCGCGATGTCAAAGCGGTTGCCGGGAAGCTGCACGCTGTCCAGTCCAATCCCCAGGATGGGATGCTCGCGGATCAGGCGCGGGCTGGCCTTCCACATCATCATGCGAAACTCGGTGCCCGGCTCGCTGCTGCTGAACCAGGAGAGGCGACGCTGATCACGAATCCAGAACGAGCCCGCCAGCAGGATGGCCATGGCGGCCAGTATCGCAACTGCCCGCACTCTGGGTCGGGCCGTCATCCACAATGTCACCAGGCAGCCCACCAGCAAAGCCAGCACATACGAGCGGGTGACTGTGGCCCACAAACTTGCCGCCAATGCCACAAAAATCAGGGTGAGCAGTACCCGCACCAGTGTTCTGGCGCATCCGCTGGTCAGCAGCAGCCCCCAGCACAAGGCGCCAATCACCATCAGCATGCCGGCATAGGGAATGGCGTGGTAGAAGCGCCCCTGCGCACGCTGGGGATAGCCTTGTGTCATTAATTGGCCGGGGCTCCGCAGCCACTCGTCCACCGCCGCCCTTGGCACGGCGGTGTAGAAATAATGCAAACCACCGGGATACGGACGGGCCACACGTATGCGCAGCACGGCGTCATGCTGAGTCAGGCGCAGAGCACGACGCCACAACCATGGCCGCCGCACCGAGTGGCCGTTGATCTCGCGCACGATGTCCCGGGGGCGCAACCCCGCCTCCTTCATTGCTCCCGGGGCCACATACAGCAGCTTGGTGCCGATTCCCGCCGTGAACTGCCACCCGGTTTGAATCGCACTTATAAAAGTGGAGAGCAAGAGCGCCGCCACCAGCCACTTCAGCTGGGCCCTGGTTTTCACATTTTCCGTGGCCAGCAGGAAAATAAAGACCACGCTGTACCAACCCAGGCGCACCCAGCTGAGCAGAGGCGCATAGGTGAACAATGTGGAAACGCCCGCGCCCACAAAGAACAGCAGCAAAGGAAGCGCCAGGGGGGCGCGTCGCACCCTGAAACCGGTCAGCGCCAGTTTCAGCACCCATAACCCCAGGGCAAGACGAAAAACGAGGAGGACCGTCGCGGTAGAGAAGGGTTCTGCAATCACCAGCGCCAGCAGCGCGAAATAAATCGCGTGCTCCAGCCACACGATCCAGAATTTTCTGTCGTGAAGACCGTGCCAGCCGAAAACGAGTTCCGCCGCAGGGTTCGAACCGCTGGACGCCGCCGCAGGCTGGGTTGCAGGAAGACTCAACTGAATGTCCGCGTTTCGATTTCGCTGATGTTACAAAATTATACTACGCACGAATTGGGCGGCTCCGTTGGTTCAAAGCCACCAATCCCTCGTGGTATGCTTTTTGATACGGGTTGAGGATTTCATCCCAGCTGCACAATTCCAGGGCGGACTCTTGCGCCCTCAATCCGCTCCTCCATATATGCATCCGGCTCTCGACCGTGGTCCTCAGGACGATACTTCCCGCCGGGACATACTCATTCTCGCGGTATGGTTCGGATTGATTACCGGCCTGGTGGAGGGTCTCTTATTCTTCCATGTCCGCCACATTCGAATTCTCGATCTGACCTGGGTTCCGATTCCGGTTGACGTGGTTCTGGCGTTCCTCGTAGCCCTGCCTATTGTGGCTCTGCGCAATGTTCTTATCGGACGCCCCTCCCTCTTCTTTCGCGCCGCTTGCCTGTATGCCTGGTTCATGTATTTCGATTGGCTGCGCGTAACCTCCTCGGTGTGGGAAGCTGCTTTGCCGCATGGCTGGTCCGCTGCGATTGCCAGCCATCCCCTGGCGGAGACGATCGGCCTAATGCTGATTGCTCTCATGCTGGCTGTAACCACCGCCCTAATCCTGATACAGCCTGGGTTGCGCCTGGCGCAGCGGCGCAGCCTGCCCTGGGTGGCCGCTGTGGCCGCGCTAGTCGTAATCGGCATTCCAATTTTCCAGCGGGTGCATGAGAGGCGGCAGATTGCTCATTTGCCTGCCGCCGTTCCAGGGTCCCCTAATGTACTGGTGATTGTTGTGGACACGCTGCGGGCCGACCATCTGTCCACCTACGGCTACGCCCGCCCCACCAGCCCCAACTTGAGCCGCATCGCAGATCAGGGAGTTCTCTTCGATAACGCGATGGCTCCGTCGTCCTGGACCTTGCCCTCGCACGCCTCCATGCTCACCGGCCGCTACCCCCATGAGCACGGCGCCTGCTACATGGGCACCAGCCTCCTCCCGCAGTACGCTACGCTCGGGGAAGCCTTCCAGCGCCTGGGGTACCGCACCGCCGGCTTCTCCGCCAGCACCTACTTTTTCTCCCGCCGCACCGGGTTGGGACGCGGCTTCATTCATTTCGAGGATGATTACGAGTCGCCGGCCAGCGCCTTCCCCCAGACTTATTACGGCGAACGCCTGGAGCAGGCCCTCTATCACCTGAATCTCGCCAAAGACCGCATCGGCCGCCGCAACGCGCGCCAGATCAACCAGCACGCTCTGCGCTGGATCGAATCCAGCCACCGCCACCCTTTCTTCGTTTTTCTCAACTACTACGACGTCCACGACCCCTATCTCCCGCCCGAACCCTACCTCCACCGTTTCACCAGGGTGGC
>Ga0075276_10000177_pt1 | contig 19075 bp, 17 predicted proteins | sample SF_Rice_5C_80N_4_FD_69770 | JGI IMG/M metagenome (GOLD analysis project Ga0075276, IMG submission 69770) | Rice paddy soil microbial communities from Twitchell Island, California, USA - SF_Rice_5C_80N_405 | ecosystem: Environmental > Terrestrial > Soil > Paddy field/soil | place: USA: Twitchell... | reverse complement strand
CGGAAGCTGCCCCACTCGAAGGTCTTTTCCGACACCACGAACATCACGCCGATCAGCGCGGCCAGCGGAATCATCTCGATCCACTTGTGAGCAAACAGGATGAACGACAGCAGGAACAGAGCGGCCGTGATGCCGGAAAGCGTCTTCACCGCGCCGTTGGTCACGTTGATCATGCTCTGGCCTATCATCGCGCAGCCGCCCATGCCGCCGAAGAAGCCGGTGATGACATTGGCCACGCCCTGCCCCACGCAGGCGCGGTTGGGCATGCCGCGGGTATCGGTCATGGTGTCGATCAGGTTCAGCGTCAGCAGCGACTCGATCAGGCCGATGGCGGCGAGAATCAGGCTGTAGGGAAACACGATCTTGAACGTCTCCCAGTTGAGCGGCACATCGGGAATATGGAAGGGCGGCAGCCCGCCGGCGATGGAGGCCATGTCGCCCACCGTCTTGGTGTGGATGCCGCTGAAGATCACCAGCAGCGAGGTGACCACGATGGCGACCAGCGTAGACGGGATGACTTTCGTAAAGCGCGGCAGCATATAGATGATGACCATGGTCAGCGCGACCAGCCCCAGCATGACATAGAGCGGCGTGCCGCTCATCCAGGCCTCGGTGCCGTCTGCCAGCCTGGTCTTGAAGTGGCCGAGTTGCGCCATGAAGATCACGATGGCCAGGCCGTTGACGAAGCCCAGCATCACCGGATGCGGCACCATGCGGATGAACTTGCCCAGCTTGGCCAGGCCGAAGCCGATCTGCAGCACCCCCATCAGCACCACCGCAGCGAAGAGATACTGCACCCCGTGCTGCGCCACCAGCGCCACCATCACCACTGCCAGCGAACCCGCCGCGCCCGAGATCATGCCCGGACGGCCGCCGATGAGCGACGTGATCAGCCCCACCAGAAAGGCGGCATACAAGCCCACCAGCGGATGCACATGCGCCACCAGCGCAAAGGCGATGGCCTCGGGCACCAGCGCCAACGCCACGGTGAGTCCGCTGAAAAGATTGGTGCGGATTTCGGGAATATTATTTATTTTCATGCCTGTCTCAAACAAAAACCTGCCCGCGCCGCGCCTGCGGCGTGACTTTGGCTATCCTTAAAGGAACTCGGGAACGCACCGGCAAACGGTGCGAAGAATTGTTGCCTGGAGGAAATCTGTACGGACTGCCTGCCTGATGCGGCGCGGATTATAGCACGCCGCAACATGACGGCCCCGCCACGCCGGGTGACGTGTGCAATACGCAGCAAGCGTTCCGCTTCTCCTCCACCGGACAATCACATCGCGCCGTGTCCGGCGCGGTGCCTTATGTCAAAACCTGATGGTGCTTTGCAGGACCACGCGGTTTCCCGTTGCCGCGGCAATGATCGCGGCATCAGTCAGCTGCGTACGCTGCCGCGCGGTCCCGTATGCGCCCGGATTGGCAACCCATTGCCTGCGCATTTCATAGTTCAGCATGATCCTCACATCCGGACTGTAAAAATACTGCATGCCTAAAGTCCAGGTTCTGGCCATCCGTTCGTCGTAGGGCGAATTGGGCAGCTTGTCCAGATGGTCGTAGCGCAGATCCGCTTCCCATTTCGGCGTGAACCGCCATCCGGAGTCGAGATAATAGCCTCTCGCCTCGTTGCTGGAGGCCAGCGCCATTTCGTCCACCGGCTCATATGCGGCACCCCCGGCATCGTAAAACGGCGGAACAACCGCGTAGTAGATCATTCCCCTGGCCTGTATCAATTCGCCGCCGAGCCGCAGGCCGTTATTGTTGTATCTTGCGCCGACGCCGCGCCTGATGCGGGTATAGGCATTCTGCAGATAATGGCGCTTGCCCGTCTGGTTCCACACGTAGAACGTGACATCCTGGCGATTCACGCCATGGCCGCCGAAGATGTAGGAAGCCGCGACGCGCCCCGACACATCATAATTTCCGTTATCGCGCAGCTCAATTCCGTTGCCGTCGCTCAGCATCAGCGCATAGGAATATTGCCACTGGCCCCGGTCGGTCCAGTCATACACCTCCAGGCCGATGTCCCTGAACGCGCCGAGCGGCCCCGAAGCGAGTGCGCCCACGCACTGGTTCGGCGTGGTACAAACGACGCCTCCGGGCTGGCCGGTCACCGTCATTTGAGTCATGGGAACGCCCAGCATCGGGACTTCAGGACGTCCGCTGTAGTAGGGAGACATGAAGCGCTCGTTGAGAAGCTGGTCCGAGACGGTGGTCAGGTCCGCGTACGCCGAGCCCACTTCGCCCTGCATGGCTTCCTCGCCCAGGGGCAGGCGGCCCAGGCCCAGGCGGAATCGCGTGACAGAGGTGTTGTAGGTCACCGTGGCATCGGTCAGCACGGGATGGTAACGATAGGAGGTGGGCGCTTCTTTCCACTCCGTGAGGGCGTTCTCGCCAAACTCGGCGAGGACATAATAATTGACCTTGTCATCCGTTCCGGGCACGATGCCCCGTACCCCGGGCCGGGCACGGGCCATTTGCGCGTAATTCTGGTGCGTGAAATCCGGCCCGACCAGATTGGTCAGCGGGAGATGGCCGTTGTAACTGGTCATCGCGGGCTTGGGCGCTGCGATGCCCTCCACCGGCCCGCCCGAATTGTGCGTATATCTCGGCTGGATGAATCCCCAGAAATGCGCTGCTTTCGCGCCCGGCTGCTCGTTGTTTTCAATCTCCAGCCAGTTGGTAGCGTGTGATGCCTGGCTCAAGGCGCCAAGCAAGGCGAATACGAAGAGTTTTGCTTTCATGATCAAACGGGCCAAGCGCGACCGACATGATTCCGCGCATAGGGCGTATTGTGCCACGACGCGGGCCGCCGCGGGCTGCCGCACGGTGGAGAAGCTGTTCAATCGCATATATGCCTCCAGCCGGAAGATGACGGTGAGCAAGTCTTATGTGCATTACACCATCCGGCGGCACCGCAATGAGATCGACGTATTGCGCAAGAAACTCAAGCACCGCCCTCCCCGTGCCGTGCCCATCAATCGCGTGTGGGCGCTGGACATGACGGGCAAGGGGGATGTGTTCGGGGAAATCCATTCGATGCTGGGCATCGTGGACCACGGCAGCCGCAGGCTGCTGAGCCTTGAGGTGTTGGCAAACAAGAACGCCTGGATGCTGCTGGGCCATCTGTTCCTCGCGATAGGCCGCCACGGCAAACCGAGAAGCTTACGCACCGACAACGATGCGGTGTTCAAAAGCCGTGTCTTCCGCACCATTCTGCGCATAACCGGCATCCGCCAGCAGTTCACCGTGCCCGGCTGTCCGTGGATGAACGGCAGGATAGAAAGGCTGTTCGGAACGCTGAAGGAAAAGCTGGACCAAGTGAGGATCAACGGCGAAGGGCCGCTCCTGCACCTGCTGCCTGATTTCCGTTTCTGGTACAACCACGTCAGACCGCACCAGAATCTGGGCGGGCTCACACCCCATGAGGCCTGGCACGGAATCGACCCTTATGCCAGACGGCCGAAATCAGTCCAATGGTTCGAGGCGTGGGGCGGGTTGCTCAGGGGATATTATTTGCGATGCTGAGACACTGCCGGCGAGTCAAGAACGAAAATCCAACCCGTCCACGGCAAACCGTGGTTTGTCGTGGACAGGCTCGGCCTGGAGATGAAAAAGGGAGATTTTACGGGGGGAAGATCGACAAGAAAGGCCAGTAAAGGGGGAGTTTGAAACGCAAACCGTCCCTGACAGGACGGTTTGCGCTGAAAAATTGATGTTCAGTCAGTCAGGAATCTGCGTTGGACGCGTGGACGGGACAGTGTGCGAGGCGATGGTCTTCTGATCCCAGACAGTTTCGCCCAGCTTGCCGTAGCGCATTTCCTCGCTGCCCGCAGCATCCGTCACCTTGACCATGCGGCCGGCTTGGTTGTACGGGGCGCCGGGCGCACCGTATTCATAGGTGACGTCGTTGCCTCGTGTGTCCGGATAGCTGATCCCGATCAGGCGGTTGTAGTCATAGAAGTAATCTATGGACTTGCCCGCCGCCGCCAAGTTGGCCGTGATCCTGTGGGTCACGTTGCTCGCCAGGTCGTACTCGGTGGTCGTGAGTCCGGTGTCCGGGTTGTCTATGGACGTCAATTAAAGGGGCCAGGCTCGATTTAAATTGCGAGGAAAATTCGAGCCTGGCCCCTTTAATTTCATTTGGTTATTGTGGCGGGAGCTGCAGATCAGAAAACCGGCGGCTTACGCCGCCATGGCTTCGTTTACTCGCTTGACTCGCGCCGGCTAATGGGTGGCCCCTTTAATTGGTGCGGGCTAATGGGTGACCCCATTCATTTTTCCTTCCAGCAATCATCCTTTTCCAGTTTCCATATTATAGGTACCTTTTTCCACGCCCAAGCCATAATTACGGCTGATACAGCCAGGTAAGCAAAAAGTGTAGACCGCTGACCAAGATCAAACATGTGCCGTAGCGTACCCACTACCAGTGCCCCCCAAAAACCGCCAGCGACTCCGGAAAAGCCGACGATAACGACATAGTACCGAATACGGCATAGTAGTACTTTCAAGGTGTTCCCCTTCACCGTCCCATTTCCATTACAACTCAATCGGTTCTCATTTTACAGCGCCAAATCAACGAAGTCATTCCGCCCTTTGATGTTGTTGCTGTTGATGGCGCCGCTCCCCTGATCCCGCCTCATCATTTCCCCATGGTGTGATGATGCCACCAGGCGTAAATAATTGGGGTCAGACTCGATTTATTCTCAAGAAGCCGCCCCCGTCCCTGCGCATTCCAACCCCGACCTGCGGCACGCGTCAATAGTGGGGCGGCCTTTCGTTCCCACCGGGTGCGATTTCATTCACGGACTCGGCCAGCGAAGAAAGGTGCCTGGCGAGCGCCTCACACGTCGCCTCAAGCCGTTCCAGTTTCTTTTGCTGCTGATAGATGGTCTTGTTCAATTCTTCGATCACGTCTTCCTGGAAGGCGATCTTCGTTTCGATGTTGACTAGGCGTTCTTCACTCATGGCATGGCTCTCGAAAGACGGCGGCGCGCCGGGAAAACGCGGCAATTTTACCGCGAACTGAAATTCATCGGGGCTATGGGGCAGGCTCGATTGCCCCGGCAGCCACTCGCTCTTCAGCACGCGCTCCAGCGACAGACGGACTGCGTCGCCGCCGTCGTCAATAAAAAACAGGCAGGGCGAGTCTGCCGCATTGATTTTATGCGGATGAACGCGAGGCCCCGTTAGCTCAGGCTCAGCAAGGGAAATGTTGGATTGCAGAACCTGGCCACATGGCTCGCGGCCTGTGCGCCTCGACCACAAGGGGCGCATCGCCGCCCCGCGCCGCGACGCGCTTACTTCTTTTTGAACAGACGTCCGCCATCTTCTTTCAAGACCTGGTCCCACGCGCGCTCGGAAGGGGTCATCAGTCTCCCCAGGGCCTTCTTTGCGCCGGCATTGCCCTGCGCGGCAGACTTCCGGTACAACACCTTCGCCTCCTTCACGCTCTTGCGCACGCCTGTACCATGTTCGTAAGCATCGCCCAGCAGGAACTGCCCCTGTGCCTCATTCTGGTTCGCGGCCAGCCGAAACCACTTCACGGCCTCCGTCGCGTCCTTCGGAACGCCTTCGCCGAATTTGTAGGAGTAGCCCAGGCTTACCTGCGAAACGGCATCCCCGGCTTGCGCTCCCTTGCGCCACCAGGAAACCGCCTGCACATCGCTCTGAGTCACACCGTCTCCTTTCTTGTACGCCAGGCCCAAGAGCCAAATCGCGGTCGGGTTTCCCTGGCCGGCAGCCTTCTGGTACCACGCGGCGGCCTGCACATCGTCCTTGGGCACGCCCCTTCCAGTCGCGTAGGCAGTGCCCATCCTCAGCTGGCCGGGAGCATAGCCCTGATCCGCCGATTTGCGCGCCCACTTCGTGCCCTCCGCGGGATCTTTCCCGACCCCCAGGCCAGCGGTGTACATGTCGCCGACCGCCAACTGGCCCCAGGCATTGCCCTGCCTGGCCAGTGCCAGGCATAGCCGGAATGCGGTCGGATAGTCGGCGCTGCGATAAGCGGCGGCGGCGCGTTCGATTTGCGCCCTGGTCTCTGCAGGCGAGGCGGCGCTTTGCGCCGGCTCCCCGCCCTGCGAGGCGCAGCCGGACAAGAGAATGAACAGTAATGCGAGTAACGGTTTTTTCACGATGGCCCCCTTTGGTGTAACCGCGAATACTCTCATTTCCCGTCCTGCGCGACAAGGGCTCCGCACGCACGCAGATCGAGCGCCTGCACATCGCGCAGCGGGCAACTGCGAGCCCGATCAATTCCGGCCCGGGGACGATGCGGAAGCGCTGGACAGGTTGAATGCGGGGCAGGCGGGCCCGGAGATGCCGCGCACAAGAGAAATCGAGCCTGAGCCCAGTTTTGGAACCCAGCCTTGGGTACCGCGCCAAACGCGGTGCCCACACGATTTGGCATCACGGTATATCATACGTTGACAATATCACATCATGATGTTAATTTCGTCCCACGCAGTTCGGGATTGTGAATCACGAAACTTCATCTGCGCACAAGAAGGATTGCGAAGCTGCATTGTCGTGAATTGATATGGCTCGGGGACGTTTTCAAAATTCCTGGGCGCGAGGATTTGGAGTGAGGAGATATTCTGGCTGGCGCAGTTTTTTGGTTGTGGCAGCCAGGCGGGGGCAAAGCAATTTTTTTTGCTCTTTAACATACATGCAAAATACATCTTCAACAAAGGGGAAACGCATGATGGAGCATACAAAGATGATTACTTTGCAGGCCAAGGCCCGCGACTACGCCAGTTCGAGTGGGTGTGGCCGTACCTTGGACATCGTCTCCCCCGCTGATCGCTCCATCGGCAAGAGGGGGGTTAGAGGAGGCTTAGGCTCAGCCTCCTCCTTTTTTTCCCGCGCGCACCACTCGAAGGTCCTCACTGAGCATTCGATGGTTACAGTGTTCGTGCCGAAGCCCGCGCCGCATAACGGAAGGAGAACAAAGATGCATTACATCTTCAGGGGAATTGTCGGAATTTGCACCCTTATGCAGTTTTCTGTTGCGGCGGCTGGACCGAACTGGCACGTAATACACGAGGCGGAGGCGCATCATGCGCATCACGCCAAAGAGCACGTGGTTCCGCTGGATCATGGCCCGCGCGCGATAACGACGCCCTGGCTGAGCAAGGTGGAGTCGGAGCAGTGCGCGGAGCACAGGCAACGTAAGGAGCAGCACGGCCATTAGCCATGGCCGGGTTGTGCCGTGCACATGCCGACGCGGCAGCGAAGGCGTATTTGAATATTGTTAATTTAACCGATCAGGAAACAAGCATGAAACAAAGGGAAATCAAATCATCTGTACTCCGCCGGGCGCTCGTGCCCGCCGCCGGACTGCTTTCCATCCTCTCTGCCCCGGCTGCATGGGCGGGCGATGCGACGGGCAAGGTTGCCGAGGCAAAGCAGCAGCCGAGCGGGTTCTTCGCGGACATCCGTTACCGCGATGAGCGCGTCTCCCAGGACGCCCTCACCGGCAAGGTCGCACCCCTGGCAGCCGACGCCTCGACGGTGCGGGCCAAGCTGGGGTACCAGAGCGGGACCTATCACGGCATCGGTGCAAGAGTCTCGGCACAGACGCTGCAAACCGTGGGCGGTGGCGGCTACAACAGCACCACCAATGGCATGACGGCTTATTCGACCGTGCCGGATCCTGTCACCACGCAGTTGGACGAGGCCTACTTGAGCTACAGCGGGCTGGACAACACCCGTTTCGCGCTGGGCCGCCAAGTGGTCAATCTGGATAACGCGCGGTTCATCGGCAATGTGGGATGGCGCCAGATCGAGCAGACCTTCAACGCCCTGACGGTGGTCAATACTTCGTTGCCTGACACCAGGATCACGGCAGGCGAAATCGTCCAGGTCAACCGCGTTTTCGGGGATTATAGCCCCCACACCAGCGGCCCCCTTGCCGGGAAAATGAAAATGCATTCCCCTATCGTCAATGTCAGTTACGGCGGCTGGCAGTACGCGCAGTTGACGGGCTATGGCTATTTCCTGAATTACGATCCCGAAACGCTTTTCACGGCAAACTCGACACGGACCGAGGGGCTGCGCTTGAAGGGGTCCGCGCCCGCCGGCGGCGTCAAGCTGCTGTATACCGCCGAATATGCCTCCCAGTCGAACTATGGCACCAATCCGGCGAGCTACCATGTCGGCTACAATTTCGTGGAGGCAGGGGTGGATGCGGGTCTGGCCGATTTCAGGGCTGGCCGTGAAGTCCTGGGCGCGGATGGCCGGAACCATGCGTTCCAGACACCGCTGGCCACGCTGCACGCATTCAACGGCTGGGCGGAAATGTTCCTGACCAAGCCCGGGCAAGGGCTGAAGGATACCTACTACGCCGCAGGCACGAAGATCGCCGCGGCCAGGCTGGACGCAATCTACCATTCGTTTCGCGCGGACCAGCCCACGGCGGCAATCGGCAATTTCGGCAACGAGTGGGACTTTCAGGCGACCCGCAAGTTTTACCGGCGCTACACGCTGGGCGCAACCTTTGCCGATTTCCGCACGCAAAACGCCACGCTTTACGCGAACACCCGCAGACTGTGGTTATGGCTTGCCGCGGCATATTGAGTTTCTTCGTGCCGTTCTAGGACGTTATGCAAACAATTGGGGGCGCCCCATTAGACGCCCGCGTCAAGCGAGCAGACGCGATTTAATCCGCCCTAGTCGGCCCCATTTTTTTCAAGTTGACAGGGGCACCATGGCGCAATTAAATCGAGTCTGAGGCCCATTGGTTGCGCTCCTATTTCTTGATAATTTGTCTATAGTTGGCGATGCTAATTGTTCCGGTGTTTGAATCGGGAAGACTTATTCCGCTGCTTAGCAGTTCGCCGCAATCGCTGTAATCGAAATCGTAGAAACTATCGCCCATGCTGGTGACCGGCCCCTTGCTTGTGCGCGGATTTAGAAACACAAACACTGTCTGCCGTCCGAGCAATTGGTCAATAACCGTCTCCTGTCCGCGGGTCACAAAAAAGCAGTTCGGGTTTTTCGGGTCAAAGTCTATCCCCTTGTAATAAATATCCTTCTTCTTGACTTTCCTACCCTCCGGATATGTGGTGGTAATTCGATTCATGTCCCAATAGAGCAACGCGATCGAAGCCTTAAGATACTCATCATCAGGAATATATCGGTGTTGCGCCCGACAATATCCCGGCGGATAGACGGCAAGGTATGCATATCTTGCGCCGCCTCCCAATGCGAGCAAGATGAATATGGAAAGTACTTTGGCCAACCTAGACTTCTGTTTCTTGAACAATGCGCTCATGCTGGCCATCGTTAATTTCTGCCCGATTGGGGCGTAGCTAAATCGTCGGTTACGTCATTCGCGTTCAACATATCTGCCGCATCACCTTTCCTTACATGCAAGCTTGCCGTGGTGCGGTTGCAATGTGAATTCGCCTAATGATAGAGTTGCTTGTTAAATCCGGATTCGGGTTATTGGGTCCGTAAAGAAACAGCTGGGTCATGTCCGTCATGCGGATATTCATCCACTCCAACGTCTGCGCTAAGTCCAACTCCATGATCCACCCCATCAACAAATAGTCAAAAAATCGTTTCGCAAACAATACGCGATAATCATTGGCTTGCGCTCATTAACCACCTGGGCTAAGCTTATTAATTACATCAGTGCCATACAAGCAGTTATCCACTAACACATAATATAGACCGCGATCTGGTATTCTCTTCTCACCACGTCGAAATGCTTTTAGGTTTTCTTCAGTTCGCATTTTCACCACGACGCTATCCTTCCACATTACCCAACTCATTGCCTCCAACTCTTCCGTACGCTCCCGAAACACCTCGCAGCAATCTGGATTGTTCGAAAGATAATCACTTACAAGCTTGTCCATCAAGACATAATCTGTCACCTGATTTGGGGTATCCAATTTAACGAAAAATCTTGCTTGGCTCATCAGCGCCGCCCTAATGAACTCCCGATCCGTATGGAATTTTCCATCCCTTCCGCAAAGGCCGTGCGAACCCGACATTACAGACATCACAACAATTGGCACGACTCCCATAAGAATTGAGGCAACCGAAACAACAACTATTCTCTTCTTCCCAGATGGGGAATGAACATAACCCTGCCAGTTCCGCTTACCTTCAGATACAGGTACGCCCGCACGCAACGCCCAGAATATTATTCCGCACCACATGAACAGGCCCAGAAACGTTATCCATCCCAATGGTGGAAAAAAAATCCCCATAATAATGGTGTCCCCTGTGCCTTGAAATATGTTCATGCCATCAACCCCTCCATTGCATTTCATTCGATGTTTATGCGCATTCATTAAAGTTATTTATGACCCGCCTCAACTTCCCGCATCAGCTTTCTGCCTTCATCATTCCCGGTTTCAATCTGTATCGCACTCAAGCTCCCCTGTCCTATCCTCGCGATCTCGCCCACCAGCAGGTTCTTGGGCATGGCATGGGTAATGAAGAGCATGCCCACTTTACCCTTGAGCTGGTTGATGGTCAGCGCGAAGCGTTCGGCGGTGTTCTGGTCGCGAGAACTGGTGGCCTCATCGAAGATGAGCACCTTGGGCTGTTTGAGCAGGGCCCTGGCAATTGATAGCCGCTGCTTCTGCCCGCCGGAGAGGCCTGTACCCCTCTCGCCGATCTCGGTCTGGTAGCCCTGGGGCAGGGCTTCGATGGCGGGGTGGATCTCGGCCATCTTGCAGCACTGCACGATCTGCTCGAAGGTGGCGTGCGGGTTGGCCATCATGAGATTCTCATAGATGGTGCCGGAGAAGAGCACGGTTTCCTGGGGCACGACGCCGAAGTAGTGCCTGAGTTCGTTGGCGGACATGTTGGCCTGCTGGAATTGCTGCCACAGGCCGACCAGGCGCAGCATGGGCTGGGCCCGGCCTTCAGCCATGCTGAACATTCCTCCCCCTTTACCAAGAATGCGATTCGGACGGCCTTGAATGGTAGGCGGGCGCTTCGATGCGCGTCAACCCCAAAGCCGCTATATGCGCCCTGAATACCTGGCCCCCCGTCAGGCGCGCCACCGCCCGGCACGATGATACCCCGCCGGCCGCAAAAATCTCCCCAAAGGGGGTTGACAGAACGATCGTTCTCTCGCACCATGGCGCCAACAACCAAACAGGAATCTGCGCCATGAACCGATCTGGACACTACGCCCTGAAACCCGAAACCCGCCGTGGCCGGGGCGCCACCCTGCAAGTCCCCGGCCGCTTCGAGTCCATGGCGCGCCTGACATTCGACGATGGCTGGCAGGCGCCAATGGAGGACGCGCCGCTGCCGCTTAAGACCACGGTGACGGTGGAACATGCGAAAAGCGTGATCCAGAAACAAACCTCGCCCGACCTGCCATTCGACAAGTCGGTGAATGCCTATCGCGGCTGCGAGCATGGCTGCATCTATTGCTATGCGCGGCCCTCGCACGCCTATCTCAACCTCTCGCCGGGGCTGGATTTCGAGACCAAGCTCTATGCCAAGCCGGATGCGCCGGAACTGCTGCGCGAAGCGCTCGCCACGCGTGGCTACAGCTGCTCGCCGATTGCGCTGGGCACCAACACCGACCCCTACCAGCCGATCGAGCGCGAGTGGAAGATTACCCGCCAGATCCTGGAAGTGCTGGCGGCGCACCGGCACCCGGTTTCCATCGTCACCAAGAATGCGCTGATCGAGCGCGACCTGGACATCCTGGCCGACATGGCCCGCGACAACCTGGCCACGGTGTATGTCTCCGTCACCACGCTCAACGGCGACATCGCGCGGCGCATGGAACCGCGCGCCACCGCGCCCCACCGCCGCCTGCGCACCATCCGCAAACTGACCGATGCGGGCGTGCCCTGCGGGGTGATGGTCGCGCCGGTGGTGCCCTTTCTCACCGATGCCGAGATGGAAGACATCCTGGAAGCGGCGCGCGACCACGGCGCGCAAAGCGCGGGCTATACGCTGCTGCGCCTGCCGTATGAGGTGAAGGACCTGTTCCGCGACTGGCTGAAAGCCCACTACCCGCTGAAGGCCGACCATATCATGAGCCGCCTCCACGCCATGCGCGATGGCCGCGACAACGATTCCACCTTTGGCCAGCGCTTCAGCGGAGACGGGCTATTCGCAGAACTGCTGAAGCAGCGCTTCGCCATGGCGTGCGCGCGGCTGGGGCTGAACCGGCGCGAACATCAGCTCGATACTTCGCTGTTCCGCATCCCGGAGCGCGAGGGGCAGCTCGCGCTGTTCTAGCTTCCTAATTTTACGGGGAAACTTCACCGCGCCGGATATAATGGCGCGAGACGGGCTCATCGGGGCCGGTTAATCAACAACAATCCAGGGAGGCCATCCATGAAAAAAACCATCACCCGCATCGGTCCGGTGTCTGCTGCGAAAGTCATGGCGCTGCTGTACTTCTTCATTTCCATCCCGTTCGCGCTGATCATGGCCGTGGTTTCGCATTTTGCGCCACCGGGCGAGGATCGCTTCGGCATCGCCATGGTCATCATCATGCCCATCCTGTATGCGGCGTTCGGCTTCATCTTCACCCTGATCGGCGCCTGGCTCTATAACGTGATTGCAGCGATGGTCGGCGGCATCGAATACATCAGCGAAGAGGTGTAACGGCTTCCTCCATTCGGCGCCGGCTCGCCCAATCCCGGACCAGTCATTGCGGCAGCCGTCATTCCGGTGACGATCAAGCGCATGCGCGCCGCCTGACCGGCTTGCGCCCCGAGCCCAGGTTGACTACCCTGCGCCTTTCGGGCGGGCGGCAAGAGCCTGCCTTCAGACACCTGCGCCTCGACGAAAGGACAGCGCCATGTTTTTCGACGAACCGATGATCCTGCATTCCACCCGCGGCGACGGCCGTCACTGGCTGACCTCCGTGGATTTGCCGCCGCTGCAGATCCTGCCGGCTGAAGGCAACCAGTGCCGGGTGGCGCACAGTCTCGCCCTGCTGCTCAGCGCAAAACTTTCCGACGAGGAAGCGCAGGAAGCGCCCGACCTGCCCTGCGAACTCACCCTGACCCGCAAGGATCTTGAGCACGCGCCTGCCCTCAAGGACCGCTTCCGCCCCGACCGCGTGCGGGAGGAAGGCGTGCGCATCCGTCTCGAGCTGTGGCCTGCGCCCGAGGGCGAGGAAGGCGACGCGGAGGACGCAGGGGACAAAGCAGACCAGGCCATGTTCATCACCCCGGTGCCGCCGCCGGAGTGGACTGCGGGCTACGACCAGTGGCTGTACGAAACCACCGCCGCGCTGGGCATGGAACCGCCTCCGCCGCAGCCCGCCTCCGGCTACGAGGCGGCTTTTTCCGCCGCCGTGGCGCGCGCCCGCGAGCGCCTGCCCGAACTGCGGGCGCGCTTCCTGGCTGGCATGGACGGGCTGAACCTCGGCCTCAAGACTGGCCTGAAAACCGACAGCGGCGGTATCGAGTATGTCTGGGTGCGCCCGGCGGCGTGGCCCGAGCCGGACACGCTGACCTGCATCCTCGAATCCGAACCCGACGACTGCGCGGCATACCGGCTCGGGCAGCAGCTCACCCTGCGCACCGCGGACATCGCCGACTACGGCATCGGCAGCGCGGACGCCGGACTGGTGGACCCCGGCTACACCCAGCGCATCGCGGAGGACTACGGCCTCGTGCTGCCCTGATCCGCCGCTGGACCACAGGTCCGCCCACCTGAAGCAGGAACGCCACAGGCGCATGGATTTGACGCCGGAATGAATTACAATCCTCCCCCAGGGAGGATTCATGATTTCAATGCTGGACGCGCTCGACCGCCGCCTGCTCACACCGGCGGTGCCGCCCGCGCTTGAGGGGCCGGCCCGCTTCGCGGTGGAATTTCTTTATTTCGGCATCAAGCAGGCGCGCGCCTGCCTGTTCGCCTTCCTGTTCTTCCTGGCGGTGTTTTCCGTGCCGCATGCTGGCATGCTCGGCCTGCCCCGCTACGACCTGCTGCTCATCATCGCGCTCGCCATCCAGGCCTGGATGCTGTGGGCAAAGCTCGAGACCTGGGACGAATTCAAGGCCATCTGCCTTTTTCACGTCGTCGGCTTCGCGCTGGAAGTGTTCAAGACCTCGGCCGGCATCCACTCCTGGGCCTATCCCGATTTCGCCTACACCAAGCTGTGGGGCGTGCCGCTGTTCTCAGGCTTCATGTATGCGGCCGTCGGCAGCTACATCATCCAGGCCTGGCGGCTGCAGCATCTGCGCATCCGCCACCATCCGCCCTACTGGATGGCCTGGCTGGTCGCCATCGCGATCTATGCGAATTTTTTTACCCACCACTACATCGGCGATTACCGATGGTATATCACGGCCTGCGTGCTCGGGCTGTATGCCCGCACCACGGTGATTTACATTCCGCTGGACCGCGAGCGCACCATGCCGCTGCTGCTGGCCTTCGTGCTGATCGGCTTTTTCCTCTGGCTGGCCGAAAACATCAGCACCTTCTATGACGTGTGGAAATACCCCAACCAGCTCGGCGCGTGGTCGGCGGTGCACCTGGGCAAATGGAGCTCGTGGTCGCTGCTGGTCATCATGACTTTCACCATCACCGCCAACCTCAAGCACATCAAGGAACGCATACACATTCCCGCCTGAGCGCACAGCCCGGGCACCAACGAAAGGACCACACCATGAGCAACGAAACCCCCATCCAGGAATCCTCCCCCGCCATCGCAGCCGCTAAACCGCCGCGCTCCACTTTCGTCACCGTCGTCGCCTGGGTGTTCGTCTGCCTGGGCGCGGCCTTCGCCCTGATTTCCGGCGCGGAGCTGGTGGGCGTGCTGCTGCTTTCCGAGAAAACGATACAGACAGCGGTCAACAACAGCAATGCCCTCGCCCACATGCCCGCCTATAACCGCTTCTTCATCGACCATATGGCGCTGACGCTCGGCCTGTCTCTCGCCGGCCTGCTTCTCCTGTTCGTGACCGCCATCGCGCTGCTCAAGCGCAAGCGCTGGGCGCGCCCGGCGATGATCGTGCTGCTGAGCCTCGCCGTCATCCGCTACATCGTGGCTGTGACCATGCAGCTGCTCTATTTCTCCCCCGCCTCCATCCCTGCCCCGCCCAACGCCTCCGAGACCGAGGCCGCCACCTACCACACCATGATGACTGCGGTGATGTACGGCACAGCCCTCTTCTCGATCGCCATCGCGGCGGTGTTCGTGTGGATCATCGTGCGTCTGCTGTCGCCCGCGATCAAGGCGGAATTCGGAATGGCTTATGCTTCGTCGACCCCGGATTCTGCTCCACCGCATGCGGGCTAGGCTCGCTAGAGGGACGACTAGTATCAATGTTTAACCGCTTGGCTTTCTATTTGTTTAAGATCCGCGATCACCTCTGCCGCGGACTGCTCGAGGGCGGTTTTACCACGCGCCTCATCTTCATCAAGCCAAGCGCGGACCTCATTCAGGAGCTGTCTCTTGGCTTCTCGTCGTTCCCGTTTGTCAATCTTAGATAGCGCGTCGTCAACCTTAACGGAAAATATAGCAGGGTAATAATGTTCAAATTGGCTATTGCCGAAGCACGCGAATCTATCCGGCTGCCATGTGCTGTATTTTTCTTTTAGCGCATTTATTGTCTTGGTTCCTGGTTCATCACCATCAACCCGGACCCAAGTCGAGTTCCGGTATGCCTCTTCGAGATGCGTGAATCTGACTAAGCGGTGAAAATCGTTGAACGTGGGTTCGACCTCATCTATTCCGCCTGCCGCCAGCGTCCGTATTCTAGTAAGCTTTGGCGCAAACCACGGAATGAGATAATCGCGAATAATTCGTTCGGCCGAAGACTCCTCGAGAAGTAGCCAGCCGTCCCATAGATCAAAGTCGGAAAACGAATATCCGAGATCGCGCAATAGTTGTAATCTGGCTTCAACCGTCGGCTCCACCTCTGCAATAGCGGCTTCAGGGGGCATCGCAACTTGTTTATTTGTGACGCTGTGTAATTTACTATTATCCGCCGATGCGAGATGACGGACCACTATGTTGGAATGGGTGGAGATAACGAACTGATTATGTTTCGAGCTTTCAATAATCAAGTCGAGCAGCGCTTTTAGGGCCTTGGGATGCAGGTCATTTTCCGGCTCCTCTATAAGAAATATCTTGTTTCTGGACAGGGCCAAGTCAGCGAGCAGACCAACGATATTGGGAACGCCTTCGCCCATTTGGTCAATGAACAGTGGCTTGCGGTCAGGGAGGTAAATGCCCGGACGTTGTCCATTTGCAGACGGAACAGTCGATACGACGAAGCCAAGAATTTGCTTGCACGTGTTCCTATACTGTTCATGTCCCGGGAATTCAGGGTTAGAGAGCCTAGACAGCTTGGCGGCAAGGAACGACAGATCACTTTGGACACGTAGCGCGTTGTCGCTTCTAACGTCTTCCTGATAGGTGGCGGCCTTCCTTTTTGAAAGATATGGAACGACGAAGTGATCGGGCTCCATGTTCGAAAGCTGCTTCAGCGCGTGGCTACTTTGGCCGTGCTGAGAAAAGCCTGTAAATGCGAGACCGACTCCTCCCGCGCCGGACGGGACAGTCACTGTAATTGTCCCTGTCCCACTATGCTGGACTGCAATTGGATCGCCCGGTTTGAGTTTCTCTACCTCGATAACGATTCTTGCCTCAGTGGCATTTATTCGCACTTCCGGTTGGGGACTTGGGCCGCCAACCTGGATTAGGTGAATAGCCCGCAAAATAGACGTTTTCCCCGAATTATTTGGGCCTATCAGTACATTAATCTGATCAAGGTGGATAGCCCCCGAATCAACAAATGATCGGAAATTTTGGAGTTGGAGTGATGCAATTTGCATGACGTAATGACCATAACGTGGCAACTGGCACTTAGCCTAACGCATCGACCAACCTCAACGCAACAACTGCAGCAAGGATAGGATGCTCGGAGGCACGAAGCGCATCGTCGCGTGACGCGTTTCCTCGAACGATGTGCCTCCTCCGTCGGTACATTCTACACCTGCTGCACTCCACCCGGCCCCCGAAATACGACCTTTTGTGCGACTCTATGTGTCTGAAATGGGCCCACTCCGACCCGCAGACGACCCGGCGCGGACGCCTGAGCCGCCGCCACGCGGGAGCGCACGGGTAGCGGCGGCGCGGTATAATGCGCGCCGCTATCCCGGTTTCATTCGCGCCCCATGCCTGACCTGTCCGCATCTCTGGAATTGCTCGCCCCTGCAAAAACCGCTGCCATCGGCCGCGAGGCGATCATCCATGGCGCGGACGCCGTCTACATCGGCGGACCTTCCTTCGGCGCGCGCGACAAGGCGGCAAACGACCTGGCCGAGATCGCGGAGCTGGTGGCCTTCGCCCACAAATTCCGCGCGAAGATCTACGTCACCCTCAACACCATCCTGCACGACGCCGAGCTTGAAGCGGCGCGCAAGCTGGCGCACGACTGCCATGAGGCGGGCGTCGATGCGCTGATCGTGCAGGACATGGGATTACTGGAACTCGACCTGCCGCCAATTGATCTCCACGCCTCCACCCAGTGTGACATTCGCACCCCGGCGAAGGCGCGCTTCCTCGCTGACGCCGGCTTTTCCCAGCTGGTGCTGGCGCGAGAGCTGACTCTGGACGAAATCGCCAAGGTGCGCGCCGCCGTGCCCGCCGACACGGTGATCGAGCACTTCATTCACGGCGCGCTGTGCGTCGCCTATTCCGGCCAGTGCTACATCAGCCATGCGCACACCGGGCGCAGCGCAAACCGGGGCGATTGCTCCCAGGCCTGCCGCCTGCCCTACACCCTTGAAGATGCGCAGGGCCGCGTGGTGGCCTTCGAGAAGCACCTGCTGTCGGTGAAGGACAACAACCAGAGCGACAATCTGCGCGCGCTGATCGCCGCAGGCGTGCGCAGCTTCAAGATCGAGGGGCGCTACAAGGAAGCGCCCTATGTAAAGAACATCACCGGCCACTACCGCCGCCTGCTGGACGGCATCCTGGAGGGCCGTTCTGACCTGCAGCATGCCTCTTCCGGAAAAACACGCCTCTTCTTCACCCCGGACCCGGACAAGACCTTCCACCGCGGCGCGACGGATTATTTCACCCACGGCCGCAAGGAAGACATCGGCGCCTTCGACACGCCCACCTTCGCCGGCACCGTGCTGGGCACGGTGAGCAGGATCGGCCCCGACTGGTTCGAGATCGAGACGGATGAGACGCTCGCCAATGGCGACGGCCTCAACTACCTGCACAAGCGCGAGACGCATGGTATACGCGCGAATATCGTACAAAGAGTAGACCCGGCAATGGGCGCGGCTAAGAGCCGTGGCGAGCGCCTTGAGCGCAAGGCGCACGGAACGCAGCGACCAAGACATACCATGCCGGCAGACGACGGAGCGGATGCCGTGCAACGCAGCCATCAAGACGCGCAGCAGGCTATTCGGGGTGGCCTGTGGCGGGTGTGGCCGAACGAAAAGATGCATGAGCTGAAAGGCCTGCGCGTTGGACTGGAGATCAGCCGCAACAGCGACCATGCCTGGGAGCAGGCGCTCAACAAGAAATCCGCCGAGCGCAAGATTCCCCTGCGGGCGCGCTTCGCCGAAACCGAGCGGGGTTACGCCCTCACCCTCACCGACGCGGACGGTTTCAGTGCAGAGGCGGAAGCCGCCTTCGACAAGCAGCCCGCGCAGCAACCCGAGCAGGCCGAGTCCGCCCTGCGCGAACAGATCGCGCGCCTGGGCAATACCGATTTCGAACTGGACGCGCTGGGCGTGCAATGGACCCAGCCGTGGTTCCTGCCCAGTTCCCTGCTGAATAGACTTCGGCGCGACGCGGTGGAAAGGCTGGAGGCCGCGCGCGTCGCGGGCTATGCGCGCATCCCGCGCAAGGCTGAGACCAGCCCGCCGCCGGTGTACCCCGAGGAATCGCTTTCCTACCTGGCCAACGTCTACAACAGCGCGGCCCAGGCCTTCTACACCCGCCACGGCGTGAAGCTGATCGCCGCCGCCTACGAGGCGCACGAGCAAGCGGGCGAAGTGTCGCTGATGATCACCCGCCACTGCATCCGCTATTCATTGAGCCTCTGCCCCAAGCAGGCCAAGGGCGTGACCGGGGTGCAGGGCCAGGTGCGCGCCGAGCCGATGA
>Ga0075276_10000176_pt1 | contig 19136 bp, 10 predicted proteins | sample SF_Rice_5C_80N_4_FD_69770 | JGI IMG/M metagenome (GOLD analysis project Ga0075276, IMG submission 69770) | Rice paddy soil microbial communities from Twitchell Island, California, USA - SF_Rice_5C_80N_405 | ecosystem: Environmental > Terrestrial > Soil > Paddy field/soil | place: USA: Twitchell... | reverse complement strand
CGCCGCCGTGGAGAAAAACATTCCCGCCAGCCAGGCGAAGAAGGTGGTGGATGTTTCCGGCCTCTACGTCACGCCCGGCCTGATTGACATTCACTATCACATCGGCCACGGCGGAGCGCCGCTGAACTGGTTTGCAGCGGAGGGGCGCTCGCACGATGAGCCTCTGGGCATACTGCCCGACCTGGCGCTGCAATCCGGCGTGACCACCATCGTGGACGCGGGCAGTTCCGGGGCGGAAACTTTCGTCCAGGAGAAGCAGGAGGTCATTGACCACGCCAAGGTGCGCGTCCTGGCTTTCCTCAATATCGTGGGCAACGGCATGCAGGGCGGGTTGGAGCAGACCGTGGATGAGATGGACCCGAAACGCTGCGAGGCCATGATTCGTAAATATCCCGACATCATCGTTGGGGTTAAAACCGCCCATTATTGGACGGAAAAGCCCTGGGACGCGGAGCATACGCCCTGGGCCGCGGTGGACCGCGCCGAGGAATGCGCCCAAGCCATGAACCTGCCCGTGATGGTTGATTTCTGGCCTCGCCCCCAGCGCACCTACGCCGACCTTATCCTGAAGAAAATGCGGCCTGGCGATATTCACACCCACGTCTTTGCGCAGCAGTTCCCCATCCTGCTGCCCGACGGAAAACTTAATCCCATCCTGGAGGAAGCGAGGAAGCGCGGCGTCATTTTTGACGTCGGCCATGGCGCGGGCAGCTTCTGGTTTCGCAACGCGGTGCCTGCCGTCAAACAGGGATTCATCCCCGATTCCTTCTCCACCGACCTGCACATCGAGAACTTCACCATCCTGAGCATGAGCAACGTGATGTCAAAATTCCTCTCCATGGGTGTGCCCTTGGAGGATGTAATCCAGCGGACTACCGTGAATCCGGCGCGGGAGATTCATCGTCCAGAACTGGGAACGCTCTCCCCGGGCAAGGAAGCCGATATCGCCGTGCTCGAGGAGCAGCACGGAAAATTCGGCTACATTGACTGCGGCTACGCCCGCATGGACGGAAATGTAAAAGTGGTGGCCCGCATGACCGTGCGTGCGGGGCGCATTCTCTACGATCCCTCAGGCCTGAGCATGACGGATTGGGAAAAGGCCAGATCGCAGTACTTCAACACCCCAACATTCGGCAATTCCACGCCCGCCATGGCGGACGACTACCCTCGTCATTAAGAACTCGCTACTGGTGAGTGGGCAACTGGTCCCAAATCCCCGGGTCCTCCTGCCCCAAAACCCACGAGCAGAAGCCTTCCAGGCCGCGGGCCTTCACCAGGTCCAGCCTGTCCTTAAAGGTGCGCGCGTCGGTATAAAAAACCCATTCCCGCGTCTGGTCGCGGTAGAAGTAGAACCATGCCGCCCGGTCAGTCGGGTCCCACTGCAGCGCCGGATGGTAAGTATCAATCATCATGCGCACGTCGTTGCTGCCCACGTACGTGGCTGTTTCGGCCGGCTCATTCGTTTTACTTGGATCGCCCGCATACCAGCGGTATCCGTAAAGCGGAATGCCGAGCGAAAGTTTCTGTTTGGGAACGGATTGCAGAGCGTAGTCCAGGTTCTGCGTCACCCAGGTGTAACCGGCAACCGGGCCGGGCGGCGTATAGGACGTGTGCTCGTCGTAGGTCATCAGGCAGATCAGGTCCACCTGCTCCGCCAGCGCCGCAAGATCGTAAGCGCCGCGCCAGTTGGCGTAGATCCAGCGCGCAAACCGGCCTTGCCCCGGATACCCGGGCGCGTTAGGCACGGTGGCAATTGACAGTTGAAATCCGGCCTTGTGAAGCCACTCTGCCGCCAGCGTCACTAATTGCGTGAGGGCGCCGCGGTCCGTCCACGAGACATTTTCAAAATCGAACTGAAAGCCGGTGTAACCGTTCTTCTTACATTCTCCCACCAGGGTCGAGATAAAGTGTCCTCGGGCCGCGGGATCGGTTGCCAGTTGATGGAATGACTGCTGGTCGAAGCCCTCTTTTCCCGCGGTCCCGGTGTTCACAATAATCGGCATCACTGCCACGTGGTGCTGGCGCGCCACCTGCATGACCTGCTCGTCCGGTCCGCCCCATACCAGCCCCGTTCCATCCACGGAATACCAGGTGGGGACCAGAACATCTATCTTGTTGGCGTGAGTTAAAAACGCCTGCACCGAGTTGGGGCGCTGTGTCATATAGAACAGCGCTTTCGGTTGCGCCTGCGCCGCTGCCGCGCACGCACATAGGACCGCTGCTATCGCCCATCGCATGATTCCTCCTGAATAAAAACGGAAAGTACTTCCCCGAAACCTGCCATTTGTTCCACAGGGCGAGGGAAATCGCGGCAGACGGTCAATGATTCGAGCCGGCCGTTTCAGTGCCCTCGGCGCTTCTTGTCAGTTCCAGGCGCGCGCAGCGGTTGCCTGGATCCCGCTTGAGGGCTTCACGAAAATCCTGTTCGGCTGCCGAACCCTGCCCTAGAAACTGCTGCGCTCTGCCCGCGATGCAGAAGTCTTGCGCGCTGGCTTGCGATTCATCCGCTATCTCCGCCAGCCGGGAAAGTTCCTTCTCCGCCTGCTGCGAGTTTCCCAGTCGCTGCAGCGCCGCCGCCCGGAACAACGCCGAATTGCCGTCTCCGCTCTCCCCCGAATCAGCCGCGCTCCGCCATGCATTCAAAGCGCCATTCCTGCCACCCTCGGCATTCAGCGCCTCCCCCAGCCAGTATTGCGCCTCTTCGTCGTGGGGACGGTCCGGCTTGCCCACGCCCAGCGTGACCGGATACTCGAGCGCCTGGCGAAAACTTTTTTCCGCTTCGCCGTAGGCCTTCTGTGCCATCTCCCGGCGGCCTCGCTCCAGGTTGGCCAGCACGTACATCTCGCGTGCGACTTGGCCACCTTCCCAGGGCTTGAACGGATGCGAGCCCAGCACCGCGAGCGCATCCTCGAAGCGGCCCTCGTCTACCAGGAAAGCGGCCTGCCGCACGCGCACCACGTCGCGCGCAAGCACGGACGCGGGGGCGGTTGCGTAAAGTTTCTCGCGTCGTGCGTTGTCGCCCATTTCGGCATATATCTCGTCCAGGGCCGGGTACAGCCGATACTGCTGCGGCGCCAGTCGCGTCGCTTTTTCGTAATAGCTGGCGGCCTGATTACGATCGCCTTTCACCCGCCACGCCCACACACCCAAGTCGCGTTCCAGTTCCGCATTTTCCAGGCCCAGCGCCGAAGCACTCCGCCACTTCGCTGCCGCGTCATCATAGCGCCCGCGAGCGAAGAGAAAATCGCCCATTAGCAGGAGCGCGTGTTGGTCCCGGGGATTGTGTGCCAGCACATCCGAAAGCACCAGTGCGTCCGCAACACGGTGCGGGAACACCGTGGTGTATGGCGCAGCGGAGGCCTTCGCCGCGTACTCTGCTGCTTCCGACTCGCGGCCTTGCTTCCAGGCATTCGATGCCAGGAAGTAGCAAACCAGGGGTGACGCGCCGAACCGCCCGGTGGCCGCGCTTAACACGCGGTCGGAGGAGGCATAATCACCCAACCCACGGTACCAGGCGGCTACGCTGAGGTACGTGTCAACGTCCCCGCGCGGGCCCAGCGCGCTTAAGCCATCACCCGGCATTGCTGCAGTCGTTGCCCGCTGGTTGTGTGAGCTCTCCGCCAGCGCGAAGGGGAAGATGGGCATCGCCGCGATAGCCTCTTCCACAACTTGGCGGCCTTGCTGCTCGTCTCCGCCCAGGCGCAAGGCGACAGCCAGCGCAGTTCGCGTGAGCTGGTTGTCCGGGTTGTAGCGCAGCGCTTCCTTCAGCAGGCGTTCAGCATCTTCATAGTGCTTTTTCTGGATGGCAATCTCGCCCAATTGTTGGAATGCCGGCGGCCGCGCGCCGCCGAAATGAACCACGCTCCAGAATGCATCCTGGGCGCGGCTCGTTTGCCCGGCTGCGCGGTAGACGATCCCGGCAAGGTAGTTAATCCCGGGGTCGGTGCTGTCCTGCGCGAGCGCCTGGGCAAGGCGCTTTTCGGCTGCGGAAAAATCGGCTGCCCGGTAATTCCGCTCCGCCAGCTTCAGCAGCGCCGGCACGTATCCCGGATTCTTGTCCGCAGCCTCCTTGTACAAACGCTCGGCTTCCTGCGGCCGCCCCTCCTGCTCTTCACGTACTCCAAACCGGAACACCTCATCGGCGGTTGCGTTCGCTGTCAATTGCTCCTGCTTGTGCTCTCCAGCGGTGGAGACAAACTCCGGGTTCCCGTCCACCGGCTCAGCCGCCGACCAGTGCAGCAGGACGGCGCCCTTGCTGGATGCCACATCCACCGCAAGCTGCTTCCTGGCCGCCTCCAGCTGCTCCGCAGGCACAGTGAACTTCTCCGTCCTGCCCGCCTGAAGTTCGGGAATAGAGAACTCGCGCAGCAGCTTCGCACCAAGGCGGACGCGCACCTTCAAGCCGGGCAGGGTGACTACCGGTTCCAGAACCACCTCAGCATGGCTGCCTTTTCCGCCCACAAAGTTCACGTTCAGCGCCAGTTCCTGTGTGGCTTCCACGAATCCACCGTCCAGCTTCTCCACCGGGTACCAATACTCGGTCCAGGATTCCACCCGCCCGGCCGGCAGGAACTCCTGGCTCAACTGCGTCTGGTATCGTCCGCTCTGAATTTCGTTGTAGGCGCCGTCATGGTCGGTCAGAAGGTCAGTCCAGATCAAACCGTCGCCGGCCGTGCCCCAGCTCCATATTTTTTTTCCGGGGTCCTGGCGGAAATCGGCAACGTGCACCACCCCGTAGTCGAGATCGTGATAATAGGCGCCAAAAAAATTGCGGTGTATTTGCAGGCCAAATAAGGAAGTAGGCTGGGGGAAGTTCCGGTACCAGCTGTAATCCACTCCCTTCCACACGGGATAGGTCCAGATCTGCGTGTGCGAGTGCGGATTCACTTCCCTCATCGGATAGATGAAGTGCATGTCCTGGGTTGCAGGAACCGCCGCATTCGCCCAGAACCAGTACAGTTGCGGTAATGCGGTGTTGTTGAAGAGCACTACCTTCTGCTCTAGGCGGGCTTGCCCGGGACGCAGCGTCAGCCATATTTCCCAGTGCATTCCCGTAACCCGGTCAATACCGCCTACCACCGCGGTCGCGCTGCCGTCGGCTGCGGTCAGGGTTCGCGCATCCACCGGCGACACCGTCACTGTGGTGTGTCCATTGGGAAAATTGAACTCAACTCCTCCGGAAATCCATGCTCCCCGCAACGCCACCAGCCCATACTTCACCACGTGATTACGATAGAAAACCTCGCGCTTCGACTGTTTGTCGTAAAGCGAATAAAGGCGTCCATCCAGATCCGGCAGGATGATGGCCTTCAAATACTCGTTCTCCAGGAAAATGGCGCGATATTGTTTCACCTCGCGCCGGTTGCTCAGGTCGTCCAGCATGGTATAGGGATAAACGTTGTGTGAATCAATCAGCGGAAATGGCGGATAGGGATCTTCGGGACCGAGTTCATACGTGGGCAAGTCAATGGTGCCCTGCCACACCCGCGCTGGTACGGTTTGTGCGCCGGCCACGATGACGAGAGCGGTGGTTATCGCCAGAATAACCGTGACCCGCATCGCGCTTTGCTTCCATTCCGCTGCCCAGTTGCTCGCCCGACCGGTTCTTGAGTTTTCCTGCATCCCATTTAGCCGACCTTTGGCTCCGAGGAGCGCGCTCAGCATCACCGTAGGACTAATGTTCATCCCTTTGCTATTCTCCATCGTTGCCTGACTCGGCAGAGAACTGCCGAAATGTAAGCCTGCTCTTCTTTGGCGCGGCCTCGCTTCAGGATTTTACTACCTGCGAAACAGCGACTCGCCACATGCCTATCAGCGGGAGTTTCTGGAGACGAAATCCAGACCTTTTTAGTTGCGCCTATGGCGCTTTTCCCTGGGCGCCAATGGCTATCTCGGCCCGCTCAGGGTTTTGCTGAAAAATGAGGTTGGAGCATAATGCGGAATCATCATATGAGAGCGTAAGGATCCGTTCTCCGAATCGCTGTTTGCTATGGCAGTGGCAACACAGCTGCTCGGGTGAGGAACGGATACGGATGTGGCTTTATGACAAAGGTGATATTGGCGTTAGTGGCCGGACTGTCCGTCTGGGGCCAAACTGATGCTCGGCCGCAACAGACTCAATTGAATGCGGCCCCAGGGACAAATTCCCAAACACTAGAGATGCCGGTTCAGAGACAAAACTACGTCGGTGACGACACATGCAAGTTATGCCACAGAGAAAAAGTCGAAATTTTTCACCAAACCGCTCACTACTTGACCTCCAGGCTGCCCAGCAGGAATTCGATTCTAGGAAACTTCACGCCCGGCGCCAATGTGCTCAAGACCTCTAATCCTGAGTTGTTGTTCCGGATGGAAACGAAGGTCGCCCGTTTTTTCCAGACGGCGGTGGAGGGTGTACCTCCGTACACCGAATCGCACACCGAGGAATTTGGCCTCGTGGTCGGTTCCGGTGGGAAAGGACAAACCTACCTGTACTGGAGAGGCGATCGGCTTTTTCAACTGCCGGTTTCGTATTGGAGGAAGCTTGGATGGGTGAACAGCCCCGGCTATCGCGATGGTTTCGTAAATTTCCAGCGGCCAATCATTCCACGGTGTCTTGAGTGTCATGCGACTTACTTTCAGGCCGTCCCTCATTTCCTGAACCGATACGTTCAGGACAATTTTGTAATGGGAATCACCTGTGAAAAATGCCATGGACCTGGACGCGAACACGTCGAACGAGAGAGTTCCAACCCTAAAACACCCTCCGGCCCAGCCATACTTAACCCCGCCCGATTTTCTCGCGAGCGGCAGATCGACCTTTGCGCCTGGTGCCATGCAGGCCACGGAGAGGCGATTACCCCGCCGTTCACCTACGTGCCTGGCCAACCGCTTGACAAATATATCGAGCTGCCGCCGCCCGATCCCGGCGCGCAGATTGATGTACATGGAGATCAGGTGGAGCTATTAAGGAAAAGCCGGTGCTTCCAGTCATCAGCCATGACCTGTGTTACTTGCCACGACGTCCACACTCCCCAGCACGATCTCGCAGCCCTCTCCCAGCATTGCTTGAGCTGCCACAAACCTGGAACCGATTCCTTCCCCAAGATGAATCACCAGCCCGCCAGTAACTGCATTGATTGCCACATGCCAAAGCAGGATACCAATCTGATCGTTTTTGACTGGAAAGGCAACAAAGAGACGCCGCAAGTTCGTACGCATTGGATCAAAATCTACGCCGGAGCAACAACTGCACCTGAATCGCCTGCAAGATGATGCTCGAAGTTTCGCCCATTCAGCGAAATCTGCGGATGTGCAGCGTGTGACGATCGGAGCGGTACAAACCCAGCACATACAACGTAGCTTTGCCGCCGCTGGAGAAGATGACCTGCCGTATGCGGAGCAGCGCCGCTCCGGGAGGGACGGCCAGTAGGTGGGCCGCTTTGGCGTCCGCGGTCGTAGCATCAATTTCCTCGTCGGCATGAGCCAGGGTCATTCCATACTCCCCTTCCAGCAGCGAAAAGAGAGACCCGCGCTCCAGGCGCGCGCGCACGAGTCCCGGAAAATCCTCGGCCGACATGTAGACCGTCTCCAGCGCAAATGGTTCATCGGCTCCCAGCCGAAGGCGCTCAATCTTCCACAATCGTCCATCTGAAGGCAAGGCAAGCCGAGCGGAAATCTCGGGATGGTCGCACACAATGGAAGCCGAAAGAATTTTCGAGTAACCCACCAGGCCGCGGCCCGCCATTTGTTCGCTGAAGCTGGTGAGCTTGTTGAAATGAATCTTAGGAGGCGCAACGAAGGTTCCCGCGCCGCGCCGACGTTCCACCCTGCCATCCTGCTCCAAACCTACCAGAGCATGGCGCGCGGTCATCAGGCTTACTCCATGCAGGCGCGCCAGCTCCCGTTCCGAACCTACCGCATCGCCCGGCTTGAGCTGACCCGCCTCAATGCGCTCCAGAATCGCTCTTTGGATTCTTCTGTAAGCAGGTGTTCCGTTATGGGGGGATTGGCTCATCGGCCCTCGAACTTTGCAGCCTTCACCTGTAGCTCGCGCCAGTGCGATAGAGCATTAGTGCCTTTATACTACGGAAATTTCAACCTTGAGGCCGGATATCTTGAGCTGATTTCTTACCCTTGGCGACTGGGTTCAACTGACCCCTAGCAGTGTGAGCGGCCTTGGCTAGTCCAGCCGCCTCAGCTTTCAAGCGGCGGAAGCTATTCCATTATTTAGATTTCCACAGGTATCGTCCTATTGCTTTTCATACCTGAACAGCAAAATGACTACCCCGCCTTGCTGTCGAGTGGAAATTTTCAGCTACTCCCGCTGTCCGCGATTTTTTTTCTTGACCTCGACCCGAAAAGTACTATATAGCGTACGCATTCGCTTGTGGGGAGAAATTTCTGACGTTGGGCCCGGCCACACGATCTTCCAGGAGGTCTGTAATGCTGCAACGGATGCGGTTTGGCGTTGTCCTTCTTGCCTTGATAACTTTTCTGGCCGCCCTGCCCATGGCTTGGAGCCAGGAAGTAACCGCCAACATCGTGGGCACGATAAAAGATCCCAGCGGGGCGCCGGTTCCCGGGGCGACGGTGATTGCCACCGATACCGCTAGAGGCACGGTTTACTCCACGAAGACCAACGATGTGGGCGCCTACAACATTTCGCGCATCAAGGTTGGCAGTTACACCCTGAAGGCGAGCGCCGCGGGTTTCCAGACCGTCGAATATCCGGCGTTCACTTTGGTGCTGAACCAGACCGCCCGTATTGATATCTCGCTGAAAGTCGGCCAGGTAAATCAGACCGTTGTGGTGACCGGCGAGGCGCCCCTGCTGGAGACCGAAAACACCATGGTGAGTACGGTCATTGACTCGGTTTCCGCCGACAAACTGCCGCTTGCCACGCGCAACTACGTCCAGTTGACGCTGTTGTCACCCGGTTCGATTTCACCCGACCCGACGAATTTCAATAATGGCGACAACACCGCCAGCGGCGCCCGCCCCTACATCAACGGCAATCGCGAGCAGTCGGACAACTTCCTGCTGGACGGCATGGACAACAACCAGGTTTCGGACAACCTGCTGGGTTACACTCCCTCGCCCGATGCCATTCAGGAATTCAACCTCATCACCAGCAACGCCTCTGCCGAGTTCGGTAACTTCCAGGGCGGCATTGTCAGCGCCACCATCAAATCGGGCACCAACGCCTTTCACGGAGATGTGTGGGAGTACTTCCGCAACGATGTGCTGAACGCCAATAGCTGGGAAAATAATTTCGCCAACCCCCGAGTCTCCCGTCCGCCGCTGCGCTGGAACATGTTCGGCGGCACTATCGGCGGCCCGGTAGTCAAGAACAAGCTGTTCTTCTTCTTCGACTACCAGGGACAGCGCTTCGATCACCCCGCCTCCACCTCGTTCTTCAACGTGTTTACCACGGCGGAGCGCGGCGGAGACTTCGGCGCGCTTTGCAGCAAAGGTTTTGACGGTGCCGGCATCTGCCAGGACCGCAATTCGAATGGCCAGGTTACCAACCAGCTTTACAATCCCTGCACCAGCACTGCTGGCCCGTGTACAGCCGCAAATTTCGTTCCTGGTACTCGTACCCCCTTCCCCTTCAACAGGATTCCCACCAGCATGCTTAACCCGGTGGCGCAGGCACTGTTCAGTTCCCCACTTTATCCCGCGCCGGTTAACACCAACGTCGAGAACAATGCCTTCAACACGGTGACGCAAGCCTTCAACAACAACCAGTTCGACGTAAAAATTGACTACAACGCCACTGAGAAGGACCACATCTTTGGCCGCTATTCCCATGCCAACCAGAACAATCCGCTAACCAATTCACTGGCCATTATCGGAGAAGGGTTCTCACAGGCGCCGATCAATAACGAAGTTGTGGACTGGACGCACACCTTCAATACCAATGTGCTGAATGACCTCCGCTTTGGGGTCAACTACATCAAGCTGCATAATGGAACCACCTTCGGCAGTTCGGTGGGTAGTCTCGCTACCCAACTGGGAATTGCCAACGGCAATCCCATCGGCCCGGGCCTGATGAACCTGGATTTCTACGGTGGTACACCCAGCCAACCGGGTAATGGAACCATCAACTCAGTCGGAGCGCTCGGCATTGAGCAGAACTTCCGCAGCGCCGTAATTCAATTTGACGACAACGTGGTCATCACGCACGGACGCCACATCATCCACACGGGATTCGACTACCGGCGCAACCGCATCAACATCTTCTACTCCGGCAACAGCGGCAAATACGGCGGCATGTTTTTCAGCGGCCAGTACACGGCCAACGATGGCAGCAGCCCGGCCGACGGCAGCGGTTTCGGCGGAGCCGATTTCTTCCTTGGTCTGCCCAATTCCTACGGGCACGGCATTTCGGGTGGTGGCTGGGGACAACGCCAGAGCGTGATTGCCGGTTATGTACAGGATGATTGGCGTGCTACCGACAATCTAACGGTCAATATTGGACTTCGCTATCAGGCTTTCACCCCCTGGGTGGAGAGAAATAACCGCCAGGACAACGCTACGCTGATCGGCGGCCAGCTTATCGCGCCCGACTGCTCCTTGGTGGGAGCCACCCCCTTCACCTGCCAGAACAGCGGCGCCGGACTGTATCAAGGCACCTATGGCCTGCCTGACTTCCAGCCCCGCCTTGGTTTTGCCTGGACCCCGGCTGGATTAGGCGGCAAGACGGTAATCCGCGGCGCCTTCACCGTTTCCAGCTACCTGGAAGGCACCGGCACCAACCTGCGGCTGCCCATCAACCCACCGTTCAGCCCAGCCGAAACTTTGACCCAGTTCAACGGCAACCAAGCCCCCACGCCGACTCAGGACGGCATTGTTCCGCCGAGCACTTCAGCAGGGGATCCCTTTGCCGGCGCTCTGTTCCGCGTCTGGGACTCGCACGTGCAACCGGCTGACACCTACCAGTGGAATGCCACCGTCCAGCAGGAACTGAACAACAGCACAACCCTCCAGGTCGGCTATGTAGGCCAGCGCGGAATCCACCTAATGGTCCCCATGCCTTACCTGCAGAGGCAACTGCTTCCGAACAGCGCCTGCGCCAAGCCGCCCTGTACCTTGCCAAGCATCTACCTGTCGGGCAATCCGGCCCTGCAAAGCGATCTGTCGCAGATCTCCGGAACCGCCTCGGTGGGCAACATGCGCTACAACGCCCTGCAGGCAGTTCTGCAAAAGCGCTACAGCCAGGGACTGCAGTTCCAGGTGGCCTACACCTACTCCAAGTGCATGACCGACAACAGCGGTTACTACGGCACCTGGGGTTCGACGCAAGCTACGCCAGCCAATCCCTACTACCAGAACCTCTACAATCCGCACGCTGACTATGCTCCGTGCTATTTTGACGCCAGCCATCTGCTCTCCGCCTACGCGGTGTACGAATTGCCTTACGGGCACGGCAAGAGGTTTGGGGCCAATGCTCCGAAAGTACTCAGCGCGATTGCTGGAGGCTGGTCCGTTAACCCCATCGTCTCTGTGCACACCGGCTTCCCGCTGGCTCTCTACGACTTCGGTAGCGACCCAACCGGCACCGGTTCTCGCGGGCTGCGCCCGGACTGCAATGGCCCCTCGCAAACGTTCGGCAGGAAACCGGCGTTTGACCCCAGCAGCGGCGCCTTCACCGGATTCCAATGGTTCGACCCGACGTCCTTCTCGGCTCCGCCCGTCGGACAATTCGGTACCTGCCCGGCACAGGGACCGATTCGCGGACCCGGTTATTTCGATGTGGACCTGAGCCTGCAGAAGGACTTTCGCATTACCGAGTCCAAGCGGCTGCAGTTCCGCACCGACTTCGTCAACGCCTTCAACCGCGTCAACCTGAACGCCCCGGCTACCGCGCTGGGCTCTAATATGGGGCTGATCAATGGGTCCCAAGACCCGCGCAATATCCAATTCGCCCTGAAGTTCTACTTCTGAGGCTGTATCATGGGGCAGGCAGTCGCCAGACGCCTGCCCCTTTTTGTTTCCCATGTTCAAGTCCATTCCTCAGGCTCTTACCGCCAGTTTGTTCCTTTCCCTGGTTCCTGGTTTGACGGCTCAGACCACGAAATCGGTCACAGCAACTGGCTCCGCCTCTGCCCAGCACGGGGTTGCCCTGGCCCGGAGCGGCCGTTGTGCCGAGGCTTTACCCGTGCTCGAAAAGGCGGCCCCTCGCGTCGCCGATAAGGAACTCAGACGTAATGCTGGTCTTGCCGAAGTCCGTTGCGCCATGACTCTGGATCGCCGGGTAATGGCCACCAGCACCCTGCAGTGGCTGAACCATGATTTCCCCAACGATCCCGAAGTTCTTTACGTTTCTACGCACGTATATTCGGACCTCTCGACGCGTGCCGCCGCCGACCTGGCGCAGCGAGCGCCGCAGTCCTACCAGGCTCACGAACTGGAGGCCGAATCTCTGGAAATGCAAGGCAAGTGGGATCAGGCAGCCAAAGAGTACCAACGGGCGCTGCAGCAGGACCCGAATGCTCCCGGCATTCATTTCCGCTTGGGCCGTCTACTGCTCTCCAAACCCAATCCCGGTCCTGACATGGCGGAACAGGCTAAGAAGGAGTTTGAGGCCGAACTCAGGATTGACCCCAACAATGCGGGCGCGGAATACGTGCTGGGGGAGTTGGCCCGTGAGAGCCAGCAGTGGGATCAGGCGGTAGAGCATTTCTCCCGCGCCGCCAAACTGGACGCCGGCTTCGGCGATGCCTTTCTGGGCTTGGGCCAATCGTTGCTTTCGAGCGAAAAGTACTCGGATGCCATTGCTCCGCTGCAGACGGCAGTCAAACTGGAGCCGCAAAATCCAGCCGCACACTACATGCTGGCCACCGCCTACAGCCGCGCCGGCCACAAGCAGGAGGCAGCAAAGGAATTCGCCATCCACCGCCGCATGGTTCAAAAAAGCCCGCCGGAACAGGACTCCTCCCAGTGAGTTTGCGTCTTTCCCGCCGCGAGTTTTTGTCTGGACTTGCGGGGAGCGTGGCCGCCGCCGGATTGTCCCGCTTTGCCGCCGGAACTCCCTTGCCTGAATATCCTTTCGAGGAGATTTTGCCTGCCCAGAGCGGCATCACCTGGACCCACGTGGCGGCAAAGTCCCCGCAGAAATACCTGCCGGAAACCACCGGCGCCGGCTGCGCGTTCCTGGACTACGACAACGACGGCTGGATGGATATTTACCTGGTCAATAGCGGCAAATGCGATTTCTACGATCCCAGCCCGCCGCTGCGCAATGCGCTCTACCACAACAATCGCGACGGTACCTTCACGAATGTCACGGAAAAAGCCGGGGTTGCAGCCGGCGGCTACGGACAGGGGGTTGCCGTGGGCGACTATGACGCCGACGGCTTCCCCGATTTATACGTAACCCAGTACGGGAGGAACATCCTTTACCACAATAACGGCAATGGGACCTTTACGGATGTAACCGAAAAGGCCGGAGTGGCCGCTCCTGGCTGGTCCTCCAGCGCTTTGTGGTTCGACTACGACAACGATGGGCGACTGGATCTGTTTGTCTGCCAGTTTGTCCTGTTTTCCAAGGAGCGCAGCAAGGACTGCCGCGCTGGGGAGGATGCGAAACGCGGCTACTGCATTCCCCATTTGTATAAGCCAATGGCAAGCTGGCTTTTTCACAACAATGGCGACGGTACTTTTACGGACGTGAGCCGGGAAGCCGGGATCGCCGGTTCCCTGGGCAAAGCCTGGGGCGCGGTGGCCGCCGACCTGAACAGCGACGGCCGCATGGACCTGTTCGTTGCCAATGACACGGTGCGGAACTTCCTCTTTATGAATCGCGGCGGCAAGTTCGAGGAGACAGGCGAGGAGGCAGGCATTGCGTATAGCGCCGACGGCCGTCCCCGGTCCGGCATGGGGGTTGACGCCGCGGATTTCGACCAGGATGGCTGGATGGACCTGTTCGTGGCCAACATTGATCATGAAATGTATTCCCTTTATCGGAACAACCACGACGGCACCTTTGACGATGTTGCTATGCAAACCGGGATCGCGCAGGCCACCCGACTGATGAGCGGCTGGGGACTGAAATTCTTTGACTACGACAACGACGGCAATCTGGACCTGTTTCTTGCCAACGGAAATCCCGATGATCTGATCGAATCACTGCACCCGGGAGTCAGCTATCGTGAACCCTGCCTGCTCTTTCACAATACGGGTAGGAGCTTTCAGAATGTCACCTCGCAGAGCGGGCCATTTTTTACCCGGCCTCTTTCCTCGCGTGGTCTGGCCATCGGCGATTTCAACAACGATGGAGCCGTGGACGTGCTGATCGCGGTGAATGATGACCGCCCCGTGTTGCTGCGCAATAAGATGGGGGCCAGGAATCACTGGTTGGGGCTGCGGCTCATCGGCAAGAAGTCAAATCCTGACGCAGTCGGGGCGCGCATCTCCTGGCAGGCCGGCGATCTCAAACGGAGCACCATGAAAGTCGCCGGCGGCAGTTATCTCTCGTCCCACGATCCTCGCGTGGTTCTGGGACTGGGAGCGCGGGCGAAGATTGACTGGCTGGAAATTAAATGGCCCCAGCCCAGCGGAGCTATTGAGCGCTTTACTGATCTTCCGGTTGACCGCTATATCACCCTCACCGAAGGCACGAAGAAATGGATGTAGCCCCCGGCGGCCAGATTCCACCCAAAACTTGTGATCATTTGAGTGCGCCAGCCGAATGAGGTCGCCAGCCCGAAGCGCTTGTCTGCTCCTGCTTGGAGGTGGAAAGCGGCACAATTTTTCTTGACCCGGCAAGGCGTATGCTGGTAGAGCTGTCTAACCAATCTGCTCCTTGCGCCGGCAGACAGCCTCTGTACACAAGGAAGAGTGGATCCAGGATGAAGCGCGATTCCGCCCCGAACTACAAGCTGGGCTGTGATGGTTCCGCCGGTCAGGCTCCTACAAGACGAGAGTTCTTTCGCAGCGCAGCAGGTAGCGCAGGATGGGCCATGCTGGGCACCAGTGCTTTGTCCGCGACCAGGTGGACGAATGCTTCTAATGTGTCCGCTTCTCCCCGTGCGGATCAGGGTGAGGGAGGCGACCTGCTTTCCAACCCGCGTTACTCCACCGGCGCAAAATTCCGGCTGGCGCAGTTCATCAAGCGGGGCGCCGAACCCCGGCAAGCGGAAGCCGTTTTCCGTTCGCTGCCGGATTTGGCGCCAGAACCCTGGGTCGCCGCCTGGACTCGTCTGGCGGAACCGTGGGAGTGCCGGGCCGAACAGGCGGAAGCACGGACCCAGACCGAGCAAGCCAAAGATGCCTACGAGAAGGCGTCCTTGTATTACGGGATAGCCAAGTTCCCGGTCATCAATCACTCCGCCAAGCAGGCCGCTTACCGCAAGTGCATTGAAACTTATCTGAAAGCGGCGCGCTACTTCGATCCCCCACTGGAGCGGGTGACCATTGCGTTTGAAGGCAGGGAAATCATCGGCTATCTGCGGTTGCCCAAAAGCATTTCCCGGCCTCCGGTAGTCATTGCCACGGGTGGCATTGACGTTTACAAAGAAGAACGCAATACCTCGGACCTGCTGGGCGCCGGCCTGGCAGCCTTCTCCACGGATATGCCGGGAAATGGCGAATGCCCGCTGTGGTATACGCCGGACGCGCACCGCTTCTACAGCGCGGTAATTGATTACCTGCTGACGCGCAAGGATGTGGATGGAACGCGCATCGGCATCCTGGGCCGCAGCTATGGAGGATACTGGGGCGCCAAAATGGCCTACGTGGAAAGCAAGCGGCTGCGCGCGGCGGTGGATTGGGGCGGCCCCACGCACTACACCTTCCAGCTGGATTGGTTCGAACACCTGCAGCAGGACCGGCTCTACCTGTGGTCGCTTCTGGATTCCATGATCTACGCCCACCACGTGCGCGATCTGGACGAATTGCGGCGTCAGGCGCCAACGGTTTCGCTGCAGGCGCAGGGCTGGCTGCAAAAGCCTTGCGCGCCTGTGCTGGTGGTGAACGGCGAAAAAGATCCCTGGATCAGCATCCGGGATTTGTACCTGCTCTTGGAAAATGGCGAGCCCAAGTCCGCCCGCACCTACCCGGAAGGCGGCCACATGGGCGGAGATCCCACTACCGACAAACTGGTGGCCAACTGGCTCAGGTCCCACCTGCTCAGGACATGAATATGCGTATATTGTGCTGCTTGACGGTTGTCATGCTGGCCGTAACCTGTGCGACGGCACAGGCGCCCAAGCTGGCCACGGTTCGCGTGGTCACGTTGTTTCCTTCCCTGCCCATCGTGGTCGCCAAGAAAAATGGCTACTTCGCCCAACACGGCATTGAACTGCAGAACGAACACGCGGACAGCTCGAACATTTTGCGCGCCATGCTGGCCAGCGGCAAAGCCGATATCGGCCATGCCGCGGTGGATAATGCCGTCTTCATGGTGGAGAGCTCGGCCGCAGATGTGGTCACAGTCATGGGAGGTGATGGCGCCAACAACGAACTGATTGTTCAGCCCGGCATCAAAAGCTTCGCTGACCTGCGCGGGCGCACGCTGCTGGTGGACGCCATCAACACTGCTTATGCGCTGCAACTCAAGAAGATTCTCCTGCTCAACGGGCTCAAGCCGGGACGCGACTGCCAACTGAAGGCGCTGGGCGCCACGCCCCTGCGGCTGAAGGCCATGCGCGCGCACAAGCAGTATGCCGGCTCCATGCTAGGGCCGCCCACCTCGCTGGTGGCCAAGCGCGAGGGATTCGGCAGCCTGGGCTCTACCTTGCACTTCATCGGCCCCTATCAGGGCTTTGGCGCTTTTGTCCGCCGCCAGTGGGCCCGCGACCATGCCGGGGTGCTGGAGCGCTACCTGGCGGCTTACATTCAGGCGCAGCGCTGGCTGCTCGATCCAGCCAACAAACCACAGGTGATCACACTTCTGACCACCGGCTCCCATGTGACGCCTGAAATCGCGGCGGAAACCTATGCCGACATGCTGGCCCCGGGAGGATACGAGCCGGATGCCCGCTTCGATCCGGTGGCCTTCCGAAACGTGCTCAAGCTGCGCGCCGAGGTGGAGGGAGAGTGGGGTGGACATCCACCGGCGCCGGAAAAATACTACGACCCGGTTTATTACGAAAAAGCGTTAACCATGCTTAAAAGTGGCCGGTAGCACATTGCCGGGGTCTCATATTCGCGGTGGTCTCGGTTGGTATTTATCCAAGGAGGCGGTCAATGGCGCGTGTCGTGAAAGTTGCAGCTATGGTGGTTTTGCTGTGGGCATTCGGGGTTCTCAGTCCCGGACGGGCGTTGGCCGCGGAAACTACTCAGGCGGTTGTGGACGCGGACCACGCATTCGTGCAGGCGCTGGCTAAAGACGACAAGGCGGCGGTCGCCAAGCTGCTCGATCCAAACTTCACCTGGACCGACACACAGGGAAAGACGGTGAGCAAGACCGAAGCCTTGCGCGAACTGTCTTCGTTCATCAGTGGTAACCCCGCCGATGCCGAAACCAAGGAAGTGAGCTTCGGCGAGGTTGGCCAGATTACCGCCGTGAGCGGCAAAACTCACGTTCTGCGCGTCTGGGTGAAGCGTGCTGCCGGCTGGCGCCTGCTGGTCTCCCACGCCGCTACCCTGGCCGAAAAAGGCCACACCGGCACCGCGGCGGAGCGCGGCAAGGACTGCGTCAATCCTTGCAAAACCATTCCCTACCGGCCCAAGAACGCGGCGGAACAGGGCGTGATTTCCTCCTGGCAGGCGCTGGAGACAGCCGTAACCCACCACGAATCGCAGAATTGGGCGCCGCATGTGGCGGATGAGTTCCAGCTGATCAGCTCCGGAAACGACCACCCGCTCGACAAAAAAGACCGCATGGACATTCTCGACCGGCAGAAGAAGGCGGGGACCGGTTCAGCGCCGCCGCCGCTCGTCTCCGCTCACATGTTCGACTTCCCGGACACGGTGGTGATGACTTCGTTGCACCAATCGCCGGGAGGAAAGCCGACGCGCGTGACCCGCATCTGGATCAAGCGCGACGGACGCTGGCAACTGGCCTACAGCCAGCAAACCGGTGTGCAGGCGCCTGCAACGGGGCGCAAGATATCGAGTAAATAATAGGCAGGTTACAGCAACCCGGCCCGCCACGGTTCAGCTGCCTGCAGCTCGAACCTGCTCCGGCTCAGGGACCGGCGCCGCCATTGCGATGTCTATATTGTCACGCAGGTCTGCGCCGGTCAGCTCTCCTTCCCAGCGGCTCACGACCAGCGTGGCCACGCCGTTTCCCACCACGTTGGTCAGTGCCCGGCATTCGCTCATGAATTTGTCCACGCCCAGCAGAAGAGCGAGAGCCTGAATAGGAATGGAGGGCACCGCGGCCAGGGTAGCAGCGAGCGTAACAAATCCGTTTCCAGTCACCCCCGACCCGCCCTTGGAGGCGATCATTGCGAAGAGCAGGATGCCCAACTCCTGCATCAGGGTGAGGTGCGTATTGGTCGCTTGCGCCAGAAACAGCACTGAGAGCGTCATGTAGATGTTCGTCCCGTCGGTGTTGAAGCTGTACCCAGTGGGGAACACCAGGCCTACGACTGAACTCGAAGCTCCCAGGCGCTCCAATTTCTGCATCATGTCGGGCAGCACGGTCTCCGAGGAACTGGTGCCCAGCACAATGAGCAATTCGTCTTTTATGTAGGCCAGGAAGCGCAGGATAGAAAATCCGGTGAGGCGGCTGATGATGCCCAGCACCAGCAGTACGAAAATGACGCTGGTCAGATAAAAAGTGCCGATCAGTTCCGCCAGGTTGGATAACGAGGCGATCCGGTAGCGGCCCACCGTGAAGGCCATTGCCCCAAACGCGCCGATGGGCGCCGCTTTCACGATTATGCGAACGATTGCGAAGAATACCTTGCCGGCGGCTTCCACGGCTCGAGTCACTTTCGCACCTGTGGCCCCCATACGCGCCAGGGCGAAGCCGGTAAAAATCGAGACCAGCAGCACCTGCAGCACGTCGCCGTGAACGAAGGCGTCTACGAAGGTCTTGGGAATGGCCGCCATCAGTCGGCCGATAATGCCGACCTCCTTGGCATGGCTTGCGTAGGCCGCCACCGCTTTGGGATCGAGCGTGGCAACGTCAACATTGAAACCCACTCCAGGATGCAGCACGTGGCCGATGACGAGGCCGATGGCCAGCGCAAAAGTGGAAA
>Ga0075276_10000175_pt1 | contig 19136 bp, 15 predicted proteins | sample SF_Rice_5C_80N_4_FD_69770 | JGI IMG/M metagenome (GOLD analysis project Ga0075276, IMG submission 69770) | Rice paddy soil microbial communities from Twitchell Island, California, USA - SF_Rice_5C_80N_405 | ecosystem: Environmental > Terrestrial > Soil > Paddy field/soil | place: USA: Twitchell... | reverse complement strand
ATAGCGGCCGTGAACCGCCATGCCTTCGCGGAATGCGGTTACCTTTTCCGGGAAACCGTTCTCCGCTTCCACGCGCAGCCGGTCAATCCAGAGCCTGAGAGTGTCGCCCGTGGCCGCGAACAGCCGCTCCCACTCATCCGGCTTTAACTTTTGCGTCAGGGCGATAGGTGACAATCGGGCGGCGTGCAATATCTCGTCCGAATATGCATTCCCGATGCCGCTGAGGATGCGCGGGTCGGTAAGAGCTCTCTTCAGGGTGCGGTTTTCCGCTGTCAGCGCCTCGCGAAACGAATCGAGGGTGGCGCCGAATACGTCTATTCCCCCCGGATCTGCGCTCCGCAATCCCTCTTCGCCTCGGAGCAGGTGCAGGGAGGCGCGATGCTTGCTGCCGGCTTCAGTCAGCACCAGCGAGCCGGTGGGGAAATCAAAGGCTGCCAGGCTCTGCCGTCCCGCCAGCCTGGCTCCTGGCGCGCGCCAGTGCAGGCGCCCGGCAATCATCAGGTGCAACACCAACCAGAGATCGCCTTCCACGCCAATGGCAATTCGTTTGCCGATCCGCCGCAGTTCGCGCACACTGCGGCCCTCCACATCGCTGAGGGGCGGTTGTGCCGTGCGCAGCAGAAAGGGACTCGCCAGGCGTATCTTCTCGATCGGCTGTCCTACAGTCCGCGGTTCCAGCGCGCTGATGTAGGCGGCAATGTCCGGCAATTCAGGCATATTTTAAGCCAGCTATTAAGAACCCTCTCGGAAGGGCACAGCATCAGCCGTGCCATCAGCCGCACTCATTTAATTCTGTCATGCCGAGCGAGCGCGACCCGATCCCGCTTTGCGGGAGAGGGGAACGCGAGTCGAGGGACCTTGTGTTTAGCGTCCCCTGCCCCGTTAAGATAGACCAATGCTCGGCGTTCGCATTGATAAGTGGCTCTGGGCGGCCCGATTCTTCAAGACGCGCAGCCTGGCGGCGCGAGCCTGCGAACTCGGCAGGATTGAATCCAACCAGCAGCCGGTGAAGCCGGCACGCGACGTCCGCGTCGGCGACCTTCTGCAGATCAAGACCCGTGGTGGCGATTTTGAAGTTGAGGTCCTATTCCTGAGCGAGGTTCGCGGCCCAGCCTCGGTGGCTCAAACGCTCTACCGCGAAACTGAGTCCAGCCGCGAATTGCGGAACAAAATGATAGAGGAACGCAGGGCGGGGAAGACCCTCAACCCGGCGCCCGGGGGCCGGCCCTCCAAACGTGACCGCAGAAAAATCATCCAGTTCCGCGCTCATGACGGCACCTAGGAACCTGGCGGGCCAATTGCCGGCAGCCGGGTGGATGCGGCCCGAGCATAGGGAATGCTACCCGCGCCTGGGAACAAACTCTGGCCCCTCGTCCTACTGATGCAACCCTTTTCGTTCGTTCTCCGCGGCATGTCTTAGACCGTTGAGCACCTCTACCTGCTCGCGCAGGCCGAAGATGCGAATCTTGTCGCCGGAGGCGATGAGTGTGTCCGGCTGAGGGTTTACCAGCACTTCTCCCGACGGTCTGACCACGGCGACCACGGTAACTCCGAAGCGCTCCCGAACGCGCGACTGGCGCAAGGACTGATTTGCAAACGGAAAGCCGTCAACCTCAAATTCGAAAATCTCGGGTAGCGCGGTTGAGGGCTCTGGAAGGTTCACCCGGGCGCTTTCCAGCGCGCTGCGAAAACGCTCTAAATACGCTCCCGCCTGCTCGGGAGGCAGTTTCAAGTAGCGTAGCGCATGCCGGATGGTGGTGGCCGAAGCTTCCAGTTCGGGCTGGATGATCTCGGAGGCGCCGGCCTCAAGCAAGGCGTCATGCTCGGCACGCGAGCGTGAACGAGCCAGAATCGGCAGGCTGGGATTCTGGCGTCGCATGTTGCGGGTGGCCAGCCGGTTTCTATCCCCTTCGGGCAATGTGAGGACAGCCAACGATGCGCGGCTGACGCTGGCTTCCTGGAGAATTCGTTCGTGGGTGGCGTCGCCGAAGAGGGCGAGCGTTCCCCGGCTGCGCAGAGTCTCCACTATGTCCGGATCTACTTCGATCACCAGGTAGGGCACATGAAAGGTATCGAGCGCAGTGCCCACTTCGCTCCCCACACGCCCAAAGCCGCAAAGTACAACATGTTTCTCCAGTTTCTGGGGAGGCGCACTAAGCGGCACCGATGAGTATCGGGCCAGCCGCATCTTACCAACCACTTCCGGAACCGAACGGACCAGGGCAGCGTTCACCAGGATGGTTACCAGCGAAGCGGCCAAAGTAGCGTTGTAAACGTCCTCTCCCACCAGTCCGGAGTTGCGGGCTACTTGCACCAGGATGAAAGAGAATTCACCGATCTGCGTCAGGCCCGCTCCGGCCACTACCGCCGTCCAGATGGAATAGCGGAAAGCACGCACCACCACCGTCCAGATTACGAACTTGCCCAGCAGAATCAGGCCGATCATCGCCCCCAGAAGGGGCAGGTTGGAGACCAGCGTCCTGGGATTCACCAGCAGACCCATGGTCACGAAGAAGAGGGCAACGAAGGAATCCCTCAAAGGGAACAAATGAGACAGCGCTTCCTGCGCGTAAACCGATTCGCTGATCATCAGGCCTGCCAGAAACGCGCCCAACGCCGGCGATAGACCCACCCATTGCGTCAAAGCAGCCGTTCCCAAACAGATGGCGAGAACCACTCCAAAGAAGAGCTCTGGATTCCGTGTCCGGGCGACAACGCGCAGAACCGGAGGTACTATCTTGGCCGCCACCATCAATATGGGAACCAGAATGAGGACGGCTGTTCCCAGCGCGCGGGCGAGGGGCAACAGGCGGGCAGCATCCAATACCCCCAGGTTGGGCAGGAGCACAATCAGAATCACGACCGCGAGGTCTTCCACCAGGGTTATAGCCACCATCACGCGCCCGGGTTCTGAGTTCAACTCGCCGCGGTCGAGCAGCAGCCGGGTCAGGACCATAGTGCTGGCCACGGAGACGACACTGCCAACCACCAGTCCCTGGGCCGGTGGCCAACCCAGCAGCCGTCCCACTAAAAGCCCGGCACCCATGGAAAGCAGAATTCCGGCCGGACCGCCCACCAGGGCCACCCACTTGGCCCGCATGAGTTCCTTCACCGAGAACTCAAGGCCGATGGAAAACATCAGCAGAATGACGCCGATCTCGGCAAACAATTCGAGAGTATGGATGTGGGTAACCGTCGGGCCGGGGGTGAAAGGACCGATCAGGATGCCCGCCAGCACATAGCCCAGAATGATCGGCTGGCGCAACTTCCACGCCAGCATGCCGCCGGCAATGGCGGCTAGAAACACGTAGGCGAGGTCTCGAAAGAACAGCGGATTCGGTTCCATCAAGACCTCCCTTCGTCACTGCTCCTGAACGGACGTTCCAGATGAAAACTTAGCCAGCTTTCCGCCCGCCTTGCGGCTGCAGTTGGCCAGCCGTAGAAGCGCTGGGCAAAGCGGCAGCCTTGGACTGGGCTTGGGTCTTAAGCCGAGCCTCGTTGCGCCGCGAGTTGATTTCTATAAGGACCAGGAAGATTATGACGCCAATCGACAATAGACCGACCATTATGTGTCCGGCATCCATGTTCGTCACCTCATCAGAATGGAAATATGCGCCCCGGGCCGGAGGCCCTGCGCGCGATTGAATTGAAACGAGTTTCTAGAGAGTGGTGACCGTGGATAGCGGGGGGGAACGGCCGGACGGGATACCTGCTGGAACCGAATCGTAGCGCGGGCAAAATGCGGCCTGTTTCAGCGCGCCCTGGCCGGCAACCAAATCACTTCCATTGTCGCCCAGGAAGGCAAGCGGCGCTGGCGCTCGCCGGTTCGCGCCCGCGGCCATGTTATTGCCCGACGGCAAAAGTACCGGGAGACCGGAACCCAAGCCGCTCTGCATTATCGCGTTTGTGCGGCTGTGCTCTGCCTGCGAAATCACGTTCCCGGCCGAATCCTGGGCTGGGAAGAGAGCGGCGCAGAGCAGCGCGGCAGCGCCAAGGAGGACAACAAAAGACCGGTGGCTGAGGCGGTAGCTCACACCCTTATGTTATCAGTTTGACAATCGGGTGAGCAGCTCCATTGGCGTAGGTCGTGGAGCCGGAGTAATTTCCCTGCTGGTCAGCACAGTTCGCAAAGCGCCTTATCTTGTCGTCGAGATGTATGTCAGAGCCGTCATTCGTTGACTGACAAAAGCTCCATCCGTAAGATGAGTCAACCTGAAGGCGTGGGATCTTCTACTGATCGGCCAGACCATCTCGCACTACCGCATCGTCGGGAAGTTGGGCGGTGGCGGAATGGGCCTCGTCTACAAAGCCGAGGACCTGAAACTCGGCCGCTTCGTGGCTCTCAAGTTCCTTCCTGACGAGGTCGCCAAAGACCCGCAAGCCCTGAGCCGCTTCGAGCGTGAAGCCAAGGCTGCCTCCGCGCTGAATCATCCCAACATTTGTACGATCTACGAAATTGACGACCAACACGAACAAATGTTTATCGCGATGGAGTTCCTCGACGGCATCACGCTCAAGCACCGGATTGCGGGCCGTCCGATGGAGACGGAGCTGATTCTATCGCTGGCCGTTGAGATTGCCGATGCCCTGGACGCGGCCCACGCCCAAGGCATAGTCCACCGCGATATCAAACCTGCCAACATCTTCATCACCAAGCGCGGACACGCCAAGATTCTGGACTTCGGTCTGGCGAAAGTTAGCAGCCGGACCAGTTCTTCCAGCCAGATTGCCGCGGCTAACACGCTGACTGGGACGCTCCAGGATTCGCATTTGACCAGTCCGGGAACTGCAGTGGGAACCGTGTCCTACATGTCGCCCGAGCAAGTCCGCGCCAAGGAGTTGGACGCACGCACCGATCTGTTCTCGTTCGGCGCCGTCCTCTATGAAATGGCGACCGGGGCGTTGCCCTTCCGTGGCGAGAGTACAGGTGTGATCTTCGACGGGATCATGAACCGCGCTCCCCTGTCTCCCTTGCGACTCAACCCTGATCTTCCGCCAAAGCTGGAAGACATCGTCAACAAGGCTCTGGAGAAAGATCGGGACTTGCGTTATCAGCACGCTTCGGAGATTCGGGCCGATCTGAAGCGACTGAGGCGGGAGACGGAGTCGGGGAAGATCGCAGCAGAAGCTTCAGGCAATTCAACTTCCGTGATGGCGGGAGCCGCTGCGTCCCAGGTGGACCTCGCTGCGTCTTCTTCAACGCCGTCATCGTCCAGTGCTGTGCTCATCGCTGAAGTCCGGCGCCACCGAGGAGCGCTGATCGGAGCTGCCGTGCTGGTGATGGCGCTGGTAGCTGCTGCGAGCTTTGGTGTTTACAAACTTGTAAGCCGCCCTGTACCGGTCTTCGATGCGCGCAATCTCACAATCCGACCGCTGACCGATCATGGAGAAGTCACGAATTTTGCCGCTATTTCGCCCGACGGAAGATTGGTGGCATATGGCCGGAGGGAAGGCGAACGAAGTTTGCGGGTGAAGCAGGTGGCCACTGGCAGTGAGGTGACAGTGGTACCGCCCCAGCCGGGTTTCTTCGGTTTAGGTGCGGCGTTCACGCCCGACGGGAATTACCTCTATTACCCGCACGGCGATCCTGCCAATCCCCATAACGTCGATCTATACAGCGTGCCATCTTTGGGCGGGACGCCTCGGCAAGTGGTGAGTGATGTGGCCGGCGCGGCGGCATTTTCCCCCGACGGAAAGCACATCGTGTACCGCCGCGTCCTTCAGCAGGCCGGCCAAGACCAGATTTTGATTGCGAATACTGACGGAACCGGTGAGCGAGTCATCCTTCAGAGAAATCGAGGCGAGGGGAAGGGGTTGTGCACAGACCCTTCATGGTCCAAGGGTGATCTCATCGCAGTGGGTGCTTTCGATGTGGCTAAGGGGCAGATTACAACGATTCTGGTGTACACGCCGCACGGCAGTCTGGTGAAGACGTTCCCCCGTTCCGAACTGGTTACCTCGGCAGCGTGGCTGCCCGACGCTTCTGGCTTGCTCTTTGTGGGCGCAGAAAAGGGGACGGGATTGCGGAGCCAGATCTGGTTTCAGCCCTATCCGGCGGGCGACGCAATTCGCGTCACCAACGACCTGAGCAGCTATTCCTCGCTGAGCGTAACCGGTGATGGACGGTCGTTCATTACGACCGAGCAGCGTCAGGCCGCGACCGTTTACGTAGGAGACTCGCCTGCTGTGCTGAGCGACAAAATTGATTGGAAACTGACCCCCATCTCGACCCAGCAAGCGACCGGATACGATTTGTCCTGGACCGCGACCGGCAAGCTTCTGCAAAAAGATGTGAGCTGGCACATTGATGAGACCGCTGCGGATGGGAGCGATCGGATTCGCCTCTTGCAAAACGACGGTCTGCTGTTCAGTGCCGCGCCTTGCGGTACGGGAGACTTGGTCGTGGTGGGGAGAGTTCTTGAGGATAATAAACCGAATTTGTGGCTTCTGAATACAGTCAGCGGTGAGTTGAAGCAGCTTACCTTTGGGATTGATGTGGAGAAGGGCGACTGTACGCCTGACGGCAAATGGCTGCTATACGCGGAAGCAGCAGCCAGTGATGGTGTCGGGCATATTTATAAGGTTTCAACCGTCGGAGGGAGTCCTGTCGAATTGGCCCGCGGCACAGGTTTCTCTCCAGTGGTTTCTCCGGATGGCAAACTGATTACCTACGGAAAGACTGAAGGGCAGGGGGCCAGCACAAAATCGAAGATCGTTCTGCAGAGACTGGAAGACGGCGCGATTGAGAAGCAGATCGAGATGACCGCGCCGTTTGACGATTGGCACGCTCTGGGCTGGACACCCGACGGCAAATCCCTCAGCTTTGTGCACAACACAACCGGCAGCACGCAAAATGTGTATATGGTGTCGTTGTCGGGCGGCGCTCCTATACCGCTAACTCACTTCGCCTCCGAACCTGTGTTTGTGCCCGCCTATGCCTGGTCCAAAGACGGCAAGAAGTTCGCACTCACCCGCGCCCGCTACAACGACACGGATGTTGTCCTGTTCAGCGGATTCCGTTAGGCGCTCCAGAAATTCGGAAGTAGTCACACTTCACGGCAAGAGCTTTGTCCTTGACTTTCATTTGCCTCCGCTCGCTCCCCCGCCCCCGCTGGTCAGCACCAGCGCCCGCTGGTCGTAGGGCAGCACAGTCACGCTTAGCGATTTGCGGTGGTTGAAGGTGTCCTGGTTAACCGGGAAGCTGACGATCACCGTGCCCTTCAGTTCGCCCCCGGGCATGATCTTCATTTCCGGCATCAGTGCCGGCAAGGCATGTTCCTTCAGTGAGGGATAGGCCTGGTAGTAGCGGTCGAAGTCCACCGCGCTTGCGGCATCGTCGCTGAACTTGCCTTTGTCGGTGTCCACGCCCGCGGTCACCTCGTGAATCCACAGCGGCCTTTGGCTGATGTTGCGCACGGTGACATTGATGACGGCCATCACGCTGTTGTGATCGGCCAGTTCCACTGAGGCAACGTTGTCCAGGCTCCCGGCCGAAACCGGCTTGTAACGTTCCACATACATGACAATAGCCACCACAATTGCTACCCCGGCCAGGGCAATGGCCACGATCTGGGCCGGCGGCAGTGTCCACTTGGGACGATCGAATTCCTCGCCCAGGGTGGGGATATCGTAGGGTGTGGGCGCAGGGCGCGGCGTGGGTACGGCGCCCGGTTGTGCGGAAGGCCCCCGCGGCGCTGGCGGCATAGCTCCCGGCGGTCCCGAAGGATTCTGCCCGGCAGGAGGCACGGCACCCGGCTGGGAAGCCGGCCGCGGAGAGGGCGGGGGAGTGGTTTTCTCGTCCATAACAACTCCTGAGATGCGGATTTGGTTATACCGGGTTCAGGCCCGTTTCATGGCCCGGGCAAATCTCTCCACTGGCAGTGTATTGAGCACATCCGCCGGGCCTAGCCAGGCGCGCCGCGCCTGCAGCACGCCATAGCGGATTTTTTCCAGGTGCGAAGTGTGGTGCGAGTCGGTATTGATGACTACCTTCACCCCGCGTTCCTTGGCCGTGCGCAGGTGGCGGTCGCAAAGGTCCAAACGGTCGGGATAAGCATTCAGCTCCATTGCCACTTTGTTCTGCGCGGCCGCATTAAGCACCGCTTCCATGTCGAACGGGTACGCGTCGCGCCGCAGCAGTATGCGCCCGGTGGGGTGGCCAATGATGGAAACGTGCGGATTATTGACTGCGCGCAGCAGGCGGTCCGTCATCTTCGGCGCCTCCTGATTGAAGGCGGAGTGCACGCTGGCGATCACCACATCCATTTCCTTTAGCACGGAATCGGAAAGGTCCAGCTCGCCATCAGCCAGGATATCCACCTCGATGCCGGCAAAGATCCTGATGTCCTTGATCTCTTCGTCAGCTTTGCGGATTTTCTCAATGTGCTTGAGGGCGCGGGCATCATCCAGCCCGTTGGCGAAGGCCAGATTCTTGGAGTGGTCGGTAATGGCCATGTATTTGTAGCCGCGTGCGCGGGCAGCTTCCGCCATCTCTTCGATGGTGCAGCGGCCGTCGGTCTCTACCGTATGCATATGCACGTCGCCCTGCAGCTCGTCCACGGTAATCAGCCGGGGCAGGAGGTGCTCGGCGGCGGCTTCAATCTCGCCGCAGTTCTCGCGCAATTCGGGAGGAATGTAGTCCAGCTTGAGCCGGGCGTAGATTTCCTCTTCCGCCCTGCCGGCCACCCGCTTGCCGCCTTCGACATGGTCGCCATCAAGGCCGGTTTTCGCCTGACCGGGTGGCAGTTCTTCCAATCCGTATTCGCTGAGGGTATAGCCCATCTTCAGCGCGCGCTGGCGCAGGCTCACGTTGTGCGACTTGGAGCCGGTGAAGTACTGCATGGCGGCGCCGAAGGACTCCGGCGGCAGCAGGCGCACATCCACCTGCATGCCGCTGCGTAGGCGGAAGCTCACCTTGTTCTCGCCACGCCCAATCACGTCCCGGATGCCGGGAAAATTCACGATTTTTTCCACCACCGCCTGGCGCTGCTTCTCGTTGCTGCAGCACTTGCCGGTCACCAGGATATCCAGATCGCCAACCGTCTCGCGGCCGCGGCGCAGCGAGCCCGCGGGGGTGATTTTTTCGACGCCGGGCAAGCCGGAAAGGTGCTCGATGAGTTTTTGAGCAATTTTATCCGCCTCATCCAGGCAAAACCGCCCCGCTATGCGCCGGTAATCCTCAATCGCCTTGAGGATTTTCTGCTCCTGCTTCTCCCCCATGCGAGGCAGTTCGTGCAGTTTGCCCTCGCGCGCCAGCTTCTCCACCCCAGCCAGGTCGGAAACCTTGTAGGCGCTCCAGATCAATGCGATAGTCTTCGGCCCTAAGCCTTGTATTTTCAGCAGCTCCAGCATGGAAGGCTGGTACTTCTCCAGCAGCTGCGTGTGCAAAGAGAGCTTGCCCTGTTTGCAGATTTCCTGCAGTTTTTCCGCCATGCTTTTGCCGATGCCGGGCACCGCCAGCAGCTTTTTGGGCTCGCAGACCAGTTGCTCCACGGCTTGAGGCAGCCCCTCGATGGCCTCGGCGGCGTTGCGATAGGAGCGGATGCGGAAAGAGTCCTGGCCGTCAATCTCCAGCAGGTCGGCGGTTTCGTACAGCACTCCGGCTATGGCTTTATTGTCCATGAGGCGATTGGCAAAGCGGCTCAGCGGAATTGTAGCCCTTCGCCGCGGCCCGAAAAACAAAACCCAGCCCTGGGGCTGGGTGGTTTCATTCAAGCTATACAAAAACTTCAGAGTTTGGTGACCTCGCCGGCTTGCGGGCCTTTCTGGCCTTGCACGATCTCAAACTCGACCTGATCACCTTCCTGCAGGCTCTTATAGCCCTCGGAAGCAATGGCGCTGTAGTGAACAAAAACGTCCGGGCCGTCGTCACGACCGATGAACCCGAAGCCCTTGGCGTTGTTAAACCACTTAACTGTTCCTTTGATACGTGACACTTACGTCTTCCTCCGAACTAGGCATCTGCGCGCCCAAGCACGCTACCCCAACGCAGGGCCAGTCGCCCAGAATTTGAGAAGAGAGGAAGTCGTACTCCTGCCTGCTGAACTGGAACGCGATCCTGGTTAAAGGCTATTCCCATTTTGAAACTTTGCCCCCGCCATTGTCAACTTAGTACATACAAATGCTCAGCTCCGGCGTCCTGATTGCATCTGCCGCAGCCAAAGTACCCCGGCTATGGTTTTGCCGTCCTCAATGCGCCCGCTCATCACCATGCGCACGGCGTCCTGGAGGGGGAAGAGCCGCTTCTGGATTAATTCGTCTTCCTCAGGTTGGGCCTGGCCGGGAATAAGGCCAGTAGCCAGATAGATGGCCATAGTTTCATCCAGGAATCCCGGGCTGGAATAGAAAAACAACGCTCGTTTCCACCGCCGGGCGGTAAAGCCGGTTTCTTCCAGCAACTCGCGGCGGGCCGCAGCCAGGGGCTTTTCGCCGGGATCAATACGCCCGGCCGGCAGTTCCCACAGCCTCCGGCGGGCCGCATAGCGGTATTGACGGGCGAGCAATACGCGCGGCTGGGGGCGGGAATCGTCGGCGGCCAGAATGACCACCGAGCCGGGATGGCGGATGATGTCGCGCCGGGCCACGATACCGCCTGGCTCCTTAACCCGGTCAGAGGTGACGTAGAACACCGGCCCGCGGAAAATTACCTTTGAGGCCAGCACTCGCGCCTGCTCCTGTTTTCGTCTCTTGCTCGCCATGACCACACAATATACAGGGAAGGTTCGGGAAGGAGCGGCTTCGGGAGCGGCGGTTCGAGGTGGTCAAAAAAAAGGGCCGCCGTAACGGCCCTCTCTTACTCGACAATAACTCCCAACCGGTTACAGGGTGGACTCGATCTCAAAACCCCAAGCCTCCAGCAACGGCTCCGGGATGTACTTGGAGTTCTTGTTGCGGCGCGCCCACTCACGCAGGCGGGTAGAACGCAAGTACTGGTCGGGCTGAAGCTTGTACTCTTTCACCACCTGCTCGAATTCGGTAATAGTGGGGGTAATGGGCCCAATCGGCTCGGGCTTCCCCCAGTTTGGATTTCCGCGTCGCTTAGCCATGATAAGTCCTGCCCCTTACGTAAGATTGGTCGTCTACCACACTTGGATTCGCCGGGCCGGTTGAAGGATTCAACCTACAAAAAAGACTTTCATTGCCCGAGGCCTTGGGCCCCTACATAGGACTGTCTAGCCTGTGAACGAAACTGGATATGCTAGTCTGATAACCCGGTTAAGTCAATGGAAAAATTGGGGTTCTCCGCAAGGCTGCCGCGTGCGCAAGACAAATACACTGCCATTTGAGGCTTTTTTCTTAGGCGAAAAAGAAGCGAATATCCGTCGAAACCCGTGGGAAGATGGACTTTATTCGGTCTGCGACTCGCGAAAGGCGGTGATAGCCTCGCGCTGCGCTTCGCTCAGGCTGAGGAACTCAAATCCATAGCGAGCTCCGCTGCGATTGCGGGCCACAGCCCGCACAACCAGTCCTAGAGAACTCGTGGGGAGAGCAAATTCCAAGCGGACGCTCTCCCCTGTCTCTACATCGGCCGCCAGCAAGGCGGAGATGCCGGCTTCGCTGATGCCCAGGGTGCGCCCGTAAAGGGGGTGGGGGTGGCCGGCGCGAAACACTTTAATCCGGGAATCCAGCAGAAAACGACGGTAGCGTCGGGGTTTTTGGGCATGACTGGGGCGGGTTTCCCCGCTCCTTTCGCGGGTAAGAGGGCCGATTTTGCTCATGATTTAACGGAACTGCTGGTGGCAGCGGCAGGCTCCTTGCCGGCTTCCTCTGCTGAAGCGGTTGGTTCAACGCCGGCAAACCACTTTACAAATTGCCGTACCTGATCGCGATATTCGTTGGACATTTCCACGAACTTGATGCCCATGCCGCGGCCGGCATGAGAACTGCAAATCACGCCATCTCCGCGCAAGTTGGCTATCTTCATCAGCAATTCCAGGCTCACCTTGGTGCCAACCTTAAGGGGTTGCGCGAGTTGCACGTAACAGCCGCCCTGGCTGATATCGGTGACCCGGCCCCATAGCGGCAACTGCGAACCTTGTACCCGCACCAGGGCGCTGATAAAGCACTTGAAGCGGGCGTACTGGCGGCGGTCGCCGGCGGAAGGGGGCGTGTAACTGTCCGACCCGGTGGGAGCCAGGTTTACATCCCACAGGGAAGCGCCCGCGGTCGCACCCCGCAATCCAAGGTGGCTGGCGTAAGGAGTGCCTTCCTCGCCCACCCAGACGACGCGGAACAGAGAATTGCGGCCATTGTATTTCAGGCCAACCACGTCGCCGGAGCGAAGCGGCATGCAGACGCCTTTGACGTGAGCGCCCTGATCGCTCAAATTCTCCGTACAAACGACTTCCAGGAAGGGATGGCCCTGCGCGTCGGTACCCCAAAGCTGCACGCGAAGCCCAACTTCCGTGCGCGGCTGTCTACGACGCCCCAAGACGACAAACCTCCCCGGCGGTGATTACAGGCATGTTAGCGGCCTGGGTGGAGGCGCACCAAGTTACGAGAGTGACTGGCCAGGGGCCGGCGATTTAGCCGGCGCTCACCTGGTGAGCAGAGGATTCACCACTCATCCGGAATCGTAAGATCCGGGTTGATTTTTGCTCGGTTTGCGAAGTGTCGGTTCGCTTCGTACAAATTCTAGGCTGCGGGCTTTATCTGCGGTTCTTTTCCGCCCGCCATGACGCCGAGTCCACTTGGCATCCCTGCTATGCGGAATCGGATTATATCTAGAAGCCGGTCAGGTAGGACTGTGGCCAGTGCTGCCAACAGGGTCGCATGTTTTCCTGCACGGTAGCGCGTCCGAGGCCTGGTGGCCGTCAGTGCATGATGGACTACCCGCGCCACGACATCTGGAGAGCTGCCATTCATTTCGCGCTCGTAAGCGCGACGGGCAAACCCTTTTAAAATCTCGCCATATTGAGCCTGCCCGTTGGACGGCAAATTACGAATTACCCCTTCGACGTCTCCAAGGGTTTTCTCCACCGCCGGGGTTTTGATTGCCCCCGGTTCTACCACGGAAACGTGCATGCCAAACGGATGCAATTCCAACCGCAGTGTGTCGCTGAAAATTCCCAACGCGCTTTTGCTGGCGTTGATGAGACTGCCGAAGGGTATGGCAATGTGTGCGCCTACGGAACTGATGTTGACGATCCGCCCGCGAGCCTTTCGCAATAACGGTAGGAATGCCTGGATAACCGCGATCTGACCAAATACATTGATGTCGAATACCTCTAGTAGAGCCTTCTGGGTCATATATTCGACTGGCGCGACCTTACCTACTCCCGCCACGTTAACCAAGCCATCCAATCCAACTCCATCAAGCTGCGAATCTACCCGTTCTGCCGCTTCGATCACGGAAACACGATCCGAAACGTCCATGGTTACAGGTGTGAGACTTGTGCCGAAGTTAGAGCGCAAGCGATCTCCATCCTGCGCCTTGCGGACGGTCGCGAAGACTCGCCAACCCGACCGAACCATGCGCGAAACCGAACCCAGTCCTATTCCGCTCGACGCACCCGTAATGACAACGGTCCTCTGGTCAGCGGCATTCATAGACTCACCTCCGAAAACCCGCAACAAGGTCTTAGTGAGTACCATCGCCATACACGATAACTGGCGATGACATTCACTGGGCCGCCAGGCTCTCGCGTGACATCTGTTTTCCATGAACCCACACGCTCACGATGCTGTCGTAGGCGTCCACGCTCGCCAGCGGTGATTTCCGCAGAAGGACGAGATTGGCGATCTTGCCGGGCTCAATGGTTCCCAGTTGCGAATCGAGCTTGAACTCGCGGGCGTTGCTGATGGTTGCAGCTTTAAATATTTGTTCGAGCGACAACCCGGCTTCGTGGAGTTGTCGCATCTCCAGATAGCCGTTCAGTCCGGGCAGGTTCCCGTAGGTAGGAGCGGAGGGCGTGTCGGTGCCAAAGAGGAAGTTTGCATTCCTGAGCGCGAGATAGCCCACCACCTGGCGCACGCGGCGGATTGGGCCCCGGTCGAATCCCTCGCGCATCTCCGAGTCAGGCGTGTTGTTTTGGTCAATTTCTTTTCTAAACCATTTGCCTTCAGGCGAATTGTACCAGGCGAGCAGGGCAGCGGGAATGACCCGGGGAATCGCGGGCGTCTTCAGGTATTCGGGGTCAAAGTAGGCGCGCAGTCCTCTCATCACCTGAATCGTCGACTGATATCCCGTTCTCTTTTTCACGATACGTTCGAGCAGGGTTTTGATCTCCGGCGGAAGTTGGGGCTGACGATCGAGCTCTCCCCAATTCCACATGCCGTGCGCGATGACGTCTACGCCGGTGTTGACGGCGAACTGCTGGGCTTCGAAAGAATTGGCATGCATCATCATCACCAGACCGTCCAGGGTGGCCGCTTTGCGGACTCCTGCCGCCAGGGCAGGCGTAATGACCGGAAGATTTCTGTCCTTGCCGAAGCCGCGCTCGAAGTAGGTCTTGACGCAAATGGCTCCGGCCCGCTTGTCGGCGGCGACGGCGGCCGAGGGGGTGTGATCCTGGGGCTTGTACTCGGCGGGAATGCTGGCGGACTGCGCCGGGTCGTAGAGGAAATTGGGAAAGAGTTGGAATCGTAGCGCCGGAGGCGCAAAGGACATGGGATAGCCATTGGCCAGCGGCAGGGATGGACCGCAGTCATCGAGATCGGGGTGAAGCGGAGCGCGGCGGAAGTCGTTCAGTACCTCAGGTTTGACCGCGGCCAGGTCAATGAGCGTGGTGTAGCCGAAGTACAGGTAAGAACGCGGGAGCTGCCTGTAGTAGTCCGCGAGCATGGCTGCGTGGTCGGCGTCGGGATGCAGGTTCATTTCGAACGGGACCCCGGGAACTGACGCAAGATGGACGTGCGAGTCAATGAGGCCGGGGATAAGAAATCCTCCTTCGCCTGAGACAACGGTTGCGCCTGCGGGGGGCGTGGTGCTTGCTCGCCTGTCAACGCGCGCAATGCGTCCGTTCTCAATCAGCACGCTGCCCCTGGCGAGGTGAGCGAGATTTTCCGGTGAGACGATGGTCACGTCTGTGATCCAGGTGCGGCGCGGGGCTGGCTTGGTCGCGGCGAAGGTGAAGACTGAGCCAAGCAGAAAAAACGCGATGAAGGGTACTTTCAAGCTTCCTTCTCCTGTTCTTCGGACTTGGGCTCAGCGCCGGATCAGAGCCTGTCCATTCCGAGGATGGTGTGCAGCAGAACGTTAGCGCCGTTGGCGCAGTCGGACCAGCGGGTGAACTCCTTGGGCGAATGGCTGATGCCGCCCACGCTGGGCACAAAAATCATACCCATGGGACCGAGTTTGGCCATCATCTGCGCGTCGTGGCCGGCGCCGCTGGGCAGGCGCATGGTTTTGAGGCCCACGCTGGCGGCGGCCTGCTCGATCTGAGCCTGGATTTGCGGGTTTGCCATGGCCGGAGGATCGTTCTCCAGGTGCGTGATGGTGATTTCAGTGTTGGTCTGGCGGGCAATCTGCTGGGCCTGGCGGCGAATTGCTGCGCCCAGGCGGGCGATCTTCTCCGCCGAGAGGTCGCGCAGCTCAATAGAATGCTTCACCAGGCCAGGCACAACGTTGGTGGCGTTGGGGTAGACCTCGATGTGGCCGACGGTGCCGACTTGGCGCCCGGGTTCGCTCGTCACCACCTGCTGCACGGTCTCGATGAGCTTAGCCGCGGCCAGCAGCGCATTGCGCCGCTCGGGCATGGGCGTGGTGCCGGCGTGATTGGCGAAGCCGCGAATCTCCACCGCGTATTCGTCAATGCTGACAATGCCCTCCACCACGCCGATGGGGATGCCGGCCTTGTCGAGGTTGCCACCTTGCTCGATGTGCAACTCGAGATAACAGCGAATTGAGCCGGGGGCCAGGCGCGTTTGGGCGAGCTTTGCCGGGTCGCCGCCGATTTTCCGTATCCCGTCGGCCAGGCGAAGGCCGTTGTACCGGCGCGCGAGATCCGGTGACTCGCCGGCGGCGATGCGACTGCCCACCAATCCTCCTTCTTCGTTCTGCCAGATAACGACCTGCAGGGGATGGCGGGTGGTCAGATTGTGGTCGTGCAGCGTATGCATGACTTCGATGGCGGAGAGGGAGCCGAGGTCGCCGTCAAAGTTGCCGCCGCCGGGCACAGAATCAATGTGCGAGCCGAAGAGGATGGGCTTGAGCGAGGGAGTGCTGCCCCGGCGGACAGCGGTGATGTTGCCCGCGGTGTTAATGCGTGGCGCGAGGCCAGCCGCGCGCATAAGGTCCAGGGCATACTTGCGGCCGGCGAGATCGGCGTCGGAGTAGGCAACGCGGCTGACGCCATCGGCGAAGCTGCCGCCAGCAGGGCGGCCGCACATGCTCAGGCCTGCCAGATTGCGCTGTAGACGGGCGGCATTGATGCGCACAGCAGCTTTGTCCTCAGCAAATAAGAGATGAGCGAGGGAAGAAGCGACGGTGGCGGCTGCAAAACCAGTAAGCAGTTCGCGGCGGGTGAGCACGCGCGGATTATATACGAGGAAAATCCCCACATTGCCCGCGCCGCAGCGGTTATGGCGTCAGCGATTGGCTTGTGCGGGCAAATGTTGGGCACCCGCGGCGTTGGCGGCGCGCGAGCGGAAGAGCGAAGAAGAAAGGCCACAGCAACCGCTGCGGGTCCCCCGAGCGTGACTTTTTCCCGCCAGTATCATCCGGTATGCTGGTTCGCCTCGCCTCATTATGAGCAAGAGATGCCTGCTGCTGTGGCTCATGCTCGCTGTGGCCGGCCCGGCGCTGGCGCGCAGCCGAGGCCAGGCTGCGCCCGCGAGGAGGCAAATCGCCATGGCCGTGCGGGTAGCCCAAAGCCCGCGGCTTGACGGCTCCCTCGAGGATCCGCTTTGGCGGCTGGCCACTCCCATCACCACCTTCCGCCAACGCGAGCCTGCGGAAGGCGAGGCCGCGACCGAGCACACGTTTGTCCGTATTCTCTATACCCGGAGCGCGGTTTACTTTGGCGTTGAGTGCGCTGATTCGCGGGCGTCTCAGATCGTGGCCACCGAACTGCGCCGCGACCTGAGCCAGGCATTAGACGACTACTTCGAAATCATCATTGATTCCACCCACGACCGGCGCAATGCCTATGTGTTCGAGGTCAATCCCCTGGGCACGCAGCGCGACGGAGTCATCACGGAAGAGCAGACGGAAGACATGTACGGCGACGAGTTCGATCCGGGGTGGGACGGAGTGTGGACCTCAGCGGCGCGCATCACCCCGCAGGGCTGGACCGCGACCATCGAGATTCCCTTCACCACTCTCAACTTCACGAAATCGCGCGACGTGGTGTGGGGCATCAACTTCAAGCGCTTCATACGCCGCAAAAACGAAGAGGATTTGTGGTCAAGCTGGCATCGCTTTTCAGGCATCAACAAAATCAGCGAAGCCGGCGACCTGCGCGGCATCTCCGAAATTAACGGCGGCCGCCTGTTCATCATCAAGCCTTACGGCTTAGCCGGCTATCAGCACCTGCCTCCGGCCGCCGCCCTGAGCGGCCTCCCCCCGGGTTCGAAGCCGCTTTACACCGGCGGGCTGGACATGAAGATCGGACTGCGCTCCAACCTGGTGGCCAACCTCACCGGCAATACCGACTTTGCGGATGCAGACGTGGACATAACGCAGTTCAACCTCACGCCCTACAAGCTGTTCTTTCCGGAGAAGCGCCAGTTCTTCCTGGAGAATTCCAGCATCTTCAATTTTCCGCTGGATGGCGAGGGCGACCTGCTCTTCTTCAGCCGCCAGATCGGCATTGACCCCGTAAGCGGCCAGGAGGTCCCCATCAACGGCGGCGCCAAGGTCACCGGCTCGCTCGGCGGCTTCGACTTGGGGGTGATGGATGTGGATACGCGCTCCAGCGGACCCAACCCCTACGCTAATTTCGGGGTGGTGCGGGTGAAGCGCTCCATCTTCGGCCAGTCTTACATCGGGGTGATGGGTGTGGACAAGCGCTCCGGTAGTCCCCTGGATCCATACAATCAGACGGGCGGCGCGGATGCGCGCATTCTGCTTACCCGCAACCTGGTGGTCACGGCCGTGGCGGCGGAAACACGCAGCCCAGGCGTGGCGGGAGACCAGTCCGATGTAGGCGGGTCGGCGACTTTCCGCAGTAACTTGTTTGAATTCGTGGCCGAGGAACATAAGATTGGGCGCAATTTCAACCCCGAAGTCGGATTCCTGGAGCGCAACAACAGCATTTCGCAATACCTGGACGGCAACTTCAAGCCACGCCCCCGGGTCCGCGGCGTGCGCGAGTTAAACTTTGAAAGCTTCCTCTTTCACGCTCCCGATACCAGGGGAGTTCTTCAGACCCAGGAATGGCAGGCTACCTTTCGCGCCCTGTTCAACAATGGCGCCTATACCGATGACGACATTGTGGACAATTTCGTCCAGCGCATCACTGCGCCCTTCAACCTGTATAAGAACATTTATATTCCGGCGGGCTATTACCGCTGGAGCCGCCACCAGTTGACCTACGGCTCTCCCGAGGACCGCCGCTTGACTTGGAATGCCTATGAACGTTTTGGCAGCTATTACGATGGACGCTTGAATGAGGCGCGCCTGCGCGGCGCCTACCGCGCCAGCGAGCATCTGTCTGTCAGCTTGGGCGAACAGTGGAACCGCTTTCGCCTGCCGCAGGGAAATTTCTCCATTATTTTTGGCGACCTGGGAACCGATTACGCTTTCTCCCGCTTTCTGATGCTTTCCGCGCTAGTGCAGATGAATACAGCCAACACCCAGGGCGGCAGCGCCAACATCCGGTTGCGCTGGAATTACCGGCCCGACAGCGACTTCTTCATCATCTACACCGTAGGACAGCAGTTCGCCAGCCTGGCCGCGGCCAATCCCATGCAACTCACCCAGCACCGCCTGGCGGTGAAACTCACCTACTCATTTTCGCCTTGAAGCAGCAGCGGTGGACTTCGAGGTCCGGCGATTGAACGGCGGGGACCCGGAGAGCCCGGCCCGGTCGCGCCGGCGCCGAGGTTGTGCAGCGCCGGAGCGCGGCAGGATAATGACTGTGGGAGTTCCTCATAGAATGCGACAAAACCTGGTCCTGATGACGGACAGCTACAAATTCACCCACTGGCGGCAGTACCCGCCGGGCACGCAAAAGGTGTACAGCTACATCGAGTCG
>Ga0075276_10000174_pt1 | contig 19208 bp, 17 predicted proteins | sample SF_Rice_5C_80N_4_FD_69770 | JGI IMG/M metagenome (GOLD analysis project Ga0075276, IMG submission 69770) | Rice paddy soil microbial communities from Twitchell Island, California, USA - SF_Rice_5C_80N_405 | ecosystem: Environmental > Terrestrial > Soil > Paddy field/soil | place: USA: Twitchell... | reverse complement strand
CGCAGTTCCCCTGCAGCTCCCAGTCGAACTGCCCGTCGTGCACCTCGAGCTCGTCGGCGACCATCTCGAACCCGGGCCGGTCGTAGCCGGGGACGCCGCAGGCGACCGGTACCACATGCTCGCCATCCCGACCGCGAGCAGGGCGACCATCGCCCCACGCAGCAGCCGGCGCACCAGACGCCGCTCTCGGCGCCCATGCGGAAGGCGCCGAGATAGCCGTCGCGCCATCCGTGCACGATGCGCGCGAAGGGCGCGCGGCAGACCGCGAGGCAGCGGCGCTTGACCGGCGTGAGCTGTTAGGCGGCGGCGACGGCCACCGCGAGCTGCCACGGCGGCATCCACGGGACGAGGAAGAGCGGCGTTGCAAGGGCGCTCCAGACGGCCGCGTACCCGGCCCCGAGGGAGGACGTACGGAGCGGCGAACGGGCCGTCGCGAAGTCGAGGCGGAGGAACGCGAGCACGCTCGGCAGCATCATCCCGGCCATTGCCAAGAGGAAGATCGGTAGCCCCATTCGGGAAATCTATGCTGGTTCGGTGGACGGACTCAACGCGTTCAGCGAGCAGACGCGGGCCTGGTTCGAGCGCTCCTTCGCCGCTCCCACGCCCGCGCAGGCGAAGGGCTGGCCGGCGATCGCCTCCGGCAAGCACGTCCTCATCCAGGCGCCGACCGGCTCGGGCAAGACGCTCGCCGCGTTCCTGTACGCGATCGACAAGCTGAGGGCGAAGCCGGGCGGCGGGCTGCGCGTCCTCTACGTCTCGCCGCTCAAGGCGCTGAACTACGACGTCGAGCGCAACCTGCGCGGGCCGCTCGCCGGCCTCCAGTCGCAGCTGCGGGTGGCGGTGCGCACGGGCGACACGCCGCAGAAGGAGCGGCAGGCGATGCTGCGCGACGCGCCCGACATCCTCATCACCACCCCGGAGTCGCTGTTCCTGCTGCTCACCTCGCAGGCGCGCGAGCTCCTGCGGAGCGTCGAGACGGTGATCGTGGACGAGGTGCACGCGGTCGCGGGCACGAAGCGCGGCGCCCACCTCGCGCTGTCGCTCGAGCGGCTCGAGCGCCTCGCCGGCCCGTTCCAGCGCATCGGCCTCTCCGCCACGCAGCGCCCGCTCGCCGAGATCGGGCGCTTCGTCGCCGGCGGGCGGCCGATCGAGCTCGTCGACGCCGGCGTCGCCAAGCAGCTCGACCTCGAGATCGTCGTCCCGGTCGAGGACATGCGCGAGCTCGGCTCGAACGCGTCGATCCCGCAGCCGCAGTACGTGACCGGCGACTCGTACGTCACGCCGGGCCTCGAGGTCGGGAACCGGTCGATCTGGCCGTCGATCTATCCTGCGCTGCTCGATCTCGTGCGCGCACACCGGTCGACGATCGTCTTCGTCAACAACCGGCGACTCGCGGAGCGGCTCGCGCTACGTCTGAACGAGCTCGCCGAGGAGGAGGTCGCGCGCGCCCACCACGGCTCGCTCGCGCGCGAGCAGCGCACCGTCATCGAGGAGGACCTGAAGGCGGGCCGAATCCCGTGCCTCGTCGCGACGTCGTCGCTCGAGCTCGGCATCGACATGGGCGCGGTCGACCTCGTCGTGCAGGTCGAGTCGCCGAAGTCGGTCGCGCGCGGGTTGCAGCGCATCGGACGAGCCGGGCACACGCTGGAGACGGTGTCGAAGGGCCGCATCTTCCCGAAGTTCCGCGCCGACCTGCTCGAGTCGGCGGTCGTCGCGCAGCGCATGCACGCGGGCGCAATCGAGGAGACGCAGATCCCCCGCAACCCGCTCGACGTGCTCGCGCAGCACGTCGTCGCCATCTGCGCGGACGAGGAGATCGAGGTCTCCGAGCTGCACCGGCTCGTGCGCGGCGCGTACCCGTTCGCCGACCTCTCGCTGACGCAGCTCGAGAACGTGCTCGACATGCTCGCCGGCCGCTATCCGTCCGACGAGTTCGCCGAGCTGCGGCCGCGCATCGTGTGGGACCGCACCGGTGGCGTCATCCGCGGCCGGCAGGGAGCGCGGCGGCTCGCGGTGACGAATGCGGGGACGATCCCCGACCGCGGCCTGTTCGGCGTCTTCATCGCCGGTGGCGGCGGGCGCGTGGGCGAGCTCGACGAAGAGATGGTGTACGAGGCGCGCGCGGGCCAGGTGATCGTGCTCGGCGCGTCGTCGTGGCGGATCGAGGAGATCACGCGCGACCGCGTGCTCGTCACTCCCGCGCCGGGCGTGCCCGGCGCCGTCCCGTTCTGGAAGGGCGAGGGCGTCGGCCGGCCGTACGAGCTCGGCGCCGCCGTCGGGGAGTTCACGCGCAAGCTCGTCGCGCAGCGCGAGCCGAAGGTGGAGGGCCTCGACGACCGCGCCGCCTGGAACCTGATCGAGTTCCTGCGCGAGCAGGAGCGTGCGACCGGCGTCGTCCCGTCCGACCGGACGGTCGTCGTCGAGCGCTTCCGCGACGAGATCGGCGACTGGCGCATCTGCATCCTCACGCCGTTCGGCGGCCGCGTGCACGCGCCGTGGGCGATGGCGGTCGGCGCGCGGCTGCGCGACGCGCTCGGCGTCGAGGTGCAGTCGATCTGGTCCGACGACGGCATCGCGTTCCATCTCCCCGACGCCGACGCGCCGCCCGCGACCGACCAGCTGCTGCTGACGCCCGAGGAGCTCGACGAGCTCGTCGTCGCCGAGGTGGGGCAGACGGCCCTGTTCGGCGCGCGCTTCCGCGAGAACGCGGCGCGCGCGCTGCTCATCCCGCGGCGGCGGCCGGGGGAGCGCACGCCGCTGTGGCAGCAGCGGCTGAAGGCGCAGAGCCTGCTCCAGGTCGCGCGGAAGTACGCGAGCTTCCCGATCGTCCTCGAGACGTACCGCGAGTGCCTGCAGGACGTCTTCGACCTGCCGGCGCTGAAGCGGCTGCTGCACGACCTCCGGACGCGACAGATCGACCTCGTCGACGTCGAGACGTCGAGCGCGTCGCCGTTCGCGGCGTCGCTGCTCTTCGACTACATCGCCACCTACATGTACGAGGACGACACGCCGCCCGCCGAGCGTCGCGCGCAGGCGCTGTCGCTCGACCGCGAGCTGCTGAAGGAGCTGCTCGGGCAGGAGGAGCTGCGCGAGCTCATCGACGTCGGAGCGCTCGCGGAGGTCGAGGCCTCGCTGCAGCCGAAGCCGCGCAACGCGGACGAGCTGCACGACCTGCTGCGGCTGCGCGGGCACCAGGTCGACTTCGATCCCGGGTTCGCGGAGACGCTCGTGCGCGAGCGGCGCGCGTTCCGGTTCGGCGACGCGCTGGCGGCGGCGGAGGACGCAGGCCGGTATCGCGATGCGCTCGGCGTGATGCCCCCCTCCGGTTTGCCGGAGGTGTTCCTCGAGGGTGGGCCGGACTCGCTGCGCCGGCTCGTGCAGCGCTACGCGCGCGGGCGCGGGCCGTTCACGACCGCGCAGGCGAACGCCGCGTTCGACCGCGACGTCGACCCGGTGCTGCACGACCTTCAACGCGACGAGCAGCTCGTGCGCGGCGAGCTCCGTCCCGGCGGCGTCGAGCGCGAGTGGTGCGACCCGGAGGTGCTGCGACGGCTGCGGCGCGCGTCGCTTGCCGCGCTGCGCCGCGAGGTCGAGCCGGCCGAGCAGGCGGCGTTCGGGCGCTTCCTTCCGAGCTGGCACGGCATCGACCGGCGCGCGTCGCTGCGCGAGGGGCTCGTGCCGCTGCAGGGTCTCGCGCTGCCCGTGTCGCTGTGGGAGTCCGACGTGCTGCCGCGCCGCGTGCCCGACTATCGCCCGGAGCAGCTCGACCAGCTCTGCGCGTCCGGCGAGCTCGTCTGGGCCGGTGCGGGGCTCGACCGCGTCGCGGTGTTCTTCCGCGACGACGCGCCCGTGCTCGGGCAGCCGTCCGCCGCTGCATCGCCGGAGGGCGCGGAGCACGACGAGATCCGCGCTGCGCTCGCGGGCGGCGCGCTCTTCTGGTCCGACTTCGGCCGCGAGGAGCTGCTCCCGGCCCTCTGGGACCTCGTCTGGGCGGGCGAGGTGACGAACGACGCCTGGCAGCCCCTGCGGGCCAAAGGCCGGTACCAAGTACCGTCACAGAACCGTCACGGAAGGCGCTTCGCCCGCACCCGCGCCGCGCGGCCGACCGCGACCCAGGGACGCTGGTCGCTCGCCGCCGGTCTCTTTGCCGGCGAGCCCGACCGGCGCGCGCTCGCCGAGCTCCTGCTCGAGCGGCAGGGGATCGTCACCCGCGACGGCGTGCGCGGCGAAGGCATCCCGGGCGGCTACGGCGCCGTCTACCAGCAGCTGCGCTCGCTCGAGACGCTCGGGACGTGCCGGCGCGGCTACTTCGTCGAAGGCCTCGGCGGCGCGCAGTTCGCACTCGGCGGCGCGGTGGAGCGCTTGCGCGAGCTGCGGCCGCGCGACGAGGAGGAGAAGGAGGCGCTCGTGCTCGCCGCGGCCGACCCGGCGCAGCCCTACGGCGCTGCGCTGCCGTGGCCGAGGCGCGCCGGGGCGCGCGCCGCGCGCGTCGCGGGCGCGCACGTCGTCCTGCTCGGCGGCGAGCCGGCACTCTTCGTCGAGCGCGGCGGCCGCTCGCTCGTGCCGCTGCGCGAGCCGGACGAGGAGTGGCTGCGCGTCGCGCTCGCCGCACTCGTGGCGCATGTGAAGCGCGGCGGCCACAAGCGGCTCGCCGTCGAGCGATTCGACGGCGAGCCCGTCGTGGACACGCTCGCCATGGCGTTGCTCGTCGAGGCAGGCTTCCTCGCCGGCCCGCGCCGCGCGGTCCTCCGCGCCTGACGGGTCAGATGACGGGGCCCGGGCGGGCATCCAGGCGAGGCGAAACGCTAACCGCGTGGCAGCACGAGGTCGAAGCGCGCGCCCGTGGCGCCCGGGGCGTAGAGGAGATCGCCGCCGTGCGCCTGCGCGTACGCCTTCGCGATCGCGAGCCCGAGCCCGGTCCCGGTGCCGCCCCCGTGCTCGAAGCGCTCGAACAGCCGCGGCACGAGCTCCTCCGGCACACCTTCGCCGCAGTCGGTGACGCTGATCCGCAGGTGCCGGTCGTGCTGGTCGGCCGACACGCGCACCGGCGGCCTTCCGTGCTGGCGCGCGTTCCGCACGAGGTTCGACACGACGCGCTCGATCACGAGCGGGTCGGCGACCACGGCGAGCGCGGGGTCGACGTCGACGACGATGTCCTCGCCGCCGTTCACGACGTCTTTCAGCGTCCGCTCCAGGACGAGCGGCTGCGGCTGCACGTCGAGCGCGTTCGCGTCGAGCCGCGACAGGTCGAGCAGCTGCTCGATGAGCCGCCGCAGCCGGTCGCTCTGCTGCCACGCCGTCTCCTCGAGCTCGGAGCGGACGTCGGGCATCAGCTGGTCGCCGCGTGCGCGTAGCGTCGTGAGGATCCCGTACACGCTCGTCGCGGGCGTGCGCAGCTCGTGCGACGCGATCGCGACGAAGTTGAGCTTCATCTGGTCGAGCCGCACAGTTTCGTCGTGCAGCATCGCGCGCTCGATGGACACCGCGACGCGCTCGCCGACGAGCTGGAGCAGCTCCACGTCGTCGGGGGTGAACTCGTGGTGCACGAGCGTACCCACGTGCAGGACGCCGATGACGTCGTCGCGGACGATGAGCGGCACGCCGAGCATTGACTTGATGCCCTTCTCGCGCAGGATCGGGTTCCAGACGTACGCGGTGTCGACGTCGGGGAGGACGATCGGCCGGCGCTCGGATGCGACGCGGCCGGCGAAGCCCTTACCCATCGGCACGCGCACGCCCGCCTCCACCTCCTCCTCGAGGCCGGCGGCGGCGCGCGCGACGAGCTCGTTCGTCTCGCGATCGAGGAGCAGGGTCGCGCACGTGTCGGCGCCGAGGACCTCGCGCGTGCGTACGAGAAGCGCCTGCATGAGCTCGTCGAACTCGAGGTGCGCGAGCGCCACGTCGGTCACGGCCTGCACGCGCTCGATGCGCCGGCGGTGCATTCGCTCGGCCTCGTACAGCCGTGCGCGGTCGATGGCGACCGCGGAGCGGTCGGCGGCGAGCTGCAGCAGCTCGACGTCGTCCGGGGTGAACTCGCGCGGGACGAGCGTGCCGACGTGCAGCACGCCGATCACGGAGCCGGCGACGTGAAGGGCGACGCCGAGCAGCGACTTGACCCCCTTGTCGTGCAGGATCGGGTTGAGGACGTGCTCGTGATCGACGTCGTCGAGCACGACGGGCTTGCCCGTGGCCGCGACTTGTCCCGCGAAGCCGGAGCCGACAGGGATGCGCACGCCGCGCTCGACCTCCTCCTCGATCCCGACCGCCGCCCGCGCGACGAGCTCCTTCTCGTCGGGGTCGAGCAGGAGGATCGCGGCCGTGTCGACGTCGAGGCTCGCGCGGATGCGCTCCAGCAGCTCGGCGAGGAGCTCCTCGAGATCGAGGTGTGCGAGGGCCACATCGGTGACCGATTGCAGCTGGGCGAGCCGTCGCGACGATTCGCGGGTGGGAGACCGCCCGCGGATGGTGCTCAATCCCGCATCTGGGAGAGGTACGCCTCGTCCGGCAGCGCTGCTTCCGCCTCGGCCTCCCGCTCTCCCGGCGTGCGCGGCAAGAACAGCTTCCGGAGCCAGCGCCAGATAGCCATGAAGGCACTATCGCCGCGAGCGGCTCGACCCAAACTACGCGGGGACGAGCTTGTAGCCCTCCCCGCGGACGGTCACGAGCCGCTGGGGGTGGGCCGGGTCGCGCTCGATCTTGCGGCGGAGGTTCGAGATGTGCACTTCGCAGGCGTGCTCGTCGCCGACGTGATCGCTCGACCAGAGATGCTGCATCAGCTCGCGGCGAGAGATGATCCGCTCCGGCCGCTCGGCGAGCAGCGCGAGCACCTTGAACTCCGACAGCGTGAGCCGCACGGGCGCGCCGTCGACCGTCACCTCGTGCCGTCCGAGGTCGAGGTGCAGCCCGCCGAGGTGGCGCACCGCCGTGCCGCCGTTCGCGCGGTCGAGCTCGCGGCGGCGGAGGATCGCGCGCACACGGCTCAGGAGCTCCGCGCTCGAGAACGGCTTCGTGACGTAGTCGTCCGCGCCGAGCTCGAGGCCCTGCACGCGGTCGCGCTCCGCATCGCGTGCGGTGAGCATGACGATCGGCACGTCGCTCTCGGCTCGCAGCGCCCGGCACACCTCGGTGCCGGAGATCTGCGGGAGCATGACGTCGAGGATGACGATGTCGTAGTCGTGCGCCCTCGCCGCTTCGAGCGCGCGCACGCCGTCGCGCTCCTCGTCGACGTCGAACCCCTCGCGGCGCAGGGTGAAGGCGACGACGTCGAGGACGCCGGGATCGTCGTCGACGACGAGCACCGTGCTCATGCCGGCACTCTCTCACGCACCGGCGCGCGTTCGAGAACGATGCGCACGCGTGTGCCCTCGCCGGGCGCCGAGTCGAGTTCGATGCGGCCGTCGAGGCTGCGAACCGCCTGGCGCACGATGGCGAGGCCGAGGCCGAATCCCTCCGGGTCGCGGTCGCGGCCGCGGTAGAAGCGGTCGAACACGTGCCGCTGGGTCTCGCTGCTCATGCCGACGCCGGTGTCTTCGACCTCCACGAAGATGCTCTGCCCGTCGGGACGCGCGCGCAACACGACGTGCCCGGCAGGCGTGTGCTTCGCGGCGTTCTCGCCGAGGTTGCGCAGCGCCTGCTCGAGGATGTCCCGGTTCGCCCGTGCCGCGACGCCGGGCTCGCAGTCGACCTCGACGGCGACGCCGTCGCGCGGGCGCAGGTCGGCCGCCACCTCGCGCAGCAGCGGCTCGAGCACGACCGTCTCGAACCGTGGACGCTCCTCACCTGCATGCGCGCGGGCGAGCGCGAGCAGCGCGTGCGCGAGCCGCCCGAGCCGCGCAGCCTCGCGCTCGATGTGCGCGAGGAACCGGTCGCGCTCCTGCGGGCTCTCCTTCGCGCCGGCCTGCAGCACCTCGACCGCGCCGATGATCGTCGTCAGCGGCGTGCGCAGCTCGTGCGCGGCATTGGCGACGAACTCGCGCTCGGCGAGCTCACGCCGCTCCTGCTCGGTGAGGTCGTCGACGACGATGAGGACCGTGTCGCCCTCCGGCTGGGCGGGGATGCCGACGAGCCCGATCGCGCGCTCCTCGTCCGGCACCACGTGCGCCTGGGCGAGCGAGGCGCCGTCGTCGAACAGCCGCTCGACGAACTCGCGCAGCGAGAACCCCTCCCACGGCTCGGGCAGCTGGTCGCCCGCGGCCAGCCGTCCGCCCAGCAGGCGCCGTCCTTCGGCGTTCGCGAAATGGACGGTGAGGTGCTGGTCGACGGTGACGACGCCCTCGTGCAGGCGCTCGAGGAGCATGCGCAGACGGTCGCGTTCGCCCTCGATGTGCCGGAACGAGCGGCGCAGCTGCCGCCGCATGCGCTCGAAGTTGTACGCGAGCGCGCCGAACTCGTCGCGGAACCGGAAGCGGATCGGCGTCTCGAAGTCGCCGTGCGCGAGCGCGTCCGCCGCAGTCGACAGGCGTCGCAGCCGCAGCGCGATGAGCTGCGCGAGGAGCAGACCGACGACGACGCCGACGACGCCGGCGATGACGCCCGCGCGCAGCGCCTCGCCGTTGATCGCGCGAAGCGCAGCGGCGACGTCGGGCCGGTTGCTGGTGGCGACGAGCGTCTTGCCGCGGTAGGGGACGGAGGCGACGAACGTCCGGCCGTCCGCCGTCCCCCTGACCTGCTCGCGGGTGGAGGACGCCGGGTCGATTCGCAGGCGGACATTGAGCTGCTTCGCGAGCCGGCCGAGGCTCGACGGCGTCGCCCGGACCGCCGCGAGGCGCGCGTCGGCGAGGACGAGCTGCTCGGCGTGACTGCGGAACACGTTCTGCGACCGCGTCGAGAACTGGGCGACGACGATCGCCGTCGACGTCGCCGCGACGACGGCGAATGCGGCGCCGAGCCACCAGCGAACTCCGATCAACCGACGGGTCATGTTCGAATCGTAGGGTTCCCTCGTGCCGGAAGGTGATTCGCTCCATCGCGCGGCCCGCAGCCTGCAGGTGCTCGTCGGGCAGGAGGTCGGCGTCGAGACGCCGCATCCGCGTGCGGCCGCGAAGCGCATCGCGGAGCGCCTCGACGGGCGCATGCTCGAGTCGGTCGCGGCGGACGGGAAGAGCCTGCTCCTCCGTTTCGCCGGCGGGCACGTCCTGCGCAGCCATCTGCGGATGACCGGCCGCTGGCGCGTCGAGCCGCGCGGCGCCGCGCGGGCGGGGCTGCCCTGGCTCGTGCTGCGCGGCGCCGAGCACGAGGCCGTCCTCTGGAACGGGCCGATTCTGGAGTTAGTAACAGACTGTTACTTGCGAGGAGGTTCCGCGCCGGACATCCTCGCCGCCGAGCCCGATTACGCCGCCATGCAGGCGCGGCTGCGCTCCGACCCGCGCCGCGAGATCGGCGACGCGCTCCTCGACCAGCGGCTCGTCGGCGGCATCGGGAACATCTGGCGCGCGGAGGCGCTGTGGGCCGCGCGGGTCTCGCCGTGGTCGCCGGTCGGCGAGGTCGCGGACGCCGCGCTGCAGGCGATCCTCGAGGCAGCGCATCAGCTCATGTCCGCGTCCGTCGAGGGGACGCGCCCGCTCCGCCGCGTGTACCGGAGGACCGGACGGCCGTGCGCCCGCTGCGGCACGCCGATCCGCGCGCACGCGCAGGGCGACGGCGCCCGCATCGCGTACTGGTGCCCGGGCTGCCAGAGAGGAGGGAGGGAGCCGGGGTCGTAGACAGAGGGTCCACATGAAATCGCCGCATCTCTACGACACGTTGCGCCGCTTCTGCCTCGGAGCCTTCGCCGTCTTCCAGGGCGACGACCTCCCGTTCGCGTTCGAGGAGCACGCGCCGTCGTTCTACGAGTACCGGCCGCTCGTGAAGTCGTTCATCGAAGGGCAGACCGAGCGGCTGCGCGCGCGCGAGGACGTGCAGCAGGCGCTCGCGGACCTCGCCCGTGAGCCACTCGCGCGCGTGTACAAGGATCCGTACCTGACCGTGCTCGTGCCACTGCTCGTGCGCACGGCCGAGGGCTGCGGCGGCTTCGACTGGGACGACGCCGCGTTCGACCGCGCGTATGCGGAGACGGAGCAGATGCTGTTCGGCGCCGGGCATGCATACGGCGCCGTCGCGCCGCTCGTCGGCATCTCCACCGGCGGCGAGATCGAGCTCGGCGAGGGCCTGCGCGTGCGTCCGCACGCGACCGGCGAGATCGCTGCGCTCTGGCCCGAGTCCGCCGGCCTGCTGCCGCGCGACTTCGGGCGCGAGGTCGACCGCTTCTGCGTGCTCGAGCTCGAGCGCGCGCTCCCGCAGGGAGCGGAAGAGGTCCCGGACGCGCCGGGCGAGCTCGCCGACGCGGTCACTGCGATTCGCCTCGCCACCGCGGCGCCGGTCGCAGCCGGCCCCGTGCTGTTCGAGCGGCTCGACTGGCGGCCGTACGGCATCCGGGCCGTGCTCCCGATCGCGGCGACGCCGCCTCCGGGCGAGCCGACGCGCCTCGACCCGTTCCGCGCGCAGGTGGCGGCGAAGCTCCTGCCGCAGCTCGCGCTCGCGGACACCGATTCGCGGCTCGGCGACGCGCTCGACCGCTGGGAGCTCTCGCTCTTCCAGGACGACCCGTTCCGCGGAGAGCAGCTGCGCCACGCGCTCGACGCCGCGCTCGGCGACGGCGACGGGACGTGGGCCGGTGCGATGCGCGCCGCTGCGCTCCTCGGGGAGACCGCCGACGAGCGCGCCGACCTCGCCGAGCGCTTCCGCGAGCCGACCGCCGACCTCGTCCGCCGCATGCTCGTCGCGCTGCTCCTGCACGGCGACCGCGCAGAGCTCGTGCGCGATCTCGACCGCCTGCTGCTCGGCCTCCGCGCAGGTCACGCGCGCGTCGCCGAGCTCCGCGCAAGCTAGACCGTTTCTTCATCGTCCTGTCATCGCGGCCGGAGCAGGCTTCCGGCTGTGATCGTGTGAGACGCCTGTGGCGCCGGTCGGCTGTCGTGCTGGTGGGGGTCGTCGCGCTGCTCGCTGCTCCGGTCTATTCCTACACGGCGACGATGGTGCGGCCGTCGAGCCTGCCCCTCGGCGTGCGTAGCGTCGAGTGGCTGCGGACCCATCACGCCAACTGGCTCGTCGACGAGGTGGAGCACGTCTACTACACGTGGAAGTCGCCGAAGAAGGGCGGCCCGCAACTGACGACTCTGCCGGCGCTCGGGCTGCCGGTGCATCCGCAGCGCCGTGCTGCGCCGTGGCCGCCGCGCATCCGACCGGTGTTCGCGCATCCGCTGCGGGGCGAGGGCGTCTGGCGGCCGACCGGGCCGGCGATCCGCGGCCGGCCGCCCGTCCTCGTGACGACGTTCCGGACGGAGCGCGACTACCCGCGCATCGTCGCGTACGTCGCGTGGTTCGACCACACCCGCACTGCGCTCGCGTGGTACCCGGGCCGGTACGAGCCGCCGCGGGCGCCGGTGCGCGGCCCCTTCATGGTTCCGTATGGGCAGCGCTGGCGTCTGCTCGCGACGTTCAACGGCGGCTTCACCTACATCGACGGCCGCAACGGCTCGGCGGTGAACGGCATCACGAACGAGCCGCTCAAGGACGGGCTCGCGACGCTCGTCGCCTACCGCGACGGCAGGCTCGACATCCGGACGTGGACGGGCGGCCCGACCGCCCCACGCGGGATCGTCTTCGCGCGGCAGAGCCTGCCGCTCATCGTCGACCACGGCAAGCTCAACCCCGCGCTGAACGGCAGCACCGAGTGGGGCTTCACGCTCGGGAACGCGGTGCGCGTGTGGCGTACCGGTGTCGGGATCGACCGTCGCGGCAACATCCTGTATGCCGCAGCGAACAACCAGACGGTGACGACGCTCGCGCGCATCCTCCAGCGGGCAGGAGCCGTGCGCGCGATGCAGTTCGACATCAACCCGGAATGGCCGAGCCTCATCACCTACCGGCACTACCACGGTCTCTATCCGATCAAGGTGCTGCCGAACGTCATGCAGCCCGCGAACCGCTACCTCGTTCCGGACGATCGCGACTTCGTCGCCGTCTATCGCCGTCTGCCGGGGCCGGTCACAGTTCCGTTCAAGTGACGCGCGCAGCGTTGCTGCTCGCGTGCGTGCTCGGGCTGGGCGTCGCGCCCTTCCACGTGCGCACGTACACGTTCGTCGACCACGCGCGCGGGCGGGCACTCGAGACCGTCGTCCGCTATCCCACCGCTCCGGGGCGCCACCCGCTCGTCGTGTTCGCGCACGGGTTCGCGCTGACTCCGTCGACATACGGGCGGCTGCTCGATGCGTGGGCTCGTGCCGGCTACGTCGTGGCGGCGCCCTACTTCCCGCACGAGCGCGCGGACGCGCCCGGCGGCCCCGACGAGTCCGATCTCATCAACGAGCCGCGCGACATCAGCTTCGTCATCACGAAGGTGCTCGCGCTCGGGCACGTCGACCCGAAGCGCATCGCCGTGGCCGGCCACTCGGACGGCGCGGTCGCCGCGCTCGCGGTCGCCTACGACCGGCGCTTCCGCGATGGGCGGCTGCGCGCGGCGGTCGTCATGTCGGGCGCGATGCTCGGCGGCATGACCGCGCTCGCGCCGGGGCCGCCGCTGCTCGCAGTGCAGGGCACGGCGGACACGATCAACCCGCCTTCCGCCACCACCTACTACTTCGCGCGCGCGCACCGCCCCAAGTTCCTGCTCTGGCTCGTCGGGGCGCCGCACCTCCCGCCGTACGCCGGCGAGGAGCCGCAGCTCGGCATCGTCGAGCGGGCGACGCTCGCCTTCCTCGGCCACTACCTCGGCGGCCGGCCGCTCTCCGCGCTCACCGCTGCGGCGCACCGGCCGGGCCTGACCCGCTTCACCTCCGAGCCGTGAGAGCGCTGCTCGCCGCTCTCCTCGCGACGCTCGCGGCCGGCCCGGCGGCGAGGCCGTCGCGCCCGTGCGGGTGGGAGGCGCAGCCGCCGCAGCACTGGCAGCACGTCGTCTGGATCTGGATGGAGAACAAGTCCTTCGGACAGGTCTCCTCGGCCCCGTATCTCTCCCGGCTCGCGAACGGGTGCGGAGTCGCGACGAACTACGCCGCGGTCGCACACCCGTCGCTGCCGAACTACCTCGCCGCCACGTCCGGCAGCGACTGGGGCATCCGCGACGATGCCGACCCGTCCGCGCACCCCCTCGCGCAGCCGAGCATCTTCGGCCAGACCGACTGGCGGAGCTACGAGGAGAGCATGCCGTCGAATTGCGACCGCACGAGCTCGGGCCTGTACGCGGTCAAGCACAACCCGGCCGCGTACTTCACGCCGCTCCGCGCGCAGTGCCGGAAGTGGGACGTGCCGCTCGGCGAGCTGCAGCCCGCCCGGCTGCCGTCGTTCACCTTCATCACCCCGAACCTGTGCAACGACATGCACGACTGTCCGGTCGGCACCGGCGACGCGTGGCTCGCGCGTTGGGTCCCGCGGATCCTCTCCGGCTCGGACTACCGCTCGGGGAGGACGGCCCTGTTCATTACGTTCGACGAGGCGGAGGACCGCTCGAACCGGGTCGTCACCGTGGTCGTCGCCCCGAGCACACGGCCGGGCACACGCTCGGCGGCGAGGTTCACGCATTATTCGCTCCTGAAGACGACGGAGGACATGCTCGGCCTTCCGCACCTCGGCCACGCCGGCGCGAGCATGCTTCGCGCCTTTCGTCTCTGAGACGGCACACATCGGCGGTTAGCGTCCTCGGCATGGACGAGGCGCGGGCGGTGCTGGCACGACTCGACCGGATCGAGGCGCTCGAGCGCGAGCGCGCGCATCCGGCGGTGATCCTGGCCGAGCTGCACGAGCTCGTCCGAGAGGCGGAGGCGTGGGCGCGGCTCGAAGGCGACGCGCGCGCCGGGGCGGCAGCGGCGGCGATTCAGGAGCGATCCTTTGCTTTACAGTAAAGGCGTGCCGCGCATCTCCTCGAAGAACCAGGTCACCCTTCCGGTCGATGCGCTGCGCGAGACCGGGTTGAAGGCCGGCGACGACGTCGTCATCGAGGTGGAGCTTCCCGACAAGATCGTTGTGCGCCGACGGGTCGTACGCGACTTCGAGGGCGCTATCGGGATCTTCGACGGGCTCTATCCGCCGGACTACCTGGAGAAGCTTCGCGCCGGCGAGCGATATTGAGCTGCGTTCTCGACACCGACGTCCTGATCGCAGCTCTCAACCGTCGCGACGCTCATCATGCGCAAGCGGCCACGGCCGTGCGCCAGTTGCGCGGAGGAATGCTGCTCTCCCTCGTCAACTACGCGGAGGCACTCGTGCAGCCGGCGCAGGACGAGCGAATGCTCGAGGCGGCCCTCGACGGGATCTCGGGTCTCGGGGTCGAGCTCGTTGCGCCGACGCCGGCGATCGCGCAGGACGCCGCGCGCTTTCGGGCGTTCGGCGTCAGTTTGGCCGACGGCTTCGCGATGGCCACGGCACGGGCTCGCGGCGCCACCCTCGCGACGTTCGACGAGCGGGTCCGGAGCGTGCTCCCGCCTGCGTCGATCGAGCTCTCACGGAGCGTGCGATGATCGTGGTGTGATCGTGCACTGGGACGACGTCGGGACGCGCCGCTCGCCGAAGCCGGCCGCGGGCGGCGACTGGAGCTTCCTCGGCGAGGCCGCCGGCTCGGTGACCGTCGGCGTGAACCGCGTCCTGCTCGCGCCGGAGGAGGTGTCCACGCCCGCGCACGTGCACGGCGCCGACGAGGAGATCTTCTTCGTGCTCGGCGGCTCCGGCCTGTCGTGGCAGGACGGGGCGACACACGAGGTCGGCCCCGGCGACTGCATCGTCCACCCGCCCCGCGGCAAGGCCCACACGCTCCGCGGCGGCCCGGAGGGGCTGGACTACCTCGTCTACGGCCCGCGGACGCGCATCGGCGGCGGCTACCTGCCGAAGGTCGGCATCTACTGGCTGTGGCCGACGTGGACGGAGGTCGGCCAGGGCGAGCACCCGTTCGACCGCGACCAGCGGCTCGAATGGCCCGACCCGAGCCCACGCCCGGAGAACATCGTCAACATCGCCGACGTCGAGGCCGACTTCGGCGGCCGGTCGAAGCGGCTCGGCAAGGCGGCGGGCGCGACGACGACCGGCTTCAACTGGGTGGCGATCCGGCCGGGCGAGGAGGGCGCGCCGCCGCACTGCCACTCGGCCGAGGAGGAGCTGTTCGTCATCCTGCAGGGCGAGGGCGAGCTCGAGCTCTGGGACCAACCCGATCCCGACGACGTCTTCGTCGCCAACCCGAAGGAGACGCATCCGGTCCGGCAGGGCCACGTCGTCTCGCGCCCGGCCGGCACGCGCGTGCCGCACTCGTTCCGGGCCGGCCCGCAGGGACTGAACTACCTGGCCTACGGCACGCGCGACTCGAACGACATCGTCTGGTACCCGCGCTCGAACAAGGTCTTCTTCCGCGGCCTCGGCGTCATCGCCCGCCTGCAGCTCCTCGACTACTTCGACGGCGAACCTGCCTGAAAGAGGCATACGGCGCGTGTCCAAAGCGCCGATATCCCCGTTGTGTGGCGGATGGTCTCGAACCGAAAGGTTCAGGTTCTCCTCAACGGCGCCTTGGCGGTCGTCGTTCTGTCGGTCGCGGTCGTGGGAAGCCGCCGTTTCACGCACGGCGGCTTCCCGCTCCGCCACGCAAACCCCGCGCTCCTCACGGGCGCCGCGCTCCTCTTCCTGATCGCGTACGCGTTCAAGGCGTGGGGCTGGCAGCGCCTGTTCACGGCCGAAGAGCGGCCGGGTGCGTCGGCGCTCGCGTTCGCCGGCGGTGCGGCATGCGTCGGCGGAGTCGCCCTCCCGGGCCGGCTCGACGACGCGCTGCGGATCGCCGTCGTGAAGCGCTTCCCCGGCGTGCGCGCCGGTTTCGCGTCGGTGGCGCTGAGCCTGCTCGTACTCGGGCTGCTCGACAACGCGGCGCTCGCGCCCCTCGCGTCGGTCGCGGCGGCCGACGCCGACGCGTGGACGGTGAAGGTCGGCTTCGCGGTCGTCGCACTCGCGGGCGTGCTCGCCGCGGCGATCGTCGCCTCGCTGCCGAAGATCGCGTCGCGTCCCCGCCTGCTGCGCTTCCGCATCGGCCGCTGGCTCGCGTCGCGCGGCCACTGCAACAAGCGCGCCGCGGCGGCGCTCTTCTTCATCTCGATCTCGTGGGCGCTGCGCGGGACGGCGGTGTTCCTGCTGCTGAACGCGCTGTCGATGCGCGGCTCGTTCCCGCTCGCCCTCGCGTTCCTGTGCGCGTCGGCGGCGTCGGCGGCTCTGCCGATCGCGCCGGCGGGCGCGGCGACGCAGGCCGGCGCGGGCGCGGCGATCCTCATCGCGAGCGGCATGCCCACGGGGGATGCGGTCGCGTTCTCGGTCGCGGCGCAGGTGCTCGTCGTCGGGACCGGCGCGGTCGTCGTCCTGGCCGTCGCCGCGTGGCAGATGGCGTTGCACTTCCGTGACAGATCCGTGGCGGTACTTAGTACCGGCCTTTGAGAAGCCACGCCGAAAGCCGAAGGCCGGTAGCTGCCACCGGCCTTTAAGCGTCACGACTTACGCGTGCGCCTGCTCGGCACGCGGCGCGCTGGCGACGAAGTCCTGCCGCCGCACGAGCGCGAACGCCAGCACCGCTCCCGCGAGCGCGACGAACGTCGCGACGAGGAGGATGTCGTTGAGCCCGTGGATGAACTCCGCCTTCGCCTGCGTCCCGTGCACCGCGCCGGCGGTGATCGCATGCGCCATCGCCGGGTTGAGCGCGCTCTGGAAGATGGCGCCGAGACCCGCGATGCCGGTGGCGATGCCGACCTGGCGGAACGTGTTGTTCACGCCGGCCGCCATGCCCGCCCGCTGCGGCGGCACGACGCTCACCGCCGTCGACGCGAGCGGCGGGTTCACCATGCCGATGCCGATGCCACCGACGAGGAAGCCCGGGAGGAGCGTCGTCCATCCCGACGAGACCTTCACGCCGTACATCAGGTACAGCGACAGCGCGACGAGCCCGAGCCCGCCGCCGAGCAGCACGCGTACCGGCACCCGCTCCGACAGCCGCCCCGAGAGCGGCGCGGCGAAGAACGAGATCATCGACAGCGGCAGGAAGCGCAGCCCGGCCTGGATCGGCGAGTACCCGAGCACGTTCTGCAGGTACAGCGTCAGGTAGAGGAACTGCGAGAACATCGCCGCCGAGATCGCGAACGCGACGATCTGCGCGCCGGTGAACGCGGGCACGCGGAACAACCGTAGGTCGAACATCGGGTGCTGCTGCACGAGCTCGACGACGCAGAAGCCGACGAGCAGCGCGGCCGCCGCGCCGAACAGCGCGAGCTCGCGGCCGCTCGACCAGCCCCAGTCGTTGCCGCGCAGGAGGCCGAGCACGAGCGCGAACAGCCCCAGCGACAACGTGAAGAGGCCGGGCCAGTCGGCGCCGCCGTGCTCCTCGTCCCGCGACTCGTGCAGGACGCGCGCGCCCACGAGAACGCAGGCCGCGCCGATCGGGAGGTTGACGAAGAAGATCCACCGCCAGCCCGCCCATTCGGTGAGCGCGCCGCCGACGAGCGGCCCGATCGCGACCGCCGCGCCCACCGTCGCGCCCCAGATCCCGAAGGCGGTCCCGCGCTCCCTGCCGTGGAACTCCTGGGACAAGAGGGCAAGCGAGACGGCGAACATGATCGCGCCGCCGATACCCTGGGCGCCCCTTGCCAGGTTCAGGAACAGAGGGCTCGTCGCCGCTCCGCAGGCCGCGGAGGCGGCCGTGAACATCACGACTCCGGTCAGGAATACCCGCTTGCGCCCGAGCAGGTCGGCCAGCGACCCCGCGTTCAGGACGACGGTGGCGAGCATGAGCGAGTACGCGTCGACCACCCACTGCAGGTCGGTGAAGGACGCGTGCAGGTCCCGCTGGATCTTCGGCAGCGCGACATTCACCACCGTGATGTCCAGCAGGAGCATGAAAATGGCCACGCAGACGATGACCAGGGTCCGCCATTTCCGGTGCACGGGGACGAACCTAACCGAGAAGGAGTCGGCTACGTCGGCTGGAAAGGTGGACGACTATGGCCCTCGCGCGTCTGCTCCCGCGCCCCAACGCTCGCGCGCGGACCGAGAAGGGCCCCGGCGTGGCTAGGGTCATCGCCTTCGCGAACCAGAAGGGCGGGGTCGCCAAGACGACGTCGACCCTCAATCTCGGCGTCGCGCTCGTCGAGCAGGGCAAGCGCGTCCTCGCCGTCGACCTCGACCCGCAGGGCAACCTGACGATGTCGCAGGGCTGGAACCCGGACGAGATCGAGCGCTCGATGTTCGACGTGCTCGTCCACAAGCTCCCGGTCACGGAGATCGTGCGGACGAGCGAGCTCGACGTCGCCGTCTCCTCGATCGACCTCGCCGGCGCCGAGCTCGCGCTGTCGTCGATGATCGGCCGCGAGCGCGCCCTCGAAAAGGCGCTGCTCCCGATCAAGGAGGAGTACGACTACATCCTCATCGACACGCCGCCGTCGCTCGGTCTCTTGACGATCAACGCGCTCGTCGCCTCGAACGGCGTCATCGTGCCGGTGCAGTGCGAGTACCTCTCGCTGCGCGGCCTCGTCCAGCTCGAGAACACCCTTTCGATGATCCGGGAGAACCTGAATCCCCACGTGGAGATCCAGGGGATCCTCGCCACGATGTACGACAAGCGGCTCCTGCACTCGCGCGAGGCGGTCGAGATCCTGAAGGAGAATTTCGGGGACCTCGTCCTGAACACGAAGATCCGCAAGACTGTGCGGTATGCGGAGGCGCCGGTGAAGGGGCAGTCGGTCCTGAAGTACGACCCGAGCGGGGAGGCTGCGGGCATGTACCGCGACCTCGCGAAGGAGGTGCTCGATGGCGCGTCGGCGCGCCAGCATGCGTGAGGGCCCGCTCGCGGAGCTCTTCCGCGCGACGGAGGCCGCCCAGCGCCAGGCCGAGCAGCAGGGCCAGGAGGCGCCTGCGCCGGAGGCTGCGCCGCCGAAGGAGCCGGAGGAGCGGACGGTCGAGCACGTCCCGAGCTGGGAGGAGGCGCGCGCCGAGCCGCCGGCTCCGCCTGCGCCCGCGCCGCCGCCCGTCGCGCACACGCCGCCGCCGGCACCCGCACCCGCCCCGCCCGCGCCGCAGCGCGAGCCCGTACCGCCGCCCGCGTACGAGCCGCCGCCCCCGACCCCCTACGTCGAGCCGATGCCGGAGGCGCCGCCGCGCCTGTACCGCGCGCCGTCGGCCGAGGCGGGCGCATACCTCGCCGTCATCAAGGTCGTCGGCGTCGGCGG
>Ga0075276_10000173_pt1 | contig 19258 bp, 20 predicted proteins | sample SF_Rice_5C_80N_4_FD_69770 | JGI IMG/M metagenome (GOLD analysis project Ga0075276, IMG submission 69770) | Rice paddy soil microbial communities from Twitchell Island, California, USA - SF_Rice_5C_80N_405 | ecosystem: Environmental > Terrestrial > Soil > Paddy field/soil | place: USA: Twitchell... | reverse complement strand
GGGCGGCCGTTCCCGGCCTTGGGGTAGAACGGCTCAATTATCTTGCAGAATTCCGCCCACGGGATCAGCTTGTCCATGCGCGCCAGGAATTCCGCCTTCCGCGTCGTTTTCCGGTGCGCCTCGAACCCACCCATTGCGAACGTCTGTTGTTTCATGCCCGTGGTCTCTTTTGAATGACTTATGCCTTTAACGCATGACGGCCCATTTCGGTGGACCTATTCAGCGTATCCCTAGACGGTTCAGCATATTGTTAGATCACTTCATTTTAGATCGGTTTCACGCTGCCCGACCTCCAGAAATCTGGCGCCGCTGACGAAGACGGAATATGCAGGTAGTGGTATAGAATAATGCGCTTACGGTGGCTTGTGTTTGCCGCCTGCAAACTGTCTAGCAGCGAGATGGTCTCGGCCGCCGAGAAGCCGCGCTACAGCCTGTGTGGAGGCACGTTTTCCCTGCCTCGTCAGGTACTCAGCTGCGTGCTGTGCCTCTTCGATGTTGGGCTCATAGATGGCTTGATCTAGGGAGCTCTTTACGGCCTGCTCAAACCACCAGGGAAATTGCCTGCCGCACAAAAGCCATGATTGCCATAGGCGAGCTTGCCGACAGGTTTCGACGAACCGAGTCGGCCACTCCTGCAGCAGCCATAGTGCTGCCAGGACCAAGTCGTGCCGCTGCATAAGTGGGCGGACTTCAAGCATGCCTCGATCAGGCTTTCGACCGCAAACAACCACTCTCCCTGTTTGGCGCTCAACCTCCGAGAGAAGCCTTAGTCCTGCACCGTATGTCATTCGAACAGCAAGGTGATGGAGCACGTCAAAAAATAGGTGCGCGTAGCCCAATAGCTTGGAGTCCACCCACCACCAACCAATGTCTGCGCCTAAAGCCAGTGAGCGAAGCATTAGCAGGGTCTGTCCATCCGGGCCCGGCGCGTCATATGCCGGGGCTCGTACTAGATCGGCACCGCACTGATCGCAAGTAGTACTCGGACCAAAATTGTGTCGTTTCCGGTGGCCGAGGTCGCTCCTGAAGTATGCAACTGGTGCGCCACAGCGATAGCACCGATCATGCATCATTGTCCCATGCTTGTCACATATCGTTGAGAAGGCTAACCGCCACCTCCGACGGAAATACGGCACTGGATCTTCGGCAAGGCACAGCGGGCAATACTGAATTCCATACAGTCGGCGGGTGCGATGGTAGACTCCTAACGGAAGAATCCAGCGTGTATTGCCGAAAGGGTTGTGATCCCGGTATAGGTTTCCTTCATACGTTGCAAGCGTCAGCGACCGGATCTTCTCGGCGCCAAGCCCTGTCAATTCGGCCAACTTCGAGATGACGGCGGGCGATGCAAGCTTGTCTTGATCCCTAGCCCAAAAAGAACTGTAGCGGCCAAAGGTATAGTCCGCGAAGGTTTGTACCTTAAGTTGGTTACTGTGCGCGAGGCGAAGAAACCAGTGGGTGAGCAGTTCATCCGGAAGAGGCTGTGGGTGGACTGGAATGCGCGTGGATGTCAGGCCGGACGCGATAGGCATGTCAGATCACACCATTGTCTTAATCTGCTCATCGGTGAGCCGGTACTGCGTTACCTCATCAATTAAATTCGAGGTAATGCACTCGGTTCCCGACCTTATTGCCTGAATAGCAGCTCGATTCAGGAGGTCCGCAACGTCTCCTATGATTCCGAGGGTAATGCCAAAGATCTTTGTACTTAACTCCACGTCCGCCAGGTTTGACGGTTTTCGTAGAGGCAGGACTGATTCGAATCCCGCCAGCAATTCCTGGAAATCGTCGTCGTCGCTAAAGCGCGCAAGTGGCGTGCGAGCAAGCCTGCTGGACATTTGCCGGTCACTATTAATTGCATTAATGACCTCAAGGGTTCCGGCACACACTACTGGGCGGCGCAGTGCGTTCATCAGGTATTTTATGGAAGTAAGTCCTTTGCGCTGCGCATTAGCGCTGCCCTCCAGGAGGTTATGCAGTTCGTCGACAAGAAGGACTCGGACTCCAACCGCCTTCATTAGGCGTACCGATGCATTCCGGAGTTCCTGCGTTTTTGCGTTGGTCGGCAGCCTGGCGTTCAAGCTCGCCAGTATTTCCGGATAAATTCCCTCCCTCGCCGTGTCCGGGTACTGGACCAACAGGACCGGCACAATGGCGGCATTACCGCCTGGATTATCGGTTGCAGGATGGCGGCCAACAAATTCATCGAAGATTGTGCTCTTGCCCATGAGGGAGCGACCGACTAGCAGACGTCCCTGAGGTCGTACCGCATCCTCCGTCGCAAAAAGTGCCTCAAGGTCATCCAACACCTCTGTTGCACGTCTGTGCGGCACGAAACGGTCTTTGCCAATATAAGCGATCCGGGTCTTATCATCGCGTTCAGCCATCTGTGCTGCGCTGGGCGCAAGGTATGGATAGCGGTCTTCAGCGTTCATGTGGGTTACCCTCCGTTGGCGGTTCCGTTGGCGCTGCAGGCCGGACTTTTTCGCGCATAGCTTTCAGACGATCCGGATCAAGCCCTTTCTTGGTAGCAGGCGGTCCCGATGACTTCGTGGCAGGGGATGGCGGCTGAGTTATTGCGCCTGCTGCCCTCCTAAGCGCTTTTTCATCGTCTAATCGCTGGCGTTTCGTCTTCTTGGCGGCTGCCTCCTTCATCTCCTCGCGGCGCTCTTTGCTTTCATAACGCTGATCCTTGAACTGCTCCGAAGGGTCACCACGCCGTTTATTGCGCGCTTTCCGCTCCCAGAGGCTAATGGGACCTTTTCTAAGATCCGCAAAGGGAACCTCTGTATATACGTCATTGGCGTCACTATAGACCCACACCTTCGATATGTTACGAGGGTCATACCGGACCTCAAATTCTCGGTCTTTGAGCGGCTTATCCAAATTCACAGCATCGCTCATTAATGTAAGCGCGCCACTGTGGTATTCCTCGCCCAGTACTTTAATGGTCCCGTTACGAATAGTTCTATATTCGAATGGCATGAGCGAAAGGCGAAGTGCCAGAGGATCAGCGGGGCGATCCGGAAGTCCGGTGGGTGGCATTACGTCGCCCTCAAGAATCCCCTTCTTCCACCTCAAAAGAGGCACATTTCCGTCCATGCCATACCCCGAGTGTGAGCGGAGGTGGTAGTCATTGACAAGAAACTCGGTAAAGAACGCTTCGAACTCCGCGATCGTAAAAATCGCTCTTCCCTCGGAATCATATTCGCCGCGCTCCGTCGGATTAGAGAACTTGGTGCCGGGCACGCTCTTAAATTCGTACATGAAGGTATTGAACGCGCTTTCCACGTGCCCCCCGAAATTAGGTGCACCTACGGGCCGGTCACGCAGCGTAAAGCGATAGCGTCGACGAGCTCCATGCATCATCCGCCCGTTCAGTTCCGCCGCATTGTCAACCAAGATGACGTCCGGAAAGCCCCAGCACGGCCATTCACCGCTAATTCCACGCTCGCGCAAGTAATCTTCCTTCGGAAGGAACGCATGAGCGAGGGCCAATCCCGTGGACAGCGTGCTTGGCGCGTCAAACGTCAGGTAGAAGCCGAGGACCATTCGGCTGTATGTGTCTATGACCAGTGTAAGCCACGCATCGCCGATTGGTTTGCGGTCAACCTCGTCTACCAGGCAAATTTGTATTGGGGTGTGGTCAACCTGCACAATTGCGAGCGGATAATCATTATTTGGCAGATGTCCCGCTTTTACTCTAAACGCATCGGCAGCTCTCTTTTTCTGACCTTGCGCCTCGATTTTTTGCTTGAGTGTGGTTTCCCGCTCAAAAGATCGCAGCGCTGATTCGCTGATTTCTTTCCATCCATTCTTTCTGCATTTGCCGTTTATGAGCTCCAAAATGTCGGGAATGGTCTTGGGTTCAGGCACGAAGCGATATTTTTTCAGGTAGGACCGTATGGTTTCAATAACGGGTTCGGGCAGGCGGCGTTTGTTTGCCTCAGGGCGCACTGCTCGCATCAGCGCGTCCGCAGTCCCGTGAACTTCAACTATGCGAATACGGCGGTAGGCGGTTGAAATCGCATACCCGTAGCGTTTGCATACTGTTTTGATGAGGTCCCGACGCTCCTTTCGGGGCAACTCCAATACCCTGAGAAGATCCTGGAACTCCTGAACGGCGTTCTCCCAATCCGCCTTTTGTTGGTCGGACATACTATCGTCACGGGGAAATCTCCTGATTCGGCGGGTCGTAATCTTCTGTACCCACCGGGGTGCCTGAGTTTGCTCCTCCGTGCCCGTCGGATGATGGTCACCATTACCACTCGATCCAGAGCGTTCCGGCGCCGAGGCGGTGTCTATTGGCAATTCAAGGTCGGCGATTTGAAGAAATTCGGGACGGTCATCCTTGACACGGGCGGCGAGAATTCGCTGGAAATCCTGGACGTGCAGAATCCTCCAGTTTTCACCGGCGTAACTAACAATGCCCCCCTCTTGGAGCTTCATTCGGTCAAGCATCTGTAGATTCCTTGACGATAGAATCAAGCGTAAGAACGTTGGACAAATCGACATTGACTTGCTGGCTTGCGATCAGTCGATAACAAGTCGGGAAAACGAGGGCGCGCTCTTCCGATGAATGTGAGGCCGCTTCCGCCCAGGTCGCCAGGGTCATTGAGCCTCGCTCCGCTAGGATCGCAAGCAAATCTGCCTCGTATTTCGTATTGGATCGGCGTTCAAGGTACCGCAGTAGAAAGCGGGCATTGTCGAGATAGGAAGTTCGAATGTCGCTCTCGCGAAATACTTTGAATTCCCATCCGTGTTTTACGGCATACCTCTCTGCCGCCTTCCACTTCAGTTCGTTTTCAGATTCGTTTTCCGTTCTCGGCGGCTTTCGGCGACGCGGTGACTCGGTTGTGTCGTTCAGATCGGGCTTCACCTCGCAAAGAAGTGGGGGCCATTTCGCGCATTCAGCCAGTTCCGTCTTGTAGCGAACAAGCACATCCGGCGTATAGGTCCGAATTTTCTTCGCTGCATCACGCCATTCGATTGTCACGGGTTGCGCCTCAAAACTCGCTACAAGACGATTGAAGCGTAGCAGGACAAAGAAGTCCTCCTCGAGCGTAGACTCGAACTCCTGGCCATCTGGCACTGTGCCCGTTACCTTAACAGGGCTGCGCGTAATTCGTCTCGTTGGCATACCTTCCCCCAAGCAAATCCATTACACTGAAGCGCACAGGGTAGAAGCCATGAGGCAAATGTGAGCCGTGCGCTGTAGACATTATACGCTTACTTGGACAGTTTTCTCATTAAGCAATATGGTTTTCTCATTTAACAGAACTCTGCCCAGCGGCAGCAACCCGCGCCCCGGCGAGATCACGGTGGCGATGCACGGCGTGCTGTTTCTCGACGAGTTGCCGGAGTTTGACCGCAGCGTGCTGGAGGTACTGCGCGAGCCGCTGGAGAGCGGCCGCATCACCATCTCGCGCGCGGCACGGCGCGCCGATTTCCGCGCGCAATTCCAGCTGGTGGGGGCGATGAATCCCTGCCCCTGCGGCTACCTGGGGCACTATAACGGCAAGTGCCGCTGCACGCCGGACCAGGTGGCGCGCTACCGGGGCAAGATCTCAGGCCCCCTGCTCGACCGCATCGACATCCAGATCGAGGTGCCGCCCATGCCGCAGCAGGACCTGCTGAAGCAGGCGGACGGCGAGACCAGCGCCGACATCCGCGCGCGCGTGGACGCCGCGCGGGCGCTTGCAATGTCGCGCCAGGGCAAGCCGAACGCGCAGCTGTCGGTCACCGAGATCGACGAGCTGTGCCGGCCGGACGAAAAGGGGGGGGCCCTGCTGCGCGCCGCCATCACCCGCCTCAACCTCTCCGCCCGCGCCTATCACCGCGTGCTGAAGGTGGCGCGCAGCGTGGCCGACCTTGCCGGGAGCGAGGCCGTCCTTTCCGCGCATATCGCCGAGGCCGTGCAATACCGGAGGATGGACAAGGAGCACTAACGGCGTCCCGGGATGGATCGGCTGAAAGGCCAGGCGTATCATCGCGGCGCCCAACTCACTGGGGCAGCAAATGCAGGATACAAAACTGAAACATCTAGACCTGGGCTGCGGCACGAATCCGCGCAACCCAGAGAGCTGATTTACGGCATAGACAACCGCGAAGATACGCAGCAACTGGCCGGAAAGGGCAGTGTCACCATCGTAAGCGCCAATCTGGCCCTGGAAAGGATCCCGTTCGAGGATGATTTTCTCGACAGCATCTCGGCATTTGACTTTCTCGAGCACAGTCCGCGGCAACTCTACATCGGCGGCGACACCGGTCTCAGCTATCCCTTCATCGACCTGATGAACGAAATCTGGCGCGTGCTCAAGCCGGGCGGGAAGTTTCTCGCCATCACGCCCGCGTTCCCCTCCAGTGCGGCGTTTGCCGATCCGACCCACGTCAATGCAATCACCGCCACCACCCACGAGTATTTTTGCGGAAGCTCGCCTGCCGGGCGCGCGTACGGATTCGTGGGGGCGTTCCGCGCAAACTTCGCCAAGCTCTCCTCGCCATCGAACTACCACAACATGCCGCCGGATGCCTTCCGCTCATGGCTGCGCGACAGCACGCGCCGCTTGAAGCCGGGCGGACTCCAGCATGTCGTCTGGGAACTTGAGGCCGTCAAATAGACAGCGGATGCCAGGCGCCGGGTGCGTGTAGAATCGCGTCATGAAATCCGGTGATGTCATCAAGCTCGTCGAGATTGCGGCCGCCTGGGGCGCCTATTTCGCCCTGCATTCCCTGCTCGCAGCCGACGGGGCCAAGACGTGGGTCGCGCGCCATTGGCCGCGCCTGCTGCCCGGCTATCGCGCCGCCTTTAATCTGATCTCCCTCGTCGCGCTTCTGCCCGTGCTGTGGCTGGTGTACTCGGGCAATGGCCACTGGCTGTGGCGCTGGCATGGCGCGCTTTGGTGGCTGGTGAACGGGGCCGCCCTCGCTGCGCTACTCGCATTTTTCGCCTCGACCCGCGCCTATGACATGGGCGAATTCCTTGGATTGAGGCAGCTCGGGCAATCGCAGCGCGCGAACGCAGAGGCCTTTACCCTGTCCACGTTTCACCGCTATGTCCGCCATCCCTGGTATTGCTTCGGCCTGGTGCTGCTGTGGACCCGCGACATGAACGGCCCGCTGCTCGTTTCCGCGCTGGCCATTACCCTGTATCTCGTCATCGGCTCGCGGCTGGAAGAGCGCAAGCTCATCTCGCAATATGGCCGGAGGTACCGCGACTACATGAGCAAGGTCCCGGGACTCGTGCCGCTGCCGTGGAAGCATCTGACGGCGGCAGAAGCAAAGGCCCTCATCAGCTCTCCGGACGAAAACTCAGCGGGTTAACAAGGGAAGCGCAGCACACTGCATTGCGCGGACACGCTTGCCTGAGCCGTTCGAGATTCCGCCACTGCCCGGCAAAAGACGGCCCGCCGAACAGCGAAGGCGGCTGCCCATGGCGTGCGGCAATTTGTCGCACTTCGCTGCGCTCCCGATACTCTATGATCTCCATATGATGGACTGCACACGAATTGACGTGAGCGTGCGCTGGCCATTTCGAAGAATCAGAACAAAGACGTACGGCATGACCATCCCCGGGCAGCGGTCCTTGCGCAAACCGGAATTCGGACGGGTGGATATTTTTGCTTTCAAGAAACTGATAACGCGTTTGTTTGAGGAGAACAAAAGTGGGAGTCAAGTTGAAGGGCTTTAGTCGCAAACTGGCGCCGCTGGCCGCCGTGGCGGCTCTGGCCGGCTACACAGGCTCGGCCCTTGCCTGCGCCTGCGGGTGTGGCGTTTTCAATGTGGGCCTGCCCGGACTGCCGGTAACCGGCATCGATAGCGAGATCGGGCTGCAGTATTCGTTCATGGATCAGAACATGAACCGTAGCGGGACCGGCGGGCAGGCAGCCACGCTAAATCCGGATAAACAGGTTCGTACCGACTATTACACGCTGTACGGACAGCACATGTTCAATGCGGACTGGGGGATACAGGCAATGCTGCCCTACTGGCGCCGCAGGTTCACGACAGACACCAGCGGCACGCCCGGCCAGGTGAACCCTGCTCCCACTATCCAGTCGGCGCAGGTCAGCACTTGGTCCGACCTGCGCATCATGGGCATGTACACCGGATTTTCGCCCGACAAATCCCTGGGCATCACCTTTGGCCTCAAGCTGCCGACGGGACCCACCCAGGCAGCGCCACTGCTGGACCGCGACACCGAACCCGGCACCGGAACGACCGATTCGCTGTTGGGCTTCTACAGGCAGAGCAATATCAGCACGAATTGGGGTTCGTTCAGCCAGGGCGTCTGGCGCCATGCTTTGAACAACTACCAGGGATACAAGCCCGGCGACAGCGTAAATCTCGTCTACGGGCTGACCTACAGGGGAATCGCCTCTGCCACCCGCATCACGCCCATGGTGCAGCTGAACGCCATGTGGCGAGCCCACGATCAGGGCGGCGGTGATACCCAATACGGAAATGCGAACAGCGGCTACACCAATCTCTACCTGGTGCCCGGCGCGCTCGTGCAGATGACGAGAAGCTGGCGCGCCAACGCCGCGCTGTACCTGCCCCTCTACCGCAAAGTCAACGGCAGCCAGTTGGTGCCCCACTACATGCTCAACGCCGGGGTAACTTACATGTTCTAGGATGATGAACCGGCTCCGCCCCGGATTGCCGGTCGACCAAGGCATGCCTTGTGTTTTGCCGGGGGACGGAGCGGGGTCTATCCGCGAGCGCCGCAGAGGAGGGGCGGCGCCGCTCGTCCATGCCACCCCGTGGACAGCGACGGAAGAAAAGACGGCCGACCCTGTGGATTTCCCGCAAACGGGAATTGAGTTTTGCGCCATATTTCGGTATTATTGGAAATGTGGAACTGTGAAGGAATGAGCCAAGGAGCATAACCATGAATGCCGCTTTCCCCTGCCTCGACGCCGCATGGCGCACGCACGAAAAGGAATTGCGCAGTTATGTGGCGCATCGTTTGGGTGAACGCCATGCGGCGGACGATTTGCTGCAGGACATTTTCGTCAAGGCGATACGGCAGGGCGCCGATTTCTGCCAGATTGACAATACGCGTGCCTGGCTGTTCCAGGTCACCCGCAATGCGCTGGTCGATTATCAGCGCCTGAAAAAGCACCACGCCGAGCTTTCGGATGATATTGCCGCAGCGGAGTCCCATACGGAACCCGTGGATGCGCTGGCGGAATGCGTGGGCCGGGTATTGCAGGAGCTGCCGCCGGACGATAGTGACATCATCCGCCAATGCGACCTGAACGGGGTAAAGCAGCAAGCCTATGCCGCGGCCCATGGCGTGAGCCTTTCCGCCGCGAAATCACGCCTGCTGCGCGCCAGGCAGCGCATGCGGGACCTGATGACGGTGAATTGCCAGGTCCGCTTCGACGACGCCGGACGCGTCGAAGATCATATCCCGCGCCGCTGACCTTCCCCTGGCGCCCGCTTGCGCCCGCTGCGGAATGTCGCCGATTGCTGCATCCTTTTGACCGCCCGTTCGTCTCCTGAGCAGGGGCGCTGAAACAGCGCCCGGCCTTGATTCAGGAGCGAAACATGATTGCTGCCGTAATACCCTTGCCGCGCCGCCATCCCCGGGCATTTCTGGGGGTGATGGCCATTGGCTGGTTAGCGCTGTATCTCGGATTGGAACCCTTGTCGGAATGGCTCGTGTCGCTGTTGCCGGTGAGCCGTGCCGGCCATCTCGGTGGGGCGATCCAGTTTTTCCTGTTCGACACGCCCAAGGTCCTGTTATTGCTGACGGGCATCACCTTCGTCATGGGCATGGTGAATTCCTACTTCACGGCCGAGCGCACCCGTTCCCTGCTCGCGGGACGGCGCGAGGGCGTGGGCAACATCATGGCGGCGACACTGGGCATCGTCACCCCGTTCTGTTCCTGTTCCGCCGTCCCGCTCTTCATCGGCTTCGTTCAGGCCAATGTGCCGCTGGGCGTTACCTTCTCCTTCCTGATTTCCGCGCCCATGGTCAACGAAGTGGCGCTAACGCTGCTGTTTGCCATGTTCGGGTGGAAAATCGCCGCGCTATACCTGGCACTGGGGCTCAGCGTCGCCATCGTGAGCGGCTACATCATCGGACGGCTGAAGATGGAGCGGCATCTGGAGGACTGGGTGCGCAATATGCCCCACATCCAGCCTGCCGCCGTTGCGGGCGGAATGACGCTGGGGGACAGGATTGCAGCCGGGTTTGCCAGCGTGCGCGAAATCGTCGGCAAGGTGTGGATTTATATCCTGGCGGGCATCGCCATCGGCGCGGGAATTCACGGCTACGTGCCGCAGGATTACCTGGCGAGCTTCATGGGCAAGGACGCCTGGTGGTCAGTGCCGCTGGCGGTGCTGATAGGCGTGCCGATGTACACCAATGCGGCCGGCATCATCCCCATCGTTCAGGCGTTGCTGGCGAAGGGCGCCGCACTGGGCACGGTGCTGGCCTTCATGATGAGCGTAATCGCGTTGTCGTTTCCCGAAATGGTCATCTTGCGCAAGGTGCTGAAGGTGCGCCTGATTGCCACCTTCGTCGGCGTGGTGGCGGCCGGCATTCTGCTGGTCGGCTATGTCTTTAATCTGGTTCTGTAAGGAAAGGAAATCATCGTGAAGAATATCAAGGTGCTGGGCACCGGTTGCGCAAACTGCAAGACGACACTGAAACTCATCGAGGAATCGGCAAAAGCCAAAGGAGCGGCGATTCAACTGGAGAAGGTGGAGGACATCCAGCAGATCATGAGCTACGGCGTCATGTCCACGCCGGGCGTGGTGATCGACGGCAAGGTGGTGCATGCCGGCGGGATTCCCGGGCGGGAAAAGATCGATCAATGGCTGGACAGCTAGGCTAGCGGCCTGTCGCGTATGGCTGACGGACGCAGGCGGGTCGCTGCAGCTGCCCTGCCCGTTTCGCAGTTGCCGGGGGGCCTATCCCCTTGCCCTGCAAGGGCAGCCCCTTCGTTGTGGGCAGCGCACTGAAAAAAGCGGGTAAAATCGCGCCATGAATTTGACGATTACCCGCCCCGACGACTGGCACCTGCACCTGCGCGACGACGCGCTGATGGCGTCGGTGCTGCCCGACACCGCCCGGCAATTCGCACGGGCCATCATCATGCCCAACCTGAGGCCGCCGGTGACCACGACGGCGCAAGCCGAGGCCTACCGCGGGCGCATCCTGGCCGCATTGCCGAAGGGCGCGGATTTCACGCCGCTGATGACGCTCTACCTCACGGACAACACCTCAGCCTCAGAGATTGCGAAGGCCAAGGCCAGCGGCTTTATTCACGCGGTAAAGCTCTACCCCGCCGGGGCGACCACCAATTCTGACGCGGGGGTGACGGACATCCGCAAGGCTTACCCCGCGCTGGAAGAGATGCAAAGGCTGGGGCTCCCGCTGCTGGTGCACGGCGAGGTGACGGACCCCGCCGTCGACATCTTCGACCGCGAGGCGGTGTTCATCGAGCGTGTGCTGCAGCCGCTCCTTGAGGAGATGCCGGATCTGCGCGTGGTGTTCGAGCACATCACCACGAGGGATGCGGCAGATTTCGTGCGTGCGGCGGCGGAAAACATCGCCGCAACGATCACCGCCCACCACCTGCTCTACAACCGCAATGCCATGCTGGTGGGCGGCATACGCCCGCATTATTACTGCCTGCCGGTGCTGAAGCGCGAGACCCACCGCGAGGCGCTGGTGCAGGCCGCGACCAGCGGCAGCCCCAAGTTCTTCCTCGGCACCGATAGCGCGCCCCACGCCCAGCACACCAAGGAGACCGCCTGCGGCTGCGCCGGCTGCTACACCGCTCATGCCGCGCTCGAACTCTATGCCGAGGCTTTCGAGCAGGCGGACGCGCTGAACAAGCTGGAAGGCTTCGCCAGTTTTTACGGTGCCGATTTCTACGGCCTACCTCGCAACACGGCCAAGGTCAGCCTGCAAAAGAGCGAATGGCAAGTGCCGGATTCCCTGGCCTTCGGCGAGCAGCGGCTGGTGCCGCTCAGGGCGGGGGAAAAGTTGAAGTGGAAGTTGGTGGCGTAGACCTGCGCTGATCCCGGTATCCGCTGGATGGGGTGCGTCGGTCGCACCGCCCCTCGCTGCTAACGTAGTATCATTAGCTCACCCTATCCCCGGAGGCCGGCCATGGAAAATCCACAGTATCTGCGTCTGCAACCCAGCAAGGCCGTGGTAGCCCGGATGGCGGCCACCATCTTCGCCGGTTTCGTGCAGCAGGGCCAGTTGCGCGAGGACAATGAGGGCGATCTGGTGGAACGCTCGGTGGTCCTTGCGATCAAGCTGGCGAACCGCACCGAGGCGCTGGTGACTACCGACGAGGAATTCACCCCGCAGGATACCGGCTCTTCTTTCCTGGTAGGCTGAGCGGACCCGGCAGATGACACTTTCCGCATACCTCAATGCACCGCCCCACGTGGGCGAGCGCGTGTTCGTCCACCCCTCGGCCCAGGTCATCGGCGAGGTGACGCTGGGCGAGGACAGCTCGGTATGGTGCAATGCGGTGCTGCGCGGGGACGTGAACCGCATCGTGATCGGGCGCGGCAGCAACGTGCAGGACCTGAGCATCGGCCATGTGTCGCACAAGACGCCCGAGAAGCCGGAAGGTTCGCCGCTGATCGTGGGCGATTACGTGACGATAGGGCATGCGGTGATCCTGCACGGCTGCACCATAGGCAATGAATGCCTGATCGGCATGGGGAGCATCATCCTTGACGATGCGGTGATCCCGGACCGGGTGGTGATAGGCGCGGGCAGCCTGGTGACGCAGGGCAAGACGCTGGAATCCGGCATGCTCTACATGGGACGGCCGGCCAAGGCGGTGCGCGCGCTGAGCGACGAGGAACTGGCCTACCTGATGTATTCCGCGAAGCACTATATGAAACTCAAAGACGATTATCTGAAGGGAAGCGTGGCATCATGAGTTCTCCCGAATTGCAGGAAGTTACACGGGCCAAGATGAACCTGGAGACCGCGCGCATAGCCTGGCATGAGCTGCAGCGCTTTTTTGCGAGCGGTTCGGCGATCTACGTGGACCCGGCGCTGGATCTGGTGGAAGTGGCGTACCAAATCTCCGAGGATAACAAGGAGCAGGTGCTGAAGTGGATGGAGACGAGGCAGCTCGCACCAGTCACGGGCGAGCAGGCGCACGCCTGGCATGATGCGGATACCGATATGTGGGCGGTGGTGGTCAGCCCCTACGTGCTGGTTCAGCCCGTCGTCGAGCCACAGCATTAGCCCGCTGCCGCGTCGCAAGTTGCTCACGCCGTCACCTGCCCATAGGATGAAGACCCTGAAAAGCCTTTCGCTGATCCTGGTGGCCGCTTTGCTCGCCGCCTGCCAGACCACCCCCAGGCTTGAAGACGAGACGAAATACATCCGCCTGGCGCGGGTGGTGGACGTGCACGTCTATACCGATGAAGAGCGGCGGGAAGCGGCCCGTGCCGAGCGGCGCGAAAGCCATACCAGCGTGGGCCTGGGCGTGGGCTTCGGTTTCGGCATCGGCTCGGGGGGCGGCAGCTTCGGCGGGGTCAGCATAGGCGTGCCGATCAACGTGGAAGGAAGCGGTTCCCGGGATCTGCCGCCGCTGGTTTCCAGGGGGGCGAACCGCTATACCGTGCGGCCGCTGGGCTCGCAGGCCAGGGTGGAAATAAACAGCTACGGCACGTTCAAGGTAGGCGAATGTGTGAAGCTGTTTTCCGGCCACCCCAGGGAATACGACCGGCTGTTTCCCATGAAGCCGGGCGAGTCGTGCTAGTGGCCGCAGGCACCCGCTGCGCCGGATGACAAAGCGGCGGGGCGCCCATAGGGCGCCCCGCCGCTGAACGTGTCGCGCGACGGCGCTGGCGGGTCAGCCAACACCGTGTTACCGACAGCGCGGAAGCGGAATCAGTTCACGCCCAGCAGCTCGACGTCAAACACCAGGGTCGCGTTGGGCGGAATCACGCCGCCCGCGCCACGCGCGCCATAGCCCAGCTGCGGCGGAATGATCAGCGTGCGCTGCCCGCCCACCTTCATGCCGGCCACGCCTTCATCCCAGCCCTTGATGACCATGCCCTGGCCCAAGCCAAACACAAAGGGCTCGCCGCGGTCGCGGGAGCTGTCGAACTTGGCGCCCTTGTGGTCCGGGGCTTTCTCGTCGTACAGCCAGCCGGTGTAGTGCACGGTCACTTGCTTGCCAGCCACGGCTTCGGCGCCGGTGCCCACTTTGATGTCTTTCTTGATGAGTTCAGTCACGTTGCTATTCTCCGTTGATTGAGTCGGGGTTGATTGGGCCGAGGTTGATGCTGCGGAAGAGGTGGCAGGCGGCGTACCCTCCTCGGAACAGGCGCTCAGCAGCAGGCCCGCAGACAGCAGCACGGCCAGCGCCGGATAAATAACGGGCTTCATTTACGTCTCCTTCTGGGTTAGTAGTTCAACACCGGCGCGAGCCAGCGCTCGGCCTCTTCCATGCTGATGCCCTTGCGCTTCGCGTAGTCCTCCACCTGATCGCGGTCGACCTTGCCGGTGGCGAAGTATTTGGCCTGGGGGTGGGAGAAATAGAAGCCGCTTACCGCCGCGGTAGGCAGCATGGCAAAGCTTTCGGTAAGGGTGATGCCGGCATTCTCAGGCGCCTGCAGCAGCTCGAACAGCGGGCCCTTTTCGGTGTGGTCCGGGCAGGCGGGGTAGCCGGGTGCAGGGCGTATGCCCTGGTATTTCTCGGCAATCAGCGCCTCGTTGTCCAGGCCTTCGTCGGCCGCATAGCCCCAGAATTCGCGCCGCACGCGCAGGTGCAAATGTTCCGCGAAGGCTTCGGCCAGGCGGTCGGCCAGCGCCTGCAACATTATCGCGCTTCCATCGTCGAGGTCTTTCTCGAATTCCTTCAGCTTCTTTTCAATGCCGATGCCGGTGGTGACAGCGAATGCGCCTATGTAATCGGCAACGCCACTCTCCTTGGGCGCGATGTAGTCACCCAGGCAGAAGTTGGGGATGTCGTCCGGCTTCTTGGTCTGCTGGCGCAGGTTGTGCCAGGTCATGGCCACGTCCTTGCGCGTTTCATCCGTGTATATTTCGATGTCGTCGCCGTTGACGGAGTTTGCCGGGAACAGGCCGAATACCGCGTTCGCCGTGAGCCATTTTTCCTTGATTAATTTATTCAGCATGGCCCGCGCTTCATCGTACGTCTTGCGCGCGACCTCACCGACCACCTCGTCCTCGAATATCTTCGGGTAGCGCCCCGCGAGTTCCCATGCGTGGAAGAAGGGCGACCAGTCGATGAAATCGACGAGCGCTTCCAGGGGATAATCCGCCAGCTTGTATACGCCGCTCATTTTCGGCACCGGCGGCACATAGGCCTTCCAGTCTGTTTTCACTCCATGGGCGCGCGCCTCAAGCAAGGGGACATGCTGGGCCTTGCCCTGCTTGCCCGCGTGCTGTTCGCGCGCCTTGGCATAGTCGGCCTTGACGCCGGCGACATAGTCCGCGCGCAGGGTATGCGACAGCAAATTGCTGCAGACGCCCACCGCGCGCGAGGCATCCGGCACGTAGATTACGGTGCCGCTGGGATAGTTCGGGTCGATCTTGACCGCCGTATGCATGCGCGAGGTAGTGGCGCCGCCAATCAGCAGGGGAATCTTGAAGCCCTGGCGCTCCATCTCCTTGGCGACATGGGCCATCTCCTCGAGCGATGGGGTGATGAGCCCGGACAGGCCGATGATGTCGGCGTTATGTTCGCGCGCGGTTTTCAGTATGTCTTCGCACGGGATCATCACGCCCATGTTCACCACGTCGAAGTTGTTGCACTGCAGCACCACGGTGACGATGTTCTTGCCGATGTCGTGCACGTCGCCTTTCACCGTCGCCATCACGATGCGGCCCTTGGACTGGGTGTTGCCCGATTTGGCCTTTTCCGCCTCGATGTAGGGCACGAGGTGAGCCACGGCCTGCTTCATCACGCGCGCGGATTTCACCACCTGCGGCAGAAACATTTTGCCTGCGCCGAACAGATCGCCGACCACGTTCATGCCGGTCATCAACGGGCCTTCGATGACGTCCACCGGCTGCGCGGCCGCAAGGCGCGCTTCCTCGGTGTCCTCGATGATGTAGGTGGTGATGCCGCGCACCAGCGCGTGGGTGAGGCGTTCCTGCACCGTGCCTTTGCGCCATTCCAGGTCTTCCACCTGGGTCTTGCCGCCGCCTTTCACCGTTTCGGCCAGCTTCACCAGCCGTTCGCCCGCTTCCGGGTCGCGGTTGAGCACCACATCTTCCACCGCTTCGCGCAGGTCCTTGGGAATCTCCTCGTACACGCCAAGCTGACCGGCGTTGACGATGCCCATGCTCATGCCGGCCTGCACCGCGTGGTACAGGAACACGGTGTGGATCGCCTCGCGCACCGGCTCGTTGCCGCGGAAGGAAAAGGAGACGTTGGACACGCCGCCGCTCACCTTGGCGTAAGGCAGATTCTTGCGTATCCAGTGCGTGGCCTCGATGAAGTCCACCGCGTAGTTGTTGTGCTCCTCGATGCCTGTCGCGATAGCGAAGATATTCGGGTCGAAGATGATGTCTTCCGGCAGGAAGCCGACCTTGTTCACGAGGATGTCGTAGCTGCGCTGGCAGATTTCGGTCTTGCGCTGATAGGTGTCGGCCTGGCCCTTTTCGTCGAAGGCCATCACCACCGCCGCCGCGCCGTAGCGGCGCACCAGGGTGGCGTATTTGATGAAATTCTCCTCGCCTTCCTTGAGCGAGATCGAATTCACGATGGACTTGCCCTGCACGCACTTGAGCCCGGCCTCGATGATCTCCCACTTGGAGGAATCTATCATCACCGGCACTTTCGCGATGTCGGTTTCGGACGCGATCAGGCTGAGGAAGCGCTTCATCGCGGCCACGCCGTCCAGCATGGCCTCGTCCATGTTGATGTCTATGACCTGGGCGCCGTTTTCCACCTGCTGCTTGCAGATCTCCAGCGCTTCCTCGTACTGGCCTTCGAGGATCAGGCGCTTGAACTTGGCGGAGCCGGTGACATTGGCGCGCTCACCGACGTTGACGAAGAGCGAGTCCTCGTTGATGTTGAACGGCTCCAGGCCCGACAGGCGGCAGGCGTGCGGAATGTCCGGTATCCGGCGCGGTGCGATGTCCTTCACCACTTCGGCGATCGCGCGGATGAAGTCGGGCGAGGTGCCGCAACAGCCGCCGATGATGTTGAGGAAGCCGCTCTGCGCCCATTCCCTGATGTGGCCGGACATGTTCTGCGGCGTGTCGTCGTAGCCGGTGGGGGCGAGGGGATTGGGCAGGCCAGCGTTGGGGTGGGCGCTGACGTAGCAGTTCGCCACGCGCGCCATCTCGGCCACATACTGGCGCAGCTCTTCCGCGCCTAGCGCGCAGTTCAGGCCCATGGACAGCGGCCGGGCATGCGCCAGCGAATTGTAGAAGGCCTCGGTGGTCTGGCCGGTCAGGGTGCGCCCGGATTTGTCGGTGATGGTGCCCGAGATCATGATGGGCAGAGTTTTTCCGCGCGCCTCGAACACCTGCTGCACGGCAAATACCGCCGCCTTTGCGTTCAGGGTGTCGAACACCGTCTCGATCAGGACCAGGTCGGCGCCGCCGTCCATCAGCCCGCGCGTGGCCTCGGCATAGTCGGCGACCAGCGCGTCGAAGGTGATGTTGCGCGCCGCCGGGTCATTCACGTCCGGCGAGATGGTCGCCGTCTTGTCGGTGGGCCCCAGCACGCCGGCGACGAAACGCGGCTGGCCGGGCCTGGAGAATTTGTCGCAGGCCTCGCGCGCCAGGCGCGCGCCGGCAACGTTCAGCTCGTAGCACAGCGCCTCCATGCCGTAGGCATGCAGGGTGGTGGCATTCGCACCAAAGGTGTTGGTTTCGATGATGTCGGCGCCCGCGTCCAGGTATTCGATGTGTATGCCCTGGATGATATCGGGCCTGGTCAGCACCAGCAGGTCGTTGTTGCCCTTGAGGTCCTTGTGCCAGTCGGCAAAGCGCGCGCCGCGGTAGTCCGCCTCGGTCAGTTTGTGACGCTGGATCATGGTGCCCATCGCGCCATCCAGGATGAGGATGCGCTGCTTGAGGAGGGCTACAATGGGATGGGGTCGGGTGCTCATGGTCCGCAGGATTTCGTGCCGGAACGGGATTTTAGCACGAGTGGGCCGCTGGTCACGCCGTGGCGCAGGGCGCTCAGGCGGCGGCGCGTTGCGCGCGGCGCTGCTGGATGCGCGTGGCGAATGACCCCATGATGCGGCGATACAATTCGTCGCCCAGCACGGCGTCCTCGTTGCCCGCGTCGATATTGGGGTTGTCGTTGATTTCGATCACGTAGAGCTGCGCGCCGGCCTGCTTGATGTCCACGCCGTACAGGCCGTCGCCAATCAGGTTCGCGCTCCGCAGTGCCAGGCGCAGCGCCTCTTGCGGCGCCTCCTCCGGCGCCAGGGTGATGGTCGCGCCCTCCTCGTACGAGCCGTCATCCGCGTGGCGGATGATCTGCCAGTAGCCGGGCACCATGTGATACTGGCAGACAAACAGTACCTGGCGGTCGAGTATGCCGATACGCCAGTCAAAGGGGGTGGGCAAATACTGCTGAGCGACCAGCATCTTGGACAGGCCGAACAGGCGCTTCAGCTCCTGCTGCATTTCCGCCTCGGTGTCCACCTTGACCACGCCGCGCGAGAACGAACTGTCCGGCAGTTTGAGCACGCAGGGCAGGCCTATCGTGGGGATGATTTTCTTCAGGTTGCGGCGGTGTACCACCAGGGTGCGTGGTGCTGGTATCTTGTGGCGCGCGAATAGCTGCGCCTGGAGGGCCTTGTTGTTGCACTTGAGGATGGAATTGGGGTCGTCTATCACCACCATGCCCTCCTCTGCGGCGCGGGTGGAAAACAGGTAGCTGTAATGGTTGGTGTAGGTGGTGTCACGGATGAACAGGGCATCGAACTGCGGCACGCGCTCCAAGTCGTCCGGAGAGATCAGCTCGGCACGCAGGCCGACCGCGGCGGCGGCCTGCAGGAATTTCTGCATGGCGGACGGATTGGACGGCGGCTCCGGATTGTCCGGGTCAAACAGTATCGCCAGACGATACGGTTCGGCTCCGGGCGGGCTGGCGCTGCGCATGATGGCCGACCTCTGGGTGCATGCACTGGAGGCAGTGCGATGGTGTTAATTTACAGCGTTTTTGAGAGCGCTGCACAACCGCAGCGGGGCATTCGCGATACGGCGCTGGAATGCAAGGGCTGGAGGGGGCGGAAGTGCCCGGAAGACCTGCGACATAGGTAT
>Ga0075276_10000171_pt1 | contig 19405 bp, 13 predicted proteins | sample SF_Rice_5C_80N_4_FD_69770 | JGI IMG/M metagenome (GOLD analysis project Ga0075276, IMG submission 69770) | Rice paddy soil microbial communities from Twitchell Island, California, USA - SF_Rice_5C_80N_405 | ecosystem: Environmental > Terrestrial > Soil > Paddy field/soil | place: USA: Twitchell... | reverse complement strand
CTTGACCGGCGCGACCCCGCCCGAGTCCGTAGTCGCCCTGCCCACGCGCGACGTCCTTCCCTTCCAGAATCTCTCGCCCCACCCGGAAATCCAGGAAGCCCGGGCCACCGCGCTGTGGAAAATCTCCACCGGGACAGCTTCCATCGTGGTCGCCCCGGTTGCTTCCACCGCCATTCGCTTGCGCGCGCCCGAGTTCTACACCGAGCTGGCACGAGTGCTGCGGCGAGGCGAAACCGTGGATGTGGAAACTCTTACCCGGCACCTGAACACGGTGGGCTATACCGCCGCTGATGTGGTGGAGATGCCCGGCGAGTACGCCGTGCGCGGCGGCATCCTCGATATTTATTCCCCCGAGGCCGACCGCCCCGCGCGCATTGAGCTGTTCGGCGACGAAATGGAGTCCATCCGCAAGTTCGACCCTGCCACCCAGCGCTCCTCCACGCCGCTGGACGAAGTGGTACTGCTGCCGCTGACCGAAACTCCCGCCACCGAGGAGCTGCTGGGCGCCATTCACGCCCGACTCTCCGGACGGCGCGTTACGGGTACGGAAGAGGCCCTGGAAGAGGCAGCGCTGGCCGCCGGCGTCACTGTCTTTCCCGGATGGGAGTTCTACGCTCCAGTGGCCGGCGCGAATACTATGCTCTTCGATCTGCTGCCGCGCGCCGCCGTGGTGCTGGATGAGCCAGATGCGCTGGAAAGCGAATTTGAGCACTTCTGGGAGCGCTTGGGCGAAGTACACGAACGCAGCGGGATCGGCAACCTGGTTCGGCCGGAGGACCTGTACTTCGCGCCCGAGCCATGGCAACAGCACCGCGACCGCCATGCCGTGGTTGAATTGGAGCACCTGGGCATTACTCGGCTCGGCGAGGAGCAACTGGCGCTAAGCTCGCAACCCACCACGCGGTTCCACGGCTCCGTCCCCGCGATGGTGGAAGAAGTGCAGAAGCTCACAGCCGAAGGGAAGCACGTGCTCTTTGCCGCCGCCAACACCGGCGAACTGGAGCGGCTGGCGGACATCTTTACCGAGTACAACGTTGCTTACCGCCTGGGCAGCCCGGTGCGGCCCGGCGGCGAGAGCTACGCCGACGAGACCGCCTACTTCGCTGGTGAGGTCTATGCCACTACCGTAGTCAAAGCTTACCTGCCCGATGGCGTGCTGCTGCCCGACGCCTCCCTGGTCCTCTTCGGCTCGCGCGACCTGTTCGATGAGTCCGAGGCCGTGGTCACGCGCCCACAGCGGCCCCGATCCAAGACTTCCACTTTCCTCTCCGATTTCCGCGATCTGGCCGTGGGCGACTACGTGGTCCATGTGGAGCACGGCATCGGCATCTACCAGGGCCTGAAGGAAATGGTTCAGCAGGACGGCAAGGCTGAATTCATGCTGCTGGAGTATGCGGAGGGCGCCAAGCTCTATGTGCCGCTCACCCGCCTCGACCTGGTACAGAAATATCGCTCGGCGGAAGGCGCCAAGCCGGCGCTCAGCCGCCTGGGCACCGCTACCTGGGCCAAAACCAAGGCGCGGGTCAAAAAGGCCATGCAGGACATGGCCGACGAACTGCTTAAGCTCTATGCCGAGCGCAAGACGGTGGAAGGCCACCCTTTCCCCAGCGATAACGAGTGGCAGCGCGAATTCGAAGATGCCTTCGAGTTCCAGGAAACTGAAGATCAGGAGCTGGCCATCTCCGACGTCAAACGCGACATGGAAGTGCAGCAGCCCATGGACCGGCTGCTGTGCGGCGACGTCGGCTACGGCAAAACCGAAGTCGCCATGCGCGCCGCCTTCAAGGCGGTCACCGACAATCACCAGGCGGCGGTGCTCGCGCCCACCACCGTGCTGGCTTTCCAGCACTATGAGACTTTCAAGTCGCGCTTTGCCGCCTTCCCCGTCACCATCGAGATGATCAGCCGCTTTCGCACCGCTAAGCAGCAGAAAGAAATCCTGCAGCGAGTGGAGGCGGGCAAGGTGGACATCCTGATCGGCACCCATCGTCTGCTCTCCAAGGACGTGAAGTTCGCCAACCTCGGCCTGCTCATCGTGGATGAGGAGCAGCGCTTTGGCGTGCGCCACAAGGAGCGCCTGAAGCAGATGCGCAAGGATGTGGACGTGCTCACCATGTCGGCCACGCCCATTCCGCGCACCCTGCACATGTCGCTGGTCGGCCTGCGCGACATGAGCGTGATCGAAACCCCGCCCCGCGACCGCATCGCCATTCAGACCGTGGTCGCCGCCTGGGACGAGAAGCTGATCAAATCGGCCATCGAGCAGGAACTGGAGCGCGGCGGCCAGGTCTACTTCGTGCACAACCGCGTGGACAGCATCTTCGAAATCGCCGCCAAGATTCAGGAACTGGTGCCGCCGGCGCGCATCATGATGGGCCACGGACAAATGGCCGAGCGCGAACTGGAAAAGGTGATGCTCAAGTTCATGCATCACGAGGCCGATGTGCTGGTGGCTACCACCATCATCGAAAACGGGCTGGACATTCCCCTGTGCAACACCATCGTCATTAACCGGGCCGACCGCTACGGGCTCTCCGAGCTCTACCAGCTGCGCGGGCGCGTGGGACGATCCAACCGGCGTGCCTACGCTTACCTGTTGCTGCCGGCGGAACTGGAGCTGACGCCGCTGGCCCGCCGCCGCCTGGCCGCGCTCAAGGAATTTTCCGACCTGGGCGCCGGTTTCAAAATTGCCGCGCTTGACCTGGAACTGCGTGGCGCCGGCAACATGCTGGGCGGCGAGCAGAGCGGCCACATCGAGGCGGTGGGCTTCGAGCTCTACACCTCCATGCTGGAGCGCGCCGTCCGCGAACTGAAGGGCGAGGTGGCCGCGGAAGAAGTGGAGGCGCAGCTCAACCTCGGCCTCAATATCCGTATTCCCGCCGAGTACATTGCCGAAGAGAACCAGCGCCTGCGAATGTACAAACGCATCGCCGGGGTGGAGAACGAATCCCAGCTGGCCGATGTGCGCGGCGAGCTGCAAGACCGCTACGGCGAGCCTCCCCAGCCGGTGCGCAACCTGCTCGACTATGCCACCCTGCGGCTGCTGTGCAACCACGTGGGCGTCACCCGAGTGGAGCGCAAGCGCGACCTGGTGAGCGTCAACTTCACGCAGAACGCCGCGGTCGAACCGGAAAAGCTGGCCCGCTTCGTTTCTACCCAGCATGGGGCGCAATTCAGCCCTGGTGGAACCCTGAAATTTTTTGTCAAGGGCGCCCAACCGGAAGAGATCCTCGCCCGCATTCGCGGCGTGCTCGAGGAACTGACTGGTGCGGCGTCCGCAGCTGGCGCGGCAGAGACCCCCCACCCGACAGTGTCATCCTGAGTCCGTATGCGGCATACCAACCCGCATACGGACGAAGGACCTGCTTCTTTTCTTGAGTACGGCAAGCCGCGTTGAGAAGCAGGTCCTTCGCTCGGGTCGGGGATTGTATTCCACCTCTCGCTCAGGATGACAACATGAGTTACACCATGATTGCCGAGGCGAGAGGCGATATCCGAACTTTGAAACTAATAAAACTTTGCAGACTGCGAGACCTCGCAACCCCGCAGCCTGCCGGCTTCCCTTCCCCTGTGATACCTTTACACCTTCGCGCGAGGGGCGTCGCCGCCGTGGGCAAACCAGTCACTAGTTTTCAGCTTCTTACGTTACTTGCTGTTCTTTTCTTCGTCATGAGCGCCAACTTGTCCGCCCAGAATCCGCCTCCCACCGTGTCGGCCCCCGCTTTCGACGCGCACTATGACCAGTTGGTGGACCAGTACTTCGATGGTTATTTCAAGATCCACGCCACCGAAGGCACCAGCGCCGGCTTCCACCAGTACGATTCGCAATTGGAAGACTTTTCCCGCGCCGGACTGGACCGCGACCTGGCCTTCCTCAAGGAATACCAGCAGAAATTTGCCGCCCTTCATCCCCCTTCACGTCCCACAGCGGCCGCGGATCTGGAGTTTCTGCGCAGCAGCATCGCCGGCCAGTTGCTCGATTTGGAAAACATTCGCATGTGGGAGAAGGACCCGGACCTGTATTCCAGCTTCATCAGCGCCAGCGCCTTCACCATCATGAGCCGCAATTATGCGCCCCAGGCGGAGCGTCTGCGCGCGCTGGTGGCGCGCGAGCGGCAGATGCCCCGGGCCTTTGACGCCGCCCGGCATAACCTCAAAAACCCACCCCGGGTTTACACCGAAGTGGCGCTGGAGCAGGTGCCCGGAATCATCGGCTTCTTTCAAAACGACGTACCAGCGGCATTTTCCCAAGTCAAAGACCAGCAACTACTCAGCGAGTTCCATGGCGCCAACCAGGCGGTGATCACCGCTTTAGAGCATTACCAGAACTTCCTCAAACAAGACCTGCTGCCGGTTTCGCACGGTGATTTCCGCATCGGCGCGGAGAATTACCGCAAGAAGTTGCTGTACGACGAGATGGTGGACCTCCCACTGGATCATCTGCTGGAAATCGGCATGGCTGACCTGCATCGCAACCAGCAGGCGCTGAAGAAGACGGCCGCTGAAATTGATTCCCGTCGTACGCCGCAGCAGATCATGCAGCAGATGGAGAAAGACCATCCCGCGTCCGGTCAGTTGCTGGATAGTTTTCGCGGCGTGCTGGGCGGCCTCAAGTCGTACATCATCGCGCACCGCATCGTGAGCATCCCTTCGCCGGTGCTGCCCATCGTGGAGGAGACGCCGCCCTTCGCCCGCGCTCTCACCTCGGCTTCCATGGATACGCCCGGCGCCTACGAAAACAAAGCCAAGGAGGCCTACTTCAACGTAACTTTGCCCGAGCCCACCTGGCCGGAGCAGCGCCGCCAGGAATTCATGGAAAGTTTTAACCGGGGCACGATTATCAGCACTGCCGTGCACGAGGTTTATCCCGGGCATTACACCCAGTTCCTGTGGGTACAGCAGGCACCCTCAAAAGTCCGCAAGCTGATGTACAGCAACTCCAACGCCGAAGGCTGGGCGCATTACTGCGAGCAGATGATGCTGGATGAAGGCTACGGGCGCACTCCGGGCGTGCCCCTGAACAAGGACACCGCTTTTCTGCAACTGCGCCTGGGGCAACTGCAGGATGCTTTGCTGCGCGATGCCCGCTATATCGTGGGCATTGAAATGCACACCGGCAGAATGACGTTCGAGCAGGGAGTGGAGTTTTTCCTCAAAGAGGGTTATCAGACCCGGCCCGTGGCGGAGATGGAAACCAAGCGCGGCACATCTGATCCCACTTATCTGGTCTATACCCTGGGCAAGCTGGAGATTATGAAGCTGCGTGACGACTACAAGAAGATGAAGGGCACGAGCTTCAACCTGCAGGAATTTCACGACCAGTTCATGAAGCAGGGCGGGGTGCCGGTAAAATTAATTCGCAAGGCCATGCTGGGCAACGACTCGCCGGTGTTGTAAAAGCAGCAATTGCCAGTTAGCACTTAGCATTTAGCCAGTGAAGATTTGCGGCGCTTCTGCACGTTCTTTGATTGGCATCGGCGATGGTAGAACGTAACTCGTGACGTCTCGCCTTCGCGGTGAGGCGCGAACCTTGACGGGCTAAATGCTAATTGCCAGCTGCAAATTGCCGATTTTATGAAAAAACGCGTTCGCAAAGCCGTTTTTCCCGCTGCCGGATTGGGCACGCGCTTCCTTCCCGCCACCAAGGCGCAACCCAAGGAGATGCTGCCCCTGGTGGACAAGCCCATTATCCAGTACGGGGTGGAAGAGGCCCTGGCAGCGGGCTGCGACCAGATCATCATGATCACGGGCCGCGGCAAGACGGCCATTGAGGACCACTTCGACGTCAGCTATGAGCTGGAGAAGATGCTGGAGGAGCGCAACAAGACCGAATTGCTCACTGTCGTGCGCCAGATTTCCGACATGATTCACGTTGCTTACGTGCGCCAGAAGGAAGCCATGGGCCTGGGCCACGCCGTGCTCATGGCGCGTGAACTGGTGGGCGACGAGCCTTTCGCCGTGCTTTTGGCCGATGACATTATGGACTCTGAGGTGCCCTGTCTGAAACAGATGATTGACGTCTTCGATGAAACCCAGTCCTCGGTGCTGGCCACCCAGGTGATCGAAGGCCCGGCGATTTCCTCCTACGGAGTGCTCGATTCCAAGCCCGCCGACGGCCGCTTCGGCGGGCGCCTCTACGAGGTCACCAACCTGGTGGAAAAGCCCCGGCCTCAGGACGCTCCTTCCAACCTGGCCATTATCGGCCGCTACATTCTCACCCCGGCTATCTTTGAGAACCTGGCTCGTACTCCGCTAGGCACCGGAGGCGAGTTGCAGCTCACTGATGGCCTGAAGCTGCTGCTCCGCCAGGAAAAAATTTACGGCTACGTGGCGCAAGGCAAACGCCACGATACAGGAGACAAGCTGGGCTTCCTCAAAGCCACCGTGGAATTTGCTCTTAAGCGTTCCGACCTGGGCGATGAATTCCGCGCCTGGCTGAAGCAGCTGGAATTGTGAAGTTCGGCGCCATACTGAGGGTCAGACCCGAAGCATCTCGCGTGCACTGCTGTGTCCGGCCTATTTGCACGCAATCGTCAATCGAAATACGTCAATCGTCAATTTTTCGTGACCACCGGCTTTCCGTGTAATCTCTACCAGTATGGCTCGCGTCAAGATACTGTTTTGCATCCTGCTCGCCGTGACGGCCTGCGCCCAGACCATCGAAATTGCTCATCCTGCTCCCAACTTTCCCGCCGACGTGGACTGGATTGACCAGGGCGCCCACGTTCCCCACAGCCTCAAGGGCTACCGGGGACACGTGCTGCTGATTGATTTCTGGGAGTACACCTGCATCAACTGCATTCGCGACTTTGCCGTGGTCAAGCGCTGGTACGCCAAGTATCACCAGTTTGGTTTCGATGTAATCGGAGTCCATTACGGGGAGTTCGCCATCGGTCACAACAGCGATAACGTGCGCCGCGCCGCCAAGCGCTTTCGCCTGCCCTGGCCGGTAGTTTCGGACGTGCACGGCAGTATCTGGAACGCTTACGGCTCTCAGGTCTGGCCCAACCGCTATCTCATCAATCAGAGCGGCAATATCGTGATGCAGGTGGAAGGCGAGGGCAACAATCTGCCCATGGAGAAGAGGATCCGCGAGTTGCTGGCCAAAGATCACCCAGAGGTTATGAAGGTGCCGCCGGATCCACCAGAAGAAACTTTCGCCCCGCAGTGCGGCCGGACAACGGATGAGACTTATGTCGGCCAGTGGTTTGGGCGGGGGGCGCTGGAGAATGCCCAGGGCTATCATCCGGATCGGACCACGGACTTCCACGCCGCACGTGCTCCCAGTGATGGCGGGGTAATCCTGGCGGGCAAGTGGCGCACGGAAACCGATGGCGTGATTGCGGAAGCTCCGGATGTCAGCGCCAACTTGCGCTACCATGCGCGCTCGCTCTATGCCGTGCTCAGCACCGGCAATCCCAAAAAACCGGTGCGGCTCTACCTGGAGCAGGATGGCAAGCCGCTGGACAAATCCAATGCCGGAGTGGACGTCAAATTCGACAGCAAGGGTTCGTACATTGAGGTCAGCGAGCCGCGCATGTATTACCTGGTAAAGAATCCCCAATCCGGCTCGCACATCATCCGCCTGATCCCGGATGCCCCCGGCTTCGACCTGCACTCGTTTACATATGGGAACAACTGCCAGCAGAACTTCGATCAGCTGTGACTGCGTAAACTAACCACAGAGGACGCAGAGTTCACAAAGGAAATCATTGAGTGATGTTGAATCTCAGACGCTCGGTGAGGGCCCTTTCGCTCTGAAGCAAACGAGCAGCAGTTCCTGATCGCTTTCAACCTTGGATGATACATATTCCTCCCTGTGCTCTCTGTGTTCTCTGTGGCTGAGATCAGGGTTTAACAGAGATGAGCGGCTGGGTGCGGGGCAGGACTTCGCCAATTTCCGCCGCGGGCACTCCCTTGCGTTTCAGTTCCCGGGCAAGATGGTCCGCGTCCGCGGCGGCGACTGAGATAAGCAGGCCGCCCGCGGTCTGCGGGTCAAAGAGCAGAGTTTTCGTTTCTTCACTGATTCCAGCGGTGAACTCCACCGCACATTCGGCGAACTCGCGGTTGGCCTTGAGTCCTCCTGGGATGTAGCCGGCACCCGCGCATTCCACAGCGCCTTCCAGCAGGGGCACTCGCCCGGCATGTAGACGAAGGCTCACATCGCTGGCCAGGGCCAGTTCTCGCGCATGGCCGATCAACCCAAAGCCGGTGATGTCCGTCATCCCGTGCACTTCATAGCCCGATACCTGTGTAGGGACAGCCGCCTTCGCCCGGGGTCCCCGGCCCGCCCGGTTTTGGCGTGCTGGGGTGGTTGCCTGTCCGGGCGAGCGCAGCTCGCCTGGTCTGCGTGTGATGACTTCCGCCGCCGTCTTGTTCAGCAACGTCATGGACCGCACCGCCGCCTCAATCCACTCTGGCCTGGCTTTCTGCTTCTTGATGGCGGTGGAGATCACGCCCGTGCCCAGCGCCTTGGTAAGCAGCAGGCGGTCGCCGGCCTGTGCCCCGCCGTTGGCCAGCACTCTTTGCGGGTGGATCAGGCCTGTGACCGAGTAGCCGAACTTCAGCTCATCGTCACGAATACTGTGCCCGCCGATTATCGTGCACCCCGCCTCCATCATCTTGGAAAGACCGCCGGCCAGAATGCGCTCCAAGATTTCCATGTCACCTTTCTCCGGGAAGCAGACCAGGGCGAGAGCAGTGCGGGGCCGGCCACCCATGGCGTAAACGTCGCTCAGGGAGTTGACGGCGGCGATTTGCCCGAAGGTGTAGGGGTCGTCCACCACCGGCGTGAAGAAGTCCACCGTCTGCACTAAGGCGGTATCAGGGGCGATTTGGTACACGCCGGCGTCGTCGGCTTTGTCAAAGCCGACCAGCACGTTCGCGTCCTGTTGCCGGGCTAATTTCCCAAGCACCGCGTCCAGCGCCGCCGGACTCAGCTTGGAAGCTCAACCCGCGGCTTTGACCGTTTCGGTGAGCCGCACGGCCTTGATTTCGGGCATGGGGGTATTGTAGCAACCAGCACTCAGCTGTCTGCATTTAGCCAATTCAGGCGTCATGCTGAGGACGTTTAGGCCCGAAATCTCGTGTGCACCAGCACATTGTCCTCGCTGCGCAAGATCGTGGTGGCTGAAGCCACTCAGAATGACTCCGGCACCGGGATTCGGGGCTGAATGCTGAGTGCTATTTCGTCGCCACGTCCACGATCTTCAGGCCGGGTGCGGCGTGGTTCCAGTCGGCGGAGATGTGCTCCAGGGTGAGCCGGACGGGACGGCTCTGGCCAGGCGCAAGGGGGGCAGCGCTCAGGTCCACCACGTCGGTATAAATGCCTCCCGAAGTGCTGGTGGTGAGCACGTGCATGGGCAAGGTTTCGCGCTGCACCACCTGGCCAAGACTGTTCATGAAGGTGGCTTCCACAACGGCGCGGGTCGCGGCCTTATCCCCCGAGTTGGTAATCTTCCCATCCAGGTAGGTGACGGTTGCGCCTACAAAATTCTCGGCTGAGCTCATTTTCAAATCGGTGAGCTGAAGCTTGGAGGCATAAGCGGGAGGCCGCCTAGGCGTAACACGTCCGCTGCGCCCGATAATGGCCAGCACAGCCACCACAATCAGCACGATGGCTACGCCCAGACCGACAAATGTCCAGATGCGGCCGCTTTCGTCCTGCTGCGCCGGCTGCGGCTCTATCAGCCCACCCATGGCGGAATTGTACTCCTCAACCACATGGCCATTGATAACCGCAGCTGGCCGGAAATTCGGCCTACGCAGGTGTGAAGCCAAATTCAAATAAAAAGGCCCGGCAGCAGAACTGCCGGGCCAATCTCACCCCACCGTACCCGGTAAAAGGGGCGGTGGGGTCCCGGGATGGACACGGCCTCAACTTCACGTGTCCACGAAAAACCTTTCACGTTGCCGCTAAGGCGCGTGGGCCGTCACCGTGGTGACCTTCAGATCTGGCATTTGCTTATTCCAGCCCGCGGGATAGCGGTCAAAGTAAATGCGCACCGGGCGCGATTGGTTCGGCTTGATGGGAGCTTGGGTAAGATTTTGCGCTTCGGTTGCGGAGTTGCCCACCATGCCTTCCACCGGGCGCGTCTGCGTTTCCAGCACCTGCCCGTTGATGCCGTGAAATTGGGCCTGCACTTGTACCCCGGTGATGTCGGAGTTCCCGTTGTTGTAAAGCATGCCTTCCACGTAGAACGCGCTGCCCACTGTGGACGGGGTCATCTTCAAATTCGTGAGCTGGATCTGATTACCGGTGGGCTGCGCCGGAACCGCCGCGGCGTTGGGAGGCAGCTGCTTCTTGGGCGTTTGTGGCAGCCACCAGATCAGCGCTGCCAGAATGGCGGCGGCAATGATGATCGCGATCAGCGGCCAGGGAAAGCTCCGCTTAGGCGGCGTTTGCAATCTGGGATGCAGGTGTGGTCTCTTCTGCTCCGGATACTGCGGGTTTGTTGCCATCCATCAACTCCCAGGCTTAGGGAACAGCCTCAGTGAAATAAATAGCCGACGATCGGGCCGCAGGCCATAACGACTGCGCCAACGAAGCTATTGGATGTAGGCAGTAAGTCGGGGTTTGCTTCCCTGCACGCAGGGTTGTGCTGCATAGGGCGAAAACTCGGCCCAGAGGACCAGCCTTAAAAACTGAAAGCTCGAAACCCGAAACTCTACTCTCCGGCCACGGTCAAGCCATCAATGCGGATGGTCGGACACGCTACCGAGCCTCGGAATTCCAGGTCGTTGCCGATTTCGCTGATGTTGAAGAACACCTCTTTCAGGTTACCGGCCACCGTGATTTCTTCTACCGGATAGGTGAGTTCGCCTTTTGATATCCAGAGCCCGCTCGCCCCGCGCGAGTAGTCGCCGGTGACCATGTTCACGCCGAAACCGAGAAACTCGGTGACATACAAACCTTCTTCAATATCGGCCAGCATCTGCTTGGGCGAGCGGCTGCCCGGCTGCAGAAAGAAGTTGCCTGGACCGATGCCGGGGTTTCCGGCCAACCCGCGGGCGGCATTGCCCGTGGTTTGCAGGCTGAGTTTCTTGGCGGTGTAAGTGTTCAGCAGGTAAGAATTCAGAATTCCGCGGTCAATTACCACGGTGCGCCGCGTAGGCACGCCTTCGCCGTCAAAGGGGCTGGTTCCGAAGCCGCCGGGCATGGTGCCGTCGTCCACGATAGTTACATTGTCCCCGGCTACTTGCTGCCCCAGCTTGCCGGCCAGAAATGAAGCGCCGCGGTAAACAGAATCGCCGTTCACGCCTTCAAAAATGTGGTCCAACATGGAGCGCGACACCATGGGATCGAGCACCACTGGTACTTTGGCGGTGCGAGCCTTGCGGGCTCCCAAGCGGCGCAGTGTGCGCTCGGCGGCGATGCGCCCCACCTGCTCCGGAGATTCCAGCCGGCTCAGGCTGCGGGCCACCGAATACCAGTAGTCGCGCTGCATGGCGCCATCGTCCGCCTGGGCGATGGGCACCGCCGCCACCGAGCAGTAAGAACGCTTGTATTCACCCACAAAGCCGTGCGAATTGGCCAGTACCTTGCGCCCGGTGGCTGCGTCGAAAGAACCGCCTTCCGAGTTGCGGATGCGGGCATCCACATCCATGGCCGCTTTCTCGCAGCGCCGCGCATAGGCGATGCGTTCTTCGGTCGGCAGTGAGAACACGTCTTCGTAATAGAGGTCGAGGTCTCCGTCTATTGCCCCGAGCTGTCCCGGCTCCGGAATTCCCGCGTAGGGATCTTCCGAGGTAACTCGCGCCAGTTGCAGCGCCGATTTCACCATGTGGTCGAGCGCCTGTGGGGAAAAATCGCTGCTGTAGGTGCTGGCCGCGCGTTGGCCGAAGAAAATGCGCACGCCAATGGCACGCGAGCCCGATTCCTTGAGCGTTTCCACCTGGCCCAGGCGCACCACGGTGGCGAACTCAGTGCCTTCCCGCACAACCGCTTCGGCGGCCGTAGCGCCGCCCGCCATAGCCCGGCGGACAACATCGGTGGCAATCTCTTTGAGTTCAGCTTTTTCAGCAGTTGTGATGGTAGGTTGTGAAATCATCTGTCCTTTTTTTTGGCGCGTGCGCCTCGCCCTCGAGTTGCGTCCAACTTGTTTTTACGCCGCTTTCGCTCCGGTAAACCGGTCCCGGCTCTCCACGATCGCTCGCCGCGCCTCGTTATCGTCGTGCCAGGCGATTGCCTTGGTGCGCTTCCCTTCCAGGTCCTTGTAAATCGAAAAAAAGTGCTCGACCTCGCGCAAAATGTGACTGTAAATATCGGTGTAGTTGCACACCTCGGTGTAACGCGGATCGTTGTTGACCACCGCCAGCACCTTCTCATCGCGCACGCCCTGGTCCAGCATCTCCAGCACGCCGACGGGCCGCACCTCGATCAGGCATCCGGGAAAGCTGGCGTTGTCTACTAGTACCAGGACGTCCAGGGGATCTCCATCCGAGGCCAGCGTGTTGGGAATAAAACCGTAATCGCCGGGGTAATGCACGGGCGAGTAGAGGGTGCGATCCAGGCGAAAAACGTGCAGTGTCTTGTCGTACTCGTACTTGTTCACCCCGCCCAGAGGAACTTCAATCACCGCGTTCACCAGATCTGGGCAGCGCTCACCAATCGGCAGGTGGAGGTAATCAATCATTATTATCCGTCCAAGGTCCTAAACGTCGCCTGTTATCCCGAGCGGAGCAGTCGGATTCGGACTGCGGAGTCGAAGGACCGGTACGCGGAATGCTTGGCCACTATTGCCCAGGGAGTTCTTTCGCTAGCTTTTACGCCTCTCAAAAATTCCCTGTGTCGTCCGAGCGGCACCTGGCATTTCAGGGATGTTTCGACTCGGGCATCCACCCTCGCAACGACACTCACGGGCGGTGTCGACTCCCAACTCGCTCGTTTCGAACCCACCCTGAGCGAGCGGCAGCGAGTTGAACGGACCCGCATAGCGGTGTCACTTCATGTAGTCCCTGGCCGGTTCGCGCTTCGCCGTTCCGCCCACAGTAATGCGGTCCACCTTCAGCGTGGGAATTCCTACTCCCACGGGCACCGCCTGCCCGTCTTTGCCACAGGTGCCCACGCCTTCATCCAGTTTCAGGTCATTACCCACCATGGAAACCCGGGTCAGCACATCAGGGCCGTTGCCGATCAGCGTGGTGTTGCGCAGCGGCGCGGTTATCTGCCCATCTTCGATCAGGTAGGCCTCCGAAGCCGAGAAAACGAATTTACCGTTGGTGATGTCTACCTGCCCGCCGCCAAAATTGGCCGCGTACACCCCATTCTTCACCGAGCGAATAATGTCCTGCGGATCTTCTTCGCCCGCCAGCATGTAAGTATTGGTCATGCGCGGCATGGGAATGTGCTCGTAGCTTTCGCGGCGCCCATTGCCGGTGTCGGCCATGCCCATGAGGCGGGCGGAAAGCTTGTCGCTTAAATAGCCCTTGAGCACGCCTTTTTCGATGAGCACGGTGTTTTGCGTGGGCGCGCCTTCGTCGTCCACGTTGATGGAACCGCGGCGGTTGGGCAGGGTACCGTTATCCACCACCGTGCATTTCTCGCTGGCCACTCGCTTGCCCAACAGACCGGCGAAGGCGGAAGTCTTCTTGCGATTGAAGTCGGCTTCCAGGCCGTGCCCGATAGCTTCATGCAGCAGAATGCCGGGCCAGCCCGGGCCCAGCACCACTTCCATCTCGCCGGCCGGAGCCTCACGCGCGTCCAGTTGAATGATGCTCTGGCGCGCGGCTTCCGTGGCGAAGAACTCAGGCGTTTTTTCGCCGCTGAAGAAGTCCAGGGTCACTCGCCCGCCCCCGCCATAGGTGCCGCGGGCAGAGTTCCCGTCCGATTTGGCAATGCAGGAAACGTTCATGCGCGCCAGAGGCTGGGAATCCTCGGCCAGAGTACCGTCGGAGCCGACTACCAGAATGTTACGCACCTCGTCGCCATAGCTGGCGCGAACTTCACGCACTCGAGGGTCGTATGCCCGAGCAGCACGGTCCGCCCTCATCACCAGGTCCACCTTGCTGCTGATTTCGGAGTCCGCGGTGGGCAGCGCCACCGGGTACAAGCTGCGCGGCGGCTTGCGATGTTCTCCTACCACCGGCGACTTGGCCGGCCCGCTCGCGATCAGGGCCGCGGTGTGCGCCGCGTGCAGGATCTTCTCCGGAGCCAGGTCGTCGGTATAGGCGTAACCGGTACGCTCGCCCGCCACCACCCGCACGCCGCACCCCGCGGAAATGCCCTGGGATGCCGTCTTCACCATGGATTCGTCCACCATCAGTGAGGTAGAAGTCAGATATTCGAAGTAGAGGTCGGCGTACTCGCCCCCGGCGGAGAGCGCGGCTGCCAGGTAGCGTTCCAGGTCGCGCTCAGTCATGCCGTAGCGTTCAAAGAAAAATTTGTGCTGGTCGAGGGTCACATTCATTGGATGCTCTTGGCGCGGCGGAGACGCATCTCGCTGCCACCTTCTCATTATCACACAGGATCACACCGGGCTTTGCTGCGAGCCGCCAGCCCTCATCATTCAAACTCATCTGCCATTATTCGCATTAAAAAACTCCAGACCTTATGCCCATTTTGGTCTTCTTTTCTCCGTGCTTCCGTGTCTCCGTGGCAAAACCCGCATTTGGGAGTGTCACAATTATGGTGTGGAAGCTGCCACTCTCGCCCGCACCCTGCAGCGGTATCTCGCTGACTCTCGCGACTCCGTCATCGTAGAAGATGGCGCTGTCAGCTTCGAACTGGCGCGCGCTCATTATTCTGTCTCTGCCGAGCACGGCAAGTGTGTTCTCCACCTCTGGTCGGACGAGCGCAACGCGGTGCGCCGCGTCGTGGACGCGGAAGAAAAAGGTAACGTCCTGCGTCTAGCTGTCTTGCGCTTTGGCCAATCCCGGCCTTCAAAGCTGGAAATCTGCCGCGATCCCGACCGCCGCAGCACATCCGCCAAGCAGGTCTCCCGCGCCGCCTATCAGGAGCGTTTGCGCCGAACCCTGGTCCGCCAGCTGCCGGAGCTTACCATTGCGCAGATGACCTCGGCGGTGGACCTGGAACGCTCTTTTGGGCCCGTGTATGCCCGCGGCGTGCTGCGCCGAGGGCGTTCGGCCTTTGCCTTCCTGGGAGTGAATACCGAAGAAACTCAAGCCTCGGTGGATGCCGCTCTCACCTTCGGCATCCTATGGCTCAACGCTTGCCGCGAATCGCTCACTAACCTGCAGGTCGAAGGCCTGAAGTTGCTGGCTCCAGCAGGGCGTTCGGCGGTGGTGTGCGAGCGCATGGCGCACCTCGACCGCGAGGCCGCCAAGTGGCAGCTTTATGAATTCGATGAGCGCGCGGAGGGCCTGACCCAACTCGACACCGCCGACCGCGGCAACTTGGCCACCCGTCTGGTGCACTCCTGGGACCAAGCCGCGGCCCGCCAGCGCTTCGCCGGCTCCATAGAGCGAATTGCAGGGCTTTGCCCGGAGGCGGATGTGGTCGTGCTCTCCTCGTCGGAGATTGCCTTCCGCCTGCGAGGCCTGGAGTTTGCCCGCGCCCGCGTGGCGCCTGACGGTTTTCGCAATCGTCAGGAAATCGTGTTCGGCACGGGCGCGGCGGAGACCGCTCTCAGTGACCAGAACACTGCTCAATTCCAAAGCCTGCTGCAGCAGTTGTCCCAGGTGCGCCGCTGCGACGGCCCGCGCGATCATACCTGCTGGCGCATGCATCCGGAACGCTGGCTGGAATCGCTGGCCATGAAGGATGTGAGCAGTCTCGATGAGCGTCTGGCCCCCGCTCCCGTCTATTCCCAGGTGCCGGCTTTTTCTGCCGCCGATCGCGCCATGATTGACCTGCTGGCCGCCACCCGCGAGCGCCGCCTGGCCGTCGTCGAACTGAAAGCCGAGGAGGACATCCACCTGCCGTTGCAGGGCATGGACTACTGGGCGCGCGTTCACTGGCACCATGCCCGCGGCGAATTTACCCGCTTCGGTTATTTTCCCGGCATCGAACTGGCTCCTGGTGCGCCCCTGCTCATCCTGGTGGCACCGGCCTTGCACATCCATCCCGCCACCGACGCCTTGCTGCGCTTCCTCGCCCCGGAAGTCGAGTGGACTCTGGCCGCCATTGATGAGCACTGGCGCGAGCAGGTGCGCGTGGTCTTCCGCAAGCGTGCCATCAAGCTTAGCACCGGTTCATTTGCCGCCTGAAAAAACATGGCGGAGGGAGAGGGATTCGAACCCCCGGTTTTGCCCAAAACATCCTTGATGCCGCTCAGAGTTCCGATTCCAGGACACATGTAGTTTCTAAGCAAAAACACTTTTATTCCAGTTATGACGGGTCAGGATCATCTGTCCATACCAAACCCAGCCTAGTGCCAAACATCGATTAAAACGAGTGCTCGCGGGGTTTTATCAGTGGTTTGAATCCAGCATCAGGGACGCAAAAATCGGGAAAAACGGCGAAAACCGGAAGCTCCGCGAATGACTCTCGTAGCGAAACATTTAGCTAAGCTGTGGATAGTGTACTTACGAAAATCGTTACCCACGTTTGAGCACATCGCTAGAGCACAGAGACCGAGTAGCTCAGCCCTTCGCAGGTTGACATGCCAGACAGACGCCTAGCCGGGCGGCTGCTTGAAATCCGGCGCATCTGGGTCAGGAATTTCCGTTATAGCGAAGAAGAAGGGCGGCGGGGGCAGCTCATACGGCCGCCACTGCTGGCCATCCCAAGTATTCCCACTGCATGTTGTTGCCATCAAGCAGACCGCGTTTCGGCAATTTGATGAAGAGGAGCTTACGGTGCTCGATCAGCGTGTCTTGCTCCCGCTCTCTTTCGAGTTGCATATGATGATTCCCGTTCCCATCTGCCGCCATTAGACCCTGTTTCTCCAGTATCACGTAGGACTAACGTCACACCGACTTGTGGCGTCAGCGGTGGGCCATTCAGTGAATACAAGGGTTACGTGCGGGTGGAGACGTTGCAGGGAATGGCAGCCGCCCTGGAAACCATTGCACTGCGGTTCAGCCTCTGGCTGGATAGTACGCAAAACGAGGTAATTGGACCATCACTCTGCCGACTCCTCTACAACGTGACCTTCATCTGAATGTTCCTAAGCGCTGGCCACGACGAGACAGCTGCGTTTGTGATGACTGATGATAAATAACCACTGCTGACATTAAGGAACGCTTAAGAGACCTGGGTAATATACCTAGGAGCTGTACTTGTTTCATGAGAGGTTATATGTATATCATACGAGCCCAATGAGTGTGGCATTCGAGAGCAACGGCGCACCGTGGCTTCTCTTGATCTTCAGCCTGCCCGCCAAACGCGCCAGCGAACGCGTCCAGGTGTGGCGCAAGCTGAGGCGGCACGGCGCATTGCCGCTGCGGAGCTCTGGTTACGTTCTGCCCAACAACGCCACAAACCAGGAGCGTTTTGAGTGGCTTGCAGCCGCCATCCGCAAGTACAAAGGGGAGGCTTCGGTCGTCCAGGTTCATGCGATCGACGATCTTCCTTCAGAGACCCTTGTGCAGCGGTTTGTCGAAGCCAGATCGCGCGATTACCAGTTCTTAATCCGAGAGCTGCAAAAAATTCGCCCCACATCTAAAGGCTTATCTGCCCAGGTTGCGCGCCTACACAAGCAGTTTCAGGAGATCGGAGCAATTGACTTCTTCACCAGCCCGCTTCGCGGGCGAGTTGAGACCCTACTTGACCGGTTGGACTCCGTGAATCGGCTGGCTGCAAAAAAGACCCTGCCCGGCCGCATCAAGAGAGAGTACCTGGATCGGACTTGGATGACACGACCTCGGCCCGGCATTGACAGGGTGTCTTCCGCATGGCTGATCCGGCGGTTCATTGATATTAAGGCGGCGTTCCTATTCGCCTCTGATCCCCGGCAACACCCCGAAGCCATTCCCTTCGATATGTTTCAGAATGCGGGCGGATTTGGCCACTGTGGTGAGGACTGCACGTTTGAAACGCTACGAAAAGAGTTCCGAATTCGCGACCGGCGCGTGGCGACAATCGCCCAGATCATCCACGACGCTGATTTGGCTGACGACAAATTCGGCCGTGTTGAAGGGCTTGGCTTGGATCGTGTGCTGATCGGCTGGGCGCAGCAGGGCGTATCTGATGAAGAACTTCTTCGCCGTGGCATGGAGCTCATTGCGGGCCTCTACGACTCGCTACCGGAAGGAGATCACAGATGAAATGGATCACGCGTTCAAATATCAAGGTTGACCGGGTGGCCTGCCCCCGGTTGATTCGTCGGTTTATTGATCCCGATGCAGAGTTCCTGTTCGTCCCAGAACAACAGCTTCTCCAGGCTTCAGGTGAATCATCTGCCACCCCATTCGATGCGCCACGAATTCCTGAGATCATGCTGAATCATCGCGGTGATCCCTGTACGTTCGAGGCGATCATGGAAGCCTTTCGCCTGGACGAGGCGGCGCTGCAGAGGCTCGCGTTGATCGTGCGGTCGGCCGATGTGAAGGGACAAGAACCAGCTGCTCCGGAGGGTGTTGGTCTGCGAGCAATCTCCCGAGGCGTCGCTGCTCTTCACGCTAGAGATGAAGATCGCCTGATACGACTTTTCCCCGTATATGACGCCCTGTACGCATATGTGCAGTCAATGAGGTGATGAGAACCGCAGCCCAATGCGACGTAGCGATTCGCCCACTTAGCCGGAAACCGCTCATCTCGTGAAACCGTTAAGGCTCCAACGCGTCAGTAGAGAGTCTGGAGGATAAGAGTCTGGAGGATATTGGATATGAATCGTCGATTCTACCTTGCGGCGTTGATGTTGATCACTACCTGCGCCCTGCTCTTAGCACAGCAATCCGCTCAGGATTCAAGCGAATGGAAACCTGTCGAAGATGCTCTCGGACGAAAGGGTTCTATCCAGCCAGGCAATGTTTTCAAATTCGCCATGCCGCGCTCCGATCTGAAAGTCACAGTTGGGAGCACGCCGGTTAAACCAGGCCTGGCCCTGGGTTCCTGGGTGGCATTCAAGAAGACCGGCAACGAAGCCATTGTAATGGGTGATCTCGTGCTGCTGACGTCTGAGGTTGAGCCGGTCATGATGAAGCTTCAGCAGTTGGGGATCGAACAAACCGCTGTGCACAATCACCTGCTGGGCGAGAGTCCCAGGGTGATGTACATGCACATCGCGGCGCACGGCAATGCAGCCAAGCTTGCGTCCGCGTTGAAAAGCGCTCTCACCTTGACAAAAACGCCCGCCGCTCCTCCGACGCCCTCGGCTGCTGAACAAAGCCTTGGCATCGATACAGCTAAGATTGACCAAATATTGGGGCACAAAGGAAAGAATAATGGGGGCATCTATCAGATTTCGGTCCCACGAGCCGAGACGATAACCGACATGGGAACGGAAATCCCGCCATCCATGGGGACCGCCACCTCGATCAATTTCCAGCCGACGGGTAACGG
>Ga0075276_10000170_pt1 | contig 19511 bp, 16 predicted proteins | sample SF_Rice_5C_80N_4_FD_69770 | JGI IMG/M metagenome (GOLD analysis project Ga0075276, IMG submission 69770) | Rice paddy soil microbial communities from Twitchell Island, California, USA - SF_Rice_5C_80N_405 | ecosystem: Environmental > Terrestrial > Soil > Paddy field/soil | place: USA: Twitchell... | reverse complement strand
GAGATAGTTGGTCATGGCGCGGTCCTCGCCGAAGGTGCAGCGCGAGCCCAGGAATTTCTGCTCCATCCAGGCGGGCAGCACCTGGCGCACTACGGAGGTGCGGTAGGCGGTGAGCGCGCCCGGGCAGCAGTAGACGGTGCCGTAGGAGGACTCCACCGCCCGCATCAAATCGAAGGAGAGAATGTACTGCACGTGCAGCATGCGCGGAATCACGCCACTGCGCCGGTTATAGACCTCCACCTTCCCGGCCACCGCGCCTATTTTGGGATTGCGGAAGGGGCCGGTAATGGCCAGCAAGGCGTTGGGCTCAATTACGCTATCGGAATCCAGGGTTACGATTACCTCGCCGCGCGCTCTCTCGAAGCCCACCGCCAGGGCGGCGCGCTTGCCGGCATTCTTGGGCTGGCGGAAGGTGGTCACCATATGGGGATAGCGGGCGGCGGCGCGCTGGATGTGAATCCAGGTGTCGTCGGTGCTGCCATCGTCCACAGCAAAGATTTCCAGGCGGTTGTGCGGATATAGCGCCGTGGCCACTGACTCAATCGACTTCAGCACCATCGGCCCTTCGTTGTAGGCGGGAATGATCACCGTCAATTGCGGCGCATCGCTCATGGCCGCCGAGGGGAACGGCCGGTAACGAAACCAGAAGATGGTGCGAAAGGTGAGCAAACTGGCGCCCATGGTCATCCACAGCACACTAGGGCGCACCATCAGCTTGGCCCAGCGATGGTGCTCCGCCGCCAGCCACACCGGCCGGAACAGGGAATCGTGCAGACTGGCGTAGACCAGAAAGGCAAGGCCACAGATAATGGCTAGGCAAAAGACCCAATCCCAATAGTTCCCGGAATCGGACTGGGACGTCAGCGGGGTACGGTTGTCCTCAGGTGCTGGCAGCGGCTCTTCACCGACCGCCGGCAAGGGCATCTCCAAAACATTCATGAAACTAGAGTCTCCGGCGACCAAACTGGAAATAGACCTCTGATTGTACTAAACCGGAATTGCCAATTTAGTTTCTGATGCAGCGAAGTGGGCAGGGGCTGCGGAAACTAATGTAACACGGGTGACAAGATGCGTCACCAGCGCCCAGCCGTGCTGGGAGGCGCCTGACCGGCAACATCACACCCGGTTTCTGGCGCTGCAAATCTTTACATAGGGGCCTGGGTTCTCTACCAGGATGCCAATCACCCCGCGCTTTAAGGTTGGTTTCTCCCTGAACCACGAAGTGCAAACCGAGTGCCTCCGGGATGCAAAGTCTTTCATCTTGATAATATCTACTGACATGATAGAGTATACCGATGTCTGGACGGCCATGAAGATATCGCAGAAAGGGTTATACGCTTTGCAGGCCCTGATGGTGCTGGCCCGCCGTTACCGGCAGGGCGCCATCCGCATCCGTGACATCGCTTACGAGGAGAACCTGCCGGAAAAGTTCCTGGAATTGATTCTGCTGGAACTGAAAAATGCGCGCATGGTGGAGAGCGTGCGCGGGGCCAAGGGCGGCTATCAACTCAAGCGCCCGCCCAATCAGATTTTCCTCAGCGAGGTGATCCGCACCATTGACGGGCCCCTGGCGCCGTTTGCCGACGGCGCCGGACTACAGCAATTGATTGACAGCGACAAGCCGCACCGCCAGCTATACAGCGTCTTCATGGAGGTGCGCAACGCTGCCGCCCGGATCCTGGAGAACACGTCGCTGGCCAATATCGCCGGCGATGTTGTCGGACACGAAACGGACAAAAAGAAACATCGAGGCCGCCAGACCGCCGAACATTAAGTATCGTCCCTGGCAGCAACCAGAACAGGCCTTGTTTTTACAATGGCGAGTTAGTTGATGGTTTTACTTTTTTATTGGCCGGTATAAAGACCCAAGTGCCAGGCATCGCGGACTGAACACGGCGGGAGTGAGGATGGCGTGGATTTCAAAGTTTCGATATTAGGCCTCGTAGTTGGCTTTCTGGTCGGCGTGACCGGCACCGGCGGGGGAGCGTTGCTCACGCCTTTGCTGATCGTGCTGGGATGGGCGCCGCCCATGATGGCGGTGGGCACGGATCTGGTCTGGAGCACAATAACCAAGGCTGCGGGGGCCTTGGTTCATTGGCGGCAGCAGACGGTGGATTTCACCATTGTCAAACGGCTGGCGCTGGGCAGCATCCCAGGGGCGCTCGTGGGGCTGGCGTTGCTGGCGCACCTCCACACCAGCGGCGCGGACAGGTCGGATCGACTGGTGCTCCGCATGCTGGGTGTTGCTCTGGTAGCGGTGGCCCTGAGCATGTTTTGGCGCTGCTTCCGAAAACCTCACAAAGCCGCAGCCGGCCAACCCGAAGAGAATGTACGCCGGCTGGCCTGGCTGACAACTCTTGCCGGCTTGGTGGTCGGATTCCTGGTCAGTCTCACCTCAGTGGGCAGTGGCAGCCTCATCATTGCGTCGCTGGTGATCCTCTACCGGGGCACCCCTTTGCGGCGGATCGTGGGCTCCGACATTGTGCACGCTCTCCTGCTGGTTGGAGTCGCTGCCGTGGGTCATCTGGGGATAGGAAGCATCAACCTTTCTCTGCTCAAGTCGCTTCTGATTGGTTCGATTCCGGGAGTCTGGCTGGGCAGCAGAATGACGGCCGTGGTACCGGAAAAAGCCTTGCGCCCGGTGCTGGGCACCACCCTCCTGCTGCTGGGTTACAAATTGTTATAGGCGAAGAGAGAGAACTTGCAACCTCCAATTCAGCTGGCGACGGCCATGGTCGCGCTATTTTTAGCGGTCAGCCTGAAGGCTCAAAGTGGCTCGCCGGCGTCCGCCGTCCCTCCGGCCACCCCTGCCGTTTTGCATGCGATTTCGTTCGGGCACGATGGCCTGCTTGTTACCAGCGAAGACACCACCACCCAATTGCGGATCCATGGCTACATCCAGGCGGACGGCAGTTTCTTTTCCAGTAACCTGAAAAATCAAAGCCCGGACACGCTCCTGTTCCGCCGCATACGCCCGCTGTTGGAAGGCACATTGTTCAAGACGCTGGATTTTCGCTTGATGCCAGATTTCGGCCGGAACAATCCGCAGATTCAGGAAGCCTACGTTGAGCTCAGGACGAGCGAGTTTGCCAAGCCGCGGATGGGGAAGTTCAAAACTCCCATAGGGCTGGAGGCTCTGCGCTCCGACCGCGAGGCCACATTTGCCGAGCGTTCCCTGGCCTCGGACCTGGTTCCCTTGCGTGAAGTAGGGGCTCAACTCAGTGGCTCACTGCTGCACGATTCCATCTCTTATGCCGCGGGTTATTTCAATGGAACCACTGACGGATCGAACGGGAATTTTCAATGGCGCGGCAGCAGCGAGGGCGCGGCGCGAGTATTCCTAACCCCGTTCTCCGCCCGATCAGTCAAGGCCTTTCGCGGCACCGGCGCGGGAATTGCCGCCTCCTTTGCCGGCGAGCACGGCGCCTTGCCCAGCTTCAAGACGGTTGGCCAGAATACATTCTTCAAATATTCTGCCGGCTCAGCCGCCGACGGCGGGCACACCCGGCTCTCGCCCCAGGCTTACTACTATTGGGGACCGCTGGGGCTGATGGGCGAGTACACCATCTCAGCGCAAGAGGTAAGTAATCACCTGAGCGCCCGGCGATTGAGCAACCAAGCCTGGCAGGCTACCGCCTCCATCATGCTTACGGGGGAAAAGAACAGCTACGCCGGGGTGCGGCCACGAACCGCATTCGAGCCGCAGAAAGGCATCCACCATCTCGGGGGCTGGGAATTAGCCGGCCGTTATAGCCGGTTGCGGGTGGATGGAAGCGCGTTTCCTCTTTTTGCCGACCCCAAAACAGCCGCGGCGGCGGCTACCGAGTGGGGCGTAGCTCTCAACTGGTATCTCAATCGCTTCACCAGAATTATGAATGCCTATGAACACACCAGCTTCTTCATGGCCCTGCCCAAACTGGCTCCGCTGCACAGCGAGAACGTGGTAATGTCCCGACTGCAGCTCGCCTTCTGAGAACCGCCTGCGCCGCCAACCCGTCCGGCCCAGAACCCATCTGTTCGGTTTATGGCTCGGTTGCGTACACCTTCTCCTTTTCCCGGGTTGCCGGTTCCGCCGGAGCCCGACCCTGGCCCTGCGCCAGTGGACAATCCGGAGCCCGAACCGGGCACCGGCCCTGACGTCTTGCCCGAACCCGAACCCCACCGCGGTCCCGAGCTTCCCGGCATGTGACTTCGGTTACCTGCGCAAAGGATGCGAACGGTCTGTTGGGACATGCCACGCTACTGGTCTAATGGACGTTCGTAACTGCCGCTGAGGTTTACTAAGCTTACTCCCCCGGCTACAGTTTGGAGAGGGCAACAGGCGACAGACGGAAGCGTCCGCAACGTTCTTTGTCCACTCACAAGAGTCTGGCCGGAGTGGGAGATGCTGAACAATACTGACCAAGGTCTGGTCCAATACTCAAGCCGGCGACGTTTCCCCCGTTTCGACGTCAACCGGCCGGTTACCGCCATCCTTTACTGGGAGAGCGCACCTCCCGTGCTTATTTCCGGACGCTGCCACAGCCTGAGTGAAGGCGGGCTGGGGGCGACTATGTCGCAGCAACTGCGGGTAGGCGAAGTCGTGAACCTGGAGGTGGCGCACGGTGTCCGCGTTTATGCGGCGGTCCGCAACCTGCGTGGATTCGCTCACGGGTTCGAGTTCGTGCTGGTCAGAGATAACCAGCGGGCCGCCATCCGCCGGCTCTGCACTTCACGTTTTAGCTAGGGTTCAGGCTGGCTTGGATTGACTCGACGGCAGGGCAGCCCTGTCCACCAGCCAAATCAGCCGACCGTTCACCGGTTGAATGAGCTTGGCGGGAAACTGCTCGGCGGGAGCATCGCTGTAGAGCACAGACTGCAAAGCCGCGGCCTTCTCCGCTCCGCTTACCAGAAACATCACTTCCTCCGCATTGTTCAGCACGGGCGCGGTCAAGGTAAGCCGATAGTGCCCGAATTTCTCCACCCAGTTGGCGACCACCAGGTGCGAGCGCTCCCCCAGGGCGGGACTATCGGGAAATAGTGAAGCGGTGTGTCCATCTGGCCCCAGCCCCAGCAGCACCAGGTCAAAGCGCGGGAGTTCACCCGGCTTCAAAGAAAAAAACTGCCGGATGGTCTGTTCGTACTGATCGGCCACCCGGGCCGCGTCGCTCTCCTCAGCGGACATGCGGAATACGTGATCAGGCGGAATGGGGGCCCGGGAGAGCAGACTCTCCCGCGCCATGCGGTAGTTGCTGTCTTTGTCATCGGGGGGGACGTGGCGCTCGTCGCCCCAGAACAAATAGATTTTGTTCCAGGGCAGCCTTTGCGCATCGCGGGCCAGCTGGGAATAGAGGCCGCGGGGCGTAGACCCGCCGGAAAGGCTGACTGTGAACCGATCGTGGGCCTGCACCGCATGGCGGGCGGCCTGCTCGAACTCAGTGGCGGCAAGCCGGCTGAGTTCGTTGGCGTCAGCAACGATTTTGATCTCAGGTTGCATGGGATCAGCCCTCAGCAATCACCCAGGCAACGATTTAACTGGGTACGGCAGTGCAGGCCCTCGAGGATCGAAGCGCTGATTACTGACTGCTATTGCTCTTTCTCAGCATAGCACTGCGGGAGCCCCGCGAAGGCACCTGAGCCGTGGTTGCACGATGCAGGCTGGCCGAGGCGCCGTTTTCCGCCAGCGACGTGGTCAGCAGTTCTGCCTTCAGGCCTCGCTGAACCAAGTGTTTCCTGACCTGGTCAACTGTCCTGGGAAGGCTGACTCCAGGATCGAGAAACAACAGCACCGAGGGCCCGGCGCCGCTCAGCACCGCACCCAGCATGCCTTCCCTGTCCGCCAACTCACGCAGGGCGGGCAGCAGCGGGCAAAGGGGAGCGCGATAAGGCTCATGAATGCGGTCCTGTAAGGCGGAGCGCAGCAGGTCGGCACGTTGCTGGCTGAATGCCGCCAGCAGAAAAAGAGCATTCTGCACATTGAACACGGCGTCCGCCCGCGAATATTCAGCCGGCAGCACGCGCCGCGCCTCTTCCGTGGGGAGCGGCTCCTCTGGAATTGCCAGTAGCAGCGGCCAGGGACAACTGGCAGCGATTCGCACGGCCTGCACCGAGGGAGTGCCGTCGGCGGCAGTGGCGTTGCGGGCAATGGCCAAACCGCCTAGCCAGCAGGCAGCGGCATTATCAGGATGGCCTTCCCGCCGGGAAGCCTCAGCAATGATCTGCTCATCGCTCCAGTCCAGGGCGCCGACGCGCACTGCTAGTGCAATACCCGCCAGACGCGCCGCTGCCGAGGAGCCGCAGCCTTTGCCGATGGGAATTTTATTGTTCACTTGCAGATGCAGTGGCGCAGCCGGCTTGCCCGCCGCCTGCAGCAGTTCGCGATAAGTTTTCAGGATGAGATTGTCAGCGCCGCCGCCGCACAAATGGGCATCCCGGCCCTGTGCGAAAACTGAAAATTCCCTGCCAGGCTCCGCACGCACGCGCAGGTAAAGCGAGAAAGCCAGCGCCGCCGCGTCAAACGCTGGACCCAGGTTGGCCGAAGTCGCTGGAAACACGAGTTCACTGGCGTCGGCAGTTGGCGGCTCATTCCGCGGCATGAGTCTTCTCCGCTTCTTCCAGCACGCGCAGCACCGACTCCACATTGGGCTCCACTTCCAGCGGCGCGCGCCGGTAAGGATCCAAACGGCGGCGCTCATCTTCCGCAATCTCCGGCAGCAACTCCCGCCGATGGAACTTCAGCGTGTATTCCGTGTCCTTGAGCAAATGCCCAGTCAGTATCAACACCACGCGCTCATGGTGGTGCACGAATCCCTGGCGCACCAGCTTTTTAAGTCCGGCGAGAGTGACGGCGGAAGCGGGCTCGCAGCCCACGCCATCGCTGCCAATTTCCGCTTTGGCGATAGCGATCTCGGACTCGCTCACCTGCTCGCAGCGGCCGCCCGTGGACTGGAGAACCCGCACCGCCTTCTTCCACGAGACGGGGTTGCCAATGCGAATGGCGGTGGCTGCCGTCTCCGCCTGCACCAGCACCAGGCGTTGGCCGCCCGTCTCTCGCAGCGTACGCACCAGCGCGTTGGCGCCTTCCGCCTGGATGACCGAAAGCTTGGGCAAAAATTCAATCACACCCAGGGCGCGCAGTTCTTCCAGACCCTTACCCAATGCCGAGCAGTTGCCCAGGTTGCCGCCGGGAACGATGACGTGGTCGGGAAGCTGCCAGTCCAGTTGCTCCAGCAGTTCGAGGGCAGCCGTCTTTTGCCCTTCCAGGCGATAAGGGTTGATGGAATTGAGCAGGTAAATGGGATGGCGCCGCACCAGTTCGGTGAGAATGCGAAGGCAGCCATCGAAGTCGGTGCGCAGCTGGCAGGTGAGGGCGCCGTAGTCCAGCGCCTGCGAAAGCTTGCCCCAGGCGATTTTGCCCTGGGGAATAAGCACCAGGCTGCGCAGGCCGCCGTGGGCGGCATAGGCGGCCATGGAAGCAGAAGTGTTGCCGGTGGAGGCACAGGCCACCCAGGAAAAGCCCTCCTGGCGAGCCCTGGAGATGGCCACAGTCATGCCCGTGTCCTTGAAGGATCCGGTCGGGTTCATGCCCTGGTGCTTAGCCAGAAGCAGGTCCACTCCGGCGCTGCGGGCACAGCGTGGCAACTCGAAAACCGGCGTATTGCCCTCGCGCAAAGTGATGATGCCGCCCCGATCGGGCAGATGGGGCAGCAGTTCGCGGAAGCGCCATACACCGCTGGCGTCCTCGCCATGGCGCGAAAGCTTACGCTCCCACCAGGTCTGCTTCAGGCGCGAGGCCCACACCAGGGTTTGAGCTTCACTCGCGGCCCAGGCGGGATAGACCACTTCCAGCAGATCGCCGCAGCGCGGGCAGCGGAATTCCGCGCCCGCGCGCTCGAACTCCGTCCCGCACGCGATGCAGCGCAACGCATGGCCACTCTTCATATCGGCTTGCACTTTGGCCCCTGCTGTCATTTTGCCGGAATCGAGCCGCCGCGGAGAATCAGCGGCGCAGGTACTGGTCGGTCTTGCCCAGCCAGTCAGCGCGCGGTGGCGTAAACACATCCAGGTCCACCGTGTCTTCCAGCGCGATGGCCTTGTGCGGCATGTTGGAAGGGATGCAGAGCACTTCCCCGGCGTGAACCACGATGTCGCGGCCGTCAATTTCGAATTTCAGCGCGCCTTCCAGGATGTAGGTGATCTGCTCGTTCTCGTGGCTATGCAGCGGCACCACGCAGCCCTTTTTGAGCAGCACGCGCGCCAGCATCATCTTCTCCCCCACTACCATCTGGCGCTGCAACAAGGGGTTGAGGTCTTCCAGTTCCACTGACTTCCAGGGAATGTACTTGAGCTTGCCGGGCTGTCCTTCACTTTTGGGCATGGTAGCCATTGGTCGGATCCTTGGTTGTAAGGTGAGCTGCGGTTCCACGAGTATAAATCTCCGCGCCCGCCCGTGCCATGGGCTCGAGCGGCGCACCAGTCCCCGCATTCAGGCAACGGGGCTAACGCGCGTAGTAGCCCTTGCGAGCCTGTATCTTGAGTTTCTTGCCCGACTTGCGCGCCCAGACCTGAATGCGGTGAAAACGGCCATTGGCGGCGATTTCCGGGGGGCGGTAGGACACGGCATAGCGGTGGCGCAATTCCTCGCTGATGCGGTCAAAGGCGCGCGCCAGCTTGCGCGCGCTCCCCGGAAACAACGCTTGCCCGCCCGTGGGCTGGGCCAAATGCTTGAGATTACTGTCAGCGGGAGAATTCCCCAGATAGTTGGTGCTGACCGCGTAAATAGTCACTTCGGCTTGCTGGGCGCGCGCCACCACGGCCTGCAGGGTGCTTTTGCTGGAATTGTCGTCGCCGTCAGAAACCAGGATCAGCACCCGGGCCACCACGCCTTCGCCGGGGCGGGACAACATGCTGCAGGCCTGTGCGACCGCGTCATAAACGGCGGTTCCCCCGGCGGGCGACAAGCGCTCAATTCCAGCCGAGAGCAGGCGGGGATCGTGGCTGAAATCCTGGCTCAGATGGAAGCTGTTGTTGAAGCCGGCAACCATGGCCTGGTCGGTTTGGCCGCGCAGGGTGTGGCGCAGGAATATGGCGGCTGCCTCTTTTTCAAACTGAAAGCGTCCGCGGATGGAGTCGCTGGTATCCACCAGCAGCACAACCCGCAGCGGCAGATTCTCCTGGCCGCGAAAATCCACGATAGTGGCGGGGTTGTCATTGTCCCGCACCCTGATGTCACCCTGGGTGAGGCCGGAGACAAATTGGCCGTGGCGGGAGGCGGTAAACAGGACCTGAACTTCATTCACCTGCTTGCGGAGGGTCCACGAGTTGGGGGCTGTCGCCAGCAGCGCCTCGGAGGTTGCGCACATGGCGCAGTCCTGAGCCTGCACACCGACGGCGAAGCCACAGGCGATGGTGAGAAGCAGAACCGCCGGTTGGAGTCGGGTTGCAAAAGTGGTCCGGGCGCGCATCATTTCGCACTCCCGCTTCAGCTATTTACTTCTGGGTGGCCGCTTGAGCAGAAGAAAGCTTCTCAATGTTTGCGATCTGCGCGTTCACCCGGGCAACGTCGGCCGATTGGGGAGCCAGGCGCACGTAGTTGCGCATGTGCTCGGCGGCGCCCTGGTAATCATGCTTTCGGGCCAGGATCACACCCAGCAGGTATTCCAGCTTGGGAATGCGATGGACCACGTCGGTCTGGATTCCCTGGCGCGCGGCTTTTTCGGCGTCGTCGTAATGCCCCAGGTAATAGTTCGCGGCCGAGTTGTAATACCAGTCTTCGGCGAAGCTTAGCGGATTCAACCGCAGCACCGCGCCGGTGTCGTTGAGAACGTCCTGCCAGTGTTGTTCCTGGAAATCCATGATGGCCAGCAACCCATGCGGGCTCACAAACTGCGGGTCGGCGGCAACCGATTGCTGCAAGGACTGCCGGGCTGCTGCCGTGTCATGCTGTTCCAGTTGGACGCGGGCGAGTTCCAGCCAGGCAGCGGCAAATTTGGGATAGATCTGGACCGCTTGCTCAAACTTTTTCTCCGCCGCCGGCCATTTCTTTTTCTGCGCCTCATCCCGGCCCTTCTCGAACGCCTTCCTGGCTTTGTTGGGGGCCATGGCGGTGGTGGCGCTGATAGTAAAGCCCTGCACCTTTGCCAGGCGGTGCAGAACAATGGTGCCCACATTCATGGACTCCGTCATGTCCACGGCGGCCAGTTCCAAGGTCTGAGAAGTGAAGCCGGGCAGCACCGCGATCAGTTCACATTGCTGCAACTCACGGCGCTGCTGGAGAGCAGTGCGCGGCTGTCCCGGCATGCCGGACGAAGTGGTGGTCACATCGCCGTTGCCCATGCCGCGTTGTTTGCCGAACTCGAAGCTGAAATTGCCTTTGCGGTCGGTGTAGCCTTCAAAATGCCGGTCGCCGCTGCACACACTCTCGATGGTTGCCGGATCGGTCAGTTCGCTGCCGTCGTCCACTCTTACCTTGCCGGAAAGAAACAGCGGCATTGGCGGCAAAGTGTCGGGATTGCTGATCGTAGGCGGAATGTTGGTGCCGGGCAGAGACCCGGTATTGCCGACCGAAGGCCGGCCGCCGCCTCCGTTTCCAGTACCGCCGCCACCGGTTGGCCGCCCCTGCGCCGCCAGGCTAACGCTAAGAACTAATATTGCAAGGAAACTGCCGAGGAAATGTTCCGGTCGCATGGAAGGCCTCCGCGTCCGCAAGCCGTAAAACCGGTAGGCGGGTTGTGTAGGATAGGAGTTGACCACACCCCGAGCTGATTGGCCTGATGTTTATCCTGGCCGGAGTGTTTGTCAAGCCAAAATGAAGGACTGCCTCACCCGGGCCGGGGATACGGGAAAATGGCAACTTTCACTTCCTCCGGGCATCATGGATAACTATGCGTCACTGGGCCTTTGAGCTGCTAATCCTGGGCTGTATTGCATGGGCAGCTGTAGCGGGCGCCCAGCAGGCTCTGCCCTCCCCTGCACAGGTGGCGCAGGCGGAAGCGCAGGTCCAAGCTTATCGCGCCCAGTATGGCCTTAATCCCCAAGTGCTGCAATTCATGTCGGAAATTGCCCGCGCCAAGCTGGCGCTGGGGCAGGTGACAGCGGCCCAAGACTACGCCCGGCAAACCGAGCAGCTATGCCGGCAGGAATTGCAGCGACGCGCCGTAGATGCGGAGCCGCGGCTGCCGCTGGCACTGGGCGGAGCTATTGAGGTGCGGGCGCAAGCCATGGCCGAGAATGGCCATCGCAGCGGCGCCTTGGCCCTGCTAAGGGGAGCACTGAAAGAGTACCGCAACACCTCCCTGCAGGCCCGCCTGCAGAAAAACCTTAACCTGCTGATCCTGGAGGGCAAGCCGGCTCCCCCGCTGGTGGAGCAACAGTATCTGGGACCCAAGCCTCCGCCGCTCAGCGCCCTGCGCGGGCGCCCCGTATTGCTCTTCTTCTGGGCGCACTGGTGCGCCGACTGCAAACACGAAGGTCCCATCATCAGCCGCCTGGAGAGCGAATACCGGTCGCGAGGATTGGTACTGCTGGGGCCAACCCAGCGCTACGGCTACGCCGCCTACGGCGAACCCGCCGCGCCGCAGGCCGAACTGCAATACATTGACAGCGTGCGACGCCAATATTACGGCAACTTGAGCAACATGCCCGTGCCGGTCAGCAAGATGAATTTTGAGCGCTATGGGGCCAGCACCACTCCAACTCTGGTGCTGATTAACCGCCGCGGCTCGGTGGCCATGTATCACCCCGGCGTGCTGAGCTACGATCAGCTGCGCGCCGAAATTGAGAAGGTGATCGCGCCGCCGGCGGCAAGTCATACCCAGGCGCCACATCGCGAGACAAGAACACTCCATTAGCAGCAGTGAGCCCAACGTGCTGTAGGAACAAGAAGCAGGTCCTTCGCGCGCCCCTCGCCTCAGGCTCGGCCGCGCAGCTCAGGATGACAAATCAGAAATGGTATAGTTGCGGCGCGGCCGAAGGTTTTGAAAGGGCGCAGCCTCTTCCCTGTTCTTACTTGCAGGCCTTAAAGGCGTGCTCCACCTACTCGCCCGCTGATTCCCAACCCCTGATTCCCGGGTCTAAAGTTCGCGCAGGGCCACCGAGATGCGGGCACGGGCGGCGCGGACGGCGGGCGGAACTCCGCCGGCCAGTCCCATAATCAGGGCGAAGATAATTCCGCCCAGCAGCAATGGCGTGGTAACGCGAAAAGCGAAGGCCAGATGGGAGAAGGTCTGCCAGTTCATGGCGCCGGTGGTCATGCCGTTCAGGGGCAGCACACCTATGCACCCGATCAGACCACCGATAAAGGCAATGCATAGCGCCTCGAAGACGAAAGACGTTACCACACTGCCGGCGCCAAATCCCAGGGCACGCATGGTGGCAATTTCTCGTGAACGCTCGGACACCGCCGAATACATGGTGTTGAGCGCCCCAAATACGGCGCCCACGCCCATGACCAGGGCCACCAGGGTGCCGAGCACGGTGATGAGCCGTGTGAGCGCCTGCGATTGCTTGTCGTAGTACTCAATTTCGCGCTCCACGTCGAGCGTCAAGCGCGGATCCGAAGTCAGCGTGTCCTTAAAATGTTGAAAGGCTTCGGGCGAGGTCAGGCGCACTGTTACCGACTGGAAGTTGTTTGTCGGACGCTTGTACACGCCGTTGAGAACGGTGGCATCGGCCCAGACTTCGGAGTCAAAGGCGCTGCCGCCGGCGTCGAAGACGCCCACTACCGTCCAGGAACCGCCGCCGAACCTCACCGTGTTCCCCAGGTTGAAGCCGGCGTAGGTGCCGGCTACGTTTCGGCCGACCACCAGTTCATCCAGACCAGGCCGGAAGAAGCGCCCGGAAACCACCTTGATGTTGCGGACCGCCAGTGCCTTGGGCGAGACGCCGCGCACCTGCACGTTGGCGTCGGCGCCGTTGGACTTCAGGGGAAAAGGAGCGATCACCACCACCTCGGGGCTGACCAGGGGTCCGGAAGAGTCGCGGGCCACTCCAGGCGCGTCTTCGATAATGCGCTCCTGGTCGAGGGAAACGGCGCTCGACATCTCGCTGGTAGCGCCGCCGCGCAGCAGCAAGGCATTGCTGGGCGATCCTGAGGCCACCAGGGTGGTCCTGAAGCCTTTGGCCAGGGCCAGCATGGCCACGAACACGCCCACCGTGCCCGCGATGCCCAGCACCGCCACCACGGTGGAACTCCAGCGTACTCGCAGGCTATTCAGGTTGTAATTCAGGGGAATGGCCATGTCATACACTCCGCAGCGCGTCCACCACTTTTAGCCGGCCAGCGGAGTAAGCCGGCCAGATGCCCGCCGCCAACCCAACCGCCAGTGCCAAAACCGCGCCCACAGCCATGGCCTGCGTCGGCAGGTAGAAAAAGGGCAGCAACCCACCGGTGGGATCGCCGCGCAAGGTCAGCAGTTTGGCCAAGGTCAAACCCACGGCGCCGCCAATGGCCGCCACTAACAGTGACTCGAACACTACCAGCACAAGAACAAAGATATCGGAAAACCCCACCGCCTTGAGCACCGCCAGTTCGCGGATGCGCTCCCGCACCGCAATAGCCATGGTGTTGCCGGCAACCAGTAGGAGGGTAAAGAACACCACCGCACCGATGCTCATGATCAGGAAGCTGATGTTGCCCATCTGCTTGGCGAAAGAGGCCGCAAATGCCTGCTCGGTATCCGTCTTCGTTTCCCAGGGTGAATTGGCGAAGGTGGTGTCAATCGCCTTGGCAATGCGCACCGAATTATCCGCACTGTCCACCTTCACCACATACCAGCCCACCAGCCCGTGCCAGTAGGTGTTTTCCCTTTCCTCAAGGTATTTGTAGTGAAACCAGAACTGAGTGGTGTCGTCGGCGGGCCGCTTTCCCGTGTAAATGGCGCGGAGGTTGAATTCCCAGGTTCCTGGGAAAATTGTTCCCTTGATGGGAATCCGGTCGCCAACCTTCCAGCCGAAGCGCTGGGCCAGCTTCACTCCAACAATGGCGCCCTCGCGATCCTCCTTGTAGGCCTTCCACTGGTCGTCGGGGATTACGAACTCCGGGTAAATGGAGTGAAAAGTATCATCGTCTATGGCTAACTGGGCGAAGAAGTTCTTCGGGTCCTGATAGATGCCTCCAAACCAATTATTGTGGGTGACCAGTTTTATTCCTGGAATCCGCTCCAGGCGCTCCTGGTAGGCAACCGGCAGCGGCTGGATGAGGGATACCTTGTTGATCACTATAAGGCGATTGGAGCCGGCAACGTCCAAGCCCTGGTTGAAGGCGCCGCGCACGATGGCCAGCAGCCCGAACAGGAACAGGGCCACGGCAAAAGAGCCCAGTGTCAGCGTAGTGCGGATCTTCTTGCGAAACAGGTTCGCAACAATGAGGTGGAGGTATTTCAAGGGCGGCCTCCCGCGCTGCTGCCCACCTTACCAGCCTCAACGAGCACGCCCTTTTCCAGATGCAGCAGGGTGTGGGCGCGCGCCGCCGCCACCGGGTCGTGTGTGACCAGCAGCACCGTCTTACGGTGCTCCTCCACCAGTCGGTCTATGAGATCCATGATTTCATCGGCGCTTTTGCGGTCGAGATCGCCCGTGGGTTCGTCGCAGAGCAGGAAAGTGGGATCGGCGACAATGGCACGGGCGATGGCCACCCGCTGCTCCTGTCCGCCGGAGAGCTGGCGGGGGTAGTGGTGCATGCGGTCAGCCAGGCCGACCACCTGCAGCGCGGTCTCCACGTGCTGCTTACGTTCGCTTTTCGAGAGCCTGGTCAAGAGCAGCGGCAGTTCCACGTTCTGAAACGCGGTCAGCACCGGAATCAGGTTGTACATCTGGAAGATGAAGCCTACGTGCCGGGCCCGCCACGAAGTAAGCTTCCCGCCCGACAAATGAGTAATTTCGTCGCCCGCCACCGTGATGGTGCCGTTGGTGGGCAGGTCCAGCCCGCCCAGCAGGTTGAGTAGGGTGGTTTTGCCCGAGCCGCTGGGACCCATGAACGCGACGAAATCGCCGGCGTCCACGTCGAGGTTAAGCCCTTGAAGAACATGGATTTCCTCGCTGCCGCGCTGGTACTTTTTGTCCAGTCCGCGCACCCGCACCAGGCTGTTGCCGCTACCGTTGCCGTCCACCCTGACCATGACTTCCTTACCTCCTGATTTCGACGCGCTGGCCGTCGCGCAGTCCGTCCAAACCGCTCACCACCACCTGGTCACCCGCAACCACACCGGCAGTAATTTCAGTGTCGCTGCCGCGCGTTTCGCCCACGCTTACAGCGCGCCGTTCTACGTGGCTTTCGCGGTAGAGATACACCACCTGGCTGCCGTTTTCGCTGCGCACGGCGCTTTGCGGCACCAAAGCCTTCACGCCTTCGGACTTGGCGGCCCTGCCCTCGTTGCCGAGAAACGTGACCTTCACCCCCATATCGGGCAGAATGCGCGGGTCCAGTTGGTCGAAGGCGATGCGCACTTTAACAGTAGCTTTCTGCCGGTCGGCGGTGGGGATGATGGTGCGTACCTTGGCGGGAATGTTCCAATTGGGGTAGGCATCCAGCACGGCTGTAACCGGCATTCCCGGCCGCACGCGGGCGATATAGGACTCGTTGACGTCCACTTCCACTTCCAGGGATTTCATGTCCACAATGGTGGCGATGCCGGTGCGGGTAAAGCCGCCGCCGGCGGAATTGGGCGAAACCATTTCGCCCACCTGGGCGTCCTTGGAAACCACAATGCCGGCGAAGGGGGCACGCACGGTGCAGTTGTCCAGATCCTGCTGGGCGACCCGAATCTTGGCATCGGAGGCCTGCACCTGCTCTTTGGTTAAAGCTATTCTGGCGCTTAGGCTGTCGGCCGCGGTGCGCGCGTTATCCAGTGCCTCTGGGCTGCTGACGCCCTGCTTGGTCAACTGCTGAGTGCGGCGCAGTTCGGTTTCCGCGTTGGCCAACTGCACTTGCAGGTCCTGCAACCCGGCGGCGGTGGCATCGCGGTCGGCTTTGGTGGAGTTCAAGCGGACGCGGTAATCGGAGTCATCGAGCAGGGCCAGGATCTGGCCGGCCTGCACATGCATGCCTTCGTCGGCATACATCTGGGTGACGCGGGCCGTGATCTTGGCGGCGACTGTGGCCCGCCGCCGCGGGGTCACGTAGCCGCTGGCATTGAGCAAAGCCACTTGCCCGTCGCTGCTGGGCGCCTGCGCCGCTGCCACCTCTACTACTCGAGTTTTGCCGCGGACGGCGTACACTCCGGCCGAGACCAGCAGAAGCAGGCCCAGCGCTGCTGCCACCCACCGCGGCCACCGGGGACCGCGATGCTGGCTGCGTGAGCCCTCGTCAATTCTCAACGCCGACAGATCGGGAACTGCCGAGCCCGTGCGTACTGCCATGCTCACTCGCCTCGTTTACGCTTGCAGGAGACCCGCCGGCCAGCATATCGGCCCTTGCTGCCGCCCATTTAGACATACGTCCGGCAACAGCGGAAGTTGCACTTCATTTTATGAGTATTCCCGCCTTTGGTATAGGCTTGAGAACCTGTTACGCAGCGGCCAGATGTAAAATTTTTCGTATACGGTAAAGCTGGGTCGGGCAGAGTCATACGACCAGCGATATACTGCCGGTTATGGGCGTGGTGAACGAGAAAGTAGACGTTGTGTGCCCGGCTTGTGCCGCCACTTTTTCCGCATTTCTGAAACAAATGGCCACGCATAACCAGAAAATCGTCTGTCCCAAGTGCGGCCAGGTGCAGGATTGCAGCCCGACTGATGCGCGCACCAGCCAGAGCACGCGGAAGCCGTAAGCTGGCACGCTTTGCGCCGCCTGCAGGCTTTGATATCCTGCCCATATTCTCTACCCGGTTACAGGTGTGTCCCGCGTCCTCCGCTTGTCAGCTTTCTGCCTGATCTTTGCCGCAGTGGCGGCCGCCACGCCCAATCCTCACCAGGCCGCCCCTTACAACCTGCTGCTGGTCACCATTGACACCCTCCGGCCTGACCACCTGGGCTGCTACGGCGACCGCCAGGTGCGCACCCCTAACATTGACGCCCTGGCTGCCGACGGCACCCGTTTCGAGCATGCCTATACCCCGGTGCCCATCACCCTGCCCTCGCACACGGTGATGATGACCGGCACCTACCCCATGTACAGCGGCATTCACGATTTCAGCGGCAATCGCCTGAACCCGCAGCAGCCGACTCTGGCCTCTATTCTGCGCCGACGCGGGTATGCCACGGGAGCCGTGCTCGGCTCCGCCGTGCTCGACCACCGCTTCGGGCTTAACCAGGGGTTCGATTTTTATTACGACCACTTCGATTTCAACCGCCTGGAGGATGCCAATCTCGACCTGATGAAGCGCCCCGGCAATGTGGTGGTGGACCAGGCGCTGCAGTGGCTGGCGGGCAATCACGGCAAGCCATTCTTCCTCTGGGTGCACCTGTACGATCCGCACACGCCCTACCAGCCGCCGCCGCCCTTCGACCGCGAGTACCAGGGCCGCCCCTACGACGGGGAAATCGCCTTTGCCGACCAGCAACTGGGGCGCCTCCTCAGTTTTCTTAAAGAAAAACACCTGTATGGGCGCACCCTGATCGTGCTCATCGGCGACCACGGCGAATCCCTGGGCGAGCATGGCGAGAAGACGCACGGCTTTTTCATTTACGACACGACCTTGCGTATTCCGTTCGTCGTCAAGCTGCCCGCCGGGGAACACCACGACGCCACAGTGGCGCAGCCTGCCAGCACCGTAAACCTGCTGCCCACCGTGCTCGACAGGCTGAACATTCCCCCTCCCGCCGACGCCCAGGGCGCCAGCCTGCTGCCGGCGATTCTCGGAAAGCCCAGTCCGGCGGGCGTTTCGGCGCAGCTATACTCGGAGTCCTTCCTTCCCCTGCTGCATTTTGACTGGAGCGACTTGCGCGGCATCCAAGTGGGCAAATACCACTTCATTGACGTTCCAAAGCCGGAACTTTACGACATCGCCGACGATCCCGGCGAACTCCACAACCTCTACGTCCAGAAGCCGGCCATCGCCCAGGAATTGAAAGCCCAGCTTGATGTCATGGAGAAAAAGTACACGGCCGGCGCCCAGCAGGCCCAGTCCATCCCTCTCGACCCGGTGCTGATGGAGCGCCTCAAGTCACTGGGCTATGCCGGATTTTCCGGCGGGCATCCCGCCAAGCCCGGGGATAAACGCCAGTCGGCCGATCCCAAAGACCGGATCGCCATGTTTGAACTGGTTTCCGAAGCAGTGGACGACAGCCAGCACCACCGCTACGATCAATCCACCGCCAAGCTGACCCAGGCGCTCAAAACCGAGGACACGTGCGTGCCCGTGCATTATCTGCTCGGCCTGGATTATTACCGCATGCAGAATTATGCGGACTCGATCGCCGAATTTCGGCGCGTTCTCCAGCTCAGCCCCGATTACACTCTGGTTTATTTTTACCTCGGCTTGGCCTACGCACGGGCCGGCGACTATCCCAACAGCATTGACTACCTCCAGCGCACCCTGCAGGCCGACGGCACGAACTTTTCCGCCGCTTACAATCTCGGCGCTGTGTATCTGAAAACCAGCAACGTAGACCAGGCTGCCGCTGCCTTCCGCCGGGCGATCCAGATTTATCCCGGCTACGAACCCGCGCACCTTGCTCTCGGCGAAGTCCTGCTTTACCAGGGAAAAGTGGACGATGCGGTGGCGGAGTTGCGCCAGGCGGTGCAGCTCGCACCCAATGAACCTGCGCCGCACGCTGCTTTGGCCAAGGCGCTCAAGGCCAAGGGACTGGACAGCGAAGCGGAGCAGGAAATGCAGAAGGCAGCCGACGACCGCCCCCAGCACTAGAGCGATGACTGGACACGCAGCAGCGCGCAACAGAATTCTGCCGGCTCTGCTGTGGCTGATGCTGGCAGCCTTCCCATTGGCCGCGAACCAGCGTCCAGCAACCCATTCCAGGCAATCTTCTTCCCCGGCTCCGCGCGCTGGCGACAACGTTCTGCTGATCACCATTGATACCCTGCGCGCCGACCACCTCGGCTGCTATGGCTACAAGGCCATTCACACCCCGGCGATTGATGCTCTGGCGCGTGACGGCATCCGCTACCCAATGGCGATTTCGCAGGTGCCGCTGACCCTGCCGGAGCACGTCGCGATCCTGACCGGCACCTACCCGTTTCATAATCATGTACAGGACTTCACCGCTCCCCCGCTTGCGAAGAATTTCCGCACCCTCGCGCAGGCCTTCCACGACCATGGTTACGCGACCGGCGCGGTGGTGAGTTCGTTCGTCCTGGACCGCAGCTGGGGGCTGGACCGCGGCTTCGATTATTACGACGACAAATTCGCCGGCAGCAGCTACCTGAAAAGCAATCTGGCGCTGGTCGAACGCCGTGCCGACGGCAGCGTGGACGCCGCCACCGCCTGGCTCGCCCACCACCGCGACCGGCCATTTTTCTTCTGGCTTCACCTGTATGATCCTCACAGTCCCTATAACCCGCCGGAGCCCTTTCGCGCCCGGTACCGGGGCCGCGAATACGACGGCGAAATTGCCTACGCGGACAGCCAACTGGCGCG
>Ga0075276_10000169_pt1 | contig 19576 bp, 20 predicted proteins | sample SF_Rice_5C_80N_4_FD_69770 | JGI IMG/M metagenome (GOLD analysis project Ga0075276, IMG submission 69770) | Rice paddy soil microbial communities from Twitchell Island, California, USA - SF_Rice_5C_80N_405 | ecosystem: Environmental > Terrestrial > Soil > Paddy field/soil | place: USA: Twitchell... | reverse complement strand
TCGCCGCAGGCGTGGGCGGCGGCGACGCCGGTGCTGTTGCTGCAGGTCGTGCTCGGGCTCACGCCCGATCGTGCTGCCGGCGCGCTCCGCTCGGACGCCGCCGGGCTTCCCGACTGGCTCGAGGGGCTCGCCCTCGAGGGCGTGCGCGCGTTCGACCAGCGCTGGACGGTTCGCGTCGAGGGCGGCGCGGTCAGCGTCGAGCCGACGGAGCACTAGCGAGCACGCGCCGCGTCGGCTCGAGGCCCCGCTCGTCGAGAGCGCGAGCCGCTCGCTCGAGAAGGCGACGCCGCCGTAGCTTTCGAGGTGTGCGGCCCATACCTCGCGCTCGGCGACGTCGTGGAAGTACTGCGACCACGAGCACCAGCCGGACGGAACGGCTCGCGGCGGGCCCGGCGACAGCAGTTCGCCGACCGCCGCGAGCGCCGAGTCGAGGTCGGGCGATGCCAGCTTTTCGGCCTCGCCCGGGTCGTCGGCCCGGCACTAAACCAGGCCCGTCCTCACCCCGTACTCACCTCGGGCTGGAACAATCCGGCTTCACCGAGGCGAGGAGGGGACCGTGCCGCAGGAACGGTTGGAGCAGGCGCTCTTCGAGATCCGCCGCGTCATCGCGGGGCAGGACGCGATGCTCGAGCGCGTGCTCGTCTGCCTGCTCGCGCAGGGCCACCTCCTCATCGAGGGCGTGCCCGGGCTCGCGAAGACGCTGACGATCAAGACGACCGCTGCCGTGCTCGGCGGCTCGTTCGCGCGCGTGCAGTTCACGCCCGACCTCGTGCCGGCCGACCTCGTCGGCACGCGTGTCTACCGGCCGGACACCGGCACGTTCGACACGGAGCTCGGGCCCGTCTTCTGCAACTTCCTCCTCGCCGACGAGATCAACCGTGCGCCCGCGAAGGTGCAGAGCGCGCTGCTCGAGGTGATGCAGGAACGGCAGGTGACGATCGCACACACTTCGTATCCGGTGCCCAGCCCGTTCCTCGTGCTCGCGACGCAGAACCCGATCGAGTCCGAGGGCACGTACCCGCTGCCCGAGGCGCAGATCGACCGGTTCATGCTCAAGATCCTCATCGACTACCCAGAGCACGACGAGGAGTTGACGATCGTGCAGCGGCAGCTCGTCGCGCCGCCGGAGCTGCGCGAGATGCTCTCGCTCGACGAGTTGCGGGCGCTGCAGACCGCCGTCTTCGACGTCTACGTCGATCCCGCACTCGTCAGCTACGCCGTCGCCGTCGCGACCGCGACGCGCGAGCCGAGCGAGTACGTGTCGTACGGGGCGAGCCCGCGCGGCCCGATCGCCTTGACGCAGGCGGCGCGTGCGCTCGCGCTCCTGCACGCCCGCGACTACGTGACGGTCGACGACGTGCGCGCGCTGGCCAAGGACGCGCTCCGCCACCGTCTCGTGCTGAGCTACCAGGCGCTCGCCGAGGGCGTGACGCCGGACTCGGTGCTCGAGCGGGTGCTGGCGGCCGTGCCCGCACCCGTGGTCGACCTGGCCCGGCCGGTGACGTGAACGTCGCCGGGCTGCTCGGCGAGGGGACGCCCGAGCGGCCGGGCCCGGGCGCGCTGCCGCCGGCGCTGCTGCGCGCGCTGCAGATCGACGTCGCGCGCAGGCTGGAGGGCATGCTCGCCGGCGACTTCCGGTCGTCGCGGCACGGGCCGGGCACCGAGCTCGCGCAGATCCGGCCGTACGCCCCGGGCGACGACGTCCGTCTGATCGAGTGGAACGTCACCGCGCGCATGGGCGAGCCGCACGTGCGCGTGCAGCTCGCCGAGCGCGTGCTCGTCACGTGGCTCGTTCTCGACGCGTCGCCGTCGATGCAGTTCGGGACAGCCGACCGTCGGAAGGCGGACGTCGCTGCAGGCGTCGCGATCGCGATCGGCCACGTCGCGACGCGCCGGGGCAACCGGCTCGGGGTGACGACATTCGGCGACGGCGATCCTCAGACGCTCCCGCCCACGCAGGGCCGCCACGGCCTGCTCGGCCTGCTCTCCGCGCTCGGCCGCGAGCCGGCCGTCGAGGCGGGCGGCGCGACGTCGCTCGGCGCCGCGCTCTCGAGCGTCGGCGCCATCGCGCGGCAGCGCGGCGTCGTCGTGGTCGTCTCCGACTTCCGCGGGCCGCTCGACTGGCGGCTTCCGCTACTGCGCCTGCTCGAGCGTCACGAGGTGCTCGCCGTCGAGGTGCGCGACCCGCGCGAGCAGGAGCTGCCCGACGTCGGCGAGCTCTGGCTCGTCGACCCGGAGACCGGGCGGCAGGTGCGCGTCGACACGCGCAGCGCATCGCTGCGCGAGCGCTTCGCGGCCGCGGCGGCCGAGGAGCGCAGCGGCGTCGCACGCGTGCTCGCCGCACTCGGCGTCCGGCACGCGGTCCTCTCCACGTCGGGCGACTGGCTGCGGCCGCTCGCGGTCTTCCTCGGGTCGCGCCGGTGAGCTTCCACGACCCGCTCGCCCTCGTCGGGCTCGCGGTCGTCCCGGTGCTCGTCTGGCTGTGGATCGTCCTCGACCGCAGGCGGCGGCGGGCTGCGGGCGCCTTTGCGAGCCTCGCGCTCCTTCCGAATCTCGTCGAGCGGTCGCCCGGCCGGTGGCGGCTCGTCCCGCCGGTGCTGTTCCTCGTCGCGCTCACCGCGCTCATCGTCGGGTTCGCACGTCCGCACGCGAACGTGACCGTGCCGCGCCGCGAGGCGACCGTCGTCCTCGCGATGGACGTGTCGAGGTCGATGCAGGCGCACGACATCTCGCCGTCGCGCATGGCGGCGGCGCAGCGCGCCGCGAGCGCGTTCGTCGGCGAGGTGCCGAAGACGTACTCGATCGCCGTCGTCGGCTTCGGGAGCCGCGCCTACGTCGCGCTGCCCCCGACGCAGGACCGCGCGCTCGCGTTGGAGGCTCTCGCCGACCTGACCCCCGGTGAGGGAACGGCGCTCGGCGACGCCGTGTCGCTCGCCGCGCGGATCGGGAAGCGCCTGCGAACCGCCGACGGCACCGTGCCGCCGGAGTCGGTGCTGCTGCTCTCGGATGGCGCGCGCGACGGCGGCAAGACGAGCGTCGCCGCCGCCGCCAAGCTGGCGCGCACGCTGAGCGTCCCCGTCTCGACGGTGCTGATCGGCACGTCGAACGGCGTCGTCGACGAGCCGCTCGTCGGCGGCTACACGGCCCGGATCCGCGTCGTGCCCGATCCGGCCGCCCTGCAGCGCGTCGCCCGCCTGACAGGCGGCGAGTTCTTCCGGGCGCCCTCCGCCAGGTCGCTCGCCGCCGTGTATCGCCACCTCGCGACGCGCCTCGGCCACAAGACCGAGAACCGCGAGGTGACGGACGTCTTCGCCGGCGGCGCACTCGTGCTCCTGCTCGCCGGCGGCGCGTTCTCGCTGCTCCGGCTTCGGCGGGTCCCGTGAGGCGCGCCGGCATCCTCGCGCTCGCGTGCGCGGCAGTGGCGGCGTGGCCGCCGGCGGCCGGCGCGACGAACGAGTGCCGCGGCCTGAAGGTCTGCGTCCCGGTCGCGGGGCCGTGGGTCGTCGCGGCCGGCCCGGCGGAGGTGCGCTACCAGCTCGCCTGCCCGCGTCGCTTCGTCGTCGGCGGCCTCGACGCCGAGCTCTCCAGCCGCGACGTCGACGTCGCCTTCCGCGGCGCGCTCGGCAGCCCGGTGAACCCCGGGATCACGACGTCGTCCTCGGCCGTGTTCCTCGGCCGCCTCCTTGCCCGTGGACGCCCCGCCGTGTTCCGTCCGCACATCGGCTGCATCCCGACCCAGGGCGGCGGCAGGCGCTTCCCGACGGCGTTCGCGCCGGGCCGGCCGCTCGCGCCGACGACGGTGGAGCTCGCCGTGCGGGCGGGCGTGCGCCGTCTCGTCGAGCGCTGCCCGGCCGGCAGGAGGATGGCGGGAGCCTCGACCGCGGTCGGCATCTACACCGCAGCCGTGCCGACCGTGGCGGAGATGCTCGGCGTCGATGTCGTCGAGCACACGTTCGCCGACCATGTCGAGGTCGTCGTGCGGGCGCAGCCGTCCCGCGCGCGTCGCGTCGTGCAGGTAGACCTCGACTGCTCGAGCGCGCCGTGACGTTCGGGCAGCCGCTGCTGTTGGCATCGCTCGTCGTCGTGCCCGTCGCAATCGTCCTGTACGTGCGCGCGCAGCGCGGTCGCATGCGCTACGCGGTCCGCTACACGAACGTCGACCTGCTCGCCTCGGTCGCAGGCGGACGCGCGTGGCGCCGGGTCGTTCCGCCCGCCGTCTTCCTGCTCGCCGTCGCGACCTTGTGCGTCGCGGTCGCGCGACCGCACGTGCGCACCCTCGTTCCGAACGAGCGCGCAACGATCGTGCTCGTCCTCGACGTGTCGGGATCGATGCAGGCGAACGACGTGAAGCCGACACGGCTCACCGCAGCGCAGCGGGCGCTGCGCGTGTTCCTCGCCAAGGTCCCCAAGCGGGTCAAGCTCGGGCTCATCCTGTTCGCGGGCGTGCCGGAGGTGGCGGCGCCGCCGACGAGGGATCATGCGCTCGTGCAGCAGGCCGTCGACGCGGCGGACGTCCAGCTCGGCGACAGCGGCGGGACCGCCATCGGCGACGCGCTCGCCGCTGCGGTGAAGCTCGGCCTCGCGTCGGCCGGCATCCAGGGCAACCGCGGTCTCGCCGTCCACCACATCGCCGCCGCCCCGGCCCCGGCGAGCACGCTCGTCACCATCCTCTTCCTCTCCGACGGCCACCAGACCCGCGGCGTCCTCCGGCCGCTCCAGGGGGCGGCGGTCGCGCGCAAGGCGGGCATCCCGGTCTACACCGTCGCGCTCGGGACGAAGGGCGGCAAGATCACGAACTTCTCGTTCGGCGGCAGCTTCGTCTTCCCGGGCGGGCAGCGCCTCCGTCGTGCGCTCGAGCCCGATCCGCGGACGCTGCACGCGATCGCCGCGCAGACCGGCGGCCGCTTCTACGACGCGCGCTCGGCGGGCGCCGTGAAGGACGCATACTCGCGGCTCGGCTCGAGCCTCGGCCGCGCGCCGGGGAGCGCCGAGGTGACGAACGAGTTCGAGATCGGAGCGGCCGTGCTCCTGCTGCTCGCGGTCGGGCTCGGCGCGCTGTGGGCGCCGAAGCTCCCCTGAGAGCCTCTAGCGCCGAGCGGCGAATACGTTCTCGAGCGCGGCCCGCAGGCCGACCGACACCGCTCCCGTGAGGACGGCGGCATCGCCGAGGCTCGAGATCTCGACACGCGGCGGATACGCGAGCCAGCCGGCGAGCAGCTCGCGCACGGGCTCGAGCAGCTCCGCGTTCGCGCCGATTCCGCCGCCGAGCACGACGAGCCCGACGTCGGTGACGGCCGCGATGGGGACGATGTGCAGCGCGATGCGGCGCGCCTCCTCCGCGACGACCGCCCGCGCGACCGAGTCGCCGCCGCGCGCCGCCGCGAAGACCGAGCGCGCGTCGTACGGCGCGCGCAGCACGGTCTTCGTTCCGGACGCGAGCCGCTGGGCCAGCTCGGCCAATGCCGCGGCGCAGGGGTCGAGCTCCTGCTCGAGGCCGGCGCGAACGTAGTCGAGCTCGCCCGCCGCGCCGTGGCGGCCGCGCTGCAGCTCGCCGCGGAGGACGACGCCGGCGCCGAGGCCCGTGCCGACCGAGATGAACGCGAAGTCGTCGACGCCGTGCGCGACGCCGAGCCGCCCCTCGCCGAGCGCCGCGAGATTGACGTCGTTCTCGACCGCCACCGCCACGCCGAGCCGCTCCTCCAGCTCGTCGCCGAAGCGCCGGCCGTCGAGGCCGGTGACGTTGAGCGCGAGCCGGATGGTGCCGTCGCGCGCGACGACGCCCGGTACGCCGACGACGACCTCCTCGACAGCGTCCGCCGGCAGCGCGGCGGCGGCGGCGAGGCCGTCGCGGAGCTGCACGATCCCCGCCAGCGCCCGGTCGGCGTGCGCTCCCTCCAGCTCGACGTCCTGCCGAGCGCGGACTCGGCCCGCGAGGTCGCCGAGGGCGCCGCGCAGGAAGCGCGCGCCCAGGTCGATGCCGAGCACGAGCGCCGCCTCGTCGACCGGCTCGAAGTAGACGGCGCCGTAGCGCGGCCCGCCGGGCGGCGGCGCCTCCCGCACGAGCCCGGCGCCGAGGAGCGCCTGGAGCGCGAGCGAGACGGTGGGCTTCGAGATGCCGGCCCGGCGTGAGATCTGGGCGCGGGAGATCGGCGCTCCGGTGCGGATGGTCCGGAGGACGGTCTCTTCGTTCAGGCGCTTCAGCAGCGGGGGGGTCGCCACGATCCCAGCCATTGTCGTCAAGGATGCTTACCAATGCAAGGCTTGTTGACACAGCTTTTCGAACGTCATAGGGTCGCCTGGTTAAGGTGCCTAACGAGCACCGCAAACGAGGGAGGATGATGCGATGAAACGCGTCGCCATGGCAGTCGCGTTGCTCGCGGTGGCGCTCACCGCCGTCGGTGTCGCGTCGGGCGCGGCCCGGCACCGCTCGAGCCCGACGAAGCTCACCGTCTGGGTCGGCTGGAGCGCACGCGAGCTCTCCGCGTTCAAGCAGCTCGCGGCCGAGTATCAGAAGGCCAACCCCGGCGTTGCGCTCAACGTCGTGGGCAGCATCAACGACAACAAGATCGTCGCTGCCATCCGGGCGGGCACGGCGCCCGACGTCGTCAGCTCGTTCAACTCCTACGACGTCGGCATCTACTGTGGGACGGGCGGGTGGATCGACCTGACGTCGCTCATGAAGGGATCCGGGATCAGCACGTCGATGTTCCCGGCGACGACGAATTACTACACGCAGTACGGCGGCAAGAAGTGCGCACTGCCGCTGCTCGCCGACACGTACGGGCTCTACTACAACAAGGCGTTGTTCAAGAAGGCGGGAATCGCCGGCCCGCCGAAGACGATCGCGCAGCTGACCGCCGACGCGAAGAAGCTCACCGTCCGCAACCCCGACGGCTCGCTGAAGCAGGTCGGGATCGACCCGTTCATCGGCTTCTACGAGAACGTCCCCGAGCGCTGGATCCTGCCGTGGGGCGGCACGTACACCGACTCCAAGGGAAAGGCGCACCTCGCGTCCGACTCCGCCTGGGGGAAGTGGCTCACGTGGCAGAAGCAGCTGATCGACTGGTACGGGTACGACAATCTCGTGAAGTTCCAGGCGGGGCTCGGTGACGAGTTCTCCGCGTCGAACGCGTTCGAGGTCGGCAAGGTGGCGATGAACCTCGACGGCGAGTGGCGCGTCGCCTTCATCAAGGCCGAGCATCCGACGCTCGACTACGGCACCGCGCCGATGCCGGCGGCCAACCCGAGCCTGTACGGCTCGGGCTACATCAACGGCACGATCATCGGCATCCCCAAGAACGGCAAGCACACGCCGCAGGCGTGGAACTTCGTCAAGTGGGTGACGACGAACACGCACGCGCTCGCCGAGTTCTCCAACGCAATCAAGAACGTGCCGTCGACGACAGCGTCGACCCACTCGAAGGAGCTCATCCCGGACGCGCACTTCGCGACGTTCCTCAAGATCTTCGCGAACCCGAAGTCCGGCACGTCGCCGATCATGGCGTCCGGTGCCTCCTACACGAACCTCGTCCAGAACTTCGTCACGAAGTGGCAGGCCGGACAGGTGAAGAACCTCCCGGGCGGCTTGTCGACGCTCGACAAGCAGCTCGACGCGCAAGTCAGCCAGGCCAAGGGCGGAGGGGTGCCGTAGAGGCTCTCGCCATACCCGTGGAACGCCGACGGGCCAGGAGCAGGGCGGCCTGGCGCCGCCGCCGGCTCGTGCTCATCCTCATGAGCCCCTGGCTCGTCGGCTTCTCGGTCTTCTTCGGGTACCCGCTCGTCATGAGCGCGTACCTGTCGCTCAACCACTACGACCTGCTCTCGGCGCCGCGGTGGGTCGGGCTCGCGAACTACCGCTACCTCTTCAGCGTCGACCCCCAGACGTGGACCGCCGTGAGGAACACGCTCTGGATGATCGGCGTGCTCGTCCCGCTCCAGGTGCTCTCGGCGTTCGGCCTCGCGCTCATGCTCGCGCGGGCGCGGGCCGGCGTCGGGATCTTCCGGACGATCTTCTACCTGCCCGCGCTCGCTCCGCCGGTGGCCGCGACGCTGGGCTTCGTCTTCATCCTCAACCCCGCGACCGGTCCGGTGAACACGATCCTGTCGCACCTCGGCATCTCCGGCCCGCTGTGGTTCCAGGATCCGTCGTGGTCGAAGCCGTCGCTCGTGATGCTCGGCATCTGGGGCGTCGGCAACACGATGATCATCTTCCTCGCCGCCGTGCTCGACGTGCCGCGCACGCTGTACGAGTCGGCGCAGCTGGACGGCGCCGGGCCGCTGCAGCGGATGCGCTACGTGACGCTGCCGTCGATCAGCCCCGTGCTGCTCTTCGCGGCAGTCCTCGGCGTCATCCAGGGGCTGCAGTACTTCACGCAGGCCTACGTCGCCGCCGGCGTCGCCGCGGGCCAGGCGTCGCAGGCTGCGGACGTCACCGCCGCCAGCCTCGGCTACCCGCTCGACTCGACGCTCATGTACCCCGTGCTGCTGTACCAGCACGGCTTCACCGACTTCCAGATGGGCTACGCGTCGGCGATGGCGATGTTCCTCTTCGTCGTCTCGTTCGCCGTGACGCTGACGATCGTCCTCAACTCGCGCCGCTGGGTGCACGAGGCGGGTCGATGAGCGCCGCCGAGGCCGCCGTCGCCCCGCTCGTCCGCCGCCGGCCCCCGGCCCGCGTTCGGCGCAAGCGGCTCCTCGTAGCCGTCGCGAACCACAGCGTCCTCGTCGCGGCGGCGCTCGCGTTCCTGCTGCCGTTCCTCTTCATCACCCTCACTGCGCTGATGTCGAACGAGCAGGCCCTCTCGAACCACCTCTGGCCGCACCCGTTTGCGTGGCACAACTTCCACGACGTCTTCACGATGCCGGGCGCTCACCTCCTGAGGTGGATGGCGAACACGTTCGAGTACTCGGTCCTCGCAACGCTCGGCGTCGTGCTCTCGAGCGTCCCCGTCGCCTACGCGCTCTCCCGGCTGCGCTGGCGCGGGCGCGACGTCGCCTTCATGGTCGTCCTCATCGCGCTCATGCTGCCGCCGCAGGTGACGGTCGTGCCGCTGTACGTCATGTGGGCGAAGTTCCATCCGTTCGGGTTCAACTTCATCGGGACGCTGTGGCCGGTGATCATCCCCAACTGGTTCGGCGACGCGTTCTCGATCTTCCTGCTCCGTCAGTTCTTCCTGACCATCCCGGAGGAGTACATGGACGCCGCCCGTGTCGACGGCTGCGGCGAGCTGCGCATCCTCGTCACCGTCGTCTCGCGGCTCGCGAAGCCTGCGATCGCGGCGGTCGCGCTCTTCTCGTTCCTGTACACGTTCAACGACTTCTTCCTGCCCCTCCTGTACTCGGGCGAGAGCCCGCACCACTGGGTGCTGTCGATCGGCCTCTCGGAGTTCCGCTCGCTGCACCAGGTGCAGTGGAACCTCACCATGGCGGCGACGCTGCTCGTGATGGCGCCGGTGATCCTGCTCTTCTTCCTCGCGCAGCGCGCGTTCGTCGAGGGCGTCACGCTCACGGGAGTGAAGGGATGAAGCTCGCCGTCGTCGGCGCCGGCTCGACGTACACGCCGGAGCTCGTGTCGCACCTGACGCGCCTCGACGTGGACGAGTTCGCGCTGCACGACGTCGACATGGATCGGCTCGGGGTCGTCGGCGGCCTCGCCGAGCGCATGCTCGCGCGCCAGGGCTACGCCGGCGCGCTCGTGAGGACGGACGACCTCGACCGCGCGGTCGACGGCGCCGACTTCGTGCTGCTGCAGATCCGCGTCGGCGGCCAGCAGGCGCGTCTCCGCGACGAGACGATCCCGCTGCCGTGCGGGTGCATCGGCCAGGAGACGACCGGCGCCGGCGGCTTCGCGAAGGCGATGCGCACGGTCCCGGTCGTGCTCGAGATCGCCGAGCGCGTCGCCGGCCGAGCCGCGCCGGGCGCGTGGATCGTCGACTTCACGAATCCGGTCGGCATCGTCACGCGCACCCTCCTCGACGCCGGCCATCGTGCAGTCGGCCTCTGCAACGTCGCCATCGGGTTCCAGCGGGCCATCGCCGAGATGCTCGGCGTGCAGCCGGACCGGGTCGAGGTGGACCAGGTCGGGCTCAACCACCTGACGTGGATCCGCGCCGTCCGCGTCGACGGGCGCGACGTGCTCCCCGATCTGCTCGCGCAGCACGGCGACGCGCTCGCGGAGAGCGTCGGCCTGCCGCGGCGCCTCCTCGACGAGCTCGGAGCGATCCCTTCGTACTACCTCCACTACTTCTACGCGCACGACCGCGTCCTCGCCGAGCAGCGCGACGGCGTGCCGCGCGCCCAGGAGGTCGCCGAGATCGAGCGTGAGCTGCTCGAGCTGTACCGCGATCCGTCGCTCGTCGAGAAGCCTGCCCTGCTCGACCGCCGCGGCGGAGCGCACTACAGCGACGCTGCGGTCGGGCTTGTTGCGTCCCTTCGCTCCGGCGACGGCGCCGTGCACGAGGTCGACATGCGGAACGGCGCGACCCTCGCCGGTCTCGCCGCCGACGACGTCGTCGAGGTGCCGGCGCGTGTCGACCGCGACGGCCCCCACCCGCTGCCGCAGGCCCCGCTCGCGCCGGAGCTGCTCGGCCTCGTGCAGCACGTCGCGGCGTACGAGCGCCTCGCGGCCGAAGCGGCCACTTCTCGTGACGCGATCACAGCCCGGAAGGCGCTGCTCGCCCATCCGCTCGTCGGCCAGGTCGACCGCGTCGACGCGCTCGTCGAGTCGCTCCTCGTGGAGGCGATGGGATGAGGCACGCCATCGCGGTCGACGGCGGCAACTCGAAGACCGACGTCGCGCTCGTCCGGGAGGACGGCGAGGTCGTCGGCACGGCTCGCGGCGGTGGCAGCTCGCCGCACCATCTCGGCCTCGACGGCGCGCTGGCCGTCATCGAGGCCCTGCTCGAAAAGGCGGCCGTGCGCGTTCCCGCGGACGTCGCGGAGCTGCTCCTCGCCGGCGTCGACTTCCCCGTGGAGGAGGAAGTCGCGCGTCGCGCGATCGAGCAGCGCGGCTGGGCTGCTCGCGTCTCGGTCGACAACGACACGTACGCCGTCCTTCGCGCGGGGACCGATGCCGGCTGGGGCGTCGCAGTCGTGTGCGGCGCGGGGATGAACTGCGTCGGCGTCGCGCCCGACGGGCGCGAGGCGCGCTTCCCGGCGCTCGGCTGGACGACGGGCGACTGGGGTGGAGGCAGCGACGTCGGCCGGGAGGCAGTGTGGGCCGCTGCGCGCAGCGAGGACGGGCGCGGTCCGAAGACCGTGCTCGAGCGGATGGTGCCGGCCCACTTCGGGCTCGGCACGCCGAGCGAGCTCGCGGAGGCGATCCACTTCGGGCGGATCGCCGGCGCGCGCACGATCGACCTCGCCCCCATCGTCTTCTCGGCGGCGGCGGACGACCCGGTCGCGCGCGGAATCGTCGACCGGCTCGCCGACGAGGTGGTCGCGCTCGCGCGCGTGGCGATCCTGCGCCTCGGCCTCGAGGAGGAGCCGGTGCAGGTCCTGCTCGGCGGCGGCCTGCTGCGCAACGCCGGCCCGCAACTGCTCGACGCGATCGGGCGCGGGCTGGCCGGCGTCGGTCCTGCCATCACGGCGCGTGCGACCGCAGCCCCGGCGATCCTCGGCGCCGCGCTGCTCGCGCTCGACGCGCTCGGCGCCGCCCCCGAAGCATACGACCGCGTTCGCATCCGGTTGGCGGCCGACGCCGCCGGCCCCGTCGTCGTCGGAGGAGGAGAGGATGTCTGACGTCCGCTTCGAGCACGCGTCGTGCGTGTATCCCGGCGCCGACGTGCCGGCGGTCGACGCGCTCGACCTGTACGTCGACGACGGCGAGTTCGTCGTCCTCGTCGGGCCCTCGGGGTCCGGCAAGACGACGGCGCTGCGCATGCTCGCGGGGCTCGAGGAGGTGGCCGCGGGCGCCGTGTACATCGGCGGCAGGGACGTCACCGACGACCCGCCGAAGGAGCGCGACATCGCGATGGTGTTCCAGAGCTATGCGCTCTACCCCTATCTGACCGTCGCCGCGAACATCGGCTTCCCGCTCAAGATCGCAGGCGTCAAGAAGGCGGATCGCGAGCGCCGCGTCCGCGAGGCGGCGGAGCTGCTCGGCCTGACCGAGTACCTCGAGCGCAAGCCGGGCCAGCTCTCGGGCGGGCAGAGTCAGCGCGTCGCGATGGGGCGGGCGATCGTGCGCGCCGCGAGCGTGTTCCTGATGGACGAGCCGCTGTCCAACCTCGACGCGAAGCTCCGGGTGCAGATGCGCGCCGACATCGCCGCGCTCCAGTCGCGGCTCGGTGTGACGACGGTGTACGTGACGCACGACCAGGCCGAGGCAATGACGCTCGGCAACCGGGTCGCGGTGATGCACAACGGCCGGCTCCAGCAGTGCGACGCGCCTCGGGTCCTGTACGAGCGGCCGGTCAACACGTTCGTCGCCGGCTTCATCGGCTCGCCGGCGATGAACCTCGTCACCGTCCCCGTGACGAACGGGTCGGTCTCGCTCGGCGGTGTCTCGATCCCGATCCCGGCCGGGCCTTGGAGCTCGCTCGTCGTCGGCGTCCGCCCGGAGTCGCTGCAGCTGGCGCCGGACGGGATCGCCGCGCGCGTCGACGTCGTCGAGGAGATCGGAGCCGACGCGTACGTGTTCTGCTCGTCGGACGTCGGCGGCGAGGAGACGAAGCTCGTTGCGCGCGCATCGGCGAAGTCCGCCCCGCAGCGGGGAGCGCGCATCGCGCTGCGGCCGGTCGCGGAGGAGGCCCACATCTTCGACCCCGCCGGCGGGGGTCGGCTCCAGGCCTCTTAATCTCAACCTAATGTCGGCCCCTATACCGTGCAGGGAGTGATCGAGGCCCGTTCCCTGACGAAGGACTACGGCGAGAAGCGCGCCGTCGACGATCTCAGCTTCACGGTCAAGCCGGGCGTCGTCACCGGCTTCCTCGGCCCGAACGGCTCCGGGAAGTCGACGACGATGCGGCTGATCCTCGGGCTCGACCGGGCGACGAGCGGCGACGTCACCGTCAACGGCAAGCACTACCGCGACCACAAGGCGCCGTTGCACGAGGTGGGCGCCCTCCTCGAGGCTCGCTCGGTGCACACGGGACGCTCGGCCTACTACCACCTGCTCTCGCTCGCGCAGACGCACGGCATCGGCCGGAAGCGGGTCGAGGAGCTCATCGACCTCGTCGGGCTGCACGACGTCGCGCGCAAGCGCGCCGGCGCGTTCTCTCTCGGCATGGGCCAACGGCTCGGCATCGCCACCGCGCTTCTCGGCGATCCGCACACACTGCTCCTCGACGAGCCGGTGAACGGCCTCGACCCGGAGGGGATCCAGTGGATCCGCAACCTGCTCAAGGGCCTCGCGGCGGAGGGCCGCGCCGTCTTCGTCTCCTCGCACCTGATGAGCGAGATGGCGCTGACCGCCGACCATCTGATCGTCATCGGGCGCGGCAGGCTCATCGCCGACACGAGCGTCGACGAGTTCGTGCGGCGCGCATCCGGTGCCGTCGTCCGCGTCCGGTCGCCGCAGGCGGCGCAGCTGCGTGAGCATCTCGACGCGCCCGGGGTCGTGGTCCAGAGCGACGGGCCGAACGTGCTCGAGATCACGGGCCTGACGACGGAGGCCGTGGGCGACCTCGCCGCGGCCAACGGCATCGTCCTCCACGAACTCACGCTCGTTCAGGCATCGCTCGAGCAGGCGTTCATGGAGCTGACGCGCGACGACGTCGAGTTCCGCTCCGAGGCCGCCGCATGAGCGCCGCCGCTCCGGCGATCCCGCGGCTCGACTTCCGCGGCCGCGTCACGCAGCTGCGCGTGATCGTCTCGGAATGGACGAAGCTCCATTCACTCCGCTCGACGCGCTGGTCGCTGCTCGTCGCGGTCGTCCTCACGATCGGGCTGCCGGCGATCTTCGCGGCGGTGACCTCGTCGCACTGGGGGCACATGGCTCCGCGCGAGCGCGCCGACCGACATCCGCTCGACATCGCGCTGGCCGGGGTCAACCTCTCGCAGCTCGCGATCGGCGTGCTCGGCGTGCTCGTCATCACCGGCGAGTACTCGACCGGGATGATCCGCGCGAGCTTCACGGCCGTGCCGAAGCGCGTGCCGGTCCTGTGGGCGAAGATCGTCGTCTTCGCGCTCGCGTCCTTCGCGCTGATGCTGCCGTCGGTGATCGCCGCGTTCTACGTCAGCCAGGCGATCCTCTCGAAGCACGACATCCTCCAGACCTCGCTGTCGGCGAACGGCGTTGCGCGCTCGGTCGTCGGCGGCGCCGTCTACCTCATGCTCTTCGGCATCTTCTGCCTGGCGCTCGGGGCGATCGTGCGCAACACCGCCGGCGGCATCGCGGCGTTCGTCGCGCTCTTCTTCGTCATCCCGCCGCTCCTCAACGTCTTCCCGGCGAGCTGGCAGAACTCGATCAACCCGTGGATCCCGAACAGCGCGTTTCGCTCTATCTTCCAGCTGACGCACGGGTCGCACAGCCTGTCGCCGGCCGGCGGCGTTGCGGTGTCGCTCGGCTACGTCGCCTTCACGGTCGCAGTCGCCGCGGTGCTACTCGTTCGCCGCGACACGTAGCGTCGCCCGCTCGCCGCGCCTGACCAGCAGCGCGGACGACGCTGCGCCCGCGAGCGCGATCGCGGCCCCCGTGCGGAGTGCGTCGTGGAAGCCGCTCACGAACTGCTGCGGGAACCGCGGGTCGTACTGCGACACCGACTCCGCGCCCGCGACGATCGCGCCCATGACGGCGATGCCGAGCGTCCCGCCGACCTGTCGAGCGGTCGTGACGACGCCGGAGGCGACCCCGGCGTCGTCGACCGACACGGCGCTGAGTGCGGCGACCGTCATCGGCCCCATCGCCGCGCCCATGCCCACGCCGCCGACGAGCATGCCGGGTAGCAGCGCCGTGAAGCCTGCGTGCATCCCGAGGCGGGAGAACAGCTCGAGCGCGATCGCGAGCAGGACCATCCCGAATGCGATCGGCCAGCGCGGGCCGATGAGATCCGTCATGCGGCCGGCGAGCGGCGCCGCCATGACGATGAGCACGGTCATCGGGACGAACACCGCGCCCGCGTGCACGGGAGACCACCCGAGGATGTTCTGCATGTACAGCGACACGAAGAAGAAGATCCCGAACATCGCGAGCGAGACGAGGAGCGCGGCGATGTTCGCGCCCGTGAACGTCCGGTTGCCGAACAGGGAGAGGTCGAGCATCGGTGTGCGCCCCTGCCGCTCGACCACGACGAACGCACCCAGCAGCAACGCAGCGACGGCGAAGAGGGCGAGCATCCGTCCCGACGCCCAGCCGTACTTGTTCGCCTCGATGAGCGCATAGGTGAGCGCGAGGAGGCCTCCGCCGGAGGTGACGAGGCCGGCGACGTCCGGGCGTTCTCCCGACTCCGCGCCCTTGCCCGCGGGAACGAGCACGAGCGAGGCGGCGAACGCGGCGGCGCCGACAGGGACGTTGACGAAGAAGATCCAGCTCCAGCCGATGTGCTCGGTCAGCAGCCCGCCGAGGAGCGGGCCGATGGCAAGGGCGCTCCCGGAGACGCCCGCCCAGATGCCGATCGCGGTGCCTCGCTCCTCCGGGGGGAACGTCGCGCTGATGATCGAGAGCGTCGCGGGCATCATCAACGCGCCCCCGGCGCCTTGGAAGCTGCGCGCGGCGATGAGCGTGCCGATGTTCGGCGCAAGCCCGCATGCGAGCGACGACAACGTGAAGAGCGCCAGGCCGGTGTCGAACACGAGGCGGCGGCCGTACAGGTCCGCGAGGCGCCCACCCGTGAGCATCAGCACCGCGAACGTGAGCGTGTAGCCGTTCACGACCCATTCGAGCTCCGACACGCCGACCTTCAGTCCGCGGCCGATCGAGGGCAGCGCGACGTTCACGATCGTGTTGTCGAGCATGATCATGAACAGGGCGAACGTGACCGAGCCCAGCGTCCACCACTTTCGGTTCCGGTCGTCGATGTGCGGCACGAGTCAACGCTAGGCGCGGTGCCGTCCGGCGCCATCCGCAGACGTCCGCACCTCAGTGCGGGAGGTGCCCGCCCGCGAGGGCGATCACGACGCCGGCCGCGCCGGCGAGAACGAGCGTCGTCACGACGCCGCGTCGCAACAGGAGCAGGAGGACGGCCGCCGCGCCGAGCACGCCGTACTGCCAGGGCTCCGACAGCGCGTGGGCGAGGGGAACGGAGACGCCGAGGATCGCCCCGATCGCAGCCGGCCCCGCGCCGCCGAGGAACGCCTGCGCTGATCGGTTCTCACGCAGGCGGCCGAAGCGAGGGGCGCCGAGGAGGACGAACGCGAACGACGGCGAGAAGGCGACGAGCGCGGCGAGGAGCCCTCCGCCGACGCCCGCCGCCGCATAGCCGACGGCGGCGACCGTCTGCACGACGGGCCCCGGGGTCACCTGCCCGAGCGCGACGGCGTTCAGGAACTGGCCGCTCGTCATCCAGTGGTAGTGCGTCACCGCATCGGCCTGCATGAGCGGGACGATGACGAAGCCGCCGCCGTACGAGAGGGCGCCAACCTTGAGGGCGACCCAGACGAGCGGCCCGAGGCTCAGCAGCTGCAGTCGCATCCGCCGCACGGCGAGCTCGATCGCGCCGCAGCCGACGAGCACGAGGACGAGCCACGGGCCGACCGTCGCCGCCGCGAGGCCGCCGGCCACGAGGTAGACGACCCACCGCGCCGCGCTCGCCGCGCGCCGCCGGCTGTCGGGAAGGAGCCCGAGGCCCGCCTGCACGGCGACGGCTGCGACCGCGGCCCCTGCGCCTGCGCCGGCGCCGCGCACCCAGCGCGGCGGCGACCCGGAGAGGAAGAGCGCCGAGAGCGCGAGGATGAGCACGAGCCCGGGGAGGATGAACGCCGCCCCTCCGGCGAGCGCACCGGCGCGCCCGCGCAAGCGCCAGGCGCAGAAGATCGCCAGCTGCGTCGACGCCGGCCCCGGCAGGAGGTTGCACGCGGCGATTGCATCCTCGAACTCGCGCGGCTCGAGCCAGCGGCGCTCGTCGACGCACAGCCGGCGCAGCAGCGCGATGTGCGTCGGCGGCCCGCCGAACCCGATGCAGCCGACTCGGCCCCACTCGCGCACGATCGTCGCCAGCGAGGGGCGCTCGTCCACGTGCCAAGTCTGCGCGATAGGCTGCCGGTGCCGTCGACCGAAGGGGGAATCCAGGATGAAGACCGTCCTCGCAGGGTGCGCCGCCGTGACCGCGATCCTCGTCGTCGCCACCGCGGCGGAGGCGATCACCTACGGCGTCCCCGACGGGAACGGCCATCCCGAGGTCGGAGCGCTGCTCGCGCAGCAGGCCTTCTCGGACGGGACGTGGGAGGAGTGCTCCGGCACGCTCATCGCGCCGCGCGTCTTCCTGACCGCCGCGCACTGCGACGAGGGCGTCAGCCGCGTCGCGGTCACGTTCGACTCGTCGTACGAGTACCCGAACGGGACGACGTACTGGGGCACGTGGCACGCGGATCCGAACTACAACCAGACCCAGAGCGACCCGCAGGATCTCGCCGTCGTCGTCCTCGACAAGGCGGTCAAGGGCATCACGCCGGCTCAGCTCCCTGCAGCCGGCTCGCTCGACGGGCTCTCCGGCGACCAGCAGTTCACATCCGTCGGCTACGGCGCCCAGTCGGTGACGAGCGGACCGGGTGGGAAGACGTTCCACTACGCCGACATCCGCTACGTCTCGACGGGGACGCTGAACTCGATCACTCCGTCGTGGCTGCGGATCTCGCAGAACCCGGCGACCGGGAACGGAGGCACGTGCTACGGAGACTCCGGCGGCCCGAACTTCCTCGGCGCCGGCTCCGGTGAGACGAGGATCGTCGCGGGGACGACGATCACCGGCGACACGCCGTGCCGGTCGACCAACGTGGACTACCGGCTCGACACGCCCTCGGCCCGCTGGTTCCTCGGCCGGTACGTGACGTTGCCGTAGCTCACAGCACGGGAAGCGTCTCCGAGTCGACGATCAGGTCGCGGGAGCGATCCGGGTGCTCGGCCATACCGCTGTTGGATGACGGATCCGCAACCTCCCCGATGCCCGCCCGGGGCCGACGGCACCATTGGTCCTGGGCAGGCCACCCCTAGAGGAGGCGTCATGAAGCTGTTCGACAAGGCGAAGGCGGCGGCGGAGCAGGCCGCCGAGAAGGCGAAGGAAGGCGTCGAGGAGGTGCAGACGAGGCGCGACCTGCACAACGCATTCGTCGACCTCGGAAAGAAGACGTTCGAGCTCGTCGAGGCGGGCGGCGTCGAGCATTCCGAGCTCACGCCGACCGTGGCGCGCATCAAGGAGCTGCAGGCAAAGCTCGCAGAAGAAGCCTCGTAAACGCCGGCACGCTCGGCCTTGCTCTCGGCCGCAAGCTAAGAGTCACGATGTAGGCGGGCCGGCTGCGGCTTGCGGTTCATCGGACAGGGGAGAGAGGGCATGCGGACATCGATCCGACTGCGGCTGCCCGTGCTCGCCGTGGCGCTCGTCGCCGCGGCGATGCTCGTTGCAGGGTCGGCAGCCGCGCAGAGCTCGTTGCTCGCCGGTGTGCAGCAGGGGTCGTTCTTCGCGCCGTGCGACTGGAGCGGCTCCGGGCCGCCGCCGGTCGCGACGTGCACGAACACGGCGCCTGCAGTCACGGCGAGCTGCGACCCGACGGGCACGTCGACGATCAGCTTCGCCCGCGACGGCTTCATCCCGACCGGAGGCTCGTTCACCGAGACGGTCACGGCGACGATCGGCCCGCAGGACGGCCCGCCTTCCAGCCGTTCGGCTTCACCGGCGCGCAGGTCGGCTCCATCGGCCTGCCGACAGGCCGGCTGCTGAGCTACGACGACGCGTTCACGCTGTCGACGAACGGCCAGACCGTCACCGGGACGAAGAGCCTCGTCACCGACCTCGCGAACAACGGCGTGTGTCTCGACCTCACGAGTCGGAACGCGCCGAGCGCCGTCTTCGGCGGCGGCCCGTTGACCGCGCATCGTCTGCGGCTCGGTCACCTCCTTCTCTCCGTTCGCTGCGGTGTTCGCGCCGGCCGGGCCGTCGACGAAGGCCGAGTGCATGGACGGGGGCTGGAAGACGTATACGAGCCCCCGGTTCAAGAACGAGGGCGACTGCGTGAGCTACGTCGCGACGAAGGGCAAGAACGGCGCTAACGGATAGCCACGGTGCCACTCAGGCGGAGAGCGGCCGGTCGAAGAACGACCGGTGGCGCGTCAGCGCGACGCGGAGGTCAGCCGCCGACACGTCGTCACCGCTGTCCCGGGAGCAGCTGCCGCTCGATGTCCTTCGTGGCGAGCTCGCGAAGGGGTCGACGGTCGGGGCGAGCCTGCGGGTACGTACCCTGCGCGGCGCGACGGTCGTTGATCTCACTGTGAGCGCACGGGCAGAAGGCGAAAGGGTCGCGCACAGCACGGGCTTCGAGTGGCTCTCTCGCTCGGGGTTCGTTGCACGCGGCGTCATGTACGTCCTCGTGGGCGTGCTCGCGATCAAGGTCGCGGCCGGCTCCACGAGCAAGACGCCCGACCAGAAGGGCGCCCTGCAGACGATCGCCCAGCAGCCGTTCGGCCACGTGCTGCTGATCCTCGTGG
>Ga0075276_10000168_pt1 | contig 19607 bp, 17 predicted proteins | sample SF_Rice_5C_80N_4_FD_69770 | JGI IMG/M metagenome (GOLD analysis project Ga0075276, IMG submission 69770) | Rice paddy soil microbial communities from Twitchell Island, California, USA - SF_Rice_5C_80N_405 | ecosystem: Environmental > Terrestrial > Soil > Paddy field/soil | place: USA: Twitchell... | reverse complement strand
ATGGCCATGGATTCGATCATCGCCAGCCCCACGAACAGGGTGCGGGTGATGGTGGTGGCGGCGTCCGGCTGCTGCGCCAGCGAGGCAAGCGCGGTGGACACCGCGCGTCCTTCGCCAAGCGCGGGGCCGATGCCGCCTATGCCTATGGTGAGCCCCGCTGTCCCGATGGAGACGACGGCGATCAGGGTTACGCTGTCCATGATGTTTCCTTTCCGGATTGAGATGTCGTGTTCGTTTCCATTCAGGCCGCCTCGTCGCGCGCCCGGGTGGCGGCGGTGATGTAGACTGTGGCCAGGATGCTGAAGATATAGGCCTGCACCATGCCGGTAAGCAGGCCCAACAGGCTCATCACCACGGGAAAGACAAAGGGCGCCACGGTGAGCAGGATGCCGAGGATCATGGTGCCGCTCATGATATTGCCGAAGAGGCGCACGGCGAGCGCCAGCGTGCGCGACAGTTCGCTGATGACGTTGAACGGCAGCATCAGCACCGTGGGCTCCAGATAGGCCCGGAGGTAGGCGCGCAAGCCGCTCTCCTCGATTCCGAACAGCGGCACCGCGATGAACACGCACAGCGCAAGGGCCGCCGTGGTGGACAGCGAGCCGGTGGGCGGCTCGTAGCCGGGAATGACGGTGCACAGATTCGAGAGCGCAATGAACAGGAACAGCGTACCGAGAAAGCCCAGATATTTGCCGGGATGCTTCAGGCCGACCTCCTCGATCTGCTTCTGGATGCCGATGACGATCACCTCCAACAGGCCCTGCCAGCGAGAGATGTCGGGCCCGGTGGAGAGGCGGCGGGTGACCAGCCAGGATACGCCGACCAGGACCGCCATCAGCGCCCAGGTGGTGGCGATGGTGGAATCGAGCTTGAGGAAGCCGTATTGCCAGTAGACGATGTCGTCCGGGCTAAGGTGCATGGCGGTTCTCCTTTGCCAGCCCGGCGGCGCCCAGTCTTTTCGCGCCGAGGCGGACGACGATGACGCGCGCCACGGCGAACCCGGCCAGGGCGGCCAGCATCCTGCGCCAGTCGGAGCCCGCGGCAAACCAGAAACCGGCAAGCACGATGGCTGTGCGCGTCAGCATGCTGGTCAGGAACCAGCGCGCCGGGCGCGGCGAGCGCAGCCCGCGCTGCACCGTCCACGCCAGGCCGCCGAAAAAAAGCACGCTCAGCACCGCGCCCGCCAGCGCCGCCCCTGCCAGGTGCGGCCAATCCACGCCAACCATCATTTCCATATTCATTCTCCCTTTTCCTTTCCGTGTGCCTGCTCTTCCGCTGACGGTCCGCTTTGCTCCTGCTCGGCGCGGATGGCGCGGTGTTCGCGCGCCACCCAGTGCCAGGCGGTGAGGCAGCCCACCGCCAGCCCGCTGACCAATAACGTCAGTGTCCATGAATGCCGCGCCGGGTAATGGCGGTCCAGCCACACGCCCAGCGCCGCGCCTATCACCGTGGGCGTGGCCACCGACCAGCCCACCAGCCCCATCATGCCCAGCCCGGACCACACGGTGTGCGACACGCGCTGCTGAGCCCTGAGCTTGCGCGCCTCCTGCTCGCCGATGCGGCGGGCGAAGGCCTGCTCGCCGTCGCGCGCGGGCGGCGGCGAATCCGGCGTATGAAGTTGCGGCGTGTCAGCCATGGCGGAACTCCGCCAGCCGGCGCATGAAGCCGCTTTCCAGCTTGAGCAGCACGGCGCGCACCTCGCGCTCGCCGGCGTCGAGGTGGGCGAATTCCTGTTCCACCGTCTCGCGCAGGCGTCCCAGGTCCTCGCCGCCCACCGCATTGCGCACCGACACCAGCACCTCGTCCCCGGCCTTCACCAGCACGCCCTCGTTCACCGCCACGTAGACCTCGCCCCTGCCCTCGACCTCGTATGTCAGAATCCCGGCCGACAGGATCGCCGTGCAATCCAGGCGGTGCGGCAGGATGCCGAACGCGCCTTCGGGCGTTTCGGCCACGATGCGCCTGACATGCTCCACCTCGGCGTACACCTGGAACGGCAGCAAGACCTTGAGGTTCATGCCGCGGCCTCCTGCTGCTCAGCCGCACGTGCCTTGTGCCGCGCCTCGGCTATGGCCCCTATCATGTACAGCGCGCTCTCCGGCAGGTCGGCGAACTCGTCGTTGAGGATGCGCTCGCAGCCGTCCAGCGCATCAGCCAGGGGAACCAGCCGGCCGGGCATGCCGCTGAACGGCTCGGTGGTGAAGAAGGGCTGGGTGAGGAAGCGCTCCAGGCGGCGCGCGCGCGAGACCACGGCGCGGTCGGCCGCCGACAACTGCTCCAGCCCCAGCATGGCGATGATGTCCTTGAGGTCCGCATACTGCGCCAGCGTGCCGCGGATGGCCTGGGCCAGCGCATAATGGCGCTCGCCCACCATCCCCGGCGTGGCCATCTTGGAGCTGGACTGCAGCGGGTCGATGGCCGGGTACAGCCCCTCGCTGGCGCGCTTGCGGTTGAGCACGATGGACGCGGAAAGATGGGAGAAGGTGTGCACAGCGGCGGGATCGGTGAAGTCGTCCGCCGGGACATACACCGCCTGGATGGAGGTGATCGCGCCGGTATCGGTGTTGGCGATGCGCTCCTCGAGGCCGGAAAGCTCGGTGCCCATGGTGGGCTGGTAGCCCATGCGTGAGGGCATCTGCCCCATCATGCCGGAGATCTCGGAGCCGGCCTGGATAAAGCGGAAAATATTGTCTATCAGCAGCAGCACGTCGCGCTGCTCGTCGTCACGGAAATATTCGGCCATGGTGAGCGCGGCGTGGCCCACGCGGAAGCGGCTGCCCGGCGGCTCGTTCATCTGGCCGAACACCATCACCATGTTGGAGAGCACGCCCGCCTCCTTCATGTCGCGGTACAACTCCTCGCCTTCGCGGCAGCGCTCGCCGATGCCGCAGAATATGCTCACCCCCTGGTGATGGGCCACCATGTTGTGGATCATCTCGGTGAGCAGCACGGTCTTGCCCACACCCGCGCCGCCGAACAGCCCGGCCTTGCCGCCGCGCTCCAGCGGGGCAAGCACGTCTATGACCTTGATGCCGGTCTCGAAGATCTCGGACTGGGTGGAGCGCCGCGCCAGCGGCGGCGGCGCATTGTGCACGGTGCGCCATTCCACGCCTTCCGGCTGCGGCTGGCGGTCTATGGCCTGCCCGAATACGTCGAACATGCGCGACAGGATGCCCGGACCCACCGGCGCCTTGAGCGGCGCGCCGGTGTCCAGCACCGCCATATCGCGCGCCAGGCCCTGGGTGGAGGTGAGCGCGATGCCGCGCACAATACGGGTGTTGAGCTGAGCCAGCACCTCGATGACGATGGCATTGCCCGGCCCGGTGCGCAGCACGGTATAGATGGGCGGCAGGGAGCGCTCGAAACGCACGTCCACCACGCTGCCGCGCACCGCGACCACGCTTCCCATATTCGCTGCTGCCGCTGTGTTTTCCATGGCTGTTTCTTGTTGTATGCGCCCTTGCCCGGCCGATCAAGGCGGCCGTGCGGCATTTCCGCACCACCGCTTTTCCGGGTGCGCCGCATTTACGTTATCATGCCCGGCATTGCGAATAAAGGGGCGCCCGATGAAAACATCCCGACTCTGGCCGGCTCTGCTGGCTGTCATATTGCTCGCAGGGTGCGCCACGACGCAGTCCGGCGGCGGCGCGGCGGTACCGGCTGCGGAGCTGCCGAAACCGAAGATTGCGCTGGTGCTGGGCGGGGGGGCGGCGCGCGGCTTCGCGCATATCGGCGTGATCCGCGCCCTGGAGCAGGAGCATATTCCGGTGGACATGGTGGTGGGCACCAGCGTGGGCAGCCTGATCGGCGCGCTGTATGCCAGCAGCCAGAACAGCTTCGATCTGGAATGGACCGCCTTCACCCTGCAAAGGGAAGACCTGTTCGACTATCGCCTGATGGGCGCCCTGACCGGCATGGGCGTGATCAAGGGCGACAATATCGAGGACTTCATCCGCGCCAAGGTGCCGCAGGCCAACATCGAGGATCTCAAGCTGCCCTTCGCCGCGGTGGCCACCGACCTCAACCGCGGCCAGCAGGTGGTGCTGGATCACGGCTCGGTCGCGCGCGCGGTCCATGCGAGCAGCGCCATCCCCGGCGTGTTCGAGCCGGTGGAATACCAGGGCCGTCTCCTGGTGGACGGCGGACTGATGAACAACATTCCCGTGTCGGTCGCGCGCGCCAAGGGCGCGGACATCGTGATCGCCGTGGACATCAGCGAGAACGTCACCAACTTCAATATCACCAACATCGTGGATGTCACCCTGCAGGCGGTAAATATCATGTTCGCGCAGAACGTCAAGAACCAGATCAAGGGCGCGGACGTGGTGATCGCCCCCGCCGTGGGCGACGTGGGCATGATGGACTTCACGCAGAAAAAGCGCTGCATGGAGGCGGGCCTGGCCGCGACCGAAAAGGCCATGCCGCTGATCCGCCAGAAGATAGAGGAATGGGGCCGCAAGAAGCTGCAGGAGCAACGGAAATAACAGCCCGGGCGGCCTGCTCGCCCCGGGGTGAGGCCGGATTGCGGTTTCACCTCAAAGGCGAGACCAGGCGGCAACGAGCGAGCGGGGCCATCAGAAGCAGTTTGCCGAAAAACGTGACGAGGCGGCCGGATGCAAGGCGCATGGCGCGCAGGCACCGGAGTGTACAAGCAAGTACATGAGGATGCCGAGCACCGGGCAACGCCGCAAACGGCCGCCGCAGTAGTTTTTCAGCAGACTGTGCGCAATCAGTCGTCGAGCGGCTCCACGGTATACAGCACCGAAAGCCTGTGCATCTCCCCCGGCTTGACCGTCACCGTATTCTCAAGGGCATTGCCGCTCTCCACGCACACCATGGCGCGGTAGCCTTCCGGAGTGAAATCGCCCATCTTCGCGGCCTTTTCCGTCCACGGGTTCCACACTATGGTGGAGAGCCCGCCCTGCTTGGCGATACGGATCACGCGCTTCAGGCCGCGGTCCTTGATCAGCACGTCGGACTTGGTGTTCATGTAGACGCGATCCACCTCGGATTCGATGCGGATGCCGTTGAGCTGCTTGCACAGGTCGTTGGCGCCACCCGCCTTGTCCATGTAGGCCGTGCCTTCCAGGCCGCGTATCGTCATCTGTCCCACGTCGCTGATCTGGAAATAGGTGTGCAGCGCCTCGCCGAGCACAAAAGGCTGGGGGCCCAGGTTGCGCGTGACCAGGTCTATCTTCAGGCTCTTGCCGATGGAAAACTCGATCTGCACGCTGCTGGGATATGGCCATTGCTTGCGCGTAGCCTCGGTTTCCAGCAGGCCGAAACGCAAATAGGCGCCTCCGTCGGTCATTTCCCTTGTTTCCAGCACTTCCCACATCACGGTGCGGGCAAAGCCGTGGCCGGGCAGCGTGCTGTCGCCGGCATGCGCGCCGAACCACGGCCAGCATATGGGCACGCCGCCGCGTATGGACTTCCCGGGGGCGAATTTCGCCAGTTCGGACACCCATACCACCGGCGCTTGCCCAGTCGGCTGCCAAGTGATCAGATGGGCGCCCTGCAGCGCGATGCGCGCGCTGCCGTGACGGTTGGCGATCTCGGCGACGATCAGGCCGCCCTCGCTTTCGCGGAACTGGACGTGGTTGGCTATGGCGAAACGCCGGTTTAGGTCGGCAAGCTGCATTATCTGGGGGCTCCATGGTTGAACGAAGCCGCATTTTCTCCGTATTTTGCGCGGCGCGCCAGTGGCCACCGCGACGCCGCAGCGGCCGCCGGCTTCGCACCCCGGCGCTGCCCCGAAAAAAATATGTCCCGCGCGATGCCAGGCGCGGCGGGCATGTCACGCGTGTCAAGACCGGGCGCGGAAATTTTGGCCTTTTTTCGCGGCCAAAAGAGGAGGATAATTTGCTGCGGAATATACCCGGCGCCGGCCGCAAGACCCTGCCGAACGACAACAAGTACGGGAGAACGCACAGCCATGAAGATAGAACATTCCGCCGCACAGCTTCCCGAACAGGAAGTCACCCCCGAAGTCCTCCAGGAAAAATACTGCAAGAACGGCGAGATCACCGCCTACGACGTGCGCCTGCGCGTGGCGCGCGCGCTGGCCGCCATGGAGGCCAAGCCCGAGGTGTGGGAGCCGCAGTTCCTGTGGGCGCTGGAACATGGCTTCATTCCCGGCGGGCGCATCAATTCTGCGGCAGGCACCGCCCTGCAGGCCACTCTCATCAACTGCTTCGTGCAGCCCGTGGGCGACGCCATCAGCGGCCTGACCGACGGCAAGCCCGGCATCTACGACGCCCTGCAGCAGGCCGCGGAGACCATGCGCCGCGGCGGCGGCGTGGGCTACGACTTCTCGGCCATACGCCCCAAGGATGCCCTGGTGAAGGGCACCAACAGCCGCGCCTCCGGCCCGGTTTCCTACATGCGCGTGTTCGACCGCTCCTGCGAGACGGTGGAATCGGCCGGCGCCCGGCGCGGCGCGCAGATGGGCGTGCTGCGCTGCGACCATCCTGACATCGAGGCCTTCATCCACGCCAAGGATACCGGCGACCTGCGCAACTTCAACATCTCCGTGGGCGTGACCGACGCCTTCATGCAGGCGGTGGACGCAAACGGCGACTGGGAGCTGGCCCACAAGTCGCCGCCCTCGCCTGCCGCCATCGAGGCCGGCGCCTACCAGCGCGCCGACGGTCTGTGGGTGTACCGCAAGATCAAGGCCGCCGATTTGTGGGCGCAGATCATGCACGCCACCTATGACCACGCCGAGCCGGGCGTGCTGTTCATCGACAAGATCAACCGCGACAACAACCTGGGCTACATCGAGCAGATCGAGGCCACCAATCCCTGCGGTGAACAGCCCCTGCCCTCGTACGGCTGCTGCGACCTGGGCAGCGTGAACCTGACCGCCTTCGTGCAGAACCCCTTCACGCCCGAGGCCGAATTCGATTCGCCCAATTTCGTGCGCGTGGTGGGACTCGCCGCGCGCATGCTGGACAACGTGCTGGACGCGACAGTGTGGCCGCTGCCTGAGCAGAAATCTGAGGCCGCGGCCAAGCGCCGCATCGGCATCGGCTTCACCGGACTGGGCGATACGCTGGTGATGCTGGGCCTGAAATACAACAGCGCCGAGGGCCGCAACATGGCGGCGCGCATCGCCGAGATGATGCGCGATGCGGCCTATGAGGCCTCGGTGGATCTGGCCGTCGAGAAAGGCCGTTTCCCTCTGTTCGATGCGGACAAGTACCTGGCGGAACCCGCCTTCGCCTCGCGCCTGCCGGAGAAGATCAAAACGCGCATCCGCGAGCATGGCATCCGCAACAGCCACTTGCTCTCCATCGCGCCCACCGGCACCATCAGCCTGGCCTTCGCCGACAACGCCAGCAACGGCATCGAGCCGCCGTTCTCCTGGTTCTACTTCCGCAACAAGCGCATGCCGGACGGCAGCAAGAAGTCGATCCAGGTGGAAGACCACGCCTGGCGCCTGTACAAGCACCTGGGCGGCGACGTGGAAAAGCTGCCGGACTACTTCGTGACCGCGCTCGAAATGAGCGCGCTGGACCACATGGAAATGTCCGCCGCGGTGCAGCCCTATGTGGACACCGCGATCAGCAAGACGGTGAACGTGCCGGCCGACTACCCCTTCGCCGATTTCGAGAGCCTGTACATGGCCGCGTGGAAGCGCGGACTCAAGGGCATCACCACTTACCGCCCGAACAGCGTGCTGGGCGCGGTGCTGGAGGTCAAGCCCGTGGAGCCCACGCATGAGGCGCAGGAGATCGAGCAGACCGACGTGGACCGGCGCGTGGTGCTGGACATGATGCCCACCCCGGCGCTCGCCAGCCTGCGCTGGCCGGGCCGCCCCGAGCAGCCCGCAGGCAGCAATGCCTGGGTGTACATGATAGAACACCCGCAGGGCAGCTTCGCCGTGTTCATCAGCCATATCACCAACGGCGAGGACCACCCCTACGAGGTCTGGGTGAACGGCGCCGAACAGCCGCGCGGCCTGGGCGCGCTGGCCAAGACGCTCTCCATGGACATGCGCGCGGAAGACCGCGGCTGGCTGAACATGAAACTGGCCGCGCTGGAAAAAGCCGCGGGCGACGACAGCTTTGACATGGCCTTCCCGCCCGGCGGCGAGAAGATCCGCGTGCCCTCGCTGGTCTCGGGCTTCGCCCGCATCGTGCGCTACCGTTGCGAGCAACTGGGCGCGCTGGAGATGCGCGAGAACGAGCCCACGCCGGTGCTCGACGCCATGTTCTCGAAGAAGGAGCCCAAGGTGAATCCGGACGGCACCATGAGCTGGACCGTGGACGTGCTGAACGTCGCGGGCGGCGACGACTTCGTGCTGGGCTTGAAGGAGCTGGTGCTGCCGGACGGCCAGCGCCGCCCCTATTCGGTGTGGCTGGCGGGCGAATACCCGCGCGCGCTGGACGGCCTGTGCAAGGTGCTGAGCCTGGACATGCGCGTGGTGGACCCGGCCTGGATAGGCATGAAGCTGCGCAAGCTGCTGGATTTCCCCGAGCCGCTGGGGGACTTCATGGCGAGGATACCGGGCAGCGACAAGTCGCAGACGTGGCCCTCCACCGTGGCCTACGTCGCACGGCTCATGATCCACCGCTACGCCATGCTGGGCATCCTCACGGAGGATGGGTACCCGGTGTCCGAGGCGGGCATCCTCTCCACCCCGCACAAGCGCGTGAAGGAGCAGCCGGAACTGCACCTGATCGCAGGCAAGAAGTGCGCTGAGTGCGGCAACCGCACCGTGATCAAGAAGGACGGCTGCGACTTCTGCACCGCCTGCGGCGCGATAGGCGCCTGCGGCTAGGCATGCCGTCCCCAAGGGCCGCACGTCCCGGTACGTGCGGATGATGATACACCTCTAACCGCCTGACCGGAGATCATGGCGCTTTGGCAATTCCAGATCGAGTTCATCCCCCGCGCCTGGCTTGAAGCCGTCGCGGGCGACCTGTCCCCGCTGTTCGGCGACGACGGCCGCGACATGGCGCCTGCATGGCGCGCCCACCCGCCCGCGCTCCCAGTGGATGCGCTGTTTACCGCCATGCTGCCGCCCGCGCCCGGGCGTTACGCCGGCGAGCTTTACTGGGGCGACGAAAAACACAGCGATGCCCATGTCTGGCACGATAACGGCCAGGTCGAATCCATAGGCGTGCGTGTGGACGCGCGCAATTACAGCGCGCGCCTGCTGCAACAGATCGCGGAAATCGCGGGGCAACTGCATTGCGACCTTCTGATTCCGGAAACTCGGACCGTCATCGCACCCAATGTGTTCGCGCTGCACTCGGCGCTGCGCGCCTCGAAGGCGGCGCGTTACGTGCAGGGCCCGCGCAAATATCCCGAGCGGAACACGGACAACCGCCGGGAGGATGGCTCGGCAGAGGACGGAATGGGGGACGACGGCCCGGGCAAGGGCCCGGACGTAGCCTGAACAGCAGCGGCCTGAAAAGGCTGGGCAGCCCGGTCAGGCGAACATGTCGGTCATCGATGACAGCATGGCGCCGGTCCCTCAGCCCGTTTTTTCGGCGATGAGATTCAGGCTGATGGGCATACCGTGGAATTCCAGGCCGCTGGCATCGTCGAACAAGCCGAACTTCTCCACGCGCTTGATGTTGACGTAGCCCGCCTCGGTAAGATAGCGGCGGAGAAATTCCTCGTTCAGCCCCACCACGTGATAGTCGAACGAGTTGGTATGCCCGCCGAACAGGATGCGCATCACGTGAAAGCGCTGCTCGAAAGACAGAAATTCCTTTTCCAGCAACAGGCGCGCCAGCACGTCCATGTCGGGCACGCCGATGTAAAGCTTCCCGCCCGGCTGCAGCACGCGCTTCCACTCGGCCAGCGCCTTCTGCAGTTCACCCGTGTAATCAAGATGTTCCAGCACGTGGGAGGCATAGACCGCAGCAAAGGTGGCATCCGGAAAACGGGTAAGATCGTCCGCCTTGCCGACGTGGTCTACATGCGGCCCCGGCACCGCGTCCAGCACCTCCCAGCCCTCGACCCGGCTCCAACCACCTATATGTAGCTTCCTGCTCATCCGCTGCTTCGTCCTCAAAACTCGAGTAAATTGAATACTTCGCCCGCGCCACCGCTGAACCGGCCACACGCACGGGCAGCGGTGCGATTTAACCATGCCCGCATGCGCCCGGCAATCTGCAAATCCCCTAAATCCGCCCCTGCGCCGGATGCGGCAAGGCGATGCCCTGCGGCATGCGCGAAAAAACACGCGCTGCCCGCCGTTTTACCTGGCACGCTGTGCGCGAATCCTATTCAGGATATATTACAGCGTGGCTTTTTCGAACTTTCAGATTTGGGCCCGCTCCCCGAAAAAATACGGGGCACTTTGGCACGCGGCATCACAAACGGGGGAGAGACACGGCACCTGGCATGGCTGATCGTAACGAACGAAGGCTTGAGGCGCTGCGGAGGCTGGAGCCGGTCCAGCCTTCGCCCCGGTTCAGGCAACGCGGCTGCCGCGCTTGAGGTCGGTGATGTCGGCCAGCACCGACCGGCTCGCCGCGAAGCGGCCGTCAGGGCCGGGCACTGCGTTGGCGCTCAATAGCACAACCACGCCTGCGCCCCCCTCGTGTGCAATCTCCAGTTCGAGATTGCGTATCGTGCCGCCCTCTATCAGGCGCGCATAGCTTTCCTCGAATATCTTGCGGCTGCCGGGCGCGAGCAGGTCGGCAAACTTCATCCTGCCTATGGCCTTTTCCCGCGCCACGCCGTGCCAAGTGAGTTCGGTGTCGTTGACCTGGATGAACACGCCATCCCGGTCGAGCGAGTGGAAGCCGCAGGGCGCGCTGTTATACATCTCCTCCAGCCGGTCGGCGTATTTCTGTATGGCGGTATTCGACCGCTTCAGCGCGAGGACCTCGGTAGACAGGTTGGCGTTGGCCGACTCGAGGACCGCGATCTTCTTTTCCAGTTGCGAGGTGCGCATCGTCACGATGTCGCCGACATAGTGGCGATGCAGGCGCAGTTCTTCCTCGACCTGCTTCTCCTCCGTTATGTCTACCAGGATGCCCTGAAGAAACAGCGGCTCGCCGGCCTCGTTCCGCACCAGCGCCGCCTCATCCAGGAACCATCGTGCCTCATTGGCACGGTTTAGCAGGCGGTATTCGCAGCGCAGCGGCTTGCCCTCCGCACGCACGCGGTCCAGGGCTTCCGCGGCGCGCGCCTTGTCGTCCGGGTGAACATGGCTGCGGAGCGCGCCGATTTCGCTGATCCATTCCTCAGCCGAGTAGCCAAGCTGGCTCACCTGCGGGCTCACATAGAGCAGCTTGCCGGGCGTATCCAGGGACGCTGTGTAGGTGATCGCGGGAATCTGCTCCACAAGAAAGCGGTATTTCGCCTCCGCCTCTCCCATGCGGATTTCTATCTGCCTTTTTTCCGTATGCGCCCGGCGCTCGCGCATCACCCGCTCGATCACGGTGGGCAGTAGTTCCAGATACTGGCGGTTTGTGTCCTTGATCAGGTAATCCTGCGCGCCGCCTTTCACCGCCTCCACCGCGATGGACACATTGTCCGTGCCGGTCAGCATCATGACCGGCACGGTGATCTCGCCCAGGTCGTTGCGCAGTTCGGCCAGGAACTCCAGCCCGTTGAGATCCGGCAAATGATAGTCCAGCAGCACGCAGTCGGGCTGTTCGCTGTGCGCCATACGCAAGCCGTCACGCGCGGTTTCGGCTTCGGATACGACGAATTCGTAGTCGTGCTCCTCCTTCGAAAGGGCGCGGCGGCAGGCCATGCGATCCACCATATCGTCGTCAACAATCAGTATTCGGAGTCTCGGCTTTGTCATGATAGAGAGCCTCCTGTCGTCAGAGTCTGAAAAATGTCATCGGTGCAGAGCCATCTCATGGCATCTCGCTGATGGTCCAATAGGCGTCGATGGAGCGCATGACCTCGACAAATTGCCGGTAATCCACCGGCTTGGCCATGTATCCCGCGACGCCGAGGTCGAAACTGTTTACCTTGTCCTGCTGTTCTTCGGAGGTGGTCAGCACCACCACGGGTATGCGCTTCAGCGCGCCGTCGCGCTTGATCACGTGAAGGAATTCGATGCCGTTCATAACGGGCATGTTCAGGTCGAGCAGGATAATGCACGGCTTCTCGCTTTCCGAATCCTGGAGATAGCTCAGCGCATCCTCGCCGTTTTCCTTGTTCACCACCGGGTTCGTGACCCTGATCTCTTTCAGGGCGCGCATCACCGTCATGATATCCACTCTGTCGTCCTCGACCAGCAGGATGGGTTTATTCGTGATTTTCATGCTTGCCTCCTTTGCCTGCAGCGGGGACTATCGGCGTGCGCGGAAGGGTGAAGTAGAACGTACTTCCCTCACCCACCGCCGACTCGAGCCACACGCGTCCGCCGTACATTTCCACGATTTTCTTCACCAGTGCCAAACCGACGCCGGAACTCTCCACGCGGTCACGCGGAGCCAAAGTCTGGAACAGCTGAAAGATCTTGTCAAAATGTTGTTGCCTGATGCCGGGCCCGTTGTCGGCGACGCTGAACTTCCAGTGGTGGTGTCCCTCCGGGCCGCAGGCTATGTGAATCCTGCCCTCCGCCTTGTCCATGTACTTGATCGCGTTTGAGATCAGGTTCTGGAACACCTGCTGGATGCGGGTCGGCTCGATCATCACCGTCGGCAAGGGATGGGCCACCGTGATCGCGATGTTTGCCGGCGGGGCAAGCATCGCAACCACCTTGTCGACCAGCTGGTTGAGGTCAACCGGAACGACGGCCTCCTTCACCCGGCCGACGCGCGAATAAAGCAGGATACCCTCGATCAGGCCGTCCATGCGGCGCACCCGGCTCATCAGCAGCCGCAAGTGCTCCTTGCCCTCCTCATCGAACTTGTCCGCATAGTCGGTGGAAATCCAGTCCGCCAGCGACCCGATCGCGCGCAGCGGCGCCTTGAGGTCATGGGACACCACATAGGCGAAGTTCCTGAGTTCCTCGTTCGCGCTCTCGACCTCGCGCATCAGCTCCTCGCGCTTCCTCTGCCCCGCCCGCCATACGACGACCAGCGACAATATCATGGCGAATCCGGCGTCGCCCGCCCACACCCAGCGCTGGAACATCGCCACCTTCGCGTCGTCATCCCTGGTATCGAGGATGACGCTGGCGGCTCCGTTCACGCTGCCATCCTTTACGTGGTGGCAGGAAAGGCAGTCGGTGCCGCGAAAATCCTTGCTCACGACAAAAGGAATGACCGCCCGGAACCCGTGGTCGGGATTTCCCCAATCGATCTTTGAGTAGACCGGGGATTTCGTGTCCATGGCCTTGAGGTCCCACGCATCCTTCGGTTGCTCCGACGGCAGCCCCGGGCCGAACTGGTCCTGCACCTGCTTGGCCCGAATGATGCGCAGACCGATGACGCCTTCGGAATCCTTCATCTTGCGCACCATCAACTCACGGTTTTCCGGCTTGCTGATCTGCCCGGTCACCATCAGCATATTCATGCCGTTGATCAGCCCGTCAGCAACTTCCGAGGCGCGCCGCTTCAGGTCCTTTTCGATCTGCGACTTGAAGTAGCCCACAATGATCTGCTGCGAAAGGAGCACGACCACAACCAGAAGGCCCGCGGCAATGGCGGGCTCCCTCCACTTCGTCCACCTGCTTTCGAATTCCACTGTGGTCTAGACTCCTGTCCCTGGACTTGAGATCATTTCGCCGCCCCGATACCCGGGATACGGCGTCGCCGACCCGGCGAGCCCCTGTGGCGGCGGCAAGCGCCGCCGCCGCTGGTATCAATTCATCAGCATAGGTCCCACCGCCCCCAAGGCCGGAAACTGGCGACGGCAGCGCCGTTTTGTCTCATTATATCCCTCAGCGCCGGGTCGCAGGAAATACCCCGCCGCGGCGGCGCCGCGCCGATACTCAATTAACATATTGATTAATGGCAATTAAATCCATTATTTCGGTTTTTGGCCCGCTCTCCGGTAAAATACGGCGCGTTTTGACACGCGACATCACAAACGGGGCGAGATACGACAGCAAGCATGGCTACATATAACGAACAGAGTTTTAAGGTACTGCGGGGGCTGGAGCCGGTGCGGCAGCGCCCCGGCATGTATACCAACCTCGAGTCGCCCAACCACATCATCGCCGAGGTGGTGGATAACGCCTGCGACGAGGCGCTGGCGGGCTATGCCACCAACATCTACGTCACCGCGCACAAGGACGGCTCGGTTTCCGTGGCCGACAATGGGCGCGGCATCCCGGTGGGCATCCATCCCGAGGAAAAGCGCTCAGTGGTGGAAGTGGCCTTCACCGTGCTGCATTCCGGCGGCAAATTCGAGAAAGAAAAGGGCGGCGCCTACCAGTTCGCCGGCGGCCTGCACGGCGTGGGCGTGGCGGTGACCAATGCGCTGTCGAAGCAGATCGAGGTCTCGGTGTTCCGCGACGGCGCACGCCACGAGGTCCGCTTCGTCAACGGCGAGGCCGAAAAACCCCTGGCGAAGAAGGAGGCCTGCGCCAAGAACCAGACCGGCACCATGGTGCGCGCCTGGCCCAACCCCAAGTATTTCGACAGCCCCAATGTAAACCTGGCGCAACTGGAGCTCTCGCTGCGCTCCAAGGCGGTACTGCTGCCCGGCGTGACCATCGCGCTGCACGTCGAAAAGACCGACGAAACCAGGTCCTGGACCTATCCCGATGGCCTGCGCGGCTACCTCGCGGAATCGCTCTCGGAATTCGAACTGGCCACGCCCATCCTGTTCCAGGAAAAATACGCCAAGAAGGACGACAACAGCGGCTTCGCCGACGGCGAGGGTGCCTCCTGGGCGCTGGTGTGGTCGGAAGAAGGCAATGTGGTCCGCGAATCCTACGTCAACCTCATCCCCACCCCCTCCGGCGGCACCCACGAAGCCGGCCTGCGCGACGGCGTATTCAACTCCGTGAAGAGCTTCGCCGAGATTCACGGCCTGCTGCCCAAGGGGGTGAAGCTGGTGCCCGAGGATGCTTTCTCGCGCTTGTCCTTCGTGCTCTCGTCCAAGGTGCTGGACCCGCAGTTCCAGGGCCAGACCAAGGAGAAGCTGGTGTCGCGCGAAGCGCTGCGCCTGGTCTCCTCCATGCTCAAGGATCCGCTGGACCTGTGGCTGAACGAGCACATCGACGCCGGCAAGCGCATCGTGGAGCTGGCAGTGCAGCAGGCGCAGGCACGTTTGCGCTCGGCGCAGAAGGTGGAGAAGAAGAAAGGCTCCAGCGTGGCGGTGCTGCCGGGCAAGCTCACCGACTGCAGCTCGTCGGACTCCACCCGCACCGAACTGTTCCTGGTGGAAGGAGACTCCGCCGGCGGCTCGGCCAAGCAGGGCCGCAACAAGGAATTCCAGGCCGTGCTGCCTCTGCGCGGCAAGGTGCTGAACACCTTCGAGGTGGACCGCGACCGCCTGTTCGCCAACAACGAGATCCACGACATCGCCGTAGCCATCGGCGTGGACCCGCACGCGCCCACGGACGAGGTGGATCTGTCCGGCCTGCGCTACAACGCCATCCTCATCATGGCCGATGCCGACGTGGACGGCGCACACATCTCCACCCTGCTGCTCACCCTGTTCTACCGCCATTTCTACCGTGTGGTTGAAGCCGGCAAGGTGTACATCGCGCAGCCGCCGCTGTTCCGCGTGGACGTGCCCGCCGTGGGCAAGCGCCCGGCGCACAAGATCTACACCCTGAACGAGGCCGAACTCAACGCCACCATAGACCGCCTGCGCAAGGAAAAGGTGCGTGAAGGCAGCTGGACCATCTCCCGCTTCAAGGGCCTGGGCGAGATGAACCCGGAACAACTGTGGGAGACCACGCTCAACCCGGACACGCGCCGCGCGCTGTGCGTGCGCGTGGACGCCTCGAACTACGACGAGACCATGGTCATCTTCAACATGCTCATGGGCAAACAGGAGTCGGGAACGCGGCGGGCGTGGCTCGAATATCACGGCAACGAGGTTACCGCCGACATATGAAAGCTGCTGCGGTGGCCGTCTGCGGCGTTACTCGGTGCTCGGCATCCGGGGCCGCGAAGCGGCAGACTGCATGTACATTGCGGTGCCTGCGCGCCGTGCGCCTTGCACCCGGCCATCCTCGCGACGCTTTCTGCGCGCGGGCTTGGAATTAGGACATTAAGACAATTCAAAATATGGCTACGAAAAAAACACCCGCCCCCAGGGGAAAACAGAAATCCGAGCAGAGCGGCGCCGCGCCGACCTTCGGGCCGCTGCCGCCGCTGCCGGAGGGCGACGAGGTCGCGATCGGCGATTACGCGGAGCGCGCCTATCTCGAATACGCCGTCTCAGTCGTAAAAGGCCGCGCCCTGCCCGAGGTAGGCGACGGCCAGAAGCCGGTGCAGCGCCGCATCCTCTACACCATGCGCCAGATGGGCCTGAGCGCGGGCAACAAGCACGTGAAGTCGGCGCGCGTCGTCGGCGATGTGCTGGGTAAATACCACCCGCACGGCGACGCTTCGGCCTATGACGCCATGGTGCGCCTGGCGCAGGATTTCTCCATGCGCTATCCGCTGGTGGACGGCCAGGGCAACTTCGGCAGCCGCGACGGCGACAACGCCGCGGCGATGCGCTACACCGAGGCGCGCCTGACCCCGCTGGCCGACCTGCTGCTGTCCGAACTGGACATGGGCACGGTGGACTTCATCCCCAACTACGACGGCACGCTGCAGGAGCCGGCCATGCTGCCCGCGCGCCTGCCGATGGCGCTGCTCAACGGCGCCTCCGGCATTGCCGTGGGCATGGCGACGGAGATCCCCTCCCATAACCTGCGCGAGGTGGCCAAGGCCGCGGCCGCATTGGCGAAGAACCCCAACCTCAAGGACGACAAGCTGCTGTCCTACATCCACGGCCCCGATTTCCCCGGTGGCGGGCAGATCATCTCCTCCGCCGCCGACATCCGCGAGGCCTATGTCAGCGGGCGCGGCTCGCTCAAGATGCGTGCGCGCTGGAACATCGAGCAGCTCGCGCGTGGCCAGTGGCAGGTGGTGGTGTATGAATTCCCGCACGGCGTCTCGGCGCAGAAGGTGCTGGAGGAGATAGACGAACTCACCAATCCGAAAGTCAAAGCCGGCAAGAAGTCCGTCAGCCAGGAACAGTTGCGCGACAAACAGCTCATCCTGTCGGTGCTGGACGGCGTGGCCGACGAATCGGACAAGACCCAGAAAGTGCGCCTGGTGCTGCAGCCCAAGACCTCGCGCCAGAACCCGGACGAGATGATGGCGGTGCTGCTTGCGCACACCAGCCTGCAAAGCTCGGCCCCGGTGAACCTCACCATGATAGGCCTGGACGGACGGCCGCAGCAGAAATCGCTGGTGCAGGTGCTGCACGAGTGGGTGAATTTCCGCCTGCACACGGTGACCCGGCGCAGCCAGCACCGCCTGGAGCAGGTGAACGACCGCCTGCACATCCTCGACGGACGCATGATCGTCTTCCTCAACATCGACAAGGTGATTCAGGTCATCCGCAACTCGGACGCGCCCAAGGAAGACCTGATGAAGCAGTTCAAGCTCAGCGAGCGCCAGGCCGAGGACATCCTGGAAATCCGCCTGCGCCAGCTGGCCCGCCTGGAAGGCATCCGCATCGAGCGCGAGATCAAGGAACTGAAGGCGGAAGCCAAGGAACTGCAAAGAGTATTGGGCAGCGAAGAAGCGATGCGCGAACTGGTCACCGGCGAGATCGAGGCCGACGCCAAGACCTACGGCGACGAGCGCCGCACCCTGATCGAGGAAGCTGAAGTCACCAGAATCGTCGCGCCCGTCTCCGACGAGCCGGTTACCGTGTTCATCTCCGAGCGCTTCTGGGTGCGCACGCGCCAGGGCCACGGCGTGGATGCGACGGCCATTGCCTTCAAGGACGGCGACAGCGTGGCCGCGGTCTATGAGGTCCGCACCACCGACCAGTGCATCGTGCTATGCAGCAACGGCCGCGCCTGCAGTATCCCGGTCTCCAGCCTGCCCTCGGGCCGCGGCGACGGCGCGCCGCTGGCCACCTTCATCGAACTCGCGCCCGGCGCGCGCATTTCCCAGGCCATCTGCGGCAAGGTCGATACCCCGCTGCTGCTCGCGACCGCCGCCGGTTACGGCTTCACCTGCACCCTGGGCGACATGGTGGGCCGCACCAAGGCCGGCAAGCAGTTCATCTCGGTGAAGGAAGAGGCGATATTGCCGCCGTCCGTGATCAGCGCGCCCGACAGCGCCGTGGTGGCCGCGCTTTCGAAGAGCGGCAAGCTGCTGCTGTTCATGCTGGCCGATCTCAAGGCGCTCTCTGGCGGCGGCAAGGGCATGATGCTGATGGACCTCAAGGCAGGCGACGAACTGGCGGGCTGCCGCGTCCTCACCGACCCCAGCCTCACCCTGATCGGCATGGCCGGCTCCAAACCCAGGGAACTGGTGCTGGAAGGCAAGGAACTGCAATACTACTTCGCGGGCCGCGCCCGCTCGGGCAAGCCGGTGGACACCAAGCTCAAGTCACTGACGCTGCCGTAAGAAAGCCCGCATGCGGGAGGGAGACCTCCCTCCTGCGTGCGGGCAATTGCAGTAGATTACAGCACCTCCCAACGTCCGAGAATAAAGATGGAATCTATCCTGCGCCCCCAGCCGCGAATGCGGTGACCTGCCAGACCACGCAGCGTGTCATCCCGGAAAGGATTGCCTTCTTCGCGCCTCAACAGGAAATCTCCTTCCGGCGTGCGCAGCATCACCGCCTCGTGCTCGCTCTTGGAGCCCGGCGCATAGAGCGTCAGGAATACCTCGCCTTCCACGATCATGACTTACTGTATTGAATCTCGGATGCGATCAGTCTACCCGAAACCTCAGTAGCCTTCACCACAGCCAGATTGGGCCCCGGCGCCTTGTCCGCGCGCTTGCCAAACAGGACATGGACAATGGCGCGGGACGCGCCCTGCTCCCAATCGGCCATTATTTCTTCCCCGCCCGTCTCCCGGAAGGCTTCGTGCGTCCATTCCGCAATGCCGGCGCGTCGAGCAAGTTCACCCAACCCTTCCTCAACCGCCTTAACCATCGGCAATTGCGGAAGCCGTTCCAGCCAGCGCGCATTACGGCCCAGCGCGTCGCCTGCCAATTGCAGCTGCCGTCTCCTGGCGGCAATTTCCATGGCGATAACCTCGACATGGGAAACGTCCGGGCTTGCCGCAGCGAGGACAGACAGCGCCGCGGCGACCGGATGGCTGGCGGCATCTCCCATTACGTTGAACTGGGCAACGGTCTTGAGATCGGTCGGCCCGAGGGGAGCTGCCGTCTGAATGAATTTCTGCCTGGCCTCAAGCATGGCCCGGCCGGCCGACGCGCCGCCAAGCAGGTTGACCAGGAAATACTGGGTGATCAGGTCCGCCTGCCCCTGTCCATCCGCCGGCCCGTAGGCGATTGTGCTGCTCCCGCAAAAGGCGGCCGCGCCATTGCTCAGGTACGTATTGCAGATACCAGATTGGGTGCCTTCCGGCGCGGGGTATAGCTGTGCGCCGTAACAGCATTCCGCGGCGGCAATGGTTCCTATCTTAAGCTTGTTGTTGATCTGGGCCGCTTTCATTGCGTCGGGATATTGATTCCCGTCCTGCCCGTACCACTTCGGATCATTGTTCGCCCCATGACAGTTGATGAAGTGGG
>Ga0075276_10000167_pt1 | contig 19649 bp, 17 predicted proteins | sample SF_Rice_5C_80N_4_FD_69770 | JGI IMG/M metagenome (GOLD analysis project Ga0075276, IMG submission 69770) | Rice paddy soil microbial communities from Twitchell Island, California, USA - SF_Rice_5C_80N_405 | ecosystem: Environmental > Terrestrial > Soil > Paddy field/soil | place: USA: Twitchell... | reverse complement strand
ACGTAGAAGGCGTAGGCGTCCGCGCCGATGAGAGGCTGGTCGCCGAAGCACGGGCAGCCGGCGTGCGTCGGGGTCCCGTTCGTTCCGTCGTTCGTCGTGTCGATCTCGTACACCTTGTAATTGAACGGATCTCCAGGGGCGCTGACGGCGATGACGATGAAGGAATGGCTGCCGAGACCGAGATACGTGATGAACCACTGTCCCGTATCGGCGTCGTAGTAGCACCGCGGATCGGTGGGATCGAGGTTCGCGTCGAAAAATGAGAGAGGAATGGCGTTTCCGGCGCCGAAGAGGTTCTCACCGGTCGCCGAATCGAAATAGGTAAACGCGGAATTGATGGCCTCGACGACGAGCCCGCCGCCGACCGTCAGGCCCTGGTCCGGCGGCTCGAAAACGAATCCGCTGGCGAAACCCTGGTCGACGTCGTTCAATCCGTCGAAGCCGAAGCCTCCGGAGACCGGGGAAAGACTGCTCCCGGCCGGGGTCGGAACGCCGGACGAAGGGACGCGCGCCGATTTCACCGTTCCGGAGACGAATCGCTGGAACGAACTGTTCTGCGTGGGCGCTTCGCGAAGCCGGGTCGGCTCGTCCATGCTGATCGTGGGCGTATGAAGAAGGCTGACCTCTCTGAAGTTGACCACTTTCGTCACGGCACGCGTGGCCGCGATCGAGGGTGCCGGGGCCGCGGCGGCCGATCCCGCGAACAGGCCGAACGGAACCGACGCGAGGACGAGGAACCCAATGAAACCGAATCGACCAACCCTTGAGTTCTGGATCTCCATCCGCCAACTCCTTCCTGTAATGGCCGTTAGGCTAAAAGCGATCTCCGCGCCCGCGAGCGAGAGCAACTTTCCGATAGCGACAAGCTATCGAACCGCGCGAATAGCGTCAAGAGATCATTTGTCGTGAAACGCTCGCCAATGAAATTCGGCGCCGGCGGCTCACTCGAGCATCCGCCGGACGGTCTTCTTCTCGGCGTAGCGCTCGGCGACGTGCGGGTCGTAGGGGCGATGCCGCGGGTTGAGCGGGACCTCCCGGTACTCGGTGTCGCAGGAGTAGCAGATCGTGACGGGCTTGATCGTGAACGCGAGCACCCAGTCGATCAGGACCGTCGCGAGCAGCACGGGCGTGAACCAGATCCATCCGAATTTCCAGCCGACGACGAGCGCCGCCGCGATCGAGAGGAGCATGATCGCGCAGCCGATGCGCTGGTCGAAGTCTCTCTGGACGAAGAACGCGCGGCGCCCGCAGGTTCCGCAGCGCTCGACCGGGCCTCCCCGGCGCGACGCGTCGTCGGGCGCGTACGTCCAGGAACGGCCGCAGCGAGAGCAGGCGCCCTCCGCCGGCGCCGTCCCGGCGAGCTCCGAGGAGGCGAGGCAGTCGGGGCAGTAGCGCCGCACCCTCACGCCGGGAACCGCGTGAGCACCGTCAGATAGGAGGCGAGGAGCTCGCCGACGAGGACGAAGATCAGCGCCACGTACAGCAGCCCCGTCGCGGCCTGGTTGGACCGCATCTTCGAGGTCTGGAACACGTAGTACGACAACGCGAGCGGCCCGGCGATCCCCCACAGGATCCGGAAGAGGAAGAAGAGGAGATCGCGGTCGAGCGACGTGAGCGCCTCCCATCCTTCGGGGTTCGGGACGACGATCGCGACGAGCCCGAGATAGAGCGCTCGCGCCACCGCGAGCGCGGCGTAGCCGGAGGCCGCACCGAAGAGCAGGCGCGCCGGGAGCGCCCGGGCGACGAGATACCAGTGGCCGAGGTTCATCGTCAGGAGCACGCTGCCGAACAGGAGCGCGCCGAGGAGCGATCCCGCGAAGATCCACCCCCGGGCTCCCGACGCGCCGGCCCCGCTCACGCGCGCGAGGAGGGCGACCTGCAGGGCGGCCGAGCCCGCGAGCCACGGAAGCGCGCGAGCCGGCCGCCCGCCGCGCGAGAGCAGGGTGTAGACGGCGAGCGCGGCGAGCGCCGGGACGGCGAGCGCCGCGGAGGAGCCGCGGGGGCGGGCGAGCGCCGCGAGCAGGAGGAACGCGGAGGCGATCGCCCCGTGGAGGACGAAGAAGCCCTTTCCGAGGACGCGGCGGGGGAAGAGGATCAGCAGAAGGCTCGTTCCCGCCGCGGCTTCCAGCAGGAACGACCCGAGCGCGTCGATCAGCATCGACGCGTCAGGAGGTCTTTTTCTTCGCGGGCGGAGCCGGCTTGGCGGGGGCCGCCGCGGGCGCCGGAGCGATCTTCCGGACCGCGGCCGTGACGCGCTCGAAGTCGGTCGCGGGGACGAGCAGGGCCTCCGGACGGTCGGCGAGCTTCACGGCGAGCTGACCCCCGCCGGCGGGCCGAATCGATGCGGCGAACGCGTCGCCCGCCGAGGTCTCCACGGTGAAGGACGCGAGCTCGGGCGCGCCGGAGATCTTCTGGAAATCGGAAGCGGACATGAAGTCCTTTCCCTCGAGCGAGCCGATCGCGGTGAGCACGTCCTCGACCGAGGCCGACGGCACGGTCTTCCCGGCTTCCTTCCACTGCGCGCCGTCGCGGTCGAATTCGCGGCGCGGCCCCCCCGTGGACCAGACGAGCTTCTTCGCGGCGAAATTGTCGAAGCGCGCGACCTTCGTCTCCCGATAGGCGTCGGCCTCCTTCGCCAGCTCGTCGGTCGCCGTCGAGTCGATCGCGAACGTCTGCCCATCGGAGCGCGCGTACACGCTTTTCCCGTCGGCGCGCGTCGCTCCGATCTCGGCGGTCACCGGCTTGCCGGCGATCGTCATCGTGACGGTGTAAAGCGGCGGCACGAGGCCGTCCCCGGCCAGGTCCGGCCGCGGGATCTTGAGGAACTCCGTGATGTTGACGGCGAGCAGGTCGTCGATGAGGCGCTCGACGGTCGCCGAGCTCGCGAGGTCGGGCGCCGGGCGCGTCATCCACCACCGGTTCTTGCGTCTCTCGAACTCGAGCCTCCCCCGCCCGCGCGCGATCGTGAGACGGGAGACGTCGAGCGCCGAGCCGGCGAAGATCTTCTTGTTCTTGTACCCGTCGACCGGTTTCAGGAGGTCGGCCGCGATCGTCGACGGGACGAAGATCGTCCGGTTCTCCCCTTTCACCCGCGCGGCGACGGTGTCGGTCCCCGGGATCTCCCGGCCGATCGAGAGGGTGTGCGACTCCGCCTTCGAGCCCTTCGCCTCGCGCGTCGACACGGTGACGACGGCGCGCGGCGCGGTCAGGCCGTAATCGGGTTCGGCGGCGCTCGCGGAGGCCTCCCCCTGCCGCGACGGGTGTGAGAGGTCCGTGACGAGCGCGGAGAGCGTGGGCCCGTCCGCCGGATAGGCGTCGGGGCGGGTCATGCGCCAGGAATCGCCGTCGCGCTCGAACGCGACGACGGTATTGTCGCGATTGATCTCGATCTTCGCGATCCTGGCCTCGTTGACGTCCCAGATCACGTCGCCTTTCTCGATCCGCTCCTGGGTCGTCGGCATCTTCCGTTCGAAGAACGCGACGAAGGCGAAAAGGACGAGGAGGATCCCGGTGAGGATCGCGAGCCGCCTCGGGCTCATCCCCGTCTCTTGGCCCAGACGCCCACGCCCGCGGCGAGCGCGAGGGCGGGAATTCCGAGAAGGCAGAGGAGGCCGATCCGGCGAAGCGTGGCGGCCGAGACGGTGAGGGCGTTCTGCTCGGGGGTCTTCGGGGCGATCCCGACGAGCTCCTCGCTGCCGACCAGCCAGTGGGCGGTGTTCAGGAACAGATTCGCGTTCGAGACGTTGGGGAGCTCGCCGTTGGCCGCGAAGTCGGAGTCCCCGTAGACCACGAGCCGCGCCTTCGCCGCCGCATCCGGGGCCGCCGGCGCCGACGCCTGAGGCCCGCGCGAGACCGCCATCGCGATCGTCACCGGGGCGGCGACGTCGGACGCGTCCTTCTTGACGGCGGAGAGGTGCTCGAGATCGGTCTCGCCCCATCCCTCGCTCGTGGTCTGAACGAGCGCGGTCGCCGTGAAACCCGCGTGCGACGCGGTCCCCGGCTGCACCGACCGGGCGAGCGGGAAGATGGCGGCCATCTTCGCGGAGGCGAGCGGGTCGACGATCTCGTGCGCCCCGTAATGGTTGGCGTAGACGGTCTCCGGGCCGATGAACGGGAGCGTGTTGCCGGTGTCGATCACGATGTCGTTGTCGAGCTTGACTCCCCAGCCGGCGAGGAGCGTTCCGAGGCCGAAATCGGCCGCCGGCCCCCCCGGGCGGGGAACGGCCGGATCGAGGAGGATGAGGACGTGCCCTCCCGAGGCGAGATATTTGTCGAGCGCGTCCCGCTCGGGCGCGAGGAACGCCGTCTGGGGGCCGGCGACGACGACGAGGTCCGCGTCCTTGGGCACCTCGCCTTTTCCGAGCGATTCCCACGTCGCGACCGTGTCGTTGTCCTTCCCGAGCAGGTCCTTCACCTCGGAGAGGCCGCGCTCGGAGGCGTCGTCGATCGACTTCTCGCCGTGGCCGGACGTGAAATAGATCTTCGGCGACTTCGCGGAGGTCACGGCGAGGATCGCCGACGTGAAGGCCTGCTCCCCCTTGAAGCTCTTGAGCGAGCCTCCCTGGCCCGGCATCCCGCTGAAGTCGTAGTCCGCCATCTCGTCCTCGGTGACGAACTTCTTCTTGCCTCCCGACTGGAAGACGATCGTCCCGGCCTTGCGGACGTCCATCTGCTGCGCCACGCTCTCGGCGAGCGCGGGGTTGCGCTCGGGATCGATCTCCTCGACCTTGATCTGCGGCGACAGCGCCCGGTACCGGTCGAGCAGCTCGCGCGTCTCCGAATAGAGCCGGTTCCGATGCGTCATGAAGGCCGTCACCCGGACGGGGGTCTTGAGGCTTCCGACGATCTTCTTCGTCGTGCTCGAAACCGAGTAGAGCTTCGCCTTCGTCCAGTCGCCGCGCGACCAGTGGCGATACCCGAGCCAGTTGACGAGCGCCCAGATCCCGACGACGACGAGGACGCTCGCCGAGAAGATCCCCGCGGCGGCCGCCCGGCGCCGCCCGCCCGTCCTCGCGCTCATTGCCCCTTCTTGGCCTCGAGCGTCGCCTGCGCGAGGTAGAGGAAGAGCGCGGCCGACGAGACGTAATAGACGATGTGGCGGGTGTCGACGACCCCGCGCGCGAAATCGTCCATGTGATCCCAGATCGTCAGGTACGAAAACGCGTCCTTGACCGCCGGGTCGTTGACGAGCGTCTGGACGAGCCCCGCGGAGAAGATCACGATGATCATCACGAACCCGAGGATCGCCGCGACGATCTGGTTCTTCGACAGGCTCGAGGCGAAGGTGCCGACCGCGAGGAAGTACGCCCCGAGCAGCAGGACGGCGAGAAGGCTCGACAGCACGATCCGAAGGTCGATCGTCATGAAGTGGTTCAGGATCAGGGCGTACGCGGCGACCGGGAGCCACAGGACGGCGTAGAAGGCGAACGCGGCGGCGAATTTCCCGAGGACGATCGTCGCCGAGGTCACCGGTGACGTCAGGAGCGTCTCGATCGAGCCGGACTTGCGCTCCTCGGAGATCAGCCGCATCGTGATCACCGGGATGAAGAAGAGCATGAAGATCCAGAAGAACGTGTTGTTGAAGATCGTCGCGAGCGGCTGGAGCGAACGGGCGCCGGGCTGGCTCAGGTATCCGAGGATCGTCGAGAAGATGAAGCCGTTGACGAACCAGAAGGCCGCGAGGACGATGTAGCCGAGCGGCGAGTAGAAATACGAGAGCCACTCGCGCCGGGCGATCGCGAAGAACTTACGCATGGGCGCTTTCCGCCTCGCCCTGGTCGCGCGTCGTCAGCCGGACGAACACGTCCTCGAGCGTCGCCGTCTCTCCCGCGAGCTCCCGCATCACCCAGCGGTTCTCGACCGCCTGGCGGAAGACCGCCTCCCGCACGTCGATTCCTTCGGCCGCCTCGATCCGGACCCGGGTCTCCCCGTCCGTTCGCGTCTCCTCGATCGCGCGGACGCCGTCGATCGCGGAGAGAACGTCGCGCGCCGGGACGTCCCCCGCGAATACCGCCCGAACGATCGACGCGCCCGAGCCGCGCCGGCGGAGCTCGTCGGGCGTCCCCTGGCCGACGATCTTCCCGCGGTCGATGATGAGGACCTGGTCGCAGACGGCCTCGACCTCCGGAAGGATGTGGGTCGAGAGGAGCACGGTCCGCTCGCGGCCGAGCTCCTTGATGAGCTCGCGGATCTTGATGATCTGCTTCGGATCGAGACCCACGGTGGGCTCGTCCAGGATCAGGATCGGCGGCCGGTGGACGAGCGCCCCCGCGAGCGCGACGCGCTGCTTGTATCCCTTCGAAAGCGTCCCCGCCGTCTTCTCGGCGACGTCGGCGATCAGGCAGCGCTCCATGACGTCGGAAACGCGCGCCGCCCGGTCGGAGCGCCGGACGCCCTCGAGATCGGCGCGGTAGGCGAGGTATTCGCGCACCCGCATCTCCGGATAGAGGGCGACGTTCTCCGGCAGGTAGCCGATCGCCGTCCGGGCGGCGATCGACTCCCGCACGACGTCGTGGCCCGCGATGCGGATCTCCCCTTCCGTCGGCGAGAGGTATCCCGCCAGCACGCGCATCGTGGAGGTCTTGCCGGCCCCGTTGGGCCCGAGGAACCCGACGATTGCGCCCTCGGGGATCGAGAAGGAGATGTCGTCGACGGCCGGAGGGCCGTAGTACTTCATCGTGAAATGGTCGACGTCGATCATCGTGCTCCACGCTCGGAGAGCAACGGGGGTGCCACCGTCCGAGCGCGCGAAGTCTAACGTGTTTTTGAGTTTGCGCAAGGAGCGCGGCGCTCCTCACGCCGAATCGTCGCCGCCGTACGCGTCATGCTGGCGCGTCCGCCGGCCGATCGCCCAACCGATTCCGAACGGCGTCTCGGCCGACCGCGCGCGCGGCGGCGGGCCGCTCCGACCCGCGGCGCAGAGCCGCGCCATGACCGCGGCGGCGGGCCGCGGAATGACCGCGGCGGTGAGCTGCGGAATGACCGCGGCGGTGAGCCGCGGAATGATATGTTCCGCGCCATGATGGATCGCAGCACCTTGAACGAGCGGCTCGCACGGGCGCGCCGCAAGCTCGCCGAATCCGGCGCCGACGCGCTCTACGTCACCCCCTCGACGAATCTCTTCTATCTCGCCGGCATCTCCTTCCACCGGAGCGAACGGCTCACGGCCGTTCTCCTCCCCCGCGGCGGGGACCCGGTGGTGATCACCCCCGCGTTCGAGGAGACGCACGCGCGCAGCATGACGCCGATCGAGAACGTCGTCACGTGGCAGGAGACGGAGGATCCGTTCCGGAAGGCGGCGTCCTTCCTCGGCGGCGCGAAGGGCGTCCTCTGTGTGGAGCCGTCCACGGCGTACGACGACGTGGAGAAGCTCCTCGCCCACGCTCCGGGCTGGACCCCCCGTTCCGGCGCGGGCGTGTTCGCGGCCTTGCGCATGGTCAAGTCCGCGGCGGAGCTCGACGCGATGCGCCGCGCGGTCGCGACGGGGCTCGATCGCTTCCGGAAGGCGTTTGCGAGCCTCGCCCCGGGCGTCCGCGAGGCCGACGTCTCCGCGGCCTTCGGCGGCGAGAACGTCGTCCAGTTCGGTCCGTCGGCCGCCGTGCCCCACGGCGAGGCGAGCGCGCGGGCCCTGTCGAAGAACGAGGCGGTCCTGATCGACGCGTGGGACAATCCGGAAGGCTACTACTACGACATCACTCGATCGACGTTCTACGGGACGCCGACCGACGAGTACCGCCGCGTGTGGGACGTCGTGCACGAGGCGCAGGGCGCCGGAATCGAAGCCGCCCGTCCGGGCGTCCGCTGCTCGGACGTGGACGCCGCCGCCCGCGCCGTGATCGAGAAGGCGGGATACGGCGAGTTTTTCACGCACCGCCTCGGCCACGGCCTCGGGATCGACGTGCACGAGCCTCCCTACATGGTCGCGGGCAACGACATCCTCCTCGAGCCGGGGATGACGTTCACGTCCGAGCCCGGGATCTATCTCCCCGGGAAGTTCGGCGTACGGATCGAGGACGACGTGGTCGTCACCGCGACCGGCGCCGAGACGCTGTCGAAGAGGCCGGAGAAGCTGGAGCCGATCCCGGCATAAGACCGAAATCCGAAACCCCGAAACTCGAAACCCGAAACGAGTTCAAAACTTGAAACACTCATCACCCAAACGGGATGGCGTCGATTTTTGGATTCGAGAATCGAGTTCGTTTCGGATTTCGGATTTGGAGATTCGGATTTATTCCTTCCGGTAGATCTCCGCGCCGCTCTCCACGAATTCCTTCGCCTTCTCCTCCATCCCGATCTCGAGCGCCTTGTTCTCGTCGGCGCCGATCTTCGCGGCGTAGTCGCGTACGTCCTGCGTGATCTTCATCGAGCAGAAGTGGGGGCCGCACATGGAGCAGAAGTGCGCGACCTTCGCGCCTTCGGAGGGGAGGGTTTCGTCGTGGAACGCGCGCGCAGTCTCGGGATCGAGCGACAGGTTGAACTGGTCCTCCCAGCGGAACTCGAACCGGGCCTTCGAGAGCGTGTCGTCCCATACGCGCGCCCCCGGATGGCCCTTGGCGAGATCGGCCGCGTGCGCCGCGATCTTGTACGCGATGACGCCGTCCTTGACGTCCTTCTTGTCGGGGAGCCCCAGATGCTCCTTGGGCGTCACGTAGCAGAGCATCGCCGTCCCGTACCATCCGATCATCGCGGCGCCGATCGCCGACGTGATGTGGTCGTAGCCGGGCGCGATGTCGGTCGTGAGCGGCCCGAGCGTGTAGAAGGGCGCCTCGTGGCACACCGCGAGCTGCCGCTCCATGTTCTCGCGGATCAGATGCATCGGGACGTGGCCGGGGCCTTCGATCATCACCTGGACGTCCTGATCCCAGGCGACCTTCGTCAGCTCGCCCAGCGTGTCGAGCTCGGCGAACTGCGCCCGATCGTTGGCGTCGGCCGTGGACCCGGGGCGCAGGCCGTCGCCGAGCGAGAAGGAGACGTCGTACGACTTCAGGATCTCGCAGATCTCGGCGAACCGCTCGTACAGGAACGACTCGCGGTGATGGGCGAGGCACCATTTCGCCATGATCGAGCCGCCGCGCGAGACGATCCCGGTGACGCGGTCGACCGTCATGGGGATGTACGGAAGCCGCACGCCGGCGTGGACCGTGAAGTAGTCCACGCCCTGCTCCGCCTGCTCGATCAGGGTGTCGCGGTAGACCTCCCAGGTGAGCTCTTCCGCTTTCCCGCCGACCTTCTCGAGCGCCTGGTAGATCGGCACCGTTCCGATCGGGACGGGAGCGTTCCGGATGATCCATTCCCGCGTCTCGTGGATGTTCTTCCCGGTCGAGAGGTCCATCACGGTGTCGGCGCCCCATCGGATCGCCCATGCCATCTTCTCGACCTCGTCCTCGATCGACGAGGTCACGGCCGAGTTGCCGATGTTCGCGTTGATCTTCACGAGGAACCGGCGTCCGATGATCATCGGCTCGAGCTCGGGATGGTTCACGTTGGCGGGGATGATCGCGCGGCCGCGCGCGACCTCGCCGCGGACGAGCTCGGCCGGGAGTCCCTCGCGGAGCGCGACGAATTCCATCTCCGGCGTCACGACGCCGCGGCGGGCATGGTGCATCTGCGTGGCGTTGCCGCGCGACCGCAGCACCTGCCGCCGCGGCGGAAGCGGAAGGTCGGGGTCGCTGTGCCCGGCGACGGCGCGGTACGAGGGCGCCATGCGGTCGAAGGGGCCGCGCGCCTCGATCCACGGCTGCCGCAGGAGCGGGAGCCCGGCGCGGACGTCGATCGCGGCCTCGGGATCGGTGTACGGGCCCGAGGTGTCGTACACGCGCAGGGCCGGATTCAGGCGGACGTCCCCACCCGACGATCGCGTCGGCGCGAGCTCGATCTCGCGGCAGGGGACGCGGATGCCGCCCGGGCCGGCGAGATAACGCTTGCGCGAGCCAGGTATCGAATCGGTCGAAACGACGGAATTGCTCGGCGAATCGCCCGCCCGGCTCCTCATGCCTTCCCCCCGGCCCGATTCTATAATCGGACCACCGTGAAAAGAAGCGCGATCGCCCTCGCCGCGGCCCTCCTCGTGGTGGCCGGCGAGGCCCGGGGATCGGGCGAGCCCCTCACCGCGCCGCAAATCGAGGAATCCACCGCGCTCGCGCGGCGTGGCGTGGAGGCGCTCGCCCGCCGGAACGTCGCGGCGCTCTCCGGCGTGTTCGACGAGAACGCCCTCGTCGCCGCCGCCGCCGGTCCGGAGCTGGCCCCGCGGCTCACGGCGCGGCAACGCCGCGCGATCGTCGACCGGATGCTCGACTGGTTCTCGGGGCCCTTCTCCGCCCGCCCGGCGCCCGTCCGGCCCTCGATCGCGCTCGGAGCCCGTGCCGATGCCGGCGACGCCGTCGTCGCGCTCCTCGTCGCGGTGTCTTCGGGGTATCTCAAGACGGAATGGCGGATTCACCCCGCGGGTCCGGACGGGCGCGTCGAGGACGTGCTCCTCACCGATCTCGGGCGGTCCCTCCGGGGCGAGGCGGTCGAGGCGCTCGGCCCCCCTCCGGTCGCGCGGCTGCGCCGGCGCGCCGAGGAGGCGCGTCGGGCCGCCTGGCCGCGCGTCGCGGGTCTCGCGGCGGTCCTCGTCGTCGCGGGGATCTTCGCCCGGCGCGCGCGTCCGCGCGAACGGATCGTCGTCCTCGTCGCGGCCCTGGCGCCGGCCGTGCTCTTCGCCGCCGACGGATACCTCGCGGTCTCGCGCGTCTGGAACGAACCGGTCGAGCTGAAGCTGACGGACGGTCCGCCGTGGGGATATTCGCTCCAGCAGTTCCAGCTCGCCGTCTCGCGCGGAAACCGGGCTCGGGCGCGGTCCGCCGCGGGCGAGGCGATCTCGCTCGGCGCGAGGCCGGAGCCGTTCCACCTCGTGCTCGGCCGGCTCGCCGAGGACGCCGGCGACCTGAAGGACGCCTCCTCCTCGTACGCGCGCGCCATCGCTCCCCCGGCGCCGGCGCCGGGGGGATGGGCGGGCCTCGCCCGGCTCGAGAGCGTCGACGGCCGCGACGCCGAGGCGATCGAGAAGTGGAATCGATACTTCTCCGTCGCTCCGGCCGATCCGAACTCCCTCTTCTGGATGGCCGTGGCGGAGGGTCACCTCCACGATTTCGCGGCCGCCCAGGAGGCGCTCGCCCGGGCGATCGGGCTGAACCCCTCCGAGCCGGAGCTCTACGCGCTGAGCGCCCGGCTCTACGGCGCCGGCGGCGACGCTCCGAACGCGATCGCGCGTTTGAGGGAGGAGGAAAAGCTCCGGCCCGTCGACCGCGCCGCGATCGCCGCCGACGGCAACTTCACCGCGATCGCCGACGACGCGGACTGGAAGGCCTTCCTGGAGGAGAACCGGAAACCGTGAGGAAGCCGCGCGTCGGGTCCGATCACCTTCACCGCGACGCGGCCGCCGACCGGACTCCTCCCCGCCGCTTCACGGGCGGCCCGCTGTAGAAGGAGGAGAGCGCCTCGACGACGCCGCGCGCGACGTTTTCCCGGTATTTCCGCGTCTGGATGAGCGCGTGGTCCTCGTCGTTGTTCAGGTTGCAGACCTCGAGGAGCACCCGGGCGGGAATCGAGTTGTAGCGGAGCACGGCGGGCACCCATTCGCGGCCGGAGCGGATGACGTTGTGCCGGATCGGGTTGAAGGCGTGCACGGGCAGGCCGTCGCGCCGGAAGCTCCCGATGATCTCCTCGGCGAGCTGGCGCGAGACGCCTTCCGATTCGAGGCGCTGGCGGCGGGAGAACGACACCCGGGGCTCCTGGCGATACTCCCGGCGCGCCTCGTACACGGGCCCGTGCTTTCCGAACGAGCTCCTGAGCCAGCGCTCTCCGGGAATGTAGACCATCGAACCGCGGACCGCCGGGTGCAGCGAATCGGCGTGGATCGACAGGAACACGACGCGCGAGGGGTCCCCCCCCTTCCGGACGGCGGAGCGGAGCAGCGCGTTGGACAGGTACCAGCGGAGGTGGACGCCGGCGACGGTGTCCTCGATCGGGTAGGGAGGCGTCGTCATCACCCGCGCGGCCGAAGAGCCCGTCAGCCGGTCCCGGTCCGGGATCGCCGCGCCGTTCCCGTCCTGGACCGTGCAGACGACCTTCGCCTTCGTATGCCGCCGGAGGAGGTCCGCGATCCGCATCGTGATGTCGTAGACGTAGCGCGCTTCCGCCACGCCGTCGACGAGGGCGCCCGTGTCTCGCCCTCCGTGCCCCGGATCGAGCACCACCGTCACTCCCTTCAGGTCCGCCGCGCGAATCCGATTGACGAACTGGGCCGTTTCGAGGAGCGACCGGTCGTGCTCGAGGCGGGCCGGGTCGTCCGGGGGGCGATACTCGGCGAGCAGGTCGTCCCGCGGGATCTTGACGGCGTATCCGACGGGAATCGCGCGCACGTCGGCGATTGCGCTCCGCGCCGCGATCTTCGCCGCCTCCGCGTTGACGTCTTCGGCGTGCACGAGGCCGGTGAAGCGCACGACCACGGCGGAGTAGAGCGCCTCACCCTTCTGGAGCCGGTAGAGCGCGAACTTCCCCTTCTCGTCCGAGCCGTACGAAAGAGCGCCGGCGCCCGCGATCTCCGCGGCGAGCGCCTCCGAGCGGAAGCCCGGCAGGAGGAGCTCCGACGGGATCTCGATTTTCTGGCCCTTCTCGGTCTCGAGCGAGGCGAGACCGTTGCGCTTCCGGATCTCCGCGTATCGCGCGCCGTCGCCGGTGAACCATTCGGCGATCCGCCAGAGGCTCTCCGGAGCTCCCGCGGGCGCCGTCACGACGTGCGTCCAGGCCTCCGGACGCCCCGTGTCGGCCGGGAAGAGCGCCTGCATCGCGATCTTCTTGTAGTTGTCGGAGAGGAGCTCGTACGGGACGCGGAGGAAGACGCCCGCGCTCTGCACCTTCTCCCGGCCGTTCAGCGCGAGGATCTTCTTTTGCGTCTTCGGGTCCTCCGAGAACCGCCGCGCGAAGGCCGCCACGCCCTCGCCCGGCAGCGGCTTCGCGAAGAGGTAGACGAGATCGCCCCTCGCGATCGACACCTTCAGCTCCGGGGAGACGACGGCCGTCCGGACGAACTCGGGCTCGTCGGCTCCGGCCGCCGCCGCGGCGACGAGGAGCGCGGCGAGCGCGGCTCCGACGCTACGCCGCGATCGGAGGCGCGGCATCCGTGAAACGAGTCTCCCGCTCGTACGCGGCCGACAGGGCGAAGAGCGTCTCTTCCCGCCAGGGGGCGGCCATCAGCTGGAGCGCGAGGGGCAGGCCCTCCCGCGAAAAGCCGGAAGGGACCGAGATCGCGGGGATCCCCGCGAGCGAAGCGGGCGTCGTGAAGATGTCGGAGAGATACATCGCGAGAGGATCGTCGACCTTCTCGCCGAAACGGAAAGCCGGAGCCGGGACGGTCGGGCAGGCGATCGCGTCGACGCGGGAGAAGGCCTGCGCGAAGTCGCGGCGAAGGAGCGCGCGGACGCGGCTCGCGCGCTTGTAGAACGCGTCGGCGTAGCCCGCCGACAGCGCGAACGTGCCCAGCAGGATCCGGCGCTTGACCTCCGCGCCGAAATCGCGCGTCCGGTGCTGTGCGTAGAAGGACTCGAGGTCCGCCGCCTCGTCGCGGGGCCCGTATCGGATCCCGTCGTAGCGGGCGAGGTTCGACGAGGCCTCGGCGTTGGCGACGACGTAATACACCGGAATCGCGTACGGCGCGCGCGGGACGGAGATCTCCTCGATCGCGGCGCCCGCCGAGCGGAGCGCCGAGACGGCCTCGGCGAAGTTTTCGAGGACCTGCGCGTCCGCGCCCTCGACCGACGCCTCCCGCAGCACGCCGACCCGGAGCCCTCGCGCGCCCCGGAACAGGGCGCCGAGCGGATCGCCGACGGGAACGGGCGCCGTCGTCGAGTCGCGGGCGTCCTGCCCGGCGATCGCGTCGTAGAGGCGCGCCGCGTCTTCGACGCTCGTCGCGAGCGGGCCGATCTGGTCGAGCGACGAGGCGAAGGCGACGAGGCCGAAGCGCGAAACGCGGCCGTAGGTGGGTTTCACGCCCACGACGCCGCAGAGGGCGGCCGGCTGCCTCACCGATCCTCCGGTGTCCGAGCCGAGGGCGGCGGGGACCTCGCGCGCCGCGACCGCCGCCGCGCTCCCGCCGGACGACCCGCCGGGGACGCGCCCGACGTCCCAGGGGTTGCGGGTCTTCTGGAACGCGGAATTCTCCGTCGAGGAGCCCATCGCGAACTCGTCGAGGTTCGTCTTTCCCGCGACGACCGCCCCCGCGTCCTTCAGCCGCGCCACGGCGGTCGCGTCGTAGCCGGGCGAGAAGCCCTCGAGGATCCGCGATCCGCAGGAAGCCGGGTACCCCTCGGCCGTCATGTTGTCCTTGACTCCGACCATGACGCCCGCGAGCGGAAGCGACTCTCCGGAGGCGAGCCGGCGGTCGACTTCGCGGGCGTCGGCGATCACGCGTTCTTCGTTCCACGTCAGGAAGGCGCCGATCTCGGGCTCGCGGCGGGCGATCCGCTCGAGCGCCTGGAGGGCCGTGCGTTCGGCGCTCGTCGCGCCCGACGTCACTGCGGAGACGATCTCTCGGATCGCGCTCATCGCCGGGCCCCCGAACGCCCCGATCCGCGCCGGCGGCGCCTCGTCTCTCCGCGCGGCCGCGCGGTCATCGACTCGCGTCGACCACGCGGGGCACCGGGACCAGCCCGTGCGACGTCACCGCGGCGTTGCGGGAGAGCTCCGCACGGCCGGCCCCGGGGACGGGCTGATCGGCGCGGAGGGTCGTCGCGGGGGAAGGCTCCGGCTCCGGGAGATCGGCGTCCGGTATCTCGGCGATCCGCTCGATGTGCTCGAGGATGTGCCCGAGCTTCGGGGCGAGCGCGGCCGCCTCCGCCGGATCGAGCCTCAGCCGCGCGAGCCGAGCAAGACGCTCGACGCCCTCGCGCGACAGAAAAGGGTTTTCGGAGGCCGATGTCATTGGAACCATTGTACCCTCTCCGCCGAATGCGTCTTCGAACGATCGAGCGGGTCCTTCGTCGGGCGATGGACCGGACGGGAACGACCGGGTACCTCGTGGGCGGGACGGTCCGCGACGCTCTCCTCGGCCGCCCGGTCGCCGACGTCGACGTCGCCGTCGCGAGCGGCGAGGAACGCCTCGCACGGGAGCTCTCCGCCGACGGGCTGGGCACGGCCTTCGCCCTCTCCCCTCCCGGTGCGGCGCTCCCGGTCTGGCGCGTCGCGCGCGGCGACTCGATCGTCGACGTCGCCCGCTTCGAGCGCGGCGGCACGATCGAAGACGATCTCGCGCGCCGCGATTTCACCGTCAACGCGATCGCCCGGGAGGTCGGCGGGCGCCGCCTGGTCGACCCGTTCGGAGGCGCCGTGGACCTTCGCGCCGGCCGGATTCGCTCGATTTCCGACGCCAATCTCGAGAGCGACCCGCTGCGCGTGCTCCGCGCGTACCGGCTCGCGGCGACGCGGGGCTGGACGATCGTCCCCGACACGCGCCGGCGGCTCGCGCGCCATGCGCGCCTCGTCCGGCGGGCCGCGCCGGAGCGCCTGCACGACGAGCTCGCCCGGCTCCTCGCCGGGAAAGCGGCCCGGGCGATCGGCTGGGCGCTCGCCGACGGCGTGCTCGGCGCGACACTCGGGATTCCGCCGTCGCGCGCCGCGCGCCGCGCCGCCGGGCGGCTCCCTCCGGCCCGCCGCGGAGAGACCGCGCTCGAGACCGGCGCCGGCCGCCTCGCGATCCTGCTCCGGGCCGGGGGGCTCGCTTCGTCTTCCTCCACGGACACGCTCCGGCGCCTCAAGTTCTCGCGGGCGGAGATCCGCGAAACCGCGCGTCGGCGGCGTTTCCTCGACGCGGCGTTCTCCGGCGCCGCGGCGGACCGCGTTCTCTTCGCCCACCGCGACGCGCTCTCCTCCCTGCTGCGCCTCGCCGACGCCGCGGCGGCGACGCGGGCCGAGCGGTCCCGGGCCGCGGAGCTCCGGCGCGCCGCCCGGCGCACCGCACGCGCGGATGCGCCCGTCGACGGCAACGACCTCCGAACGTGGCTCGGAATCGGGGCGGGCCCCGAGGTCGGGCGCCGGCTGGAGGCCGCGCGCTTCGGCTGGTTCACCCGCCGGTGGCGAACCCGCGAGGAGATCCGGCGCGGAATTTCGGCGCTCCCGCCCGATTGACGGAGGCGAGCGGCTGGGGTAGGCTTCGCCGCACGCCTGCGGGGGGAAATTGGAGCTTTCCGAACTCCTGAAATTCACGGCCAAGAAGGGAGCGTCCGATCTGCATCTGAAGCCGATGCGGCCGCCCCTCCTGCGCTTGAACGGCAAGATGATCCCGCTCAAGACCGAGGCGCTCTCCCCGAAGATCCTCGAGGACATGCTGCTCCCGATCCTCACCCCCTTGCAGCGCCAGCGGCTCGAGCAGGACCTCGCCGTGGACGTGGGCTACGGTCTCCAGGGGGTCGCACGGTTCCGGGCCAACATCTACACCCAGCGGGGCTCGTATGCCGCGGCCTTCCGCCGCATCCCCTTCAAGCTGCCGACGATCGACGAGCTCGAGCTTCCCGAAGTGCTGGGCTCGTTCGCGCACCTGCCGGCGGGCCTCGTGATCGTCACCGGGCCGACCGGTTCGGGAAAGTCGACGACGCTGGCCGCGATCATGCGGGAGATCACCGAGAAGCGCCCGGTCCACATCGTCACGATCGAGGATCCCATCGAGTACCTCCTCTCCGACGGTGTCGCGGCCGTGTCGCAGCGCGAGGTGGGGACCGACACGCCGACCTTCAAGGAGGCCCTCAAGAACGTCGTGCGCCAGGACCCGGACGTCATCATGGTCGGCGAGATGCGCGACTGGGAGACGATGCAGACCGCGATCACGGCGGCAGAGACCGGGCACCTGGTCTTCTCGACGCTCCACACCAACAACGCCGCGCAGGCCATCGACCGCATGATCGACTCGTGCCCTCCGGCCCTGCAGCGGCAGGTACGGTCGCAGCTCGCCCTCGTGCTCCGCGCGATCGTCTCGATGAAGCTCATCGAGAAATCGGACGGATCGGGGCTGACGGCGGTCATCGAGGTCATGGTCAACTCCCCCAAGATCGCCAAGCACATCGACCAGGGGGAGACCAAGGACATCCTCGAGGAGATCGAGTCGTCGGTCGGCTACTACCGCATGCAGTCGATGAACCAGTCGCTGCTCGCGCTGCTCGTCCACCAGAAGATCGACTACGACAAGGCGATGGAGACCTCCACGGACCCCGAGGACCTGTCGCTGAAGCTCCGGAAGCTGTTTCCCCAGATCGAGGAGTCGTTCCGAGGAGGAACCATGCCGTCGTTCAACGATTTTTCCGTCATCACCGGCCTGCTCGACACCAAGAAACTCTACGAGGAGCAGGAGGAGAAGTGGAAGATGCGGATGGCCGAGGTCCAGGAGGAAGTCGTCCGCCTGCGCCAGGAAGTCGACGACCAGAGGCGCCTGAACGAAGCGAAGGCGAAAGGGTACGCCGACCTCGAGTCGGAGGCGGCCCGCCTTCGCAACGAGACGGACCGGGCGCAGAAGGACGCCGCGCAGAAGATCGCGGCGTTGAACGACCGGATCAAGCAGCTCAACCAGCAGCTCGCCGAGTACGCCGGGGGACGCAAGCCCGCCGCGAACGAGGGCTTCTTCAAGAGATAGCAGCGCGGCGCCGCGGCGCCGCGCAAATCCAAAATCCGAATATCGAAACCCGAAATGGTGCTCAGGGCACCAAAGCGGATCCGTCGTCGTTTTCGAATTTCACGCTTGTTTCGGAAATTCGAATTTCGAGCCGTCTCGTATGGGACCGTCGGTCAGGACCCCTTGCCGGCGGCCTTCAGGAGGTCCTTCAAAAGGTTCGCCGTGGGCTCCTTCCCCGGAACGCAGAGATTCGAGTCCTTCTCGGTCCCCGCGGCGAGCGCGGCCGCGTAACCCTCGCAGTCGTAGCCGCAGGCGGTGCAGTCCGTCTGCGCCATCGCCGCGAAGAGCTTCGTCTTCAGGTCCCCGTCCCTGGCCATCTCCATCCGCTTGGGGAGCGGGATCGTCTCGTCGTGGAACGCGGGCGCCTCCTTCTTCGGCGCCTTGGCCTTGGCCTCCTCCTCGACCTTCCCGGTGTTGATCCACCGCCCGTAGGAGAGGCAGCTCGGGCAGACGAACGCGTAGTCCCACTGCTGCGGGAGATGCTGGGCGGGCGTGCGAAAGACGACGAGCGGCTCGAAGTCCTGAGGGCATGTGGGGCTCTCCCGCTCCTGGGCGTCGTTGACCATCGCCCGGAGGTGCCCGGCGGAGAACTGGATCTGCTTGGGCTTCTGGTCGAAACGGTACATCTTCCCCCTCGGGGACACCATGACGACCTGCGGCTTGAACGTCCGCTCGACGTAGAACGCGCGCATCGGCGCGCCCGTCTCCGGATCGAGGACCGGGTTCTGGCTCCAGAAGTCGGCGAGCAGCTTGCTCTGTTCGCGAAGAGAAAGTTTCATTCCATCGTCCTTCCGCCGCGCATTGTAGCAAACGGCTCGATCAGATCGTCTCCGCTCTCACGAACGGATTCCGCTCCTTTTCCCAGCCGATCGTCGTCTCCTCGCCGTGCCCCGGAATCACGCGGAGCGCGTCGGGCAGGGCGTACAGACGTCCCCGGATCGAGCGCTCGATTTCGGGAAAGGACCCGCCCCAGAGATCCGTGCGGCCGATCGATTCGCGGAAGAGCGTGTCGCCCGAGAAGAGGACGGGGGCGTCCCCGTCGGCCAGGAAGCAGACGGACCCTGGAGAATGGCCGGGAGTGTGGATCACGCGGATCGCCGACGATCCGACCGCGATCGTTTCGCCGTCCGAAAGCGGTTCGGTGACTTTTTCCGGGTCGTCGAAGCGAAAGCCGAAGAGCCTTCCCTGCTCGGTGAGCATGTCGTAGAGGAAGCGATCGTCGGGATGGAGCCGGATCGGCGCCCCGGTCGCGCGGTGAACCGCGCCCGCCGCCGCGACGTGGTCGAAATGCGCGTGCGTGTGGAGGAGGGCCGCCGCGCGGGCCCCGGCGCGTCCGAGCGCGTCCAGGATCCGGTCCGGCTCGTCGCCCGGGTCGACGACCGCGGCGAGACCCGAGGCATCGTCCACGACGATCGCGCAGTTGCAGGCGAGCGGACCGACCGGAAGGACTTCTGACACGCGAAGGGTCACGAGCGAACCGGCACCACGACGTCCACCTCGTGCCGCTCTTTTCGAGCCGGATCGGCCCAGACGGTCTCCGGCGACGCGAGGTTGATCTGCACGGCCCATTCGTCGTTTTCCGGCAGGCGGCGCTCGGACGCGAAGAGCTTGCGCCGAGAGCGCGGCGTGAAGATTTCCCAGCGCAGCCAGCCGAACTCGGCGATGTCGCCGCGGACGCAGAACGCCGGGATGCGCTCTCCCGCCTCGATCGGCGCCTCGCGGACCGTCATCCGACGAAAGCCGTTCGCCGCGAGCCGCGCGAGGAATTCCGGCGTCGCGTCCCGGCCGTTCCAGACGAGCTCGTGGCGTCCCCGCGCCACGCCTCGCCCGAGCACGAGGTCGTCGAGTACTTCCCTCAAGGCCCGGCCCGATCCTTCGCTCTCCACACGACGAGTCTACCGCCGAGCTCGAACGTCGATGCTGAATGAGCCGCGGACTGGTCTTCCGATCACGG
>Ga0075276_10000166_pt1 | contig 19864 bp, 15 predicted proteins | sample SF_Rice_5C_80N_4_FD_69770 | JGI IMG/M metagenome (GOLD analysis project Ga0075276, IMG submission 69770) | Rice paddy soil microbial communities from Twitchell Island, California, USA - SF_Rice_5C_80N_405 | ecosystem: Environmental > Terrestrial > Soil > Paddy field/soil | place: USA: Twitchell... | reverse complement strand
AGTTCCTCGCGGCGGCGGCGCGGCGGCGGCCCGTCGCGGCGTTCGTTCCCCGTCCGCCGGGACGCTACGGCGAGTTCGCGGACCCGTTTCTCCGGTGGGCCGGGGAGCGGCTCCCGGCCCCCCTCGAGGCCGTCGCCGCGTCCGAGGGTCCGCTCGACGACTTCGTTCGCCGCCTCGGCGGCGACCTCGCCGCGCCCGCTCCTTCCGGGGACGCCGTGCGGCTCGTGTCCGCCGCGGGTGCGGCGGGAGAACGGACCGAGATCGCGCGCGAGATCCTGATGGCGGCCGAGGCCGGGCTTCCGCTGCACGCCATCGGCGTCGTCATCCGCGAATCGAGCGCATGGTCGGGCGCGCTCTCGCGGGAGCTCGCGCGCGTGGGGATCCCGAATTTCGAGCTCTCGGCCGAGTCGGCCGCCTCATCCCCCCTCGGCCGCGCCGTCCGGATCTGGTGGGACCTCGAGGAGCGCGAATTTCCGCGCGAGGACGTCCTCGACCTCTTCGATCTCTTCCGAAGCGCCGGGGTCGTCGATTCCCCCGAGTCGGCGCGCGACCTCGCACGCCGCGCGGGCATCGTCCGCGGCGCCGCCGACTGGACCGAGCGGCTCCGCCGGCTCGCGGAAGCGCCCCGCTCCGAAACGGAAGGACGGGCGGCCCGATCGTTCGCGGCCGAGTGCAACCGGCTGGTCGCATCCGCGCGGGAGTGGCCGAGGGCGCCGCTCGAATGGACCGCATGGTCGGCCGAGATCGCGCGGCGTCTCGAAGCGCTCTTCGCTCCGGAGGCCGTCCCGGCGCCGCTGGTCTCCGCGGCGGAAGCGGTCGGCGCCCTCGGGCCGCTCGGAGGCGCCGTCGAGCGCGGTTCGGCGGCGCACGTTTTCTTCGGCGCCCTGGAGGAGCAGCGCCAGGCGTCCGGCCGGCTCGGCGTCGACGGCGTGTTCATCGGATCGGCGATGGCCGCACGCGGGCTGACCTTCGCGATGACGATCGTCGCCCACCTCGTCGAGCGGGAATTCCCCGCGCCGGGGCGCCCCGATCCCCTCCTTTTCGACGCCGAGCGCCGCGCGCTCGCCGCCGAGACGGGCCGGCCCGTGCCGCTCAAGGTGGAGGCCCGGGGCATGGAGGAGCGCGCGCTCTTCGGCATCGCGGCGGGATCCGCGAGGGAGATCCTCGTCCTGACCGCCTCGCGGCGCGACGAGGCGCTGACGCGCGACTGTCTTCCCTCACCCTTCTTCGCCGACGCCGAGCGCGCCGCTTCCCCGGGCGCCGGAGTTGCGACGCGGGCCGTGGAGATGGGCGTCCCCGTGACGTTCGGGCCGAGCGTCTCCGAGGCCGAGGCGTTCGACCGGGCGCTCGCGCGCTCGGGCGCCGCCACGGTCGCGTCGGTCTTCGCGCCGCTCGCGCGGGCGCTCGTCCGGCAGGACCTCGCCCACGCGCCCGTGTGGACGGCCTTCGAGGGCCGGCTCGGCCCCGCGGCCCGCGATGCGCTCGCGCGGCACCGGCCGAGCGCGCTCGATTCCCTGTCCGCATCGCGCGTCGCGTGGTTCGCGACCTGCCCCTACCGATACTTCCTCCGGAGCGTCCAGGGAATGCGGGAGTGGGACGAGGCCGACCGCGCCGCCGAGCTCGATCCGCTCTCGCTCGGCAACACGTTCCACGACGCCGCACGCCGGCTCGTCGCCGCCTCGCACGACTGGCCGCCGCTCCCGGCCGAGGTCGTCGCGCTCGCCGCCCGCGTCTCCGAGGAGGCGCTCGCGCGGCACGAGGAGAAGAACGCGCCGGTCGTGCCCGCGCTCGTCCGCGAGCTCGCCCGGGACCGCATCGAGGCGCTCCTCCGGGCCTGGCTCGCGTTCGAGGCCGATCGCGGAAACTCGCTGCGTCCGGCCGCCGCGGAGCGCCCGCTCGGAGCGGGCGGCGAGCCCTTCGTGCTCGACGCGGGAGCTTTCCCGGTTCGCTTCGAGGGTTCGATCGACCGCGTCGACGAGGACCGCGGCGGGCGGCCCGCGCGCGTCGTCGACTACAAGGTGAAGATGGCGCCGGGCTTCGCGAAGGAGTTCCGCGGGGGCGGGCGCATCGTGGGCGGCGAAGCCGTTCAGCTCCCGGTTTATGCCCTCGCGGTGGGCGGCGAGGTCGCTTCCGAATACCTCGTCCTGCACGGCGGAAGCTCGGGACCCGCCGTCGAATCCGTTTCCTTCTCTCCGGAGGAAACGGAGGAGGCGATCGCCGCCCTCCGCTCCTTCCTCGCCGGAATGGAAGCGGCGGTCGCATCGGGGACCTTCGTTCCCCGAACCGCCGCCCGCCTCCGGAAGGATCCCTGCGGGGTGTGCGAGTGCGCCGACGTCTGCGGTCCCGGACACAAGGTCCGGTTCGCGGCCAAGGACGACGACCCCGATCCCGCGGTCCGCGCGCTTCTCGCGCTCCGGAGGCTGCCGTGAGCGGCCCGGCCGACCACGCGGCCCGCGCCCGCGCCGTCTCGGGGAGGGACCGGTCCCTCCTCGTCGAGGCGTCGGCCGGCACCGGCAAGACGCACGCGATCATCGAAGCGATCGTCGAGGTTTGCGTGCGGCGGACTCCCCGCCTTCCGCTCACACGCGTCGCCGCGGTGACGTTCACCGAAAAAGCGGCCGGCGAGCTGCAGGACCGGCTTCGCCGCCGGCTCGCGGAGATCGAAGCTTCGCCCGGGGAAACCGGCGCCGCCCGCGCCGCCGCGCGCTTGAGCCTCGAGGAAATCGATCGCGCTCAGGTCGGGACCATCCACGCCTTCTGCGCCTCTCTCCTCCGCGAGCGGCCGATCGAAGCCGGGCTGGTTCCGGCGTTTCGCATGCTCCTGCCGGAGGCCTCCGCCGCGCTCGCCCGCGCGGTCTGGGAAGAGTGGTGGCGGGCGGAGGTCGCGGAGCGTCCCGACGGGGCGCTCGGAACGGCGCTCCGCCGCGGATTGAAGCTCGTGGGCGGCGACGAGGAGACGACGATCGCGACCCTCGCCGCCGACCTCTACGACAAGCGCTCCCGGGTGCAGGACGCGCGGCTTCCCGCCGCCGACGCGGGCCGGATCGCGGCGCGGGCGCGCGAGTGGTTGCCGCGCGTCGACGCGCTCCTCGCGATCGCGCGCGATGCGGGCCACCGCGTGGCGGAAACGCTCGTCCGGGTGCGGGAATGGATCGAAGCCCTGCCCGCGGACTTCGAAGGCCTCGCCGCGGCCGGCGAGGCCGCGCCGAAGATCACCTTCGCCGGAACGCGGTCGGTCTCGGAAGTCGCCCACTGGCGCGACGACGCGTACGACCCGTTCGTCAAGCGCCTCGCGTCCGTCCGCGACGAGCCGATGCTCGTCGACCTGCTGCGCCGCCTGGCCCTGGAGCCGGGGGGCTTTCTCGACGCGGTCGCGCGCCGGAAGCGCCGCGAGAGCCTCCTCGATTTCGACGACCTCCTGCTGGCCGCCCGGCATCTCCTGCGGTGCTCCGGGGCCGCGCGAAGCCATTTCCGCGACCGATACGCCCTGATCGTCGTCGACGAGTTCCAGGACACCGATCCGATCCAGATGGAGATCGTCCTGCGGCTCGCCCACGCCGAAGGAGGCGGAGAGGCGTGGACGCGGCTCGCGCCGGAGCCGGGCCGGCTCCTCCTCGTGGGCGACCCGAAGCAGTCGATCTACCGATTCCGCCGGGCCGATCTCGAGACCTACACGCTCGTCCGCAACCTGATGGGCCGCGACCGGGAAACCTTCGTCGCGAATCGCCGAAGCGTCGCGCCGATCCTCGAATGGGTCAACGCCGTATTCGGCGAGGCGATGGCCCCGCCGGTCCGGCCGTTCGAGGCCTCCTATTCGCGCGTCGAGCCGTGGGGCGTCCGGCCCTCGCCGAAGGAGAAGCGGATCGTCTACCTCGACCCGCCTCCGGAATGGCGCGCGGACGAGGAGAAGTGGCGGGCCGCCGAAGCGCAGGCGATCGCCGCGTTTCTCGCCGGCGCGATCGGCGGGGGATCTCTTCCCGCCGGAGACGACGGGCGGCCGGCGCGGGCGGGCGACGTGGCCGTCCTCGTCCGCGCCAACGACGGTATCGGGCTCATCCAGGAGGCGATCACGGGCGCCGGGCTCGACGCGGTCGTCGACGGAGGCCTCGATTTCTTCCGGCGCGAAGAGCCCGCCGCGGCGCTCGCGGCGCTCCGCGCGATCGACAATCCCCATGACGCGATCGCCCTCTACGCGGCCCTGAAGTCCTTCCTCTTCGCGATTTCCGACGAGGAGCTGTTCCTCGCGCGCGAAGGCGGGGCCGCCTTCGATTACCGCCGGGCGGGTCTGTCCTCCGGAGCGCTGCGCGAGGCGCTCGACCTCTTCGCGCGCCTGCATCGAGCGCGCGACGAGCGGCCGGCGTCGGAGACGATCCTCGACCTCTTCGCCGCGACGGGCGCCCCCGTCAAGGCGCGGGCCCGGCCCGTGGGCGGGCTGCAGGCCGGCGCGAACCTCCACCAGCTGGTCAGCCTCGCGCGGGGGCTCGAGGGGGCCGCCTCGTCGTTCGGAGAGGTCGTGCGCGGGCTGCTCTCGATCGGCCGGGCGGATCTCTCCGAGCCGCGGGCCTTCGAGGAATCGCCGGACGCGGTCCGGATCCTGACCGTCCACAAGGCGAAAGGACTCGAGTTCCCGGTCGTCGTGCTCGCGGGCTTCGGAAGCACCGGTCACGCGGGGTCGGACGGCCTGCTCGTGCCCATGCGCGAGGGCGAGTGGGGCGCCTCGATCAAGCGCGGGAAGCAGACGCTCGCGAGCCCGGATTTCGACCTCCTCCAGGCCGCGGACGAGGAACGCGAGAAGGCCGAGATCCGGAGGCTCCTCTACGTCGCGGCGACGCGCGCGCGGGACTGGTTCGTCCTGTCGCGCTGGAGAAACGTCACCGAATCGAAGAAGGGGGTCAACGACCCCTTCGACCGGACGTCGCTTCCGCTGCTCGGCCCGATCGCTCTCTCCGGACCGCTCGAGGGCCTCGTGGACCGGCGCGCGGCGTACCCGCCGCCGCGCCGCCGCGCGCCGCGCCGGCGGAAGGAGGATCCCGCTGCGGCCGAGCGGCTGCGGCGCGAGATCGAAGAAATCGCCGCGCGGCCGGACCGGCTCGCCCTCACCCGCTCGGCGCTCCTGCGGCGCGCCGGCGGGACGCACGCCGGATCGGAAGACCGCCCCGCGTACGAGAACCTCCCCGCCGACGAGCCGTCCGTCGCGGCCCGCGTCGGCTGCGCCGTGCACCGGGCGATGGAAATCGTCGTGCGGGGCGGGGAGGCGGGCGCCGCCGTCGCGAGCGCCGCCGCAGAATGGGAGCTCGGAGAGGGGCGCCGCCGCGAGATCCGGGAGATGGTCGAAACGCTCCTGCGGTCGGCACCGCTCTCGGCGCCCGCGCGGCGCATCGCCGAGTTCCCGATCCTCTTCCGCTCCCCGGACGACGGGGCGCTCGTCGAGGGGAAGATCGACCTGCTCGTCGAAAGAGCCGAAGGGTGGACGATCGTCGACTACAAGACGGATCGCATCGACGGCCTCCGCGGAAAGGACGCCCTCCGGGAGCACTTCGAAGCCTACCGGCCCCAGCTCCGGGAGTACGCGACCGCGCTTCGGCTGCTGGGGATTCCCGCCGCGCGCGCCTGCGTCGTCTCGGCGCGGAGCGGAGAGGTGATCGACCTGCTCTGAAGGGGCCGGCTACTTCGGCCCGTTCGTCCGATCGATCACGCGCGCCACGCCCTTGGTTCCCTTCGCCGTGTCGAGCGCGGTCGCGTGGATGGCGGCCGTCGGAAGGCTCCCGCGGAGCGTGACGATGCCGCCCGAGGCGTGGACCTCGATCTTGAACGCGTTCTCGCCGACCTGCTCGAAGAGCCGACCCTTGACGCGCGCCTCGAGCAGCGAATCGTCCAGGTTCCTCTTCGCTTTCCGGGTCGCCGTTCTCGTCCTCGTCGCCGGACCGTTCCCGAGGGCGATCCGGTCGTCGACGCTGCCCACTCCCTTGACTCCCGCCGCGACCGCCTTCGCCCCCGCCTGCGTCGCCTTCTCGTCCACCGCGCCGGAGAGGACGACGTTCGCTCCGTTCACGTCGATCTTGATCCCGAGCGCGTCGGTCCCGAACTTCTCGAGGAGCGCCGTCCGCACCTTGAGGTTCGTCACCGCGTCGTCGAGGGTCGCCGCCGCCGGGAGCGCCCCCGCGATCCCGAGGACGAGCCCGAAAACCATCAAGACCGTAAGCCGTCGATTTCGCATCTCTGTCTCTCCTGCGGGGCAAATCTAGCGAAGGCCGTGCCATTCCGTCGCGGAAGCGGGCTCGGGGAACGGGAGCACGTGACGGCTCCGCGGCTCGTCGAACAAGCGACTCGACCGCGGAGCCGCCACCCCCTCGCCTTCGCTTCCGCTCCCGCGGCGCAAGTCGTCTCGCGCAGCGATCGCGCGAGACTTCGTCGCGCCGCGACGAGGCCCGCGCACCCCTCCATCGTTGATGGCCGCATTGTCGCAGCTTGGAGAGCGGAGGGGGATCGGCGCGCTCAGCGCTGGAGACGCTTCCGCGAACGCTCTCCGCGGTGCGATGAGCACCGGGTCCCGGCAAAGCTGCGCCACCGGTTGCGCTACGCCTTCGGCGCCGGAGGCGGGAGATCGCGCGCCGGACATTCCGATTCGAAGCCGACCTTGCCGTGCGTCGAATCGCAGAAGGGCTTGTTCGCCGAGCGTCCGCAACGGCAAAGGGAAATTGCCGTCCGCCCGCCCAGGCCGAACCGCCGGCCTTCCGCGTCCACGATCAGAATGTTTTCCCCTTCCACCCGGATGGGGCCGTTCTTGCGGATCAGGATCTTCGTTTCGGCCATGACCCGAAACTAACACACGCGCTCGTGTCAGCGGCGCCGCCCTGCGACATGCGCGTTTTCATGCATCGCCGCGACACTCATCTCCCATCCAGCGAATATGCCGTCAGGAACCCGCCCTCGTCCTCGATATACACGTTCCCTTTCGCCACGATCGGGCTCTGCCAGTGGATGCCGCCGATCCCCGCGTCGCTCCAGACCGTTTCTCCCGTCGAGAGGTCGAGCGCCCGCAGGAGACGCGGGCTCGCGACGAACAGCAGCCCGCCGGCGAACGCCGGCGAGGTTCCTCCGGGCGTCTTCGTCCAGCGGACGACGAGTTGCCGGGCGCCGGCGTCCCACTGATAGCCCGAGATCCCGGCGTTGTTCGCCACGCAGATCCACGGCTCCCCGCCCGAAGGGTCGGGCACGCTCGCGACCATCGTCAGCACCCCGGCCCCGCCGGGCGCCCCGATCTTCTGGATCTCCCCGCCCGTGTGCCCCGGCTCCCCGGCGCCGGAGAGGTCCGCGAGGCGCAGCACGCGCAGCACGCCGTCCTTGCCGACCTCGACACCGAGGTCCTCTCCGGTCGACGGACGAAAGAGCGCGATGTCGGAGCTGCCGAGGTCCGCGTCGACGTCTTCGAGATGCTGGAACTCGACCGGCGTGTAGCTGTCGAGGAGCGCGCCGGCGTCGGGCGCGAGCGCCAGCACGGAATCGCCCCAGTTCTGGGTCCCGTCGTAGTCGCCGTTGCCGGTCGCGACGTAGACGCGGTCGGTCGCGGCCGAGTACACCGCGCCGGCCCTCGCCCAGATCGCGTTCTGCACGTGCGCGCAGTCCGTCGACGCGCTGCCGCTCTCGTCGAAATGGATCGCGAGATCGCTGCACGCGGCGTTGAACACCTTCTGCGCGCCCGTCTGGAGGTCGATGGCGGTCACGTGTCCCTGGTAGTCCCCCTGGTCGCCGGGATAACCGCCGTTGGCGGCATAGAGGAACGAGCGTCCCGCGCGGTCGGTCGCGAGCGCGAGCGCGGAGGACCCCTTCTCCACGTCCGGCTTCCGGGTCGCGAGCTGCGGCCAGGCGCCGCCGGTGTCCTCCTCGCCCGAGCCCGGCCGGAACCGGTGGACGAAGCCGTCGAGGCCGTACGAGTAGACCCACGCCCGGCCCGGATCGATCGCGGGCGACGACGTCGTGTACCGCGGTCCCGAGGCCGGCTGCCGTGTCCACACCCCGCCGCCGTTTCCCGCGTCGATCGCGGCGAGGTGTCCCGCCTTCGTCGTGACGAACAGCAGATCGCGCGCTCCCTCCGGAGTCGACGCCTCGGAGAGATACGCGGGCGCGCCGTCCGCGACGGCGGGAAGATCGACGCGGAAGCGGACGCGGAGCCGTCCGGCGTTGGAGGGCGAGATCGTCCGCTCGAACGGATTGACGCCGCTGTGCACCGCGTCGAAACCGAGCTGCGGCCACACGAAGGAGGCGGCCGCGGGCCGGCGGAGCCCGGGGGCGGGGAGCGGCGGACCGGCCGGGCGAACCGGCGCGCGAAGGGCGAGCGCGCCTGCGACGATCGCCCAGGCTGCCCGATTCAGATCGGGACCTCCTCCTCGGAAGCGGTCTCCGTCACCTTCCCGTTGAGCACACGGTCGTATTCGCCGAGGATCTTCTGCTCCATCCACTGCCGGGTCTCGCGATTGAGCGGATGGGCGACGTCCTTGAATTCGCCGGTCTTCTTCCGCTTGGACGGCATCGAGACGAACAGTCCCGACGGGCCGGCGATCACCTTGATGTCGGAAACGAGGAAACAGTCGTCGAGAACGATGGAGACGTAGGCCTTGAGCTTGTCCTGATCCACCGGATGCACCTTGATTTCCGTGATGTCCACGGCGCTACCTCCCGGAGAGCTGCAACGTTGACCGCCTCTGATATTCGCTTCGCGAGACGGTCCGTGTCCGGAGGACGCGCGCGCCGGGGACCTCCGCCGCGAGCTCGTTCGCCGCGCCGGCGTTCCCTTCCCCTGCCCATGCCACGAGGGAGGAACCCGATCCCGAGATCTGACAGTCCGGGTACCAGCGTGCCAACGCTTTCCGGTAACGATCCATCTCGGGGTTCATCGCAAGCACAGTCGATGCCAAGCTGTTTATCCCGAACACGGATCCGGGAGGCGTCGCCGGCGTCCCGGGACGCCATCGCGAATAGACCTCCGCGGTCGATATCGGGAACGGCGGAACGAGCACGACGAGAGCGCGCGAGGGGGCGTCGGCGAGCGGCTCGACGATCTCCCCGCGGCCGCGGCCTCGCGCCGTGCCCCCGGTGAAGAAGAAGGGCACGTCGCTCCCGATGGTCGCGCCGAGCGCCGCGAGCGCCGGCAGATCGGCGTCGGCCTTCCAGAGGCGCGACAGGAGGATGAGCGTGATCGCCGCGTCGGATGAGCCTCCTCCCAGACCCGCCCCCGCCGGTATCCTCTTTTCGAGGCGAATCCGCGCGCCGCTCCGGATGCCGAATTCCGATCGCAGGATCTCCGCGGCGCGGACGACGAGGTTCCGCGCGTCCGACGGGATCGCCGGGTCGGAGCATTCGAGCGTCACCGCTTCGGGCGCCCCCGAGACCTCGATCCCGTCCGTGAGGTCGATGGTCTGGAAGATCGTGTCGATCTCGTGGAAACCGTCCCTCCGGCGGCCGATCACCTCGAGACGGAAGTTGGTCTTGGCGAAGGCCTCCGCCCGGAGCGTCACGTCCCGCCTCCCGCGTCCCCCCGGAGGGCGAGATCCGCGCGCCCTCCGTGGGCCGCGTCGATCCGGATTCGCGACGGGATCCCGCCGCTCCACTCGGGAAAGCGAATCTCGACTCTGCGCCTCCCGTCGAGGGACACGACGCGGCGGGCGCGGCCCGACGGGTCGAGCTCGCACGACAACGCCCCTCCTCTCCACGAGAGCCACGGCGTGGCCCCGGCGAGCTCGACGCTCTCGGGGGGCGAAGCGTCGGGAAGCCCGAAGAGGAGGAGCGAGAGCGACGGCGCCGAGAGCGGAATCCCGAGCGGCGTGAGCGGCGCGTCTCCTTCGAACTCCCGGTCGTCTCGCGGATCCCCGGCGCGGCGCACGACCGTCCGGGCTCCGTCCCAGGAGGCTCGCGCCAGCGCAAGACCCGCCGGCCCCTCGAGGACGACCGTCAGAGATCGCCCGGGATCGTCGCGGACGGCGGCCACGCCGCTCGTCGAGAAGATGCTTCGCCGCGCCCGGGCGTCGTAGAAGAGCTCGGCCGCAGGACGCGCGAGAACCGCCTGCCGGAAGGTTTCCCAGCGCGCGACGATCGCGGCCGTTTCGGCGGCCGTCGCGGGACGGCGCGAAAGGCGGGTCGCGCACCCCGCCGCGGCGACGGCGAGACCCACCGCGAGCGCGGCACCGGTCCCGCGGCAGCGGGCACGGCGCCGATCAGGGCGTCGCACCCGAATCGTGGATCTTCTTCGCGATCTTCTCCGGCTCCTCGGGCGAGAGCGTCAGCGACCGCTTCCAGTGGACCACCGCTTCCGCCATCTGCCCGCGGCGCGCTTCCAGGTCGCCGAGGTGCTCCTGCACCGTCGCGTCGGCGGGGATCTTCTGCGCCGCCTTCGAGAGGAATTTCTCCGCCTCGCGGAGGTCGTTCATTCGGAAGCAGACCCAGCCGAGCGAGTCGAGAAACGCGCCGTTCTGCGGGTCCAGCGCGACCGCTCGCTCGAGCATCCGGCGCGCCTCGGCGAGCCGGATGCCCTTGTCGGCGTACATGTACCCGAGGTAGTTGAGCGTGTTCGCGTCGTCCGGGCGGGTCTTCAGGATCTCCTCGAAGACGGCTCCCGCCTCGTCGATCTTCCCGGTCCGCTCGAGCGCGGAGCCGAGCCGGAACATCAGGTCGAGGTTCCCTTCGAACCTCTTCACGCCGTCGGCGGCGATCTGCGCGGACGCCGCGAAGTCCTTGAGGCGCTCCCGGGCGTCGGCGGCGGCGAGAACCTCGCCGGCGATCCCGGACCGGGCGAGGTCGGCGAGCGTCTTCTCCCCCTCGGCGCGCGCGCCGGTTCGGATCTCGAATTCCGCGACGGCGCCCTTCCAGTCGGGATTCCCGGGTTCGGCGTCGGCGGCCTTCTTCGCCCACGCGAGCCCGTCGGCGGGCCGGTTCTCGTCGCGCGCGCGCTCGAGAAGCACTCCGAGGGAACGATCGGCGACGCCGTCCTTGCCGACCGCGGTCTCCGCGGCGATCTTCTTCGCCTCGTCGAAACGGCGATCGCCGTAGAGGAGCCCCGCGATCTCGGAGCGCACCTCGCGCGAGAGCTCCGGCTTCGAGGGGGGGACGCCGAGCCGGTCGACGAATTTCTGGAGGACGGCGATCGCCTCGGGACCTTTTCCGTCGCCGGAGAGCTGGTACGCGAGCGTTACGGCCGCGGTCGGGTCGTCCGGGTCCTCGTCGATCAGCTTCCGAAGCATTTCCACGGACTCCTCGGAACGCCCCTGAATGTCGAGCGCGGCGGCGAGCGTCCGGCGAGCCCCCCGGTCCTCGGGACGCGCGGCGACGAGCGCGCGAGCCTCCTTCTCCGCCTCCGCGAACCGGCCTCCCCGGAGCAGGTCGAGGGCGATCCGGTCGGCGACCGGCGTGTTGTCGGCCTCCGCGCGGCGAAGCTGGCGCAGGAGGTCGACCGCCCGGCCGAAGTCGCGCTGCGACTCCCAGAACTCGATCGACGAGGTCAGCGCATCCCGGTCCGTCGGGTCCGAGGCGAGCCACCGATCGTAATCCTGGCGCGCTTGCCCGTCGGCGCCGCGCTTGTCGTCGGCTTGCGCGCGCACCTTGATCGCGGCGGGGTTGTCGGCGAGCCCGGGGACGTCGTCGAGCGCCGCACGCGCGAGATCCGGGCGGCCGGAGAGGAGATGGGCCCGCGCGAGCGCGGCGGCGGTCCCGGGATTCTGGGGAGCGAGCCGGTGCGCTTTCTCGAGAGCGGCGACCGCGGACGGGACCCGCGAGGGGTCCTTGTCGGCGGCGGCGAGATCGATCGCCCCCGCCAGGCGCCAGGCGGATTCGAACGAGGGGTCGAGCTCGGCGGCGCGTCCGGCTTCCTTGCGCGCCTCGTCGTCGACGCCCATCTGCTGGAGGAGGACCGCGAGCTCGAAATGGACCACCGGGTCGTCGGGCGCGAGCGTGGCCGCCTTGCGGAAGTCGCCGAGGGCCTGCTCGAACTTGCCCTCGGCCTCCGCCATTTTCGCCGACAGGAAGGTCTCGCGGATGGCGATGACGGGGTCCTCCGCCGCGAAAACCGGCGCCGCTCCCGCCCCGAGGACCAGCAACAGCAGCCATTTCGCCCTCATTCGCCCAGAATAACACGCAGGATCGCGCGCTTCTTCCGCTTCCGTCGTGCGGCGGCTTCCGAGATAATGAAAAGAATGTCGAAGCTCGGGGAAACTCTTTTGTCGATCGGCGCGCTGTCGGCGGGAGCGCTCAACCGCGCGCTGATGCTCCAGCGATCGACCGGCGGACGCCTCGGCACGATCCTGCTCGAGCAGGGGCTCGTGACGGAGGAGACGCTGGCCCGCGCGCTCGCGAAGACGACCGGGCGAAACTACGCGCACTGGAACCGCGTGAAGAACGCGTCGCGCGACGTCGTCACGCTCGTTCCGGCGCGGATCGCGATCCGCGCGCTCGCGATCCCTTTCGAGCACGAAGGACGCGTCCTGCGGGTCGCGATGCGGGACCCGAACGACCTCGCGGCCGAAGACGAGCTCGCGCTGGTGACCGGCAAGCGGATCGAGCCGTGGGTGACGGCGGAGTTCCGCGTCGCCGAGGCGCTCGAGCGCTTCTACGGCGAGCGGCGGTCGGCGCGCTTCCGGGTGCTCTCGGAACGGCTCGAGAGAGGCATCCGGCCCCCCTCGACGCCGGCCGCGCCGCCGCCTCCCCCGCCCGACCTTCGAGGAGAACGGACGGGTCCCTTGGCCGACCTGACGCCCGTGCCCGGCCGGACCTCGGACGTCTGGAAGATCACGCGCGAGGTCTCCGACGAGATCGAGATCGCGACCTGGCGGCCGGCGGCGCCGTTCGTGCGCCCGACGACCCCGACGCCGACCGGGGAGCTCGAATTCTCGATCGAGGAGCTCGAGGAGGAGGCGGCCGTCCCGTCCGCGCCCCCGGCGTCTCCCGCGCCGCCTCCGACTGCCGAAGCCCCGCGGGCGCCCGCCGGCGCCGCGCCGGCAGCGGCAACCCCGGCCGCCCCTTCGATGCCGCCTCGGGAAACACCGGAGATCCATGCGCCGGCCCCCGCCGTGCCGACGGGCCGGCCGAAACCGGGAAGAAAGAAGGAAGTCACGGCGAAAGCCGCGCCGGAGACGGCTCCGGCGCCTCCCGCCGCAATCTCGCTCGGCCAGGCCCGTGAAAGGATCCTTTCCGCCCAGGCGCGCGACGACATCGCCGAGGCCGTCCTCGACCGCCTCGCCGGCCCGAGCCCGCTCGTGGCGCTCTTGATCGCCCGCAAGGACGACGTCATCGGATGGCACGCACGGGGCGAGGGGGTGTCCCGGAGCGCGCTTCGTTCGATCCGCATCCCCTTCACCGAGCCCTCCATCTTCTTGAACGTCAAGCTCTCCGGAACGCCCTACGTGGGGCTGCTTCCCGACCTCCCGTCTCACGAGGCGCTGCTCGAGGGTCTGGGGAGGCGCCCCGGCCGGAGCGCGGTTTACCCCGTTTTTCTGAAGAACCGGGTCGTGGCATTCATCCTGGCCGAGCTCCCCGCGGGCACGGAGGACCTCGCCGCGCTGGCCGCTTCGATGGCGGAGGGCTTCGCCGCCCTCATTCTTCAGCAGCGGGGGCGGGCCGAGTCGGCTTGACCGGCCGAAAGGACTTGATTACACTCAAGATATCCGGAAACTCCATGAGGGCTTGACCGATGATCAAAGCGGATATCGTGGACCGTCTTTTCGAGGAAGCGTCGATCCCGCGGCCGAAAGCGATCACCGCCGTGGAGACGGTCATCGACGCGCTCCGGCAGGCGCTCGGAGCGGGCGACCGGATCGAGCTCCGAGGATTCGGAGTTTTCGAAGTGAAGCGCCGAAAGCGCGGCATCGGCCGCAACCCGAAGACGGGAGTCGAGGTCGCGATCCCTCCGGGCAACACGATCCGCTTCAAGCCGGGCAAGGAGCTGCGTGACATGCGCGACGACTCCGTGCCCACCGCTTCCTCCTGATCCGGCCCGCCGCTCCGATCCGATGAGGTTCCTTACGGGCCGGCGGCGGCTTTCGCTCCCGACCACTCCCGCCTTTCACCTCCTGCTTCTCGGCATCACCGCACTCACGACGACGATCGTGCCTTTCGGCAGCTCATGGGGAATCTTCTCGGACCGTCCGCTCTCCGAAAGCCTCATCGATCCCGCGATGTGGCGGATCGGCGCCTCGTTCTCGGTGCCTTTGCTCGCGATCCTCGGAATCCACGAGCTCGGTCACATGATCGCCTGCCGGCGGTACGGGCTTCCCGCGACCTACCCGTACTTCATTCCCGCTCCGATCGGCGTCGGCACGTTCGGCGCGGTCATCAAGATCCGCGCGCCGATCACCTCGAGGAAGACGCTCTTCGACGTCGGCGCGGCCGGGCCGCTCGCGGGATTCGCCGTGGCGGTGCCGATCGCCGTGTGGGGCATCGCGATCTCCCGCGTGACGACGGCGGTCCCCTCAGGCGACTACCTCGATTTCGGCGAGCCTCTGTTTTTCCGCCTGGTCGAGCGTCTCGTCCACCCCGGAATGCCGCCGGGCGCTGAGCTCGCCCTCTCGCCGCTGGGATTCGCGGGCTGGTTCGGCCTCTTCGTGACGGCGCTGAACCTCCTGCCGCTGGCGCAGCTCGACGGCGGCCACATCCTCTACGCGGCGGCCGGAAGAGCGCAGCGGACGATCGGCTTCGCGCTCTTCGCCGTGCTCATCGGCCTCGCCTTCCTCTGGCCGGGATGGATCCTGTGGGTGCTCATCGTTCTGCTGATGGGAATCGCGCATCCTCCGACGGCGGACCCGGCCGAGCGGCTCGACCCGAAACGCCTCGTGCTCGCGCTCGTCTGCCTTCTCGTCTTTGCGCTGTCGTTCACGCCGGTCCCGATCCGGATGGTCAGCGCTCCGCCGCACCCGCGGCCGCCGAGAACCTATCAGTTGTGATCCGGTCACCTCAGCGGCGCGACGCGCCGCCTCCTCCCGAGCGAGCGTCTGCCGCCGGATTGCGAAGCGGAGTCCGATCCGGGACGCGGGTGGCGCGCCGGAGTCCCTCTCGGAGCCAGCCGCCGCGCACCGGCCTGTAACCCCTCCGCAGCCCGCGCCGGCCGGGCCGAGAGGGCGCCGGCGCGCCAGGCCCCGCGACTCCCCATCGCGGCATCAGTCCCGCGATCCGGTGGCTGCGCGAGCGAGGCTCTACCGGTCCTTTTCTTCCGCGACGACGGGCCCTTCCGCCGGAACCGGCGCCGGACGCCCGAACATCCGCCGGAAAAACGCGATTTCCTCGGTCGTGAAGAAGCCGCCGAGCCACAGCAGGACGAACGCCGTGACGATCAGCGCGGCCTGCGCGGCGAGGCTTCCGCTCCACTTCCCCGCGGCATAGACGCCCGCCGAGACGAGCGCGAGCCGGCCGAGCCTCCCCCGCTCGTACCGGATCGGGAAGGCGCGCTGCGAAAAGAGGAACATCGCCGCGGCCATCACGACGTAGGCGGCGAGCGTGGCGTAAGCCGCGCCGAGGATCCCGAAGATCGGCACCCACCAGAGGTTCGTCACGACGTTGACGAGCGCACCGAGACCGGTGACGATCGGCAGCCGGCTGGTCTTCTCCCGGATGTAGATCCCGGCGATGAAATTCGTCGCGAACATCTGGAAGACGTAGGCGAGGAGCACGACGGGGATCACGCCGACTCCGGAGAGGTAGTCCTTCCGCAAGAGCGAGCGGTGGACGACCGGAAGCCGGATCCCGACGAACCACGGAAGGAAGAACGCGAGCGCGAGGAACGCGAAGAGCGAGAGCGCCGCCGTATAGGTGAAGACGCGAGAGAGGAGCGGCTTCGCGCGGTCCCCTTCGGTCGCGTACTGCCGGAGAAAGAAAGGCCGCCACGCGTAATCGAAGACCGAGACGAGCACCATCATCGCGAAGCCCATCCGGTAATTCGCCTGGTAGACGCCGAGGTCGGAGAAGCCGCGCAGCCGCTGCACGATGGGACGGTCGATCACCTGCACCATCATCGCCCCGAGGTACGCCGGCACGTTGGCGAGGCCGAAGGGGAGCATCTTCGCGAGCACCGAACGGTCGAAGCGGCCGGCGAGGCGCGAGGCCACGGCCGGGAGGACCGCGACGAACGTCGCCGCCGACGCGATCGCGTTCGCCCGGAAGATCCCCTCCACCCCCCAGCGCAGCTTCAGCAGGAATGCGAAGTTGAGCGCGAGCGTCAGGAGGATGTTCCCGATCTTGATCGCGGCGAAGGTCCTGGCCCGATGCTCCAGGCGGAGCGACGCGAACGGGAGCACGGCCAGGGCGTCGAAGAAAAGGATCACCGCACCGAGCCGCAGGATCGAGAGGAGCAGCGGGAACACCGCGCGGACGTCGTGCTGGGGATCGGCGAAGAGCGGAACGACGAGGGAGGGCGCGGCGAAAAACAGCGCGGCGCCGATCGCGGCGGCGAAACCGACGACCACCCAGAACGGTGTCGAGAAGAGCCGGCGCTCGCGATCCCGCTCCTCGGCCGCCCCCTCGGCCCGCGCCGCATACCGGAAGTACGCCCCTTCGAGACCCAGAGGAAACACGACGGAGAGGAACGCGAGATACGCGTAGAGCGAGCTCGTGAAGCCGTACTCGGCGCGCGACCGCAGGACGTTGACGTAGAACGGGACGAGCAGGAAGTTCAGGAATCGCCCGACGACGGTCGACAGGCCGTAGATCGCCGTCTCCTGCGACAGGGTCTTGAGCGGCGATTTCACTGGCCCGATTCTAGTCTCCGCCGAGTCGAGTCACGAGTCGCGCGTCCCGGGTCGGGAGTCCGAAGTCGGCGCGGGAATCCGTCGCCCGGAACTCCTGAGCCGGCCCCGGGCCCGCGACTCGCGACCGGGCGGACTCGCGACTCCCCGGCCGCGGGCGGGTGTAATATCCGCGAAACCGACATAGGAAAAGGAGGAAGACATGGCCAGCGTCAACAAAGTGATTCTCATCGGGCATCTCGGAGCGGACCCGGAGGTCTCGACGACGCAGGGAGGGACCGCGCTCGCGAAGTTCCGCCTCGCGACGACGGAGACCTGGAAGGACCGTTCGACCGGAGAGCGCCAGGAACGCACCGAGTGGCATTCGATCGTCGCCTGGGACAAGCTCGCCCAGATCTGCGGGGAGTATCTCCACAAGGGCAAGATGGTCTACGTCGAGGGGAGCCTGCAGACGCGCTCCTGGGACGACCAGAACGGTCAGAAGCGGTACAAGACCGAGATCAAGGCGAACAACGTCCTGATGCTCTCGCCCCGGGTCGAAGGCGCGGCGCGCGGCGGCGGCGAGTTCCCGCATGCGGTGGCGCCGGCGGGTGTTCCCGACGAAGACGACGACGTCCCTTTCTAGATAGCAGGCGCGGCGATACATCGAGCCGGACGGGCGCGTTCCGGCCGGCGCCGCCCTCGCCGTACGTTTCAGTACGACTCGGGACGCCGCCGGCGGACCGCATTCCGTCGGGCTCGCGTCTCGCCGCGCCTCGACCTTCCGCCATGGTCATCATCTCTGTCGTCCCGAACGAATGTGAGAGATCCCGGTAGCGGCGCTCTCCTAACGCATCTTGCTCAAGCGCGGCGCGATGAGCCGCGTTACGTTCTCTCCATGCTGGACCGGCCGTCGTCCATCGGGTACTGCGCACTCCTCGTCGTCGTCGGCACGGCAGTCCGATGCGGGCCGGCAGTCGCCGTGGTTCCGTGGAACCCCCACGTGTTCGTCAACGTCTCGGTACCGTGCGGCCTTCTCCGCTCCCATGCCGACGGGCCTAACCTGACGCTCGTGCGCGTCGATCGCGAACAGGCCCTCGTGATTCTTTCGAACGACGACGCGCCGGATACGGAGCCCGGGTCCTGGTTCGCCGACATCGCCGTTCGAAACTTCGGCAATCGCACGACCTTCGCTCCCTTCGAGGTTGCGATCTTCGTCGACGGCGCGCTCGCCCGTTCGTGGGTCATCGCGGGTTCGATCGCTGCCGCCGAAACCGTCCGGAACCCGCACATCGCAGTCGGGAGGCTCTCAGCGGGAACGCACAAGATTCGCGTCGTGATCGATCCGTCGAACCGGATCGAGGAGAGCATGGAGACGGACAACGAGTTCGAGGCAAGCGTCACGGTTCCGCCTCTCTCTTGATTCAGTATCCGCGCTGCCGCTAACGCCCTCTCATCCGCTCCACGAGCTTCCTCGGATCGCGGAGATGGTCCGCGAGCACGATTCGTCCCGCTTCGTTCACGACGAAGACGTTGACGAGCGGTCACGTGTCGGGGACCGCTTCCCCGGTCCACGCGCGGCCCACCGAGCCGTCGTCGATCAGGATCGGAAAGGCCGCACCCGTCCGCCGCCGGAAGTCGGCGGGCGAGGGCTCGGATCCGCCGGGGAAATGGATCGCGACGACCGGAACGGCGAGCTCGCCCCGTCTCGCGAACCCTTCGAGCTCAACGGCCTGGTCCTCGCACACCGAGCACAGATTCGTGAACCAGACGACCGTTCGCCGAGCCCCGATCCACTCCTCCGAACGGCGGATCCGTCCCGTGTCGTCGGGCAGCGCGAATTGCGGCGCCCGGTTGCCGGCAGCAAGCGTCGGCCGGCCGCCGCCGATGCCCGCGAGCGCTCGCTTCCGCTCCCGCTCCCATCTCCGGAAGAGCCACGGCCGGAGAACGCGGATCGACCAGGGAGACCTCACGGGGCCATTCTCCAATGAGAGGTGCCCGCGCGCGCTGCCGCCGGCGCCCTCTCCCGGTCAAGCCTCTCGGGGACGGACAGTTACGGATGGACGCCTGATGCCGCATGAGCTGGTTGCATCAGGCGAACGGGCCTGCGAGGAGCGTGTAATTTCCTTCGACAGGTCCGGATCGTCCGATCCGGCTCCCGCGCCGGCAGAAAAAGGAGGAGAAGCCATGAAGACGATTCTCAAATCGGCAGCGGCGGCAGCCGCGCTCGCGCTCGCCGCAACGCTTTCTGCGGCCACGCCGCCCGCGCTCGTCGTCGGAGATCCGCCGTCGAGCCATGCCAACAGCGGTACGGCTTCCGTCGCTCTCCCGTACACCCTGATCGACCTGTCGCGACCGGCAACCGCTACGGGGAATCTCACGCAGGTGAAGCTCGGCTGGGCCAGCGGCGGGTGCAACTCCGCCGTTCGCATAAAGGTCTTTCACCGGGCCGGATCCACGCTCGTCCCGACCGCCCAGAGCGCCGCGCTCAGTCTGACTTCCCCCGACGCAAACGTCGTCTTCACGTCCACGCTGGCTCCTCCGCTTCCCGTCGAACAGGGGGACCTGATCGGCATGACGGTGCTCGACGACTGTTCCGCTAACCCGGTGGCATTCGCCGGTTTTCCGACCATCGGTTATCTGGTCTACCCCGGCGACGTCCAGAGCGCCGTTTCGATCGACGCGCGGCTTTACCACATCACCGACCAGCTCTCCCTCGGCGCCACGGGCGTCACGACGAGCTATACCGCGCTCGTCGTTCCCGGGGTGGGCTCGATCCCCGGCGCCTTCGGCGCCCAGTTCAAGACCTCGCTCCAGATCGTCGCGTCTCCCTACGGAGGCGACCTCTCGGGCAAGCTCGTCTTCCATCCGCTCGCCGTCTCCGGCAGCACCTCGGATCCCTCGCTCGACCTCATCCTCGGGGCCGGCCGGGCGGTCTCCTATCCCGACATCGTCGGCACGATGGGCCAGACGGGGCTCGGCAGCCTCGACGTCGTTCTCGACGCCGCCTCGCCGGCGCCCGTCGTCTACGCCCGCGTCTTCAACGACGCCGGCCCCGACGGCACGAGCGGCCTGGGAGAACAGGCGATCGACGTATCGCAACCGGCCTACTCGCCCGCCACGCCGGTCCTGTACTTCGGATGCAGCGGAATCCTCTCCACGCCGGT
>Ga0075276_10000164_pt1 | contig 19975 bp, 19 predicted proteins | sample SF_Rice_5C_80N_4_FD_69770 | JGI IMG/M metagenome (GOLD analysis project Ga0075276, IMG submission 69770) | Rice paddy soil microbial communities from Twitchell Island, California, USA - SF_Rice_5C_80N_405 | ecosystem: Environmental > Terrestrial > Soil > Paddy field/soil | place: USA: Twitchell... | reverse complement strand
ACAAAGGATTTTCGCTGATTGAGTTGCTGATCGTCGTAGCGATCATGCTCATTATTGCTGCCATCGCCATTCCCAATTTGATACGCGCTCGTATTGCGGCCAACGAATCTTCTGCCGTCTCCTCTATACGCACCATCATGACGGCGGAGGCGGCTTATGCTCTCGCTTACCCCGATGTTGGATATGCCGCGGCCCTGACGAATTTGACCGGTTCCCCTCCCTGCAACCCCAGCTCGGTTACCGCTTGCCTGGTAGACACCGTTCTGGCCAGCGGCACTAAAGCCGGTTACAACTTTGTTGCTACCGGCGGTACCCCAAGCGCCCTGGGTGTGAACACCAGTTTCGTGGTCGGGACTGCGCCTTATGCTCCTAACGTTTCCGGCGTGCGCCGTTTCTGCGGCTTGAACGATAACGTGATCCATTTCGACCTCAATCCCGGCCTCGTTTCCACCCTGCCCACGGCTGCGGACTGTAGTAATCCTCCTTTCGCCGCGCAGATCGTTCAGTAACCAAGCCTTACGTCAACTCTGCCCCCCTGAGTTAACATGAGGCTGTAGCTTCACCGGCATCGTGTCGCTCCCTCTCAGCCAAACCCGAACTGTGTTCCACGTGGACATGGACGCCTTTTTCGTGTCGGTAGAGGAGCTGTTTGATCCTTTGCTGCGCGGGAAGGCCGTGGTAGTCGGCGGTCAGCGCGATGAGCGCGGCGTGGTCTCAGCTGCTTCCTATGAGGCCCGCAAATTTGGCGTACATTCCGCCATGCCCTTGCGTACCGCCGCCAAGCATTGTCCCCACGCCATTTTTGTGGACGGCCATCCTGACCGCTATCGCGATTACTCCCGGAAAGTCCACCATGTGCTGCAGAGTTTTTCGCCGCAAATCGAAATGGTGTCCATAGATGAGGCTTATCTGGACATGACCGGGACGGAACGCCTCCATGGTCCACCCCTGCGCGCCGCCCACTCGCTGCACCAGGCCATTCACACCCACACCGGCCTCAACTGTTCGATTGGCATCGCGGCTTCCCGCCTGGTGGCCAAGGTCTGCTCCGACCAGGCAAAACCCAACGGGATGCTCTGGGTGCTGCCCGGCCAGGAAGCCCCATTCCTGTCGCCACTCGCCGTGCGCAAAATTCCAGGAGTGGGCAAGGTGACCGAGCAGAACCTGCACGCCTTGGGCATCAACAGCGTCGGCGACCTGGCTCGGTTTGACGATGCTTTCCTGGAAGAGCGCTTCGGCAAGTGGGGGTTGGCGCTGGCGGGCAAGGCCAAGGGCCTGGACGCCGGTGGCTGGTTCGATTCCGCAATCGGCGCCGACGAGGATCCCAAATCCATGAGCCACGAGCATACCTTCTCCGTGGACACGTGCGACTCCCAGCTCCTGGAAGCTACCCTGCTGCGCCTGGCGGAGATGGTAGGCCGGCGCTTACGGGAAGCCGGCTTGCATGCCCGCACCGTTCAACTCAAGCTGCGCTATGACGATTTCACCACCATTACCCGCGCTCACACTCTGCCCCGTTTCACTCAGCTTGACACCGACCTTTTCGAAGCCGTACGCCACTTGTTCCGCAACGCTTGGGAATGTGGCCGCCTCATCCGGCTCCTGGGCGTACACGCGTCTTCCCTGGGTCACGGCGAAGGCCAGCTCAGCCTGCTGGAGGATGATAAGCAGCGGCGCTGGCGGCAGGCACTTTCGGCTGCCGACCATTTGCGAGACAAGTACGGTGAATCGGCCGTGGAACTGGGAGGCGGCCTGAAGGCGCGTTTTCGCGAACGCGTGCACGAGAATCCAGCCGGTCTGCCCGGCAAGAATAAGAAGAAAGACCCTGCCGAGTAGAAGGCCCGCCCCACTTTTTATTGTCCAGGTTTTCTGCTTCCAACGACCGGCTTGGGCCTGCGCCGGCGGAATTGATTCGGGCGGAGTGACACTGCCGGGCGTCTCTGCATCATATGTTTGACTTATGAAAAAGGGTGAGCTGAAAAACCGGCTTCGCCGGCGCACCGCCGACAAGCTCTACGATCTGGCTCGCAGCACTGGTCACATCCCCGCGCACCTGCCCGCGGTTGAAACCGCAGGTCCTGCCCGCGAAGGTTCCCACCGCAAAAGGCGCCCCCAGGCCAAGCTTCGGGCTGGCCGCAGACCAGCGCGTTAACTGTCCTCATGCTTGTGCAGCTTGGCCACTAACCGTCGCCTTACAGATTTCAGATTACAACTTACAAATTGCTCAATCATCAATTTCTACAGCCCCGCCTCAATCCGCGAGCGCGGATCCAGGTAGTCGCGCAGGGCGTCGCCAATAAAATTGAAGGAGAGCACCGCCAGCATGACCGCCGCCGCGGGAAACAGCACCAGGTGGGGGGCGTCGAACAGGTGGGCGCGGCCGTCATTCAGCATGGAACCCCAGCTCGCGGTGGGGGGCGGCACGCCCAGTCCCAGAAAGCTCATGGTGGCTTCCGCCAGCACTGCGCCCGCCATGCCGATAGCCGCCTGCACAATTACCGGCTGGATAATGTTGGGCAAAATGTGCCGCGTTATAATGCGCCAGTCGCTCGCCCCCAGCGCCCGCGCCGCTTCCACGTATTCCCTTTCCCGGGCAGCCAGCACCTGCGCCCGCACCAGCCGGGCATAGCCCACCCAGCCTCCCAGGCATAGAGCCAGAATCAGGTTCAAAATTCCCGGCCCGCGAAAAGCCACAAAGGAAATGGCGATCAGAATGCCGGGAAAGGAAAGAAACGCATTCATCAGGATGACGTTGACGAAGCGATCCACTTTTCCGCCGTAATAGCCGGCGATCGAGCCGATGACCAACCCCAAAAGCAACGCGCCCACTACCACGCTGCTGCCCACTAGCATGGAAATGCGCGCCCCATAAATCAGGCGGGAAAGGATGTCGCGGCCCAATTCGTCGGTGCCGCACCAATGCGCCGCGGAAGGAGGCGCCAGGCGCGCCGCCAGTTCGATGTGCGCTGGATCCTGCGGCGCAATCCAGGGGGCAAACAGCGCGAACATCACAAAGATAGCGACCAGTACTACGCCGATGATCGCCAGCCAGTTGCGGGACGCTGCCCGCGTTCGTGTTGGCGCCTGCGTCACCGTCGCCTGTGCTACAGATGCCATTCGCCTCCTAGGTAATTAGCACTTCGCATTTAGCCCTGGAAGGCATCACTGCGCTTTATGGGCTAAATACTAATTGCTGACAGCCAATTGCTGGTTCTCACTGCCTTATCCGCGGATTCGCCACCGAATACAGCAGATCCGTCAGAAGATTTACCGCCACATAAGTCAACCCGATGGCCAGGATGCAGCCCTCCACCAGGTAATAATCGCGATTCGAAATGGCCTGGATGGTGAGCCTTCCGATGCCGGGCCAGGAAAAAATGGTTTCGGTCACGATGGCGCCGGCCAGCAGCGCTCCAAACTGCAACCCCACCACGGTCAGCACCGGAATCATGGCATTGCGCAGGGCGTGGCGGTACACCACCGTTCGCTCCGGCAGGCCCTTGGCTCGCGCCGTGCGAATGTAATCCTGCCCCAGCTCTTCCAGCATGGAGGTTCGCACCATGCGGGTAAGAATGGCGGCCAGCGCGCTTCCCATGGTGATGGCCGGCAACACCAGATGTGCCAGGCTGCCCGAACCAGAAACCGGCAGCCAGCCCAGTTCAATGGCAAAGAGCAGGATCAGCACCGGGCCCAGCGCGAAATTGGGAAACGACAGCCCGAACAGGCTGATTACGCTCAGCACCCGGTCGTCCCAGCGATTACGGTGCTGCGCCGAGCGCACGCCCGCCGGAATGGAAATGACCAGCGCCACCAGCAGCGACGCCACCGTCAACTCCAGCGTATAGGGGTAGCGTTGCGCGACCAGGCTGCTCACGCCCTGGTTAAAACGCAGCGACGGCCCCAGATTGCCGTGCAGCACGCCGCTCCAATAGTGGATGTATTGCTGGCCCAGGGGCACGTCCAGGCCGTAGGCGTGCCGGGCGGCTTGCATGTCTGTGGCCGCGGCGCCCTCCCCCAGCATCTGCTGAATGGGATCCCCCGGCACCAAGTGAATCAGCAGAAAAACGATGGAGACCACCAGCCAGATGACAGGCAAGGTGTAAAGCAGGCGGACACCCAGATAGCGCAGCGTGGATTTCATGAAAGAGGCTGCCGCTATTATAGGGATTTGAAGTTGCGGCGGAAGCAGCTTTTCTGCCGGCCCTCCGCCTCCAATCCGTCAAGAGTCTTGATCGGCGGGAACTTCCTCATTCCGGAAGGCGCGCCTTCTTCAATTCCGAGCGTACACGGTTGGCCTCCCTGTCCATGGCCAGCCAGAGAGTAGCCGCGGCGTTGGGCCCGGGCCTATCCAGAACATAAGTTTCCACAATCGGCTTAAACCGGCCGCTTTGGAAAAGCGCAAACGCCACCTGCAGATTGGGCTGGGCGATTGGCGATGAATTGCTGGCATCGGTGCTGGGAACCGGCCCGCCAATGGAAATTTCAGGGAGCCGTGGTTCGAACGGATGCTGTCGCGGGTCGCGGATCTGGCTGAGCAGGATGTAATCACATTGTTTCTGCCGTGACTCCTCGCCGTTTGCCTTGCTGAACTCCAGCGGGTAGTGCGTGGTGGTCCGCGAATTCATCCCCACCGCATCAACTCTATCCTGTTTCAAACTCTTAACCAGGCGCTCGGTCATCTGGTCTACAAACGCGGAGGTTGTGCTCGCGTTGGCAACCACTGCCACGCATACCTTTTTCGATTCGTCCGTGGAGTTATCTTTTGCAAAAACGGAGGAGCCCACTGAAAGGACGACAGCCGCGATACTGGCGGAGACAAAGAGCAGGCGCATGGGGCACCTCCTCACCTCAGAATGGCTTCAGTATAAAACTTCAGGGAGAGATCCGCGCGGTGTTTCCAGCCTCGGACGGATTGGCCTTTCGCCGGCTTAATCCCCGCCGCGGCTCACCGCCTGCGGCCGCTCCTGCAGCATTTCAATGCGCACCTTGGCGATGCGGTGGCCGTCCATTTCCACCACGGTGAAGCGACGCCCATCATAATCAAAGAACTCGCCGGTAATGGGGATCCTCTGCAGCCGCGACAGCACGAACCCGGCCAGCGTCTCAAATCCCTGGTTGCGGGGCAGAGTGAGCTGGTATTGGCTCTCCAGGTCGAGGATGTTGGCCGCGCCTTCCAGAACCATAGTGGCGCCCGCCTTCAAGGGGGCAAGCCCGGCCACATCGAATTCATCCTCGATCTCGCCCACCAACTGCTCCAGCACGTCTTCCACGGTGACCACCCCGACGGTGGAGCCGAACTCGTCCACTACTACCGCCAGATGGCGCTTGCGCAGCTTGAATTCGGTGAGCAGGTCAGCCAGCGGCTTGGTCTCCGGCACTACCAGCACGTCGCGCATGATCTGGCTGATGGGCATCTTGGCGACGCGTGCGGCCGCCGGTTGCGCCGGCGAGAGCGACACTCGCAGGCGCAGCCACCGCATCAGATCCTTGGCATAGAGGATGCCCACGATGTGTTCCGGACCGCGCTGCGGGTCATAAACCGGGATGCGCGAGTGCTGCTCTTCCACCACCCCGGCCAGTGCTTCATCCAGGGTCAGGTCGGCGGGAAAGGAGAAGATGTTGGGGCGGGGCACCATCACTTCGCGCACCGTCACCTCGCCCAGTTCCAGAGCGTGGGAGATGATCTCTTCCTCGAAGGCCGGAATCAGCCCGATGCGGCGGCTGGCAGCCACAATCAGCTTCAGCTCTTCGGGCGAATGTGCCGCCCCGCCGCGAATCTGCCGCGAGCCAAAGGCGCGCAGCACGGCATCCGCCGAGCGGTTCATCAGGTACAGGAACGGCCGTGAGATGGCCAGGAAAACGTCCATGGGACCGGCCACCGCCAGCGCCACCCGCTCGGCGCGCTGCAGGGCCACAGACTTGGGGACAATCTCACCCAGAATGAGCAGCAAGTAGGTGATGAGGGAAAAGGAGATCGCAACCGCCAGGCTGTGGGCGTAGAGGTTGGCGTGGGGCACATTGGCGATGGCCGGTTGCAACATGCGCGCCACCACCGGTTCGCCAATCCAGCCCAGCAACAGGCTGGCCAGGGTCACGCCGAACTGCACTCCCGCCAGTACCTCAGCCAGGCGCTGGTGCAGTTTCTGGACCGTACGGGCGCCAATGCGGCGAGCTTCCACCAGTTGTTGCAGGCGGGTGTCGCGCACGCTGACCAGGGCGAATTCGGCCGCCACGAAAAACGCATTGGCGGCCACCAGCAGCACTACCAGCAGCACCCGCAGCAGCAGGAAACTAACCATTTAAATTCAAATTTTAGCACCCCGCCCGGAGCTCTCCTGATTGTCACTGAGGGAACATAACTAGCTATGTTATGCTGCGGTTGCAGAGAAGGCAGTCAGAGCAGGCAGGAAGTCCCACCCGGCCCCCCGCCGCAAACTCCAGGCCGGACGGCAGTGCAAGATTCTTCATTGCTTCCCTTTTGCGTTCTCTCTGGTCTAACTCAGCAATGGATTGGATTCGCGCGCTGCACATTTTTTCCCGCCGTTCAGGAACAAATGGCAGGTTCGTGGCGTAATAGAGAGTGAGAGCCGATGTGAATTGGGAGCAGGAGGACGACCGTGGCTAACGGTAATGGCAATGGCAAAAAGAAAAAGCGCAAACGGCTGCTCTATGTCAGCGGGTCGCTGGTAGCCCTCGTCCTGATCGTGCTCGCGGTCACCGCCGCCACCCATGGCGGCACCAAGATTGACCCCACCAAGCTGGCCAAAGTGGAGCGTGGAGACCTGGCCAAGAGCGTGGTAGCCACCGGCAAAGTCGAGCCCATCACCAAAGTAGAAATCAAATCCAAGGCCAGCGGTATCGTCAAGAAGTTGTTGGTGGATGCCGGTGACCGGGTCAAAAAAGGCCAGGTCCTGTGCGAACTGGACCGCGAGGAAATCCAGGCCCAGGTAAGCTCCGCCCGGGCGCAACTGCTGGCTTCGGAAGCCGCTGAGCGCGGCGCCGTAGCCGACTTGGCCCGTGCCAAGGTGGATGCCGAAGCTCCCGATGTCCCTCTTCTGAAACGGGCCTACGAGCGCGCTTTGCGGATGGCGAAAGAGGGCGTGGTCTCCCAGTCCTCTCTGGATGATGCCCAGAAGAACTACGAACTGGCTCTCAACAAGCAGAACGTGTCCAAGGCCCAGGTGCTGGTGCTGACTGCCAAAGAAAAACAGGCCGGCGCGCAAGTGGAGCAGGACAAGGCGAACCTGGCCCAATTGGAGGAGCAGCTCAGCTACACCACCATCACTTCGCCCATTGACGGCGTGGTGCTTTCCCGCGATGTGGAAATGGGCGATGCCGTAAGTTCCATCCTGGTGCTGGGCTCTTCCGCCACCCTCATCATGACCCTCGGCGATACCAGCCAGGTTTACGTCAAGGGCAAGGTGGACGAGAGCGATATCGGCAAGGTTTACCTGGGCCAGCCCGCCCGCATCAAGGTGGAATCCTTCAAGGACAAGACATTTCACGGCCAGGTCACCAAAATCGCTCCCATGGGCGTGGAAAAGGATAACGTCACCACCTTCGAGGTGCGCGTTTCCATCAATAACCCCGGCGGCGAGCTCAAAGCCAACATGACGGCCAACGCCGAAGTCATCCTGGAAGAGCACAAGAACGTGCTCCAAATCCCCGAAGGCGCCCTCATCTACGACAAAGACAAAAAGTCCTATGTGCAGGTGCCCGACCCCAGCGCCAAGGACGGCATGCGCAAGGTCGCGGTCAATGTAGGCATCTCCAACGGCGCCAAGACTGAAGTAGTGCAAGGTCTAAAGGAAGGCGAGCAGGTGGTGCTGCAGTGAGAGCAGCTGTCGGCTCTCGCCCTGTGGCTCTTGGCCTTTAGCTCTTAGCTTTTGGGCTCTGAGCATTCCTCGACCAGCACGGACGCAAGTGCCGAACTCCAGAGCTGACAGCCAAGAGCCAGGAGCTAATAGCCGGTTCCCCATGAACCTCCTCGAGCTAATGCGGCAGACGTTTTCCACCTTCCGCGCTCACAAAATGCGCACCTTCCTAACCATGTTTGGGATTATCTGGGGAATCTCCTCGGTCATCATTCTGGTCGGCCTGGGCCAGGGTTTCAGCAAGGACCAGCACAAGCGCATGGAGAGCCTGGGCAAGGACCTGGTGATTATGTGGGGTGGGCGTACCAGCGCGCAGGCGGGCGGCCTGGCTGCCGGACGCGAGATCCCACTCAACGTCAGCGATGCCGAATTAATCAACAAACAGTGCTACCTGGTGAAGGCGGTCAGCCCCGAGCTGCGCCGCGAAGTCCCGGAAGTCAGCGCTTACAACCAGGCCAACCGCTCGGTGGTGGGCGTGTGGCCGGAGTATCAGGATTTCCGCTCGCTGAAAGTTTCCGAGGGGCGGCTGATTACCCAGGAAGACGAAGACCAGGGCGCGCGCGTGGTGCTGCTGGGCGACGCCGCTCGCAAGCAGTTGTTCAACGGGCAGCCTGCTGTCGGCGCCGGCATTTCCATCCTGGGGTGGCCCTATACCGTGGTGGGCGTGCTGGAAAAGAAAAACCAGAACTCGAACTACAGCGGCCCGGACAACGACAACCTCTACGCTCCCTTTGCCGCGGTGGCGCGCGACATGCCCCCGCCGGAGAACGATCAGGGGCAGAAGCGCACCGTACAGCGCGGCTGGGTGAACGATATTGTTTTTGAAGTCGCCAACGCCGATGAGCACGAGGAGGCCGTCCTGCAGGTGCGTCGCGCCCTCGGCCGCGTTCACCACTTCGAAGCCGACGACAAAGACGCGCTCTTCATCTGGGACACCATGGAAGGCGCCAAGCTGGTGAGCCGCATTTTTGACGTCATCACCATGTTCTTCGGCTGTGTCGCCATCATGACCTTGTGCCTGGGCGGCATCGGGGTGATGAACATCATGCTGGTTTCAGTGAGCGAACGCACCCGCGAAATCGGAATGCGCAAGGCCATCGGGGCCACCAAGGCGGATATTTTGCGCCAGTTTTTTGTCGAATCCGCCATTTTGACCGTGTTCAGCGGCGCCATTGGCCTCACCGTGGGCATCGGATTGTGCGTAGCCATGGGCCAGATTCCGCTGCCCGAGATCGTGCCCCACCCCATTATTTCTTCGGCTTCCGTGCTGGCCTCGGTGGTGACGCTCTCCCTCATTACGGTGACCGCCGGAGTCTACCCCGCGCAGCGCGCCGCGGCCATGGAACCCATCGAGTCCCTGCGCTATGAATAAAATCCTGCTCGCCTCTGGCCTCGCCGTACGTCTTTTCAGCGGAGGAACCTGATGCCCAATCGCAAAAACACACCCGCCGTTCTGGCCCTTGCCCTGGCTGCCCTGTTCTGGATGTCAGCAACGCCCGCGCAGGCCTCGGCCCGCGGTTCGTTTCAACGCACCTTGACGGTGACCGGCCCCGTGGAAATGGACCTCAGCACCGGCTCCGGCAACATTGACGTGCGCAGCGGGCCGGTTGGTTCCGTGCAGATCACCGGCCGCATCAAGGTCGGCGGCTGGAGTGACAATGCCGAAGAAAAGGTCCACAAGCTGGAGCAGAATCCGCCCATCGAGCAGAACGGCAACAGCATTCGCATTGGCCACATCAGCGATCCGGAACTGCGGCGCAACGTTTCCATTGATTACCAGGTTGTGGTGCCCCAAGCCACGAGCCTGATTTCCCGCACCGGCTCCGGCGACGAGAAAATTGATGGCATCAAAGGTCCTCTGGAAGCGCGTTCCGGTTCTGGCGACATGCACATTTCCAATATCGGCAGCCGGGTGGAAGCGCATACCGGTTCCGGCGACCTGCAGATGAATGAGGTCAGCGGCGACGTACGCGCCCGCACCGGCTCCGGCAATATTCAAGGCGATCAGGTGGCCGGCGCTTTTGACGCCGAAACCGGCAGCGGCGAGATTGGCCTGCGCCAGACCGCGTCCGGCGAAGTTCGCGTGCGCACCGGTTCCGGCGGAGTTGACCTGCACGGCGTCCGCGGCATGGTGAATGCCGATACCGGCAGCGGCGACGTGAGCATCGAAGGCACCCCCGGCGGGGAATGGAAACTGAGCGCCGGTTCCGGCACCATCACGTTGCAACTCCCCAGCCAGGCCGGCTTCGACCTCGATGCTTCCACCAGTTCCGGCAGCATTTCCCTCAACCACTCGGTCACCGTTTCCGGCAATATCTCCCGCCACTCCATTCACGGAAAGGCCGGGGCCGGCGGCAGCCTGGTCGAGATTCGCACCGGTTCGGGGGATATTGAAATTGATTGAGCTACAAATCAGGTTTGTTGTGCGAAGGGTGGAGCAGGGCCTTGGCCCTACATTTGAAAGTAGCTTAGGTGAACGGCTTTAGCCGCTGCGGTACCGGCTTCGGTGCAGGATTGAGGTACCTCGGAGGCTAAAGCCAGCCCCGGAAAGAAGCGCTTTTTGCAGGCCTGAAGGTCTGCGCCACCCCATATCCTCAAAAAAGTGTACGGCTGTGCGATGAGTTTCAACTTTGCTTGGTGAGTATTGAAACTTGAACTGGAAGCCGGTCGCTTTCGTACCTGTACGTAGGGAAACCCTCCCATGATGCTCAAAGAGCTCATCCTGCAGGGCTGGCAAGCGCTGATGCGCAACCGCATGCGCTCCATCCTGACCATGATGGGCATCACCTGGGGCTTGGTCTCGGTGGTCATCCTGCTGGCTTACGGGCAAGGGCTGGGCGGCGGCGTGCTGGCGGCGTTTTCATCCCTGGGAAATGACGTCATCGTGTTGTGGCCTGGGCAAACCAGCATGCAGGCGGGCGGCCAGCGCGCGGGCAAGAAAATCAAATACGAGTACGCCGATATCGAGGCCATTCGTGCGGAGGTGCCCCTGGTACGTGCGGTGAGCGCCGAGTCCACCGATCAACTGCCCTACAAACTGGGCAACCGCGTGGTCTCCATTCAGACCCGCGGCGTGGAACTGCCCTATGGCCAGATGCGGCGGCTGGAGATCGCTGACGGCCGCTATTTCGACGCCTCCGATTTCGCCGAGCACCGCCGCGTCGTGATTCTCGGCTACGACGCCGCCAAGAAAGTCTTTCAGGGCGCTCCCGCCGCGGGCCAATCTGTCGAAATCGGCGGGCAGATGTTCGACATTATCGGGGTGATGAAGCAAAAGATTCAGGATTCCATGTATGAGGGTCCAGACAATCAGGATGGCTTTATCCCCTTTAACTGCTACCGGGACCTGAAGAGTCAGCGCGATCCGGACATGATCGTCTTTCAGCCGCTGGACCCTACCCTGGACACTAAAACTCTGGCTGCGGTGCGCACCGTATTGGCCCGCCGCCACCACTTCAATCCCAAGGACGACAAGGCTACGCCCGAGTGGAACACCATTGAGACCAAGGGCATGATCCGCGCTTTCAGCCTGGGTTTGCAGGTAATACTGGGCATCATCGGCGCCCTCACACTGGGCGTAGGCGGGGTGGGCGTAATGAACATCATGCTGGTTTCGGTAACCGAACGCACCAAGGAGATAGGATTGCGTAAGGCATTAGGAGCCAGGCGGTTACACATTCTTACTCAATTCTTACTGGAAGCATTAGTCTTGACCTTCCTGGGCGGCCTGGTCGGCATTCTGCTCTCTGTGGCTCTGACCCACGCCATCCCTCCCCTCCCCCTGTACAGCGCGCTATATAAAACCGCTCACCACGAAGGCGATGTCTTCCTGCGGATGTCCACCAGCGTGGTCACCGTTTCCTTCATCATCCTTTCGCTGGTGGGTATCGTCTCCGGCTTCTGGCCGGCATGGAAGGCGGCGCGCCTCAGCCCCATTGAAGCCCTGCACTACGACTGATACCCAGCGCCAACCTTCACCGGCGTGGCGGTAAAATTAATCTGGACTATTTGTAAATTGGCAATTTGTTGTAATTGTCCGGACGCGAGCAGAAAATTAGCCAATTACAAATCCATACCCGCCCTCATGCACGATATCCTCAATCTCATCACGCACCATGGTTACGCCGTTGTAGCCTTGGCCGTCTTCCTGGAAGCGGTGGGCGTTCCCGTGCCCGCCGCGCTGGCCCTGTTCGCCGCGGGTGTGGCAGGAGCCACGTATAAGCTGAGCCTTTCCGTGGCTTTGCCCGTGGCTATCGTCGCCATGATGCTCGGCGATATTCCGCTCTTTCTTCTTGGACGGCGCACGGGGTGGAGGTTGCTGGGCTACTTGTGCCGCATCAGCGCCAATCCCGAGAGCTGCATCCTGCGCTCCGCCGAATCGTTCTACAAGCGCGGGCGCCTGACCCTGGTCTTCGCCAAGTTTCTGCCCGGCATCAACACCATGGCCGCGCCTCTGGCCGGCAGCATGAACATGAAGCCGGGCCAATTTCTGCGCTTCGATCTGCTGGGCGTGAGCCTGTATGTGGTGGGTTATGGGGCTGCGGGGTTCATTTTCAGCGGCTTCGCCGAAGCTATCGCGCGCCAATTCCGCCTGGTCGGCCTGGGCGCGGAATATGCCTTGTTGGCCGCCGCCATTGGCTACATCGGCTACTATGCCTGGCGCTATTGGAAGCAGCGGGCTTACTCAATAGTGCCGCGGGTCCCGGTCGAAGAAGTGGCCCGCCAGTTGGCAGTCAATCCCGATCGCGTCCTGTTGGTGGACGTTCGCAGCCATGGCTATTACGATTCCGGCACGGTGCGCATTCAAGGTTCGGTTCGCCTGGAACCCAATAAGCTCAGGGAAGCGTTCCACGAGTTGCCGACCGAAAAGGACATCTATCTCTACTGCACTTGAGCACGAGAGGGGACCAGCGCCCGGGTGGCGCATTGGCTGATCGAGCAGGGGTTTCGTGCCTATGTGATCATCGGAGGCCTGCGTGCCTGGACCAAGGCCGGTTATCCTCTCGAACTGGTGCCTGACGACGACCTGGTTTTGCTGCCCAAATTCAGCTAACCCTACGTAACTTGACTCCCCCCGCGCGGGCGGGTTAAGTTCCGTTTCTACACTAAAATCAGGCTGGGGAGAGGCACGCGTGTCTCGCATTGTAACCTTCACCACCGATTTCGGGTTGCAGGACCACTACGTGGGCACCATGAAGGGCGTGGTGCTTAACATCAATCCCGAAGCGCAGCTGGTGGACATTTCCCACTCGGTGCAGGCCTTTGACGTGCTCGATGGCGCCCTCACTATCACCCAGTCCTACCGCTACTTCCCTTCTGAGACCATTCACCTGGTGGTGGTGGATCCGGGAGTGGGCACCGCGCGCCGTCCCATCCTGGTCACCACCGAGAAACACATGTTCATCGCCCCCGATAACGGCGTGCTTTCGCTGGTCTATGAACGCGAGAGCCGCCTTTCGGTGCGCCACATTACCGCCGAGCACTATTTTCTGCAGCCCATAAGCCCCACCTTTCACGGACGCGATATCTTCGCCCGGGTGGCGGGCTATCTGAGCAAAGGGGTGGAAGCGGCAAAGTTCGGCGAGGAAATTACCGATTTTGTGCGCTTCGCCGCACCCAAGCCCAAAGCCATCAACGAGCGCACGCTGCGAGGGGTGGTGCTGAAGGTGGATAAGTTCGGCAACATCGTGACCAACATCACTCCCCAGGACGCGCCTGCCCTCTTCCAGGCCGCACCTCCGCCCTTCAAAATCATGTTGGGTACGCACGAAGTGAGTGACTTTAAAGCCGCGTATGCCCAGGGCGCGCCGGGGCAGATTTTCGCCATCCTGGGCAGCATGGGATATCTGGAAGTGGCCGCCAATCGCGCCTCCGCCGCCGACATCCTGGGAGCTAAGAAGGGTTTGGAAGTGGGGCTGATGTTCGAGGGGACCGGAGCCGCGACGCAACCGGCGTCGTGAATTAGACCCCGGCAGAGGCCGCGATTTGTAATCTGGCAATTTGTAAATTTGTGGCGCGGGCGCCCTCGCCCGCGATCCCTCTCTACGAGCTTCTAACCGTGCGGCTCGGCTGAAGCCGAGCCCTTCCGAAGGCTGGCGCCGTCCCTACCGCTTCACTAGCGAGAACTATCTTCGAAAATTACCGATTACAAATTACCCAATTACAAATTTTTTTCCTGCGGCCGGGCGTAGCGCTCCATCTCCGTGGTCCACTCCAGGAAGCGCTTCAGGTTGTGCCGCTCCCGCCACATAAATCCCCAGAACTCCAGGAAGCCGATTTGCTGCATTTTGACGCCGCTGTAGGTTTCCATGCGCCAGCGCAGGTAGGGACTGCGCCAGGGCGCCAGGCGATGGCCACGGCTGGCCCGCCAGACGAATCGCAGCATGGAGGACATTGGTGGAAAGTATAGCCTTTGACGGGAGTTGCGAAGTTGTTGGTGTACCGGGTTAGTCAGCCAGAGAGCTACCCGATTAGTCAGCCCCGACTCGCGGCTCAGGCACGCCTGCCAGCGAGCTGTCCATGTTGCTCCACTGGTCGCCTTCCAGCCAACTGGCGTCGGTGTCAGGCATATACAGCATGCCGTGCCCCTGGGCGCACACCAGTTCGGTGGCCGCCCAGCAGTCCAGCAGGGTGTAACCGGGGCAGCCCACATGGAGCGACAGGCCCAACCGTTGCAGGCAAACGCGGCAGCGGCGGCGCTGGTCGTATACCGTCCACGAGAGCACACCTATGGCCAGCACCACGAATACCCACATGGAAACTACGTTGGACATGGGCTCCACAGTGCCGGTGAGCAGCACGGAGCCGTAATGGGTTAACTCCAGCGCAATCACAAAAGAAAGCAGGAGGAGCATGACGGTTTTGGCGCCGAAAAATCCCCACCAGCGCCATTTGCTTCCGCTGCCGGACGCGCCCAGATTTCCGCGCGCCCCGGCCAGCCATGCCACCAGCACCGAGCCCAGTACCGCCAGCAAGAGGAAGAAGAGGTAGGAATTCAGATCCTGCCGCTGCTGCTTTTTTAGCGAAACCACCTGCAGGTTGGTGTTCACGAAGTGGTAGCCGGCATCATCTGTTACCCGCTGCAGTTCCTGCGTAGCTTGCTCTTCGCTCACCGGCGAAGTAAAGCGGGCCACCGCACCCATGCGGTCTACCAGATTGACTGAAGCCGGGTCCGAAGGTTGCAGCAACGACCAGGCGGCAATGCCTGGGGAGGCGAACGAAAACTGCCCCGGCAGGATTCCCAGCACTTTCATTTCGCGCCCGTCCAGCTTCACCATTTTGCCTGCAATATGAGGGTCGCTGGCGAAATACGCCTTCCATGCCGCCTGGCTGAGCAGCAGACACTGCTTACACGCCTGCACATCGGCCGGGCGGAAGGTGCGCCCCAGAGCGGCCTGCACCCCCAGCACCTGAAAAAAATTGGACGCCACTTGCGCGGAAGAAACCCGCGTCGGCCCGTTAGCGCCGTCGAACGTCCCGCGCTGGAAAGAGTAAGCGGCGATGTCTTTTACCACGGGGCTCCTGCTCCACGCCTGGGTCACACGCAGCAACTGGTCGGAGCGGAACCACATGAAGCGCCCCGCGGGCCGCACCGCGAACAGGGTGCCCGGATCGGCGTAAGGCAGGCGCACCATGGAGCGGACAGTGGGCGCAAAACCGGTAAGCAGAACCACGCCCAGCAGGGCCCCGCCAATTACACCCAGGCACAGGCCGGGGGAGCGCAGCACGGAATCCAGCCCGCGCATTGTGCGCCCACGGTTGAACCTCTGCCACAGCGCCTCCGGAAACGCGCTCCAGCAATACCGCAACACCTCCAGTCGCGTTCCGGGGGTAAGCCGGTTCGATTCCACCAGAAAATGAATCCAGTGCCAGACCTCTTTATCTCGCTGGTTGTGCCATTCCTGCCGCTTTTCTGCTGGCACCAGCCAGCTTGCCAGCCACAGCAGCCAACGGCTGGCATACAGCAGGGTGAAGGGCGCACGCTTCATGCCGGGACTCCTTTCCGGCGAGCCGGCCTGGACTGACCGACAAGGTGACGCAGCAAGGGATAGCGTCGTTGGACTTCGCGCAAGGTGACTGTTCCTGCAGGGGTGAGCTTGTAGTACCTGCGGGCAGGACGCTGGCGGCTGGCAGGCAAGTCTTCCCAGCGGGAGACGATCAGTTGGTCGCGTTCCAGCCGGCGCAGGGCGGGGTACACGGTGCCGCTAGGCAGCCCTGTGACCTCCATTACGTCAAAGCCGTAAGGATGCGCCGCACCTATGCTCTGCAGAATCAGGGCAGAGGTATGCGACAGCTTCACCGTCTCTCTCATCCCGCACCACCAGCTATGTAGGATTCTACACCTATTGGTTAAGAAGCCAACAGGTTACAGAGGGATGCAGCCCCGGTGGTGCAGTTGGAGTTTCGTGCTGCGGAGGCAAGTGTTCGGGCTAAAAACCGCCGGTTGCTCTGGGACGCCGGGCGAGTTGGTGAGTGGCCCGGCCGCCTCAGAATAGCTGCCCTAGCGGGAAACCGCCGCGAACAGCTCGGAATGCAGCAAGGACTGGAACCGGCTGTCGTCGGTGCGGAAGTGGACCTTCATAGTTGAGCCGTCGTTATCCACAGAAGTGCTGTCGATGGCCAGCTTCTCCGTGGGCGTGGCGCTCATTTTGCGGTACATCATGCCCGCCTTGACCAGGTTGGCCATGGTGGCCGCCATCATGGAATCGGAAGTGAGCACGTCCAGATCAAAGCTGACGCCGTCGGAAAAATCCATCATATAGCGCGAACCCAGAAGCCGCTGCTTGACCGCACCGTAGTCCGCCAACTGCGAGGCCTGGCCCAGGGCGGAGCGCATCATGTTCTGCGTGCCGGAGGCGTCCAGCACACTCCACACCGGGCCCGACTCAACTCCGCCCAGCATGTCTGTAACCTGCGAGTTACTGTCCAGGGCGGGCGCGGCGCCATTGCGCGAGTCCAGGGCGCCCTTCACCGCGCTCATGTCGCCGAACAACAGGGTGGAGTTGTCCAGGAACGTCATCTCCATGCCGTTGCCCATGGGATAGAGATGAAGATCCTGATAACTGACAGGTTTGATCTTGCGCAGGCGGAGATTCTTCAGCACCAGGCGGGGTGAGAACTGGCCCTGGGCGATGCCCACCGTCTTTAATTGCTTGGAAGCGCGGTAGGAGACAAAAATCAGCTGCTCCACCTCTTTTTCCGGATTCAGGCCGATGCCCCGCAACGAGGTCTCAAATTCCTTCAAGTTCTCCGGCAGCACCTGCGCTTTGAGCGCCTGGGCGGTGGGCGAATTTTCCAGGGAGCGGTAGTCCACCGAAATAATCTGCTGTACGTCGGCCGGAATAACTGACTGGGTGGCCGTTCCCAGGGCAGCGGCAAACGAGAAGCCCGTGGTCAACAGCAGCAAACAAGACAAAGCTAAGCACTTCTTCATCACATCCCTCGTCTGCACTCGTAACCCGTTTAGATGCAGAGTAGCCGGCTGCGGTGACCGGGTTCTTCCCTCATTGTAAGCGAAGCCGGCGCCCCCCTGGAGGACAAACCAGATGACCTTGGTACCTGGCTGGTTCATGCCCTGCCGCCTGCCTCTACCCAGCCACGGCTAGACTCAGGCGCACGTTGCAAGAACAACGGCCTTCCACCAGGAAGGCCGTTTGGATGGCAGTCAAGTTGATTACTGCTGCGGTTCTGCACCTTCCGGCGGGGGGCCGCCCTGGCCTTTGTTGTTCTGGCGCAGAATGCGGGCGCAGGGATCGCCACCACCACGGCGCCGCATGCCTCTCATGCCTTTGTGATTGCCTCGCCGTCCCTGCCGGCACTGTTTGACCGCGTCCTGCTGTTGCGGGGTAAGCAGAGCGTGAACCTGTTGCTCCGTCTGTTGGAAGGCATCCCGAATCTGCTCGCGCTTCTGCTGCGGACTCGAGGACGTGTTTTCACATATACCAACCATTTGCTGGTGAGCGCTCTTGTGGATGTCTCTGATCTTCTGCCAGGTCTCATCGGAAACGCCGGCCTGCTTGAAACAGGGTGGTTCGCCGCCACGTTGCCGCGCCTGGGGTGCTCCTGCATCCGGCGGCGGCGGGCTCTGCTGGTCCTGTGCCAGCAACAGGGCGGGAGAGAGAACGATCACAATCAGGGCCGCAAACACGCTTGCTTTATATTTGCGCATGCTTCTGCCTCCTGCTGTGTGTAACCCGAATTTTAGCTGCAGAGTTGTTGTGGGGAGATGAAACATTTTGTAAAGAAAGGAGCCGGCAGTTGCTGGCTACTAGCTAGAAGCCAGAAGCTGGTGGCCGCGAGCAAGCAGAACTGTTCTAAGTTCCAGTATCATGCCCGGAGATGGCTGCCGTTCTGATCGCCACCTCCAACCTGGGCAAGCTGCGTGATTTTGCGGCGGCTGGAGCGGAGCATGGCATTGCCGTCGCCGCTTTGCCGCAGTTCTCTTCCCTGCCGCAGGTCTCCGAGGATCAACCCAGCTTCGAGGGCAACGCCGCCAAAAAGGCCACGCACTACAGCCGCTTTGCCTCCGGCGCGGTGGTGCTGGCCGACGACTCCGGGCTGGAGGTGCGAGCGCTGCAGGGCGCGCCGGGCGTGCACTCGGCCCGCTATGCCGCGACTTCGCCACAGGAGAACGCCAGCGACGCGGCCAATAACGCGCGCTTGCTGGCCGAGTTGCAGGCGGTGCCGGAAGAAGAGCGCCAGGCCAAGTTCGTGTGCGTAATCGTGGCCGCGCAGGACGGCAGAACGCTCGCCAGCTTTCGCGGCGAAGCCCGGGGAATCCTTCTCCATGCGCAGCGAGGTTCGGGCGGCTTTGGCTACGATCCCTTGTTTTTCTTCCCCGCCCTGGGCAAGACCTTCGCCGAACTCTCGCCCGACGAGAAGGCGCGCGTCAGCCATCGCGGCCAGGCCTTCCGAAAGTTTCTGGTGTGGATGGAAACCGGGAGTCAGTAATCGGGAGCCGGAACCACGCGAGATGCCACCGAAGCGCCTCCTCGTCACCACCGTTAGCACATCTTCGACACTGTCATCCTGACCGAGTGCGACCGAGCGGATGCGAGAGCCTGCCCTGAGCGCAGTCGAAGAGGAGCATGAGTGGAAGGACCTGGCGCGGCCCACTCGACCGCGGCCCCCCCAAGGAGTTCTCACATCACAAGTTCGGAGACAAGAGTGCCGAACTGGCGCCAAGACGTTGCGAGCAACGTCTCTACTGGAAAGCATCTGCAACGCATGTTTTCTATTGTCGCAAGCTGAGTACTGATTCGGTGCGGTGCTGGGAACTGTTTCTTGACTCTGTTACACCAGAAAAAAGATAATAGAGAGTTTCGCGCCTTCATTCCCAAGTCTTAGGAGTAATCGTGGCAACGGCTGGCAGCACGGCCCCGGTTGCCGGGACCAAGGTTTCCGCAACAGTTCCCTCAGGAGTAGCTCCCCTGCGCGCCGGCCAGGGACATTCGTTTTTCTGGCGCCGGCTGCATTCGCTGAGCGGCATCTTCCCCATCGGCGCTTTCCTGGTGGAGCACTTTTTCTCCAATGCCTTCGCCACCAATGGCGCCGCCGCTTACAACGAGAATGTCCGTTTCCTTACCGGGCTGCCCTTCGTTTTTTACCTGGAGCTGTTTTTCATCTGGATCCCCATCGCCTACCACGCCGGCTACGGTTTTTACATCTGGTACCGCGGCGAGACCAACGTGGGCGATTATCCCTGGACCGGGAACTGGATGTACACGGCGCAGCGCTGGACGGGCGCCATAGCCTTCTTTTACATCGGCTGGCACGTGTGGTCCATGCGTTTTAATGGCGTGCACCTGCTGACTAATTCAGCAGCCGCCTTCTGGAAGGTACAGAACGAACTTCACCATCCCTGGGCGGTGGCCTTTTATTTCGTCGGCATCATCGCCGCCTCATGGCACTTTGGCTACGGCCTGTGGCTGTTTGCCGCCAAGTGGGGCTTCTTCACCGGGGAGAACGCGCGGCGCAAATTTGGCGTGGTCTGCTTGCTGGTGGCGGTGGTGTTCATAGTGGTAGGAACCGCGACCATGGTGGCGTTCTTGACCTCGCCGCAGGTGCCGCCGCCGGCGAACCTTAGTGCGGGAGCACAGATT
>Ga0075276_10000163_pt1 | contig 20065 bp, 14 predicted proteins | sample SF_Rice_5C_80N_4_FD_69770 | JGI IMG/M metagenome (GOLD analysis project Ga0075276, IMG submission 69770) | Rice paddy soil microbial communities from Twitchell Island, California, USA - SF_Rice_5C_80N_405 | ecosystem: Environmental > Terrestrial > Soil > Paddy field/soil | place: USA: Twitchell... | reverse complement strand
GCTAGCAATCGCTTCAGCCATAGTATTAGCGGCGCGAGCAATGTTTTCGGCCTGCGTGCTCCAGATTTTATTCAGAACTTCCGAGATGCGGTCGCGATATTGATAGAGGCTCATAGAGTTTAGGAGTGATGATTGATGATGGAAGATTGCCTCCGCCTCGCAGCACTGAGCGCCAGGCGGGCTGCGCCGAGCAGATTGGCATCGTTGCCCAAGCGACTGAGCTTGATCTGCACCTTCCGGGCAGCCAGTGGCTGGCAACGTGCCAGCGCGGTTTCCTTCAGCATATCGAAGAAGAGGTCGGCAGCGGCAACCATTCCGCCACTCACAATCACCACCTCGGGGTCGAACAGGCTGATGAGGTTTGCTACACCCAAGCCGAGCAACTTGCCCATGCGCTGGAAAATCTGCCGCGCCAAAGGATCGTGCTCGCGAGCCAGGCGGGCGATTGCTTCCGCGGTTAATTCCTGGGCGGGCAGGGTGGCCAGTCTGCCGCCGAAACCCGCCTCGATGCTATTAACCGCAGCGCGCACCAGCGCCGGGCCACAGGCAAAAGCTTCCAGGCCGCCGTGGCGCCGGACTTCATCGCCATCGGCTTCAGAAACAGCCATCCAGCCGGCGCAGCCGGAGAGTTCGTGCGCGCCCCGCACCACCTCGCCCCCGCTGAGGATTCCGGCGCCGATGCCGGTGCCCACCACCAGCACCACCACGTCAGATTTGCCGCGTGCCGCGCCCCGCCAGGTCTCCCCCAGCACGGCAGCGTTGCGGTCGCTTTCCACCCGCACCGTAACCTGCAGCCGCTTGCGCAATAAATTCTCCAGCGGCACCTTTTCCCACCCAGGAAGATTAGGTGCCCACACCGTACGGTTATGGCGTACCAGGCCAGGCACCGAAATACCGGCGGCACGAATCTTGGCCTTCCCGGACACCTCCCGCGCCATCCGGCAAATCTGCTCCACCGGCGCCAGGGTGGAAGATTTGTCCACCGCCTCGGTTTTGCGGGCCAGGAACTTGCCCTCCGTGGTAAGCAGCGCCGCGGCCAGTTTGGTTCCTCCCAGATCGGCGGCAAAGACGGTGCGCGGCATGGGTGGTGCGATTGTAACGGAAGCAGTTGGCACTTAGCAGTTGGCATTTAACCTATGCTGCGGCCACGGCGCCTACAGGCCAATGTTGACAGGAACGGCGCTTCGGCTTCTATTGATATGGACTCATGACCGTGACCGCGCCCCGATCCGCTCCTCGCGCGCCCGAGAACTTCCTCGGACGATATTTCGGCCTGGAGCAATCCGGCACCACCCTGGGGCGGGAGGTCACGGCGGGCGTGACCACCTTCGTCACCATGTCCTACATCATCGTGGTCAACCCCGCGGTGCTCAAATCTGCCGGCATCCCCGCCCAGCCCGCCATGGTGGCCACCATCGTGACCGCGATCTTCGGCACGCTCTTGATGGGCCTTTACGCCAACCGGCCATTCGCCATCGCCCCCTACATGGGGGAAAACGCCTTCATCGCCTTCACCGTAGTTCAGGTCCTGGGCTATAGCTGGCAGGCGGCGCTAGCCTCCGTGTTCATTGCGGGAGTGCTTTTCCTGCTGCTCACCGTCGTCAAGCTGCGCCAATGGCTTGTGGACGCCATCCCCTCGGCGCTGCGTTACAGCTTTGCGGTGGGCATCGGGTTGTTTCTGACCTTTGTGGGCCTGAACGAAACCGGCATCGTGATGCTGGGCACGCAGGGCGCCCCGGTACGTACCGGGCATGTGACCTCTGCTCCGGTGCTGGTCGCTATCTTTGGCTTCGTGCTCATGGCGGTGCTGATGATCCGGCGCTTCCCCGGCGCCATCCTGGTGGGCATTGTGACCACCGCCCTGCTGGCATTTGGCGTCAAAGTGGCGCCGCCGCCCCACGGCTGGGTCAGCCTGCCGCCAAGCCTTTCCCCGGTGTTGTTTAAGCTGGATTTGAGGCAGGCGTGGAGCTGGGGATTTTTCCCCGTAGTCCTCACTATTTTCGTGATGGCTTTCGTGGACACCATGGGAACTCTGATTGGCGTTTCGGCCCGCGCCGGGTTTCTGGACGAGAATGGCAACCTGCCACAGATCGAGCGCCCAATGATTGCGGACGCTCTCTCCACCACTTTCGCGGCCCTGGTGGGAACGACCACCGCAGGCGCCTTCATAGAGTCGGCCACGGGAGTGGAGGCGGGCGGTCGAACCGGGATGACCGCCGTGGTCACGGCCATGTGCTTTGCCGGAACACTCTTCTTCTCGCCCTTCGTGGCCGCCATCCCGCCCCAGGCCTACGGGCCGGCGCTTATTGTGGTAGGCCTGCTGATGCTTGCGCCCATTACCAAGATCCGCTTCGACGACTTCACCGAACTGATTCCCGCCTTCGCCGTGGTAGCCTTGATGAGCTTCACCTACAACATCGGCGTGGGCATTACCGCCGGTTTTGTGCTCTACCCCTTCTGCAAGCTGGTGGCGGGGCGCTTCCGGGAGGTTAAGCCGGGATTGTGGGTGCTGGCGGCGCTGTCGCTGCTTTTTTTTATTTTTTACCCTTACACCTGATGATTCGCTTCGGAATACTGGGATTCGGGCTGCACGCGGTGAAACGGCTGATGCCGGGCTTCGCTGAGGCCAAGCGCTGCCGGGTGAGCGCGCTCAGCCGCCGCAAGCTGGAGGAGGCGCGGGCTTCGGCCAAACAGTTCGGCATTTCCCTGGCCTTCGATTCCGCCGAGGAACTGTGCAAATCAAAAGAGGTGGATGCCGTGTTCGTGGCCACGCCCAACGCCAGCCACCTGGCCGACGTGCTGCTGGCCTTGAAGCACGGCAAGCCGGTGCTGGTGGAAAAACCCATGGGCATGAACGCCGCCGAGTGCAAGAAGATGGTGGAAGCGGCGCATAAAGCCAGGCTGCCCTTAGGGGTGGCCCAGGTGTTCCGATTTGAGGACAGCACGGCGCGCCTCCGGGAGCGGGTTGCATCCCACGAACTGGGCAAAGTTATTTTTGCTCGCAGCGAGTTTTCCTACCCCGGACGGAACCACGCCCGCGTCTGGCTGAACCAGCGGGCCATTGCCGGCGGCGGGCCCATCGCCGACGTGGGCGTGCATTGCATTGACGCGCTGCGCTTCATCCTCCAGGACGAGGTGCTGCGGGTGACCGCCCGCACCACCGCCGACCGCGAATCGGGCGACGTGGAAGCAGCGGCCGTCCTCTCCCTGGAATTCGCGCGTGGCGTGCTGGGCGCGGTGCTGGTCTCCACCCGGGCCGCCTATCGCACCCCCCTGGAAATAGTGGGCGAAAACGGCGTTCTGCGCGCCGATGACGCGCTCAATGTCGAACATCCGGTTCGCATCGAGTTGCTGCGTGATGATGAAATCGTGGACACCGAACGCGTCTCCAATCATCTGGCCTATGCCCGCCAGGTGGATGCGTTCGCCGCCGCGGTAGAAGAGAAGACGCCATTTCCCGCCGCGGGAGAGGAAGGCTGGACTAACCAGATGATTCTGGATGCCGCCTATCGCAGCGCCAAGAGCGGCAAAGTTGAGAAGGTCGGTAGCTAGTAGTGGGTGCCGTAGTTGGTTTCGCAAGGACTCGGCTTTTGCCGAGCCGTCCAGACTCTGTATCTCGCTATTAGGATTTTGGGTTTTTTAGGGAGTCTCGGGCGGCACGCCCCGGGCCTGCAAGATGGCCCAATGCCACTCGTCATTGGGTCCGAGGTTCAACCCCAGCGCCTGCTTGAAGGCGGTGGTGGACAGCGGCGGCGCCGACCCCTTCAGGTGATAGAGAAAAGTCTCGTCCGGCTTTTTAAGCGCGGGCAGTGGCCCCACTCCCGAACTGGCGGGCAGCAACTGCGCGGGACCGACCAGCGCCGCCACCTGGTTCTCACGCTTCACCACCGTCAACCCTACCGTGATTTCCTGCACGTTCCAGTGGCTGCCGTTGAAAATGGAGAGCTGCAGGGTATCGCCACTGATGACCGCGGGGCCATCCAGTTTAGCCAGCGCGCCCGGAGGAAGGTCCTGGGGCGTAGAGGTATCGGCCTCTTTCGATGAGGGCGTCTGGGCGCTGAAAGCCAGGCTGCACGTGATTTCAGGTTCCGAGTGCTTGACCGCAACCGGAGCCGGCACCAATCCCGCGGCCAGCGCACGTTGTTCGGTTTCGCGGATCAGCTGCGGCAGGCGGGAGAAATTATCGTTGGTAATCACCGGCAGGTGGGCCTGCTTTTTAGCACGTAAAGCACGGGCGACATCACCCAGGGATGGACCCTCCTGGTCGCTGGATTGGGCGCGGGCCTGCATCCCCAAGCCAAGCCCCAGGGCGAACGCCACCAGCAGTCCCCCGACAATACGCCTCATAGACAACGACGAACTCCCCTGAATCGCATTCTATCGGCTCTGGCGCCAACTCCAGCTCCGGCGAACTCAAGTAATTACTAGAGCAGCACAGTTTCAGAAATTCTACCCAGTGCGGGACAACATGGAGCGGAGGGGCGGGGTCACGTTGGTCGTAGCACAAGCGGGGAGGCTGCCCCATGGTCACTTGACCTTTGGCTCTCTTGTGCCACTATCTGGAAGAAATCCAATTTACGTTTAGAGAAAGACTGCTATGCCGTCCGCCTTTGGATTCGCCCCACGCGGTTCAGTCCTCCGTGGCTGGCTCTTGTGCTGGCTGGCGTTTGCCGCCGCGGTTTGTGCCCAAGCCCAGTCGGTGCCCGGCAATCAACCATCTGCCGCGCCTGCGCCGGTGGCAGAAACACAGCCCGCGCCCAGCGATCAGCAGGTGCTCTACGACCGCTACATTAAGGTGACCGTGCCAGCTGAGTGGCAGGAGAAGCGTTCCTGGGAACTGGGCGAAGACCGTTCCCTGCCGCTCTATAACCCCAACACGGAGGCGGTGGTGTTCGTTTGGGGATTCGATCGGCCGCCTTATCGCAGTGGCTATATCGAATCTCTCGCCTCCGGCGACCGGCTCAGCCGCCGCCTGGAAATGGACCTGAGCTTATGGTCAGCGGAAGCCTCGCGCTACTACGCCATGGTCTCCGGCGGTTTCATGATGCGCAGCACGGCACACGCGGTGACCGTGGGACCATCCCTGAGGCCGGGAGAGGTCCACTACTTGGGCAAGATGAAGGTAGGCCGGGCGGAGCTGGATGTGGTGGAGTACGTCTCCGACGCGAAGGTGGATAAGGCTTTTGCGAATAAATACAAAATGCGGCCCGAACTGGTGGGCAGCCGGGCCCAAATCCTGTTTGGGCAGGCCACCTTCGGCCATGGAACGCAAGGATACACTCTGGTGGCCTGCCGCTTCACGACTCAGGCCGGGGATACGCGTTGGGTGCAGCCGCTGCTGGAGAACGTGGAGTCCGTAGGCAAGGCGGAGCGGGAAAAGGGGGCAGCCGCGGAGCACATTCGCGATCAATTGAGCCACGCCGAGGCTGTCATTCAGGACCACCGGTACGGGCAGGCGTTGGCCCAACTGCAAGCCGTGCTGGAGCAGGATCCACAGAACGACAACGCGCTCATTCTGGAAGGCGAGGCGCTGTTGCATCTCCGCAAGCTGGCAGATGCGGAAACGGCTCTGCAGCAGGCGATAGCGGTGAATCCGAACAGTGACCGCGCCCACTTCCTGATGGGAGCGGTGCTGTGGGAGGAAGAGAAACGCGATCAGGCCGTGGCAGAGTGGAAGCTGGTTCAGCGCATCAGCCCGCTCTACCCCGAAATCGAAGAAGTGCTGCTGCAGAAAAGCGCGCAGCATCCTGAGGCAGCAACCGAAAAACAGCCGTAAGCTGCCACTGCCCCCTATATAGCCCAGATTACAGCCCGCCCATCGAACGCAGCCGGGTCACGGGATCGGGGATGGACTGCCGCTTGAAAACCCAGCGCGCCACCAGGAATCCCAGAGCCACCCACCAAACTTGCAAAGGCTTCATGTTATGTCACCCCGCCCGCGGCTGGGGAACCGGGGCTTTCCCGAACAGTAACGCCAGGCACCCGAAAGGACAATGGCCCGAAGGTACCAGGTGGCGGTTACGCCCGTAATCGGTGACCAGGGCCGGGTTTCAAGGTTTCACAAGTTTCGAGTGTCGAGTGTACGAATTCATAGAGCTCCAGAAAAATCTGCCAGCTGTGTGAACATTGAAACCTCGAAACTATGAAACCTGAGCCTGTGGCGGGAAATCCAAAACACATCATCTTGAAAGGAGCAACGATCCCGTGCATTACCTCCTTTTCTACGAAGTAAGCGAGGATTACGTTTCGCGGCGCGCCGAGTTCCGCGCCGCCCACCTGGAAAAGGCCTGGCAGGCCAGCGAGCGCGGCGAACTGGTGCTGGGCGGGGCGCTGGCCGACCCGGTGGACGGAGCGGTTCTGCTGTTCAAGGGCGATTCGCCGGAAGTGGCGGAGAAGTTTGCCCGAGCCGATCCCTATGTAACCAGCGGCGTGGTCAAGCGCTGGCACGTCCGGGAATGGACCACGGTGGCCGGGGAAGACGCGGCCAAACCGATGCGGCCGGCGAGCGTGGCGGCGCCGAACAAAGCTTCCCCGGGGAAGGGGCGCATCGTGCGGCTATGGAAAGGGCGGACCACAGCGGCAAATGCGGAAAAATACATTCAGCACTTAACTAATAACGTGTTTCCCGAGTTGCGCGCCATCCCCGGACATCGCGGGGCATACCTGCTGCGCCGCAGGAGCGACGGGGAGGTGGAATTTGTAGTGCTCACGTTGTGGGATTCGATGGAGGCGATTCGGAAGTTCGCCGGGACCGACGTTGAGAAGGCGGTGGTCGCGCCGAAGGCACAAACGGTGCTCAGCAGCTTCGATGAGTTCGTCAGCCACTATGAGGCAGTAGAGATGGAGGGGTGAAGAAAAGTCGGGTTTCAGGGGTTTCGAGGCTTCAGAGTTTCACAGTCATTACAGGGTACGTAACAGGGGTACGTAAAAAGCAGGTTCTTCGTCGCGCTCGCCTCGCAAACTCAGCTCCCGCTTCCTCAGAATGACAATTCCAAGGGGGTGGTCGTCGCTGGAAACCTTGAAACCTTATACCTGCAGTACGTCGCCGTCACGGGCCACCACCATGTACCAGGTGGGATCCACGAAGAAGCCCAGCAGCAGGCGGGAAACCATGCCGGTGACGATGACGATGGCAAACGGCTTCTGCGTGTCGGAGCCGATCCCGGTAGAGAGGGCGGCCGGAAGCAGGCCCAGGCCCGCGACCAGGGCGGTCATCATGATGGGCCGCAGCCGCAGCAGCGCGGCTTCGCGGGTGGCGGTGCGGATGTCCCTACCCTCCAGGCGCAGCTTGTTGATGTAGGAGACCAGAATGACCGCGGTTTCCACCGAGACGCCTAGTAGCGCCAGCAAGCCCAGCACCGAGGAGACGCTGAAGGGAGTGTGAGTCAGTTTGAGCGCGATCAGCGCCCCCACCGGTTCGGTCATGATCACGCCCAAAGCGATGGACATGGGGAACTTGAAATTGCCGTACAGTGCGAACAGGATGAGGAAAATCATCACCACGGCCAGCGGGCCGATGATGTTGAGCTGCCGCTTAGCTTCGGTGTATTGGCTGTATTCGCCACCCCAGGTCAGCCAATAGCCTTCGGGTAGGATGATGGCCTTATTCACTGCCCGCTGACCATCTTCCACCGCGCGCGCCATATCGCGGCCTTCAATGCTGTACTGGATACCGATGTAGCGCGAGTTGTTTTCGCGATAGATAAACGAGGCGCCGTTGCCCTGGGAGATGGTAGCTAACTGGGCCAGGGGAATAAGCTGTCCGTCCGGCGTGCCCACCTGCAGGTTGCCGATCTGCTGGGCACTGCTGCGGAACTGAGGCTGCATGCGCACCACCAGGTCAAATAGCTTCTCGCCCTGGATGACCTGGGTAGCCGCCTGACCCCCTATCGCCGCCTGTACCACGCTTTCCACATCGGCCACGTTAATGCCGTAGCGAGCGATCTTTTCCCGGTCTACGTCCACCAGCAGGCTGGGCTGGCCCAGTTCGCGCACCACGGTCAGTTCGGTAAACCCAGGCACCTGGGACAAGGTCTTCTTGATATTGAGCGCGGTCTTCTGCAGCACCTGCAAGTCCGGACCGTAAACTTTGACGGCCAGCGCGCTCTTCAGGCCGGTGAGCGCTTCGTCCACCGCATCCTCGGCGGGCTGGGTGTAATTGAAGATGATGCCGGGAAAGGCGCGCAAGCGGGAATCAATCGAGCTGATCAGCTCTTTTTTGTCGCGGATATTGCCGCTCTGCCAGGCCTGGTCCTTGTAGGGCTTAAGGCCGACGTAGAACTCGCAATTGAAGAAGCCGGTCGGGTCGGTGCCGTCATCGGGACGGCCCAATTCCGAGCCCACCACCGTCACCTGCGGGTAGGACATCAGAATCTGCCGGATTTGGGGCGCGATCTTGCTGGCCTCCTCGAAAGAAATCGTGTAGGGCATAGTGGCGCGCACCCAGAGCGCGCCTTCGTCGAGGTGAGGCATGAACTCGCCGCCGATGAAGGGAACCAGCAGCAGGGTGGCGCCAAAAATTGCGGTCGCGATAAGCAGCGTCAGCTTGGGATGGTCCAGCGACCAATCGAGCTGGTGGGCGTATTTGGCCTTGATCCACTCGAACGGTTTGTTGACGCGGTCCTTTATCCCATTCTTGAACCACAGCGAAGCCAGCACCGGAGTGAGAGTGAGAGTGAGAATCAGCGCCCCAATCAGGGCAAAGGACATGGTCTCCGCCATGGGGTGGAAGAGCTTGCCGGAAGGTCCGCTCAGGGCGTAAATGGGCAGATATCCCGCGATGATGACGGCCACGGAATAGAAAATGGGCCGATCCACGTCGCGCGCGGCGGTCAGAATCACCTCATTGACCTGGATAGGTTGGCCTTCGCGCAGCGCAAGTTCGCGGTAAATGTTCTCCATCATGACCACGGTGCCATCAATGATGATGCCGAAGTCTATGGCGCCTATGGAGAGCAGGTTGGCGGAAACGTCGTGGGCGTGCAGAACGATGAAGGAAAACAGCAGCGCCAGCGGGATGGTGAGGGCAACGATAATGGCGGCCCGGATGCTGACCAGGAAAAAGATCAGCACCACCAGCACCAGCAGCATGCCGCGCAGCAGGTTGCTCTCCACCGTGTCGGTGGTCAGGTTCACCAGTTCGCTGCGGTCGTAGAAGGGCAGGACCTTGACGTCTTTGGGCAGAATCTGCTGGTTGAGCCGCCTGGTTTCTTCCTCCACCCCCTTGAGCACGGTCTGGGTCTGCTCGCCGCGCCGCATGAGGATGACGCCTTCCACGGCGTCGTCGTTTTTTTCGAAACCGAATTCACCCAGGCGGGGAGCGTGGCCGATCACCACCTGGCCGATGTCCTTGATGCGGATGGGCGCGCCCTTGCTGCTGCCCACCACGATGTTCCCAATGTCTTCCGTGTTGCGCACCAGCCCCAGGCCGCGCACGTAATAAAATTGGCCGCCCTGCGAGTAAAAGCCGCCGCCGGCGTTGCCATTGTTGGCCGCCAGGGCGTTCATTACCTGCGGGACGCTCAGGTGGTAGGCGTAAATCTGCGCCGGGTCGAGCAGCACCTGGTACTGCATGGTGCTGCCGCCAAAGCCGGAATCATCGGCCACTCCCGGCACCGAGCGGTAGGCGCGCTCCACCACCCAATCCTCGAAGGTCTTCAGCTCCTGCGGGCTGCGGTCGGGACTCTCCAGCACGTACCGGTAAACCAGGCCGCTGGGGCTGAATAGCGGCGCCATGGTGGGGGTCACGCCCGCGGGCAGGGCCGGCTGGCCCAGGCGCTCAAACACCACCTGGCGCGCGAAGTAATCGTCGGTGCCTTCTTCGAAGGTGATGCGGATATCGGAAAGCCCGTAGAGCGAGATGGAGCGCATCACCTCCATGCGCGGCACCCCGTTCATCTCTATCTCGATGGGGAGCGTGACCAGCCGTTCCACTTCCTCGGCGGCGTGCCCCGGCCACTGCGTAATCAATTCCACCATGGGCGGGGAGAGGTCGGGGTAGGCGTCCACCGGCATGCGCTGGAAGGAAATGATTCCGGCAACCGCCAGGAAGGCGGTAAACATCAGCACCAGAAAGCGCTGGCGCAAGGCAGCTTGAACGATGCGGTGAATCATCCCTAGTTAGCCCGGACGGCCCGTCTCTCCCCTATTGCTGCAGTGAATTGGCAAATTGCAGGAACAGGCTGCCATTGCCCACCACCCGTTCCCCCGGCTTCAGGCCGTCTAGAATCTGGGTCACCCCGTGGTTGCTCTCCCCCAGCTTAACCATGCGGCGCGCGAACTGATTGCTGGCCTGGTTGACGGAGACATAGACAAACGGCTCGTTCTCGGCGCTGCGCAGCACCGCCGAATCAGGCACGGTAAGCGCATTCTTTATGGCGCCGGCCGCCACCGTCACCGTCACATACATGTCCTTCTTCAAACGCCTCCCCGGATTCTGGGTGACAACCCGGGCCTGAACCGTGTGCGAAGCCGGATCCATCCCTTCAGCCACATAGGAAATGCGGCCGCGGAATTGCTGTCCAGGATAGGTGCTGGTGGTGATGTCCACTGGGTCGCCCACATGCACGTAAGCCAAATCGTCCTGGAACACATTAGCCAGCACCCACACCGTGCTCATGTCAGAGATGGTGAAACATTGCGTGCTGCCTGCCTGCAGTACCTGTCCCGGCGAAACCAGGCGCTCCACCACCTCGCCGGCGATGGGCGCCAGCAGCGGCACTTCCGGCGATGCTGGCTTGGAGACAACCGTTTCAGGATTGGAAATACCGATGATAGTCAGCGCCTGCTCCGCCGCTACCATGTCCGCCTGGGCCTGGGTGCGGGCCGACTCTGCCGCCTGCAGGTCGCGCTCGGCGATGGCGTTGTGGGCGTACAGATCCTTGGAGCGAATGTAGTTTTTGTCCGCCAGGTCGAACGCATCCCGGGCCTTGAGGTAATTGGCCCGCAGTTGCGAGTAGTCGGGGCTGGCCAGATAGAGCATGGGCTGGTGCTGGCGGACAACCTCGCCGGGCTGCGCTACGACGCGGCTCACCGGCCCGCTGACCTGGGTGATTACCGGCGTGGTGCGGAAGGCGTTGAAAGCCACGGCGCCGCTGAGGCGCAACACGCGGCGCAGGGTGCCGGACTCAACCGTCACCACCTGCACATGCGACATCTGCTGTGCCGGCACCGAGAAAAGCAGCGCTCCCCCGCTGCTGGGATTGGCCGCCTCGGCGGTTTTGGGAGCGCTCTGGCTACAGGCCGCGAGCGTCAGCACCCCCGCCAGACCAAAGGTGGCGGCCAGGTACCAGCCGGAATGACCTCGCAGCTTTCGATTCACTTGGTTCATGGCAAATTCCTGGTTCCGACCGCTTCCTTCAGTTGCTCAACTGCCGTCATGTACGAAGCCAGCGACTGGCGATAGGCCAGTTCGGTGGCCCGGTAACTGCGCTCCGAGTCCAGAAAATCGAGCAGGCTGGCCCCGCCTTTCCTGTAAGCATACTCGCTGATGTCGCGCGAATCCTGCGCGTTCTTCAGGTACCCGCCCACATAGAGCTGCACCACCTGCTGGTTGGTAGTAACCGCCGCATAGGCGCTCTCGACATCGGTGAGCACAATATCGCTGGCGGCGTAGGCGTTCTCCTGGGCCTGGGTGATGGCATAACGGGTGCGCGCGATCTCGCCCTGGTTGCGATCAAACACCGGCAACTCCATGCTGCCGAACAATGATCCCGAGCTGAATCCGGAAACGTGAGAGAAATTGAAAACCAGGTTGAGGTCGCGCTTGCCGTTGGCCCGCTGCAATTCATAGGCGCTCTGGGAGGCGGTCACACCGTGCTGCGCCGCGATCAGGTCAGGCCGATTGCGCAAGGCCAGGGCCTTCAAATCATCCTCGTTCACCTTCACTGGAGCGTAGGCCAGGTCGCCGGCGACGTCGTAATTCTCCGGAACCGCGGTGTAGCCCATCAGTTGCCGCAGGCCGGCCAGCGCCTGCACCCGGGCTACCTGGGCGGCCGACACATCAGTCTGGAACTGCAGCAGCTGCAGTTTGATCTTCAGGTAGTCGGCTTGGCTGATGTCGCCGGCCTTGTAGCGTTCCTCGCTGATTGTAACCGTCTGTTGAAAGCCGTTGAGGTCCTGCTGCGCGAACTGCAGGTTGGAATCGGCCAGCAGCGCGGCGATAAACTGCTGGGCCACACCGAAAGCCAGGGTGCGCTGCGCATCGAGCACCTGCGAGCGCGTCTGCGTGGTCAAATCGCGGGCCGCACGCAGGCGGTGCTGCCGCTTGCCGCCGCGCTCAAACAGGTACCCGATTCCAACATCGAATTGCGACAACTGCTGTAATGTGTCGGACGTGCTGGAACCAGAAGGGTTGCCGAAGAGAGGTAGAAATTGCGAATCGCCGCTGAGCACCGGGTTGGGGCGGAGGTTGGCGGTAATCTCTTCCGCCTGCGCCTGCTGAATCGTGCTCTCCGCCGCCTTGAGCACGTGACTGTGCGTGAACGCCAGATTGACCGCCTGCTCCAGCGTGATGCGCACCGCCGGTTGCGGCATGGGCGGCGGCGTACTGCCGGGCGCGGGAGCGGCCTGACCGGCGCCCACTTGACCTGCGGAAACGCCCGCCAGCATGACCACTGAAACTGAAAACAACAGAAAAGAGGCGGATCGGTCGAGAGCCCTGCGATTTTTCAACATAGGAGAAAGCCGCGCGCTGTAACCACACCTGCCACCAGGCAAATGGCCGGAAATGATGACTGTCCAGGCGAAATTAGGGACGCGCACCGCTTCGCACTTCGGCCAGCCAATGCCCCGGCTGCCTCATCCTCCCCCTTCTCGACACGCCCTGTGTTGGCTTTCCTCCATTCTAAACGCAATCGGCAGAAACTCTCCAGCCGCAGGTGGCGGGAAGCCGGATGGATAACGGGAAAAACCGGAATCGCGTGTCAGGAGGGAGCGGTAAGAGGAGGGAGGCTTCAAGGTTGAGCGCCGCATTGCCCTCCCCAGCGCAGCGAGGGACCTGCTTTTCAACCACTTCACTACTTGCCTCCTCACTACTTTTCTGGGGGCGCAAACGCCGCGGCTGGAATGTCATTCGCATGTGGCGTAACCCGCTCCAGGTCAGGCGCAACATGCGCATTCACGTCACGCACTGCCCAGGCCAGGCCTCCGCTGAGAAGCGCCTGGTAGGCGGGATTAGACCAAACGTCTTCGCGATGGCCTATGGCGGTGTAGAACACGCGGCCCTGGCCATACATCCGTGCCCAGGTGTTGGGATACGGGGGACGCTGGTAAAAATTGCCCCGCATGCCCTCGGTCTCCATCACCAGCAGAACGTGTAGGTCGTGCGGAAAGGCGCGCAGCGCGTACCACTCTTCGGTCCACTCCATTCCCTGCCCCAGCGCCTGCATGCCGGGAAAGCGGCTATCGGCCACTCGCACCCGGGCTTTCTGCTGCTGGCCATGGCCGACAAACTCGGCTCCAATCATGGCGATATAGGGATCCAGGTGCGCCGGAAGCTGCGGATCGGTGTGCGCGGAGGAGGGCTCAAACGTGTCAGTAGCCGAGTGGGTGCCCATAAAGCCCTTCCCCTTGCGAATCAGGTCGAGAAACGCCTGCTTGCCTTCCGGCGTCATGGGCGGATTCTTGTCCTCGCCGGCGGTAGTAAGGTCACCGGTGGTGTAGAAGAAAAAGGCGTCATATTGCGGCAAGGTGGGCTGCGAAAAGATGCTGCCGTCCTTGGTGGCGGTCACTTCGTAGCCGCGCTTCTGGCCCAGTTCGGTCACGATCTGCTCGGCCGGGCTCAGCTTGCCCCCGCTGCGCTTGATCATGTCATGCTCAAAGCCCGAAGACTTGGTGAACATGAGTATCTTCTTGCGCGCGGGAGTTTTGGCGGCCGATAGAGAGCTCAGGCCCAGGCCCATGGCCCCCGATCCAAAAAACCGCAGCAGCTCACGCCGATTCATAAGGTTTAGAGTAACGGGTTTGTAGACGAGGCTCAAGCAAGGCGCGGCTGTTTGAGATGCAAAGGCGCTTGGCAACGCCTCAGGATCGGACTTAGAGTAACGGACAACATGAGAACTCGCGTCCTCGCTGCAGTCATCCTGTCGCTGGCCGCTGTGTCCCTGGCATTCGGACAGAAGGCTCGCCGGCCAGCCATCATCGGCATCTCTCACGTCACATTGCGCGCCGCCGATCTGGGCAAATCGCGGCAGTTTTATGGTCGGGCGCTGGGTCTGGCGGAAGTGCCAGCGGGCAGCGCGCAACGCGCGCGTTTCCGCATCAATGACCACCAGTATGTAGAGCTGGAAGCAGCAGGCGCCAATGCGCCAGCGGACCACCTGGTCGAGGTTGGGTTTGAAACCAGAGATGTGGAGGCGCTTCGCCAATATTTGGGAGCGCGTGGTGTTCAAGTGCCAGCGAAGCTGACCTTGACAGCTGACGGTACCCGCAGCTTTGATGTGCGCGACCCCGAGGGCCATCAGATTTGCTTCGAGCAGTTCGGAACTGCCTCGGGCGGCGGCGGTGCCCCCGGCCATCCCATCTCCACTCACATGATTCACGCCGGCTTCATTGTGCGCGATCGCGCGGCTGAAGACCGCTTTTACAAGAGCCTGCTGGGATTTCACCTGTATTGGCACGGCGGTATGAAGAAGGCCGAAACCGACTGGGTGGACATGCAGGTTCCCAACGGCAAGGAGTGGTTGGAGTACATGCTGAATGTGGAGCCCAATCCCTCTCCCCGCGAAGCCGGCGTGTTCCGCCACTTGGCGCTGGGCGTGCCCGACATCAAGCCGGCTGTGAGGCTGGCCAAGCGGAGTGGCTGGCCCATGCCGGAGCCGGCGCAGATTGGCCGCGACGGCAAGTGGCAGCTCAACCTGTATGACCCCGACCTGACCCGCGTGGAAGTTATGGAGTTTCGGCCGGTGGAGGCGCCATGCTGCGCGAAGTATACGGGGCCACACCCCGGGAGCCGGTAGTTTGGCGTTGCCGACTCCTGACTACCGGCTCTCGACTCCCAGTTACAATAGGAAAACCATGTCCGCTTCCACCAAAGTCCGTCCCCAAGCGGCCCAAATACCGGCCATGCCCCTCACCCTGGAAGGTTCCAGCGTGCTGCATCAGATGCTGCGCTTTCGCTGGGCGGAGTGGCGGCAGCTGAACCCCGGCGAGCGCAATCGCATCCTCAACGAAGCTCAACCTGTGCTTCAGGAGATGGAGAAGCATCAGAGCGCGCTCTTCGCCGTCCTGGGCCACAAGGGCGACCTCATGCTGGTGCACTTCCGCTCGTCATTCGACGAACTCAAGCAGCTGGAATTGCAACTGGCGCGCACCGGGCTGAACGATTATCTGAGAACCACCACGTCCTATCTTTCCGTGGTTGAACTGGGACTTTATGATTCGTCAGTCAAGCTCTACCAGCAATTGTCCGAACGCGGGTTGCAACCGCATTCGCCGGAGTGGAATATCGAGGTAGAGCAGGAAATGGAGCGCCAGCGCGCCGCCATGCGCCCTCGCCTCTATCCGGAGATGCCGCCCAACCGCTATATCTGCTTTTATCCCATGGACCGGCGCCGCGGCGAGGACAAAAACTGGTACACCTTGCCCATCGAAGAGCGCCAGCGGCAGATGCGCGAGCACGGCATGGTGGGCCGTCGCTATGCCGGCGAAGTCAAGCAGATCATTACCGGCTCCATCGGTTTCGATGACTGGGAGTGGGGCGTGGACTTGTTTGCCGATGACCCCCTGGTCTTCAAGAGATTGATTTACGAGATGCGTTTCGACGAGGTTAGCGCCGTCTACGCCCTCTTCGGTCACTTTTACGTCGGGGTCCGCTGCCCCGCATCCCAACTGGGCCGGCTTCTGGAAGGCGAGTTGCCCACAAAACCCAACAAGCCTTGATCGTGCTTTCCGCCTGCTGTGGGTGCGCAATGGTCAGTTACGCAACACGTTAGCTGTCTTGACAAATCTAAACTTCCTTTTGGGAAACCAGAAGCACATAAGTAGAGACGTTACTTGTAACGTCTCGCCCAAATAATTCGGGCTTCTACGACCATATGCTGCGCTCAAATGCGTCAGCGCATGCTGTCCGAGATTACATTTACCGCAATCCAGCAAACTGGCTCCTTGAGCGCGACCATCCTCGCAATTTTTCTACGGTTCAACAGAAGACGTAACAAGTTACGTCTCTACCGGTCTTCGCAGTTGCTTGTGCCGTATCTGCCCACCAGTAGAGACGTTGCTTGCAAGGTCTCACACCAATGCCCGGAAATGTGTTCCAGATAGCTATAATGAGGAACACGGCTGAGCGGCTGCTCCAACTTCCCAGCCAGACGAACAGTGCCCTTCCAGGTGCCCAAACGCGACGAACCCTCGCGGCGCAGGACGGCCATCATCCTGCTGGCCGGCGGCATCCTTGTGTTGTTTACCATTCTGCTGTCCCAGGCCTCATTTAACTGGCCCGTCTTCCAGCCCAACGCCAGCGAGCAGCCCTTTGTTTTCGCCGCGCTTTCAGCCCTGGTTTTTCTGCTCTTTGTGGTGCTCACCTTCATCCTGCTGCGCACCCTGCTCAAGCTTTTCGCCGAGCGCCGCGTGGGAGTTCTGGGCTCCAAGTTCCGCACCAAGATGGTAGTGGGTGCGCTGCTGCTTTCCTTCACCCCGGTGCTGTTTCTCTTCCTCTTTGCCTACGGGTTGATGAACCACTCCATTGACAAGTGGTTCTCGCGGCCGGTCGAGGAGGTGCGCGAAGATACCGAGGCTATGACCCGCCTGCTCTCCGCCTACGCCGAGGAAAATGCCCACGGCGAGGCGGCACTTTTGGCCAGTGCGCCGGAAACCCAAAAGGCGTTCGAGACCGGCAATTTTGACGGGGTGGCGGAACTGTTCGAGCGCCATAAGCCGACCCTGCAGGGCGGGTTTGCTGTGGCCATGCGGCAGGGCCGCGCCGAAGCCAGCTTTCGAGCGCCCGAAGCATGGTCGGTCCTGGAACCCATATTGCCGCTCAAAGATGCGGCCAAGAACCGTCCCGCGCGTTTTTCCTGGAAAGGCACCGATTACATCCTGGGAAGCGCGCGCGCGGGCCAGGATGGGACCGTGCTGGTAGCTATGCCGCTGCCGCCAGCCTTTTCGGAAACCGTCCGTCAAATTGACGAAAGCCAGCAGCGATACTTCCAACTGGCGCAGCAGCGCAAGCTGGTGCGGCGCACCTACATGGAACTGCTGGCGTTGCTCACCATGCTGGCCCTGTTTGCCGCTACCTGGCTGGCCCTGTTCACTTCCAAGCTGGTGACCCGTCCCGTCGCCGCCCTGGCCGAAGCCACGCAGCAGATTTCGCGCGGCCGGCTGGATTACCGCGTGCAGGTGGCGGCCGCCGACGAACTGGGCGAACTGGTGGCCTCCTTCAACCGCATGGCGGAAGAACTGGAAAACAGCCGCCAGCAGATCATGGCCTCCAGCCTCGAACTCAAGGACGCCAACACCGCCATCGAACAGCGCCGCCGCCACATGGAAACCATCCTGGAGAGTATTCCCACGGGAGTGCTCTCGCTCGATGCGCGCTGGCGTGTGACCCATGCCAACGTGGCCCTGCAGCGCATCTTCAATCCTCAATCGCGAGCTGCCGCCGTGGTTGATTTTTTGACTGGAAGCACGCTTCTTGAGGTCTTCCCCAGCGAAATCGTAGAAGATCTGGAGCCCCTGCTGCGCCGCGCCGACCGCATGGGTGTGGCCAACAGTCAGATGGAACTTAGCTGGCGCGGAAGCACCCTCAACGTCGCGATTACTGTCGCCGCCTTGCAGCACGAAAACCAGGGCCTTGGCTACGTGGTGATTTTTGAGGACCTTTCCGACCTGCTCAAGGCGCAAAAGCAGGCCGCCTGGCGGGAGGTAGCGCGGCGAGTGGCCCACGAAATCAAAAACCCGCTCACGCCCATTGCCCTCTCCGCCGAGCGTATCCGCCGCCACCTGGAGCGGGCCCATCCCCCGGACGCAGTTTCCCTGTCCGTGATCAACAGCTGTGCTGAAACCATCGCCGGCGCGGTGGAAACCGTACGCAGCCTGGTGGACGAATTCTCCGCCCTGGCCCGTTTTCCGGCCGCCAATCCCCAGCCCGCCAACATCAACGCCATCGTGGAGAGCACGCTCTCCATGTTCAATGGGCGGCTCGAAGGCATTGAGGTGCACACCCTGCTGGCCCCCGAGCTGCCGCGGGTGCTGGCCGATGGCGAAGCCATCAAGCGCGCCCTCGCCAACCTGATTGACAACGCCGCTGAGGCCACCCAGGATTCCCTGCTGCGCGAAATTGACATATCCACCGCTGTGGTCCCAGGCCGGGACGCCATCGAAATCGTCATTAGTGACACCGGCCCCGGCGTTACCCCGGAACTCAAGGAGAAGCTTTTTCTGCCCTATTTCTCCACCAAAAAGCGGGGCACCGGGCTGGGACTGGCCATTGTGAGCCGCATCGTGGAAGATCACCGCGGTTCCATCCGGGTGGAGGAAAACCAGCCCATAGGGGCGCGCTTTATTCTGGAATTGCCGGTGGCAGCCGAAGCCGCGGTTCCCGCCGCGGTCGAACATGCATAACATCCTGATTGTGGACGATGAAGCCGGCATTCGCCAGTCGCTGAAGGGCGTGCTGGAGGACGAAGGCTACAAGGTGGCCGTCGTGGAAAGCGGCGAAGCTTGCCTGGATGCCCTGCGCCGCCGTTCTTATGACGTGATCCTGCTCGATATCTGGCTTCCCGGCATGGACGGCCTGGAGGCGCTGAAGAAGATCCGCGAAGCGGAGGACGCGCCCGAGGTCATCATGATTTCCGGCCATGGAACCATTGAAACCGCGGTGCGAGCCACCAAGCTGGGCGCTTTCGACTTTGTGGAAAAGCCGCTCTCGCTGGAAAAAACACTCATTCTGGTGAAGAACGCGGCTGAATCCAAGCGCCTGCGCGGTGAGAACCGCGACCTGAAAAAGCAGTTGCTGGCCAAGAGCGTGATTGTGGGTGACAGCATTCCCATGAAGGCGCTGCGGCAGCAGATCGGCCTCATGGCTCCCACCAACGGCCGCGTGCTGGTTTATGGCGAATCGGGCACCGGCAAGGAACTCGTGGCCCATGCCATCCATGCCCAGAGTCCGCGCAAGGAAGCCATGTTCGTAGAGGTCAATTGCGCCGCCATTCCCGAGGACCTGATCGGAAGCGAGCTTTTCGGCCACCGCAAGGGCTCTTTTTCGGGAGCGACTTCCGACAAGGACGGTAAGTTTCAGAAAGCGAACGGAGGCACGCTGTTTCTGGACGAAGTGGGCGATATGAGCCTGAAGACCCAGTCCAAGGTACTCCGCACCCTGGACGAGCAGCGTTTCACGCCCGTGGGCGGGGATGACACTATTACTGTCAACGTGCGGGTGATTGCCGCCACCAATAAGGACCTGGAGGAGGAAATCTCCAAAGGCAACTTCCGCGAAGACCTTTTTTACCGTCTGAACGTGATTCCCTTCTACGTGCCGCCGCTGCGCGAGCGCAAGGAAGACATTCCCCTGCTGGCGCGCTATTTCCTGAAAGAATTCTCCGCCACCTACGGGCGGCGCCCGCGAGAAATCACCGACGACGCCATTGAGGCGCTGATGCGCTACTCCTGGCCGGGCAATGTGCGTGAACTGCGCAACGTGATGGAGCGCATCGTCATCATGAACCCCACCGCCTTCAAGCTCGACCGCAAGCACCTGCCGCCGCTGGTGTATCGCGACGGCAGCCGCCGCCCCTTGGGCGAGGCCTCTACCCTGCACCAGGCGCGCGCCGCCTATGAGCGCGATTACATCCTCAAAAAGCTGGACGAGAACCACGGCAACGTCAGCCGCACCGCCGAGGTGCTGGGCCTGGAGCGCAGCCACCTCTACCGCAAGATGAAGTCGCTGGGGATCGCGGTGAAAGAGTAGCCGAAACGGGAGACGGAAGTCAGCTTTAGACAGTCGCACCAACCGCGTGCGTTGCTGGTGCCAAAGGGGATTTCACGCTAATTATAGGCGCCTACAAAACACGCATCCGTTCTTGGTGCGGTGGGACCTATTCTCCACCTCGATGTTCCTGGGGGCGTC
>Ga0075276_10000162_pt1 | contig 20067 bp, 21 predicted proteins | sample SF_Rice_5C_80N_4_FD_69770 | JGI IMG/M metagenome (GOLD analysis project Ga0075276, IMG submission 69770) | Rice paddy soil microbial communities from Twitchell Island, California, USA - SF_Rice_5C_80N_405 | ecosystem: Environmental > Terrestrial > Soil > Paddy field/soil | place: USA: Twitchell... | reverse complement strand
CGAGAAGCGTCTCGCCGATGCCATTAAGACAGGTAATCAAGAACGCATCGCAAAGGCGAAGGCCAGCATTGCGGATCAAAAGCAAGAGATCGCGGCTCTTGAAGCTCAAAAGAAGAGCCTTGAAGTCTTCACGATGCACACCGATGCGTTGATCGCGGACGCGGAAGCGCTTGACCGCTTCAGAAAGCACGTTGACTACGGCGTGAACGCGCTCAAGGGTTGGGTCGCCAACAACTTGACTGTCAGGAAGACCGGCGAGAAACTTGAAGAAGCCTTGAAAGCTCTGGTTGATGACCTCAACAAAGCCACGGCAGTTGGCTTGCAGGACGCCTTTGCCACGATCGGCATTCAAGCGATCAAGTTGAGAATGTCCTTCGATGAGTTCTCGGAGATCCTCGCGAAGAATCGTGACGTCGTGCGACAGTTCGGGGGTGGAGCGGAAGGCATTGCGGCGTTCACTGACAAGTTGAAGGAAGCTTCCGCTCCGCTGTCCTACATGGGAAACGAGGGTTTCAAAGCAACTGCGCGCTTCGGTGAAGTCTTGAAGGGTGTAGGCTTGACCTGGAGTGACACCAGCGGAAACTTCAGTGAGGCGATGGGTAAGATGCAAAAGAGCATGAAGCGCATTTCCGGAGTCTTCGGCGATTCGTACGATCAAGTGGCTGACTTGATCGATGCTCAGATCAAGAGCACTTCGATCCAGAATCAGATGATCAACTTGGACACGAAGCAACGTGCTCAACTGGTCGAGGAGATCGCTCTACGTACCGAAAACATGAAGCAGATGGGTTTGAACAACGATCAGATCAAGGAAGCGAACGCCCGTCTTGATGATTTCTTAAACCCACGCAAGACCAAGATCACCGAGCGCATCAAGGGTGCTGAGCTGGAAAAGGCTTACCTTGGCCAACTGGCGTCAATGGAACCAGCGAACAAAGCGCTCCAAGACGCGGTCAAGTCGATGCAGGACGGCATCGAGAAGGCAAAGCTGGCTTCTCCAGAGGAAGCCAAGAAGATCATGCAGTCTCCAGCGATGTTGAAGTCGATGCAGATCGTCGGTGCAGCTCAAGCTAAAGCTTACGCTGGAAAGCCTGAAGAAGTCATCGGCCTGGATCGTCTGCGCGACCTGGCCGGAGGCATGGAATTCCTCAACAAGCAGACTGAAGAGCTAGCTCAATCCCATGCAGAAGGACGAGACCTGAACGACAAAACTTACCAGAAACAAGCAAAGCAGGCAGAGGACTCGGTCGACCATCAGTCAATGTTCACAAAGGTGGTGGCTGATTCTCGTGACGTCATGCAGCAGTGGAACTCGGTGATGAAGTCAGCCGTTGGATTGACCGTGATCGCACTGGCAACCGGGCTTGGAACCCTGCTTGTGAAGACGAACTTGCTTGGCAGAGCGTTCAGCTTCGCCTCTGGGATGATGACCAAGTCCGGACCTCTCGGCGGCTTCAGCAAGCCGGGCGGAGGCGGTTTGGGCGGCATGGCGCGTGGGGCTGGGCGCATGATGGGCGGCATCGGTGGTGGTCTCGCTCGTATGGGAGGTGCCGCGATTCGGGCCGCCGGCCCAATTGGTGCCGCCGCTGGAGCCGGACTTGCCGGCTACGAGGGCGGCACTTCTCTCTTCAAAGCCATTGGAACCCTAGATGAGTCAGGTGGCTTGTCGCAAGACAGTTGGTTGGCTGGCTTGACGTCTAAGCTGGCTGGAGGCCCTGTTACCAATGCCCCAACTCCGTTGCATCTCAGTGACAGAGCAAAGGCAGCGATTGCGGCCCGCCAAGCTGGCGTAACTCCCCCAAATACTGCGATCGCAGCACCCACCGCCCCAATAGCTGGCGCCACCGCCGCGACCGTCCCTACCGTTTCAACGAATCCACAGATGGATGAGATGAAGAAGCAAACCAAGCTGCTCGAGCAGATCGTGCAGAACACCGCGGCCTATCGCGCCGGCATTGATAAGAGAACCTTCAAGGAGTCTCCGTCGATCGTCGCCAACCAGGTCGGGTGACCATATAAATAAGCCAGATTATACTAAAGGAGCCAACCATGGCTGGAGTTTTCACCGATTTTTGGCGCATCGTTAAACCTGCGCCGTCAAAGTCTCAGTACCTAGCCTCAAGTCCTGAAGCTGCGAAGCTTTACTCGAACTACAGCTGGTACACAAAGGTAATGAAGGGCGCGTCCTCGCGCTTTTCTAAGTATACACAGTTCAAGAACATGGACTCGGACGTGTTCATCTCTCGTGCACTTGACACTGTTGCCGAGGAAATGACTCCGCTCAACGTCCGCACTGGTCTCCCCTTCGAGATCGAGTACCAGAACGAAAACAACAAGGAAGTTTCAGCGGCGATCACGATGACCATTCGTGCCGCGCTCCGTCACTGGTGCGAGCTCCAGAATCTCAACGTCGTTCTCTATGACATCGCGCGCACTACCGTGAAGTACGGTGACTGCTTCTTCCAAAAGCAGTCCGACTTCAAGCGTTGGAAGTACATTGACCCCGGCGACGTCATCGGCATCACGATCGACGAGAACGGCGTTCCTGAACACTATCACGTGCGCACAGGTGAAAAGAACCGACAAGGTGCTTTCGGCGACATCACGATCGTCCCGGCGTCAGGCATCGCGCACTTCACATTGTCTTCGTCCATGGGAGAAAACGGACCCTTCGGCGAATCCCCGCTCTGGGCTTGCGTGAAGGCTTACCGCCACCTCTCACTGCTCGAAGACTCAGTCATCATCTACCGCATCGTTCGTGCTCCAGAGCGTCGCGTATTCTTCCTGGATGTCGGCAACATGCCACCACAGCGCGTGCGTGCTTACATGGAACAAGTTCGTAACGAGCTGAGAATGAAGCGCATCCCGAACGAGACGGGTGGCGCGGACAAGATCGACAGCGTCTACAACCCGATGTCGATGCACGAAGACTTCTTCTTTGCACAGACGGCTGACGGCCGTGGTTCCCGTGTCGAAACGCTCTCCGGTGGTGAGAATCTCGGTGAGATCGCTGACTTGACGTACTTCCAGAACAAGTTCCTGCAGGGTCTGCGCATTCCCGCTTCCTACATGAGTGGCGGCCGTGACGGTACCGCTCAGGTCACCGACGGCAAGGTCGGTATCGCGTACGTCGAGGAAGTTCGCTTTGCGAACTACTGTGCTCGTCTGCAGCAGAAGATCAACAAGACCTTCGACGTTCACTTCAAAATGTACCTCAAGTCAGCCGGCATCAAAGTAGACGACCACCTCTTCAAGATCCGCCTCGTTGACCCGCAGAACTTCAAGGAGTACAAGCAAGCTGAAGTTGACGAGAAGATGATCAGCAACTTCTCGAACGTCAAGGACGTCCCATTCTTGTCGGCTCGCTACAAGATGATGCACTACCTCGGCATGTCTGAGGACGACATCCAAGAGAACCAGGTCATGCTGATGCAAGAGCTGGGTATCCCAGAGGATGGCATCGACGAGAACCTCAACGCACTCCGCATGATGTACGATCCGAAGTGGATCGAGAACCGTCCGGACATCAAGGTTCCTGAGACCTTCGACGACCACACGGGTGAAACTGAGGAAGAAGAAGCTCCGGCCGAGGGTGAAGAAGAGGAGGGCGGCAAGAAAGAAGTCGCCGCTTCTGGCAAGGAAGCGAAGAAGGAGCCTGAGGAAGAAGCCGGCGGCGAAACTGGTGAAGCCAAGTCGCCTGAAGAGCTGAAGAAAGAGCTGACAAAGTAAGCAAAACGCTTCACTTCTCATAAATACATCAGTTGAATTCCACTAAGGAGCATACCATGCACGGAAAAGAACTCGTCCTGATCGAGCAAATCAGTCCCGGTCAGGCTAACCTGATGGTTGAAGAGCACCAGTCTTCCAAGAACTCTTACCTGTCAGGCATCTTCATGCAGAGCGAACTGCAAAACGGCAATGGCCGCGTGTACCCGCTCGCTGAGATCGCTTCAGCGGTTGACGGCGTCAACAAGCGCATCAAGGAGGGCCTCACCGTCTACGGCGAGCTCAACCACCCTGACAACCTGCAGATCGACCTGAACAACGTCTCGCACATCATCACCGAGATGTGGATGGACGGCAAGAACGCCTACGGTAAGGCTCGCATCATCGAGGATCACCCGAAGGGTCAGATCGTCAAGGCGATCCTGAAGGCTGGCGGCAAGCTGGGAGTCTCGTCCCGTGGATCCGGCAACGTGAACGAGGGCAAGGTCTCTCAGTTCAGCCTGGTGACCGTCGACGTCGTCGCGACTCCGTCTGCCCCAAACGCTTACCCTGGCCACGTCATGGAAGAGCTGACCGGCAACAAGAAGATCATGACGCTCGCCGAGTCCGTGATCCATGACCCGTCTGCTCAGAAGTTCTTCAAGAAGGAACTCGCTGTGTTCTTCGAAGTGCTGACCGGACAGCAGCTCAAGAAGGACTGAACATGCGTCTTAAAGATTTCCTAATGCTTGAGGCTAATTCAACCATTTTGTCAAGCGAAGAAACTTTAGCGCTTGACAAATTGCGTGATAAGCTAAAAACGTACTTGAAAAACCATCCCGGAGATAATGGAGATTTAGCCGGTGAATGGTACGATAAGAACATCAGAGCTATCAAAAAAATCTCTGACACTTTGAGATATGATCCTCAGCTTGGATTTAACTATTTGGTGTCAGGCGAGGCAGACTCTAACACGCTAAATAAAAAGCTTCTAACGCTTGAGTCTGCTGAATCATTGATTGAAGCTCACGAACCATTGAGTTCCACAAATGAAATTAGCGGTCATCAGGACGCCATAATTCTCTTTTTAGATGTCAAGTCTGGCATTTCTGGACTGAACTTGCTGAAGACGAGAATCAGAGAAGCAGCTGGTAAGACTGGGTGTGAAGTGGTTGATATTGACAAAGAACATGCTATCGTCATCGCGAGAGATCACGAGTCAAAGACCGCTTTAACAAAGTTCAAGAAACTGATCTGACATGGCTCAACTCGCACGCCATGCAAGAAACTTTTAGGAGAAAATGATGATCACTATCAAGTGTAAGAGCAAGGTCGCCGAGCAGATGCTCGTGAACGAGCTTATGAAGAACAAGAACCTCGAGGTTGCCCTCGAGGAGAACACTCTCAACTTCGTCACCGAGGACACTCGCACGGCGATCTGGGACATGTCCAAGAAGGCTCCTGAGGAGATGAAGGACATGGTCAAGAAGGGCGTCGGCTACGACAAGGACATCCGTGACCTGGTCCACAAGGTTGCGAAGCACGCTGCCAACGGTGAATATGACACCGTCAAGGATCACGCTAAGGCGCTGTCCGACGTCGCTGGTGAAGCCCACAAGAACGCCAAGGGTCTCCGTAACGGTGGCTGGGCATTCCCTCACTGGAAGAAGCTGCCTGCCCCAACGGTCACTCAGCAAGAAGCTAAGCCGTCTCCTGCAGTGAAGTAAACGACATGGACCTGCTGAAAGAACTTTTGAGCCTCAAGAAAGTAAAGTGACATGAAGCTGCAGGATCTATTCGAGTTCGAGATTCCTCTGACCGTTACGAGCCTTCGTGCCTGGCCCAATCCAGGCAAGACTGGCGTGCACAGCGGGCAGATGACCGTCAAGGTAGATCCTGACAAGCACAAGGTCAACTTACCAACGCGCAAGAAGCGCCGTGTCTTCTTTGACAAGTCACTGAAGGCCCAGACATCTGGTGGCCTGGTGAAAGAAGACGCGAACAGTGCTCGCGAGTACTTCAATGAGAACTGGGGCTACATCCCAGACAAGCAAGAGTGTTTGGACACTCTGCTTGACACCAAGAACTACCGGCGTGCAGACCTGCTGAAGCTGGACCATGAGAGCTTGCTCGACGAGCTCTGGCGCAATGAGGAACAGAATGAAGACGCTTGAAGCTTGGAAAGAAGACGTTAAGAAGAAGCACCCACAGGTGGCTTCAAAGCTAAAGTTCGTCTCGAAGGACAACGGCAAGCACGTCTCAGCTGAAGTCCCGGGCGAAGATCGCTCCTACGGTGTCTTTGACGTCAATGCAGGAAAGGGACAAGTCTTGGAAGCCAAGAACGTGATGCTCGAGTACCTTGAGTCACTCGACCCAGTGAACCAAGAAGATCAGGCAGACCTCCTCACCGAGGGCTTCCTTGACTGGTTCAAGAAGAACAAGGACGAGGGCAAGACCCGAGTCTTCCGCATGTCACCAGAGCAGGTGGCGGCGGTGATGAAGAAGAACGTAGAAGCTCATCCTGACGTGGACTTCTCGATCAAGGACGACATCTACGGCCTCTCGAACGACAATGACATCGTGGATGCTCTGATCACGATGCTCGGCGTGCCCCGTGACGGCACGCCCTACAAGATACGCACTGGCTACATGTCCTACAGCCAGAAGAACAAGGTATTGATGTTCGCGAAGAACAAGTATGATCTCCCAGGTTTCATCGGGAGGAGACCGAAGTGAACAAAGCTCAGTACATCGGAAAGTACGAAAAGAACGGAAAGAAGTACTCTCTGTGGCAAAAGGGAGACTGGTTTGAGCTGACGCTCTTGAGCCAAAAGGGTTACGAATCTATCGATGAGTGGCACAAGGGCTTGAAAGAAGTGGAAGCTAACCTTCAAAAGAAGGGTTACAAGAAAGTCATTGGTGAGGCGAGTGATACTTCTCACCTGAAGACCCTCGGCCATCACCACGTCCAGATCCCAGTCAGCTCTTCCAAGGTTTACCAGTTGAGCGATGCTGATTTCGAAAAGATGATGGATGCGATTCCCGACGACGTTAGCGTTTGGCACCGCGATGAGGGCAACGTGTACTGGTTTGACTTTTCTGCTGACACCTATGAAGACGCTGTGAAAGCTGCCAAGGTGATCACATCAAAGTTTCCGAACTCTAAAGCTCAGTATCAAGTGACTCGAAAGGGTGGACCGCATCGTCTATCTCATTCTAATTGGAAGCCTCTCAAGGAATCTAAAGGTGGTAACGACGCCAAGTTCATCAAGGACACAGTTGACAACATTCTCAGCCTTCCTGGCGCCGTGGGCCTCGCTACCGATGTTCACGACTTCATGTTGGGCAACAAGCGCGTCTCGATGCCGCTGTACATCGTCATTGACGACGTGCTCTACCGTTACGCCGGCTACGAGGGTGGCAAGTACTTCTACGACAGCCGCCACGGCAAGAAAGAATTTACCCGAGCTGAAGCCGAGAAGGCGAGGTCGGTCAAGATCAAGAACCTGCAACAAGACCGTAAGCTGTACAACTACGTCATGAAAGAAAGCCAAGACATGAACCTGATCAGTGAACTTCTCCAGCTGCTGGAAGAGAAAGAACCCTACGGCATGCGTAAGACCCCTGGCCTGGACTTGGGCAACTTCAAGCTCGACGCTTCCAAGAAGAAGATCTTGGCGACGATCGGCAACAAGAAGTATGAGTTCACGCCAAAGGAAGGTTCTGGCAAGAGCGTCTATGAGATCTTCAACTCAACCACTGGTGTCGCAAAGCACTCTCCCGGTCGTGCTCTGTCCTTCCTGAAGAAACATGCTGAAGGCAAGTTGGTAGAGAGCCTTGAAGATCCTTACGTGCCGACTAAGGGAGATACTGTCAAAATTGGATTGATGAAGGGCAAGATCATCGACGTAGATCTTCCTGCTCCAGATGAAGATAAGATCCTCATCAAACTTCAATCCGGAAAAGAAGTTAAAGTGGAAGGAGATAAAGTTCGTCTCGTCAAAGAATCCATTGAAGTTCTTCGCAAGGAGCCAGCTGATATCAAGGACATCGAGAGCGTTCTCAACAAGAACCTACCTGACGACTTGCACCTCAAGTTTGACGAAGAAAAGGTAGATGACGGTGTAGAGTATACTTACACCGAGAAGGACCCAGAGGACTTTCACTTCATCAAGACTCAGCTCATCAAGATGGGCTTCAAGAAGACACCTTGGGGCTACAAGCTCACCGATCGCTGGTCGATGAAGGTCGACGAGCGTAAGCGTCAATTCAAGATCCTGGACGAGAAATAATGAACATTCTACTTGAACTTCTAGAAGAAGCTGAGCTCCTTGAGCACCTCAAAGATGTCACGACCTACACCGACCACAAGAAGTTTGACAAGGCGGTGACCACCCTCATCAAGTCAAAGGGCTTCAAGGCTCGCATGCAGCACATGTTTGGCCTGACCGTGAACCACACGCTGTATGACCCGAAGCTGATCGCCGGCGGTCAGGTAGAGCTCTGGCACGTTGAAGATCACTGGTTTGCGGCATGGGACAAGCGTCGTGAATATGGCTTCATCGATCCAGACTTCAAGGGCAACTCCAATGACCTCGAAAAAGAGCTGAAGAAGCAGTTGGCAGGTCGCCCGACGGTCCAGCACGCCTAAGGTTACCATCAATTTCAAGTAAGCGAATCAGCTCAGGAACCTAAAAGTGGTTCCTGAGTTCATTTTGGATCAATTTTTGGCGAAATTTTTTGCCTGCTTCTAAATACTTTCGTAACAAACATCAGGTGATCCTCATCCGATCGCCTCAACTAATACCGGAGAAAGCAAGCTATGGATTCTATCCTGAAGAAACTGCTCGAATCCGATCTTTTGAGCGAAGAAACTAAGGCCGAGCTGACTGAGCAGTTCAAGACTGCGATGGATGCTTTCCTGGCCGAAGAGCGTTCCAAGCTCGAAGTCGAAATTCGTACGTCCTTGACTGAAGAATTCGTCAAGGCACGTGAAGCGCTTGCCGAAAACGTCGACACGAAGATTGAGGAGTTCCTCAATGCCGAGTTCGACGAGCTGAAGGAAGACATCAACAAGTTCCGTGACTTGGAAGTTGAGTATGCCGAAAAGCTCGTTGAAGAGAAGGAGCGCCTGGCGCAACTGCTCGGTGAGCAACTGAATCAACTGGTCGATAAGCTGGACGCGTTCCTGGAAGTCCGCATTGACGAAGAGATGTCTGAGCTTCACGAAGACATCGAAGAAGTCAAGAAGCTGGAGTTCGGTCGCAAGATCTTTGAAGCTGTCGAAGCTGAGTTCAAGTCTTTCCGTAAGGCAGACCTGAACACGGTTGAAGCTGACCTGGCGGAAGCCCTGGATAAGCTCGCCGACGCTGAAGGACGTCTTGCAGACATGGAAACCTCTCGTCTCGCTGAGGCACGCAACACCAAGCTCGAAGGTCTTCTGGAACCTCTCAGCGGCAACGCTCGTGAGCAAATGAAGATCATTCTGTCCAACGTCATTACCGAGAAGCTGGAAGAAGCGTACAATGTTTACATTGGCCGCGTTCTGAAGGAATCGGTAGCTGCACCGAAGGCAGAAACTCCTGCAGCAACCCTGACCGAAAGCAAGAAGCCAGAAGAGAAGTCTACTTCGACCCTGGTGACCGGCAATCAGCCAGAAGTTCTGGAGGAATCAACAACCGAACAGCTCTCCCGCATCAGGAAGCTGGCTGGTTTGAACAAGTAACCCTTAACAGGAGCCAAACATGAAGGAACTCTTCGAAAATTGGCAAGACACTCGCGCTACCCTGCTCGAAGGTCTTGATCCTCGCAAGGCTTCGATCGTCGCGACGGTCCTGGATAACCAAGCCAAGTACCTGACCGAAACTGCTGGAGCTGACGCGAACTCTACCGGATCTATCGGTAGCTTCCAAAAGATCATTCTTCCGATGGTACGTCGTATCATCCCTGGAACGATCGCAACTGAAATCGTGGGCGTGCAGCCGATGACTGGTCCTACCGGCCTCGTCTTCTCCCTGCGCTTCACCTACAAGAACGCAGCTTCGACCACCGAGTCCCCATCTGGTGACATCGCAGTGAACGACGAAGCGTTCGGCAACACGTCTTGGACTCAGCCTTACGCTGGCAAGATGCGTCGCTTCTACTCTGGCGGTATCAACCCAGCAGCTTCTGGTGGTCTGTATGACCCAGTCTCTGGTGTGACCACCGGCGGTGTCTACAACCCAGCTGGCTCGTTCTCCACTGCTTCCGGTCCCCTGACTGGTGAAGCTGGCGACGTGGTTGACATGGAATCCTTCCCAGGTCGTTCGCTCGGCTTGCAAGTTCTCCGTCAGCCTGTCGTGGCGAAGACCCGCAAGCTGCAAGCTAAGTGGACCATCGAAGCCATGCAGGACCTCTCGGCCCAGCACGGTCTCGACCTCGAAGCTGAAATCACCCAAGCCCTGTCGGCTGAAATCGTGCACGAAATCGACAACGAAATCGTGACCGACCTGATCCGCCTGGCTGGTACCACCGAAACCTTCGATATGAGCGGCTCCTTCACCGGCGTTCCTCACTACGTTGGTGACCGTCACGCTGTCCTCGGCGTGCTGATCAACAAGGTGGCAAACGAGATCGCAGCAAAGACCCGTCGCGGTGCAGGTAACTTCATCGTCGTGTCCCCGCTGGTCATCTCTGCTCTCCAGTCCGCTGCTAAGTCGGTGTTCGCACCTGCTGTGAGCGGTTCCTTCGAAGGTCCGAACAACACCCGCCTGGCTGGTGTTCTGAACGGCACCATCAAGGTTTACAGCTTCCTGTTCAACGCTTCCTTCGGAACCGTTGCTTCGGGCGCTCCGGTGACGGGCGGTGCTACGGCAACCTCCGACATCGTGCTGGTGGGTTACAAGGGAGGCGGTGGTGAAACTGACACCGGCTACTTCTACTGCCCATACGTTCCGCTGATGACCAGCAACACTGTTGTGGATCCTACGACCTACAACAACCAGCTGATGGTCATGACCCGCTACGGTAAGGTGACGTTCGTGAGCTCGCAGTCCTCGCTCGCTAACTCGGCCGACTATTACGGGAAAGTTGTTGTCAACAACCTGACCTTCGTTTAATCGCGAAGCCCAGGCTGGTAGTAAGCCAAGAAAGAAAAAGCCTGACTTCGGTCAGGCTTTTTTCATTTGGTCACCGTCGTCTCCTGAAGATGGGAGCGTACTTGAAGTTGGCGTCACGGACCTTGAGGTCTTTCTTCAACTTCAAGCTCTGTCCTCGCTTTGCCTTGATCGTCGGGTCGACGAGGTCCGGGTGATAGCGACCCTTGCGCATGATCTCGGTGAAGTACTTGCCGTGCACGACTTCCCAACCGTCGCGCGTGTAGAAGCTACCACCGCGAGAGTTCTGCTGAGCGATCTTGCGGTAGACCTCAGCTCCAGACCCGAGCTTGAGCGCCAGCTTGCGGGCCTTCTTGAAGGTGTCGACTTCGTAATAGCGGTCGACGTTGAAGTCATAGTTCGGCGGGTAGACGATGTAGTCGATCGTGTGATGGACCTTTTGCTTTCCCCAGACGTCTTGGAAGTCACCTACGCGGTCATGGTTCTTCATGTGTCCTCACATTTCACTCACGAGCTGCTTGAGCTCTTTCACCAGGGTTTCAATCTCTTGATCGATGACGTAGTGGTCAGACGGGTCGCACTCGGCCATCGCGCACTCGTCGGTACCTTCTTCCCAGGCTTCTACTCCGACATTGAGCTCCCGGCGGAGCTCTTCGATCTCATCGAGGATCTGGCGGATGCGGTAGATCGTAGCCATATTAACGTCCCTTCCTGAGGTAGTCAACGGTGCAGTTGATGGTAAATTGCTTGAAGTCGATGGTGATGTTGAGGATGCGCACGCCACGCTCTCGAGCATCGGTTTCGAGAGAGTACTTCACGAACATCGGATCGTCCCAGTAGGACGCGTCGGAGGTGCGATTCATGACCATGCTGCCGTCGACGTCCTTGAAGGAGATCTTGAGCTTGACGCCGTTCTTACCGCGAAAGCGATTCAGGTCAAAGCGAATTTTGTGCAGATGATCAGCCAAGTCAAATTGAGCCATTCTTCCTCCTAGAAAGTTTCAGCAACCAGCCGAGCAACGGCCTTCTGCAGGGACATGCCGTCTTCGCGTTGGCAGAAGTTGCGCGGCGAGGACAGAAAGGTCTGCAGGTCGGTGCTGGTCGCGTGGCCGTAGCTCTTGCTGGAGCTGTCAGCTGCCCAGCGGGTCCACTTGCTGCGGAGGATCGCCTCGATCTCGCGATCGCTGAAGCTGAACTCCTTGCGGAGCATCCGGATGCAACCGCTCCAACCACCGCGGTAGCGGTCAGCAGAGTACGCGTCGCTCAGCAACTCTGCCAGAACTTTTACAGGAACTACGGCGATCTTTGCCATGCTTACCTCCTAGATCAGTTTAGCCATGTCACGGTTGAACTTGCGCAGCCAGCCGCGCACGCGCCAGTCATAGCCAGCGCTCTTGAACTTTTTGACATTGTCACGCATCTTTACCTCCAGTATCGTTGATGATGGAGTAATTATATCACAGAGCTCAACAAAGTAAACAACTTTATGCGCGTTTTGTCGGCTCGATGTAAATTTGTCCCAGAGCTGCGAAGATCTCTTCCTCAGTTGCACCGGCGATCAACTTGCCATTGGCGTCGAAGAGACCCTTCTGGTTGAGGCGGAGACCCTTCTCCTTGGCTTGTCCGCGTTGGTTGATGTTGAAGACCTTGGGACCCGTGAAGTACAGGTAGTGAGCTCCGCGGCACTCTGGGTAGGTAAAGTTGAGGTCCAGGGTAAAGCTGCGACCTTGGTTCTTGATGGGGATGCTGACTCCTACCTTCACCTCACCGTTGCGAACATCCGGGGTCAGACCTGCATCTTCCAGAACTTTCTTGACGAGCGCTCTCTCGACGGCTTCATCCTTGAGACAGATGATGACGTCCACGTCCTTCACTGTAGCAGAACCGCGGCGCATGCTGCCTGCATAGCCCCAATCAACCCCGGCATCGGTCAGCGGTTTCAGCAACTCGGTAACCTTACGCTTGCAGATCACGGCGTCGAATCGCTCGAGAACTTCATTCGGAAACTGAGTCTTCAGCTTCTCCAACTTCTTGGAAGTACCGCTCTCGAGGAACTCGACGATCACGTCATTGACGGCCTTACCCACTCCCTTGATGCGCGGCAGAACTAAGCCGCTCTTCACCTCGATCGACTCGTGACGAATGCGGAAGACGCTTGAGGCGTTGGAGAACGCTTTGCTCCTCCAGACGTCCTTGTTCTTACCAAAGAGGTGAGCGATCTGTTGGAGGTGATCGGCGATCGTTTGGTTGACTTCGAAATTTGTGGTCATTTTCTTGATGCTCATGATGTAATGGAGTAATTATATCATGAGCATCAAGAAAGTAAACTGCTTTAGCGGATTACGTGAAATTGCTCGCGGCAATCATTGTGCTTGCTGTTGAAGAGCCGAGAACAGTTGGTGTCCAGTAGATAGGTCGTAGACTTGTCACCCTTCTCGCGGGTCGAGCGTCCGAAGGCTTGATTCATGCGCATGATAGTCAACTGCAGGTAGACCGAGCGGTGTTTCCTAGAGATGTGGAACATGCGCTTGCTGCCCAGCGACAAGAACGGCGCCTTCACCAAAACCTGAAACTTGGAGATGTCTCCGGGGAGGTCAACACCCTCGAAGAGGCTTGGCGAGATGAGGATCGTCGGCTTCGTCGTTTCCTTGAACTCCTTGATGATCTGCTTCGCCGGAACGTCCTTGGTGTGCAACATAACGCGGTGAGTTGACTTGAGCTGCTCGGCCAACTGCTCGGCGAGCTTGAAGGACGTAGTGATGACAACTCCGTTCTCGTGCTTGTGTTGTTGAGAGATCACCTGGATGTCCTCGCGCATCTCCTCGATCACCTCAGGGAGAGCCATATTGGCAAAATTCAAGCGACGACGAGCATACTTGAAGTTCAGCGTCTTGTCGTCCTGGTTGAAGGTGTAAGGGACGGTGATGAGCTCGCAGTCGGTGGGGTCGAGGTCGAGGGTCTTCAGCATGAAGTCATAGTTCAGTGTCGCCGACATGAAGACGTTCTGCTGCTGGAGGAGCTTCTCGGAGGTCTTGCCGACGAAGATGGGCACGACGCTGAGAGACTTCTCGGCCTTCTTGACGTCGACCACCACCTCGTAGCCGAACTTCTTGTAGTCGTCGATCTTGCAGAAGAGCCCGTGGTACTTACCCTCCAGCTCGCCGAGCGCGTCATACGCTGCTTCATTCGGAGAGAAGACCTTCTTGGTGTTGATGATGTCGAGCATCTTCAGGTAGAAGCGCTCGAGCATCTCGACGAATTTCATGTGGTTCACCGGGCCGATGGAGCCGCGAGCGACGTTCTCATCGATGATACGGAAGACTCGCTCGTAGGCAGCTTCCATTTGAGTGCCGTCACCGATGAGCTTGCGGATGTCTCGCAAGAATTCTTTACCGCGTAGCTCGGAGTAGTAGATGGCGTAGTGTTGAGAGAACATCTCGTTGATGAGGTGAGCTTCATCGAAGATGGCCGTACCGACGTGGTAGTTGCTCTTGTCTTGGGTGACTTCCTTGATGTAGAGCTGGTCGATGATGTAGTAGGAGTAGTTAGTGATCGAAATCGCAGCTGTGTGCTTCAAGGCTCGTGTCAAGGCAAAACCGCAGCGATCGGTGTTGCAGTCATCTGGCTCCTTGCCCTCTCCGAATCGGGTGTAGAAGTATTTGGACTTCTTGTAGCAGGACTCGGCAGTCGCCGTCGGCCAACCGCATTTCTGCCTCACCGTGCAGGGATAGTTGTTGGCTCCGATGATGAGAGGAGCATGCGGAAAGTCTTTCTGGTACTGCTCACCGAGAGCATTGGTAGCAGTAATGACTACCGTCTTCGTTTGCATCGCCTTCTGCAGCACCATGGCGATGAGAGACTTACCAGAGCCAGTCGGAGCGTTCAAGAAGACGTGACGTTTTCCGCTCTTGAATGCATCTAAGATCTTGAGAACGGTATCGACCTGATTTTCACGTGCAGGCTTACCGAGGTCACGAAAGATTTGCTCAACTTGATGTCGCATAGACTTCTCCGTGTTAGAATCAGACCATTATATCATGCACTCTCGATGATGTAAACCCCAAAGTGAAGCAAAAACGGCTCCAGATGCTGTTCACCGGATAAATACCTAGAACAAATTCTACCTAGTTAGGAGAAGAAGACAATGGCCACTCTAGTTTCCCCAGGCGTAAGCGTTACGATCGTCAATGAGAGCTTCTACATTCCAGCAGCTGCTCCGACGGTTCCGCTTATCTTCTTGGCGACCCGCTCTGACAAGACTCAGGCTGACGGTGTCACGCCTGCTGCTGGTGCTCTCGAGCACTCGATCGTTCGCCAGATCACCTCCCTCAACCAATCCGTGTCGACGTACGGCGTCCCTGCCTTCCGCACGCTTACTGGCGTGAACGACGGTGGTACCCCGCTACACGGCGATGCCCGCAACGAGTACGGCTTGTTCGCGCTGAACCAAGCGCTGACGATCCTGAGCAACGCTTACGTGGTTCGCGCAAACGTGGACCTTGACGACTCTCCGTTGACGATCTTTGCATCGTCTACTCCGTCTCCCCAATTTACTGGTGGCTCTACCGCGAACGGCACGATCTCAATTCCGGTGCTCAACCAAGCAACTGCTATTGCAGATTTCTGGACCGTGACCGCGAACGCCGGTGCTGCTGGCATCACGGCTGGCCTCTTCAATAACACCAACGCCGGTTACGTCGCTGGTCAGTACAACGGTGTCGCGCTGCAGAACTATTCTGGCCCTTCGCTGAACGGTCTCGGTGCTACCGCGAACGTGACGGTGGCTGGTACCTTGGCTGGTACCGATACCGTGAACTTTGCTGGTACCACGGTTGCTAACTCCACTCTGGCCGGCATTGCTGGCGGCACGTACACCTTCAAGGTTGCGGTCAACGGTAATCCAGGCGTGGTATACTCTGTCACCGCTACAGGTACTGACACCTTCCAGAGCCTTGCTTCGCTCATGACCTCGGTTTCTGGTGGCCTGTTCACTGTAGCGGTAAACCAGGCAACCCCAGGTGGTTTCATTTTCTCGACCGCTTCTCTCGGTTCGACGTCGAACATTATCGTGACGATCCCAGCTGGTTCTGGTACCGATCTCTTCACCGCGATCCAGTCTGTTAAAGCGGCCGCGAGCGTCACCAACGCACCTCAATTTGGTGCGAACGGCGTTACTGCTTTGCAGATCGTGAACGGTGGTACCGGTTACGACACCGATGACGTTGAGACGATCGCTCAGTCGAACCTTGGAGTATTAGCTGCAACTTCTGGATCTGCGACGCTCGATTTCACTACCTCGCCAACAGTCACTCCGACTACTGCTTTGCTCATTCCGGCGGGAGCGTACACCTTCCGTGCCTCGATCAACGGCGGAGCCGCTGCTACGGTATCGGTCACAGCGACCGGCACCGACACCATGACAACGATGGCTGGTCTCCTGCAGACCGCTCTTCAAGCTCAGTTCGGTGCAGGTAGCGTGACGGTAACACCTTCTGGTACTGGTTGGGTGATCGCCAGCGCAGCAACCGGTTATACCTCTTCCGTATTCTTGACGATCCCTGCCGGCTCCGGTACTGACCTGGTCACCGCGATCGATACTTACCTGACCGCTACTTCAGCGGTCACCAGCGCTCCTGGTATTGGTTACGTGGGCAACAGCTTCATCCAGTACTCGATCACTGCGGTGGCTCCTACCACCTTCGCAGTGATCGGCACGCTCTCCGGCAACCAGGGCAATGCTAACGTGGGCTCGCTCTACAGCAACTCGCAGCTGTCGTTCACCATCACCATGGGCTCAACGTTCTTCCGTGCCGGTGACGCGTTCTCGTTCAGCGTGAGCAACACCGGCACCGTAACGGACCCGCTCGGCGCGAATGACGCTGCAAAGCGTACGACCATCGTGACTGCTCTGCGCGCAGAGATCAACGGCAACACCTCGGTTCGCTCGGACATCTACGAGTACAACCTGATCCTCTGCCCTGGCTACTACGAAGTGGTCGGTGACCTGCTCAACCTGAGCCTTGCGATCAACGAAGAAGCGTTCGTCATCGGTGACACTCCGTTCACGAACACTCCTGAACAGACCGCAACTTGGGGCTCGACCGTACAGCGTCAGATCAGCCAAGACGTGGCTTACTACTACCCACACGGCCTTGCCGCTAACCTGGACGGCAACTCAGTGTTTGTGGCCGCTTCCGGCACCGCTCTGAAGACCTACGCGTACAGCGACAACGTCTCGGAGGTCTGGTTCCCGCCTGCCGGCCCACGTCGTGGTGTGGTGACCGGCCTGCAAGACATCGGCTACGTGACCGGCACGCTGGGTACTGCGACGACCTTCGTTTCAGCTCCGCTGAACCAAGGCCAACGTGACCTGCTGTACCAGTACAACACGAACATCAACCCGATCCCGTACCTCCCAGGCATCGGCATCGTGGTGATGGGTCAGAAGACGTCGCCGTCGGCTGCCTCGGCACTCGACCGCGTCAACGTGATGCGCATGATGATGAAGCTCAAGCGCGACATCCGCAAGTCTTCGTTCTCGTTCCTGTTCGAACTGAACGACCGCATCACGCGTGACTCGATCAAGCAGATGATCGACAACTACCTGAACGATATCATGCAGCGTCGCGGCCTGTACGACTTCGTAACGATCTGCGATGACTCGAACAATACGCCGCAGCGCATCAACGCGAACGAGCTGCACGTCGACATCGCGATCTCCCCGACGAAGGCAGCGGAATTCATCTACATTCCGATCCGCGTCGTGGCAGCAGGTACGTCGCTCAGCGGCTAAGCCGTTGTAACCTCTTGAAGAGCCCGATCTCTGGTCGGGCTTTTTTCTTTAAATAGAGCATGAAACTTATCGAGATCACGTCTGCCGTCATCTTCAAGCTTGAGAAGACCAAAGACGGCCATAAGGTCACTGCTAATCTAGGAAGCAAGGTGATTGGATCTGCCAACATTCGACGACACCCTAATGGCCAGTACTTCGGTACTAGTCTTCACGTCGATCCAGAACATCGTCGTCGGGGGATCGCCACTAAGATGTATGACTACGTTGAACAGCAGCTCCACACTAAATTGAAGCCGGCCTTCATTGATTCTGATGAGGGAGAAGCTTTCTGGAAAGCTCGTCAAGCCCACACAGATAAATAAGGTCATGAAAACGAACTTCAAGCTCTTTCTGGAAGAGATCATCGTGGAGGACATCCACGTAGAGGGCAATGAGCTCATGATCTCGACCCAACACTACAAGGCTGGCTCGACCAAGGATTCGATCTCGACGTACTTCCGCGCGCAACCCTACACGACCAGCGTGTCTGGCGTCGACGCTGAGATCTATTCGCTGCTCAACTACGTCTCTTCTGACGTCTCGACCGACATCTTGAAGTCCCTGAAGGGAAAGGGACCCTACAAAGTCAACCCAAAGCAGTGGGAGAGCTTGCTCAAGCAGGTCAAGCAACACGCAAGCGTCTTCGTCAAGCGCTTCAAGCCAGACGTCATAATTTACCCAAAGTCGTCCTCGCCGCTGGTCAAGCAGTTCGTTGACCAGGTGCATTCCGCGTACCCGTCCGCCGAGCTCCTCGATGAACGCTTTGTCAAGAAGGTGATCGACGCCGAGAACCTCGAGCCGCTCATCAATACCTCTCACCCAGACTGGCCCAAGTTTGCCAAGGATCACCCGGCTGAGGTTAAGAAGCTCAAGCAGTCCCTCAAGACTCACGTTGAGCGCGGTGAACTTGAGCTCAAGAAGCTTTACAAGCCCTATCTCAAATTCATTAAGAACTTCATCGAACTGAAAGATGCTTACGAGGTGCTCGAACGAGTCATGGGCGCGAACGTGCTCGTGGTCGATGACATCCTCTCCTCCGGCACCACAATGGCCGAGATGATTCGCCAGCTCCAAGAGTTTGAACCGTCCAAGATCGTGGGGCTCACGCTTTTTAAAGTTACAACCGCGCAAAAATCTGCCTAAAAGTGTTTACTTTTTAACGGGCTGTGATATAATTTCCGTATCAATTCAGCGATACGGAGGTTATGTTGAACTACAACGAAAACGAACTCAAAGCCGCAGCCCAACGCACCGCGAACGCTTACGTCAAGATCGCGAATACCCGCTTGGGCTGCAATCTGCCCTACCCCATCCCCGTCGAGTTTGACCTCTGCGAAGAGCGCCCCAAAGCTGGCGGCCAGGCTCACAGCATGCCCCTGAAGATCAAGTTGAACATGGTCATGTTCATTGACAACGTTCGCGAGTTCCTGAACCAAGTCGTCGGCCATGAGATCGCTCACCTGGTCGTCTACAACCGTTTCAACCATCGCGGCCTGGACGCCGAGGGCCACGGCGCTGAGTGGAAGGAAGTCATGCGAAAGCTTGGCCTGGAGCCCCTCAAGTACCACCATATGGACGTCTCCAAGTCCCTTGAGCACCACAAGAAGATGAAGGTTGCCAAGCGCAAGAGCAAGAAGAGGGAAGCTAAGGGAGATGAAGAGTGATGTGGCAAGAATACTACTACTCAAAGTGCAAGCTCACGTCTAACCTGACTCCTCGTCCGGGAGGTTACAGGCGCCCGTTGTGTTTCAAAAAGATGGAGGTGTGAAATGGACGACTGGCAATCGATGAAAACAGCACCCCGTGACGGAACCGTCATCTTGGTATGTGAGTTGGTTCCGTCAGGTGATTGTGGGGGACAAGTACTGCCTGCCGCTTACATGCGCGCAAATGGAAATCCGAAGTTGGAAGGATTTTGGGGATGCTGGACAACCAGCCAGGTTCCCATTCACCTAATGAATGAGTTTCCAAATGACGAGGGATTTGCAGTTGGTTGGCGTAAAATCGCATTGACGCCGTTGTGCTGGAAGCCGCTCCCCAAACCTGAAACTTACGCAAAATTGCGTCGCCGCCAAGGCCAAATTTTACGTCACAAGTTTTCAACATGAACCTTCGTCTTCTGCTTCTCAATGAGTGCAACCGGACCTGTCGAAAGTGCTGCAACAAGAATTTTGACCTCAGCACGTTGCCGGAAGCAAGGTCCTACGCAGGCTACAAGAGCGTGATCTTGACCGGCGGCGAGCCGATGTTGCGCCAGGACTTGGTGAAGCGCATCGCCCACGACGTTCGCGCCGAGAACCCCACCGCCAGGATCTACGTCCAGACCGCCTGGGCAAAGGGACCGCAGGACCTCGTGGAGATCCTTGACTTGGTCGACGGCATCACTCTCACCCTGCACTCCCGCAAGGACACTGAACCTCTCGAGCAGCTCTCCCA